>Ga0194132_10001707_pt1 | contig 43684 bp, 30 predicted proteins | sample TA2KigOf80mmetaG_FD_148612 | JGI IMG/M metagenome (GOLD analysis project Ga0194132, IMG submission 148612) | Freshwater microbial communities from Lake Tanganyika, Tanzania - TA2015054 Kigoma Offshore 80m | ecosystem: Environmental > Aquatic > Freshwater > Lake | place: Tanzania: Lake... | reverse complement strand
AGTGGATGAGCCACTTCATCGCTGGTGCGGCGTACGTGATGGATGATCCGTTCCCGGAAAGCGTCACGGCTTCAGGGGGGGTGTTCCTGCACAAGGATGGGCGCGAGACCTCGGACACCTTCCAAACCCTGCTCACCTATCCGAAGGGATTCCTCGTCAGCTATGCCATGATGTTCGGCAACGACGCCGGCCAGGTCGTGCGCTACTACGCGCAGAACGGAACGGTGGAAGAAGTCAAGTCGCGGTACGTGGTGTCGGGAGCCGGCGCCGCGGGCAGGCCACAGCGGATCAGGGAACCCTTCACCCTGGCGCCGCTGGAGCCAACCGATCACATGCGCAACTGGTTCGAATGCATGCGCACCCGGCAGAAGCCGCGGGCCGATGTGCTGTCCGGATACTCCCACTCGGTCGCGGTGATCATGGCGGCCCAGGCCGAGTCATCGGGCAAGCGGCTCTACTGGGACCGTGTCAACGAGGAGATCACCGACACTCCCCCTCAGCGCACCTCAACGGCCTCGTAGACTTCCCGCGCCTCGGCGAGCGTCGCAAACTGGAGTCCCGGCAGCTTGGCAGAAGCCGTCCCCGCCGCCACACCCCAGCGCACAGCTTCGGCGAAGCCATGGCCCTGGTTGAGCGACCATGCGAGCGCGGCGTTCAGCGCGTCCCCGGCGCCGATTGGACACACGGCCTGGACCCGCGGCGCGGTCACCTCGAACACGGCCTCACCTTGGGCCGCCACCGCTCCGCGCGCCCCGAGCGAGAGCACCACCGACTCAGCACCCATGGCCAACACACGCTGCGCCGCCGCGCGCAAGTGTTGGCGCGTAATGAGCGCTTTGTTGAGCAGGGCCGAGGTCTCCTGAAGGTTGGGCGTAACCGCGGTGGGCCGCTCCCGCAGTCCTTGCTCTAACGCCTCACCGTCGGTATCGAGCAGGGTCTTGACGCCTTGTTCGCGCGCCATGCGGATCAGCCGGCGGTAGAAATCCGGCGGAACGCCGGGAGGCAGGCTGCCGCACAACAAGAGCCAGGTGGCGCCCCAGAGGCGGCCCTGAACAGCGGACTCGAACCTCGCGGGCTCTTCCCCTGCCAGCACGGGACCGCGTTCGTTCAACTTGACCGTGAGCCCCTGTTGATCGGTGATGATCAAGTTCGTCCGGATACTCGCGCTCACCGGCACCACATCACAGGGAAAGCCGAATCCCGCGATCAGCTCCTCGAACCGCGGCCCTGAATCGCCGCCCGACGGCACAATCGCGATGGTCGGCGTTCCCCAGGAATGCAACACCAGGGACGCGAGCAGGCCACGGCCGCCCGCCGAGGCGCTATGGTCGAGGATGTAGCCCCGGTCCTCGAAAGCCAGCCGGTCGACGGAGACCGTGCGGTCGATCGCCGGATTGATGGTGACCGTTACAATCAAGCTACGCTATTGTACGATTTCGACAGGGGCGTCCGCCGCGGTTCCTTCGGGCCGGCGGATATTAATCTGATACAGTGCCGGGATCCCGGGAACGAGCCCCGAGAACAGCACCTCCGCCGAAACGCCTCCCACAGTGACCCGGTGCGCCGACACCGTGCGCGATAGCGGCTCAGCCGGCGCCGGAGTGCCTGCCGCCACCGGTGGCGACACCTCGCCCAGACCCGTCGCGTAGAGCACCAGCACATCGCCCGCCGCCTGCCTCCCCACGAGCACCGGAGCTGCCGCCTGCACCGGCGCGGGCCACACCAGCGTCGACCCGGCCGATTGAATCGCCAGGTTCGCGGGTCCGGTGAGGCGGAGTCCGTACGGGATCTGGACGGTCAAACGCTGCGGCGCCGCGCGGAAAATCGCCGCGGCGGCTCCATTGACAGTCACTTGCGACCCGCCGGACTCCGTGGGCCAGGGAGCAGCGTGCTCGACCGCGGGGGCGTTCGCCAATCCCGATCCCGGTATATCGATCAGGGCGCCGGGAGCGAGGACCGGGATGTCGGCGATCTTCCCCTGCGCGAGCCACACCAGCGCACCCTGGATCATCCGCTGGAACCGCGGATCGAGCCACGTCTCATCGAAATGTCCGAGGGCGTTGTAGTAGACACGGCCAGCGCCGAACTGCCGGGTCCAGGCAAGCGCGAAGTCGCGATCCGTCCGGTTCACACCGGGCCGGCTCAGGTCGACCGAGTCCGGATCAAGCGACAGCACCACGCGGACCTTCGACCGGTCCCAGGCCCGGAACTGGTAGATCTCCTCGAGGATCCGGAAGCTGGACGCCGCCAAGTGGAAGTTGGTGACATGGGCCGGAGCGTCGACGCGGACCGTGACCGGCTCGGTCCAGGGATGGCCGTCAAAGTAGCCCCCAATCAGCTCGCCGTAGTCTTCCCACAGGTACAACGTGTCGGTGGCGCTATGGACCCCGCCGAATCCCTTGCCAGCCCGCACGAATTCGATCAGGTCCCGCTTTTGTTCAGCGTCGAGGGCCAGCTCTCCGGAAGTGAAAAAGAAAACCGCGTCGAACCCGGCCAGCCGTGGCGCGCGAATAAAGGAGAGGTCCTCGGTCGCCGTAACCTGGAGGCCCTGCATCCCGGCCAGCACCCGCCGCGCGGTTTCGATGCTGCCGTGCCGGAATCCCGCCGAGTGGGTAACGAACAGGATCCGGCTGTCCTGCGCCTGCATGCAGAAGGCTCCGGCAAGCAGCAATGCGGTCCATGCGGGCACGTACCCATGATACGCTACCCGTTAGGTGGCCACCGTTCCCTTTGACGCCAGTTCCGACGAGCAAACCACTGGCGGAAGCTATTTCGTCTCCAACTATCCCCCATACTCGTTTTGGAACGCCGGCAGCGCAAAGACCGCACTCGACGTCCTGGCGCAGCCGCCCGCCGCGGACACGGCGCTCGGCTTCTACCTCCACATTCCGTTCTGCCGCAAGCGATGCCACTTTTGCTACTTCAAGGTCTACACCGATAAGAACGCGAGCGAGGTCGACACCTACCTCGACGCGCTGATCGCCGAGATCCGATTGTACGCCGGCCTGCCCGTTCTCGGTGGCAGGAAGCCCCGGTTTATTTACTTCGGCGGCGGGACGCCTTCCTATATCTCCACCCGACAGCTCGGCAAGCTGGCTGAAGCGATGCAGCAGGCGATCCCATGGGACGCTGCCAAAGAGATCGCGTTCGAGTGCGAACCGGGTACGCTCACCGAAGGGAAGCTCCGCGCGATCCGCGACCTCGGCGTCACCCGCCTGAGCCTCGGAATCGAGAACTTTGACGACGCGATCCTCAAAGCCAACGGACGGGCGCATCTGTCCAAGGAAATCGGCCGCGCCTACGACTACGCGCGGTCCATTGGATTCCCGCAAATCAATATCGATCTGATCGCCGGGATGATGGGCGAGACCGAGGAGAACTGGAAGGAATGCGTCCGGCGCACCATCGAACTCGACCCGGACAGCGTCACCATCTACCAGATGGAGATCCCGTTCAACACGACGATCTTTAAAGAGATGAAGGCGAGCGGGCAGTCCGTGGCGCCCGTGGCGACCTGGGGTACGAAGCGCCGCTGGGTGCAGTACGCGTTCGAGGAGTTCGAGAAGGCCGGCTACACGATCGGAAGCGCCTACACCGCCGTCAAGGATCCCGCCAAAGCGAAGTTCCTCTATCGCGACCTGCTGTGGCGCGGCGCAGACATGATCGGCCTGGGCGTCGCCTCGTTCTCCCACGTGCAAGGCGTGAACTACCAGAACGAACATGAGTTCGGCGCCTACTGTGCGCGAACCAGCCGTGGCGAGCTGCCGGTCTACCGCGCCATCGCACCAACGCCCGACGAGCGGTTCCTGCGGGAATTCATCCTGCAGATGAAGCTCGGCCGGGTCTCGCGGCGATACTTCGAAGACAAGTTTGGCCAGGACATCCACCGGCGGTTCGAAGAGCCACTGCGGACCTTCGAAAAACAGGGGCTGGCTGTCCTCGATCCGGAAGGGATCCGCTTGCAGCGCGCTGGTCTGATGCAGGTGGACAAGCTCCTGCACCAGTTCTTCCTGCCGCAACACCAACCTCAAAATGGCCCGCTCCCCCCAATCCTCTCCGCTTGACGTGGTCATCGCTGGGGGCGGACCCGCCGGAGCGACGGCGGCTGCCGTTCTCGCCGCCAAGGGACGCCGCGTTGCCGTTCTGGAACGCGAGAAGTTCCCGCGCTACCACGTTGGCGAGTCGCTCCTGCCCTACTGCTACTTCACGCTGGAACGGATCGGAGTGCTCGACCGGCTGCGGGCGTCCGCGTTCCCGAAGAAGTACAGCGTGCAATTCGTCAGCACTTCAGGCAAGGTTTCGGTCCCGGTCTACTTCTTTCAGAACTTCGACCATCCCGCCGCGCAGACGTGGCAGGTGCTGCGCAGCGATTTCGATCAACTGCTGCTCGACAACGCGCGCGAAAAGGGAGCCTTGGTCTACGAGGAGACCACGGCGCGTGAGCTGATCCGGAATAATGGCGCGGTGCAGGGAATCCGGGCGGTGGCCAAGTCCGGCGAACCGGTCGAGTTCCGCGCGCCGGTGACGATCGACGCCACGGGCCGTGACTCATTCGCGATCGGACGGCATGGGTGGCAGGTCCGCGATCCGTACCTGAACAAGATCGCGATCTGGACCTACTACCGCGGCGCCAAGCGGGATCCGGGTCTGGACGAGGGCGCCACCACGGTCGCCTACGTTCCGGAGAAGGGATGGTTCTGGTACATCCCGCTGCCGGACGACGTGGTCAGCGTCGGCATCGTGGCCGAGAAGGATTACTTGTACCGCGAATCCCGCAATCTCGAAACGATCTTCGAGCGCGAGCTGAACAGCAATCCCTGGGTGGCGGATCATGTCGCGCCCGGAACTGTATGTGCGCCCTACCGGGTGACGGGCGAGTTCTCCTACCGGTCCCGCCACTGCGCGGCGGACGGACTGGTTCTGATCGGAGACGCGTTCGCATTTCTCGACCCGGTGTTTTCCTCGGGCGTGTTCCTGGCGCTGCGAAGTGGCGAAGAGGCCGCCGACGCCGTGGACGAGGCGCTTGCCGGCGGCGACGTATCCGCCGCGCGTTTTGAAGCCTACGGCGACCGCATGCGCCAGGGGATCGAAGCCATGCGGCGGCTCGTGTATGCCTTCTACGACCAGCAGTTCAACTTCCGGGAGTTTCTCACCGCGTTTCCGGACATGAAGTTCGACCTGAACGAGTGCCTGATCGGCAATCTGTTCCGCGATTTTGATCCGTTGTTCCGCGCGGTGGAGACGTTCGCCAAAGTTCCCGAGCCCCTGCCACACGGCCGTCCCTTCTTCCGGGAGCAGCCGGTGCAATGCCGCTAGAGCTGATCCGGGCCATCGTTCCCGCGAACCGTTTCCAGACAGCCCGGTTGGGAGAGGCCGCCCAGGCGATCCGGAGCATCGAGGACTTTCAACGGCTCGTCCCGTTCACAACCAAAGAAGAGCTGATCGCCGACCAGGAGCAGAATCCGCCCTACGGCACGAATCTCACGTACCCGCTGGACCGCTACAATCGCTTCTGCCAAACCAGCGGGACAACAGGCGAGCCGCTCCGGTGGCTCGACACACCGGAGAGTTGGGAGTGGATGCTCGGCAATTGGCACACCGTGTTCGACAAGGCCGGAGTGAGGCCGGCCGACCGGATTCTGTTCGCGTTTTCCTTCGGTCCCTTCCTGGGATTCTGGACCGCGTTCGAAGCAGCGGCGCGGATGGGCTGCCTCTGCATCCCCGGAGGCGGCCTTCGAAGCTCAGCGCGGATGCACATGCTGCTCGACAACCAGGTCACGGTGCTGTGCTGCACGCCGACGTACGCGATTCACCTCGCCGAGGAAGCAGCCGGCTTCAAGGACTCGAAGGTCCGGCTGCTGATCGTGGCGGGCGAACCGGGCGGCGCGATCCCGGCCACGCGGCGTCACATCGAGCAGCTCTGGCCCGGCGCGCGCGTGTTCGATCACCATGGGATGACGGAAGTTGGGCCGGTGAGCTACGAGTGTCCCAGACAGCCCGGAGTGCTGCACGTGATCGAGCGCTCCTATTTCGCCGAAGTGGTGGACCCCGTGACGCTGCAGCCTACGGCCCCAGGCGGCCTGGGCGAGCTCGTGTTGACCCCGCTCGGACGCGTGGGATCGCCGCTCCTCCGCTACCGGACCCGCGACCTCGTCCGGCACCGGAGTGGACGATGCGCCTGCGGGACCAGCGATCTGGCGCTCGACGGTGGAATCCTCGGACGCTCGGACGACATGGTGATTGTGCGCGGGGTCAACGTTTATCCGAGTGCCGTTGAGAACATTCTCCGCGCCACGGGACTGGTTGCGGAATACCGCGTGACCGTTCGCGAGGTGAAGTCGCTGTGCGCCCTCGAAGTCGAGGTCGAGCCGGCGCCCGGATGCACGAGTGAGGTAGAGTTGGCCGCCTCCGTGCAGGGTGCCCTGTACGACGCTTTCGCCCTCCGGATCGACACGCGTGCCGTGCCGCCGCGCTCCCTCCCAAGGTTCGAAATGAAGGCGCAGCGTTGGATCCGGGCTGATAAAATGGCTTCGTGACGCTTCCCAAGCAAAACCTCGCCGCCCGCCGCGACGTTCTGGCGGGCGGGGCTCTTGCGGTCCCAGCGATTCTCCGCGGTGCGCCGGATTCGAAGCCAATTCGCGTGGGCTTGGTGGGTTGCGGAGGCCGCGGAACAGGCGCCGCCGCACAGGCTCTCAAGGCCGACGACTACTCCGAGCTGGTCGCGATGGCCGACATCGACATCGACCGGATCAATGACTCGATCGAGCGTCTGAAGAAGGCCGCGGGACCGAAAGTGAAGGTCGAGGATTCCGGCAAGTTCTTCGGACTCGACGCCTACCGCAAAGTCATCGAATCCGGAGTCGACGTGGTCCTGCTGGCAACGCCGCCCGGATTCCGGCCGCTGCACCTTCGGGCCGCGATCGAAGCCGGAAAGCACGTGTTCTGCGAGAAGCCGGTGGCGGTGGACGCGCCGGGCGTCCGGTCGGTGCTCGAATCCGCGAAGTTGGCGCGCGAAAAGAAGGTATCGCTGGTGTCGGGATTCTGCTGGCGTTATGCCAACCAGATCAAGGAGACGATGTCGCGCGTGCGGGGCGGCGGAATCGGGAACATGGTCGCCTACTATGCCACCTACTACACGAGCCCGGTCAAGCCCATGCCGCCCGCCTCGGAACGGCCCGAGGGCATGAGCGACGTCGAATGGCAGATCCGCAATTGGTACAACTTCACATGGCTGTCGGGCGACGGACTCGTTGAACAGGCGGTCCACTCGGTGGACAAGATCGGGTGGGCGATGGGCGATGCGCCGCCCGAGAGCTGCGTCGCCACTGGCGGACGCCAGATCCCGGCCCACGGCGGGAATATTTTCGATCATTTCCAGATCAACTACCTGTACCCGGACGGAGTCCGCGCGTTCCTCGGCTGCCGCCAGATCGCCGGGTGCCACAATGAGAACTCCGACTACATCCTGGGAACCAAGGGAGTGTGCCTCATCGGGCGTGGACCCAACCCCCGGATCACCGGCGACAACAAGTGGGCATTCGAAGGCCAGAAGTACGATATGTACCAGGCCGAACACGATGCCCTTTTCGCTTCGATCCGCAAGGGCGGGCCGCTCAACGACGGCGTGTGGATGGCTACTTCGTCCATGCTCGCGATCATGGGCCGGATGGCGGCCTATACGGGCCAGCAAATCACCTGGGAACAGGCTCTCAACTCGCAGCAGAGGCTCGGTCCCGACCCCGTCGAGTGGACTGGGAGCTTCGTGCATGAGCCGCTGGCGCTGCCCGGCGTGACCAAGTTCATCTAGTGGTCCTGCTCTTCGCCCTGGCCGCGGTGGACTTCCAGACACAGGTCCGCCCGGTCCTTGAGTCGGCGTGCCTTTCCTGCCATGGGCCGGAGAAGGCGTACGGCGGGCTTCGCGTGGACTCGGCGCGCGCCATCGCGAAGTCAGTGGTTGCCGGTGACGCGGATCGCAGCCCGCTGCTGCGACGTGCGCTGCTGGCGCCGAATCAGACGGGCGCGATGCCTCCCGGCGGTCCGCAGCTCAAGCCGGATCAGATCGCGGTGCTGCGGGCATGGATCCAGGACGGCGCGCGGTGGCCGGAGGGCGTCGAGCTTCGGACGAAGTCCACGCGGCGGAAGGACGACAGCACGCTGACGCGGGATCTCCACGCGCGCATTGCCGCCAACGCGGCAACGGAGACGAAGCCGTACCGGATGACGATCCCCGGTACCGATGCCGCCTTCGAGATGCTGCCCGTGCCCGGCGGCGGGTTCGAGATGGGATCGCCGGACAGCGAGGAGGGCCACCGCAAGGACGAGGCGCCTGTCCACAAGGTTCGCGTCGAGCCGTTCTGGATGGGCAAATACGAAGTCACGTGGGACGAGTACCGGTTGTTCATGTTTGCGGAGAATCAGACGGATCCGTTGATCGACGCCGTCAGCCGCCCCACCCGGCCCTACGTCGAAATGAGCTTTGGCATGGGCATCAACGGATATCCGGCGATCAGCATGACGCATCATGCGGCCAACAAGTACGCCCAGTGGCTCAGCTCCCGGACTGGACATTTCTACCGGCTGCCGACGGAAGCCGAATGGGAGTACGCGTGCCGCGCCGGAACCACGGGTCCGTATTCGTTCGGCGCGGATGCCTCAAAACTCGGTGACTACGCCTGGTTCGAGGGAAATTCGAATGGCAAGTACGGACAGGTGGGGAAAAAGCGGCCGAATCCATGGGGCTTCCATGACATGCATGGCAACGTGATGGAGTGGACGCTTGATGGCTACGATCCGGCGTTCTACGCCAAGTCCCCGCCGTTGATGCCGTGGGCGCGGGCCACGGCTCCGTATCCGCATGCAGTGCGCGGAGGATCGTGGAACGACACGGCGGACCGTTGCCGGTGCGGGGCGCGGGTGGGATCGGACGCCTCATGGAAGATGCAGGATCCGCAGTTGCCCAAGAGCATCTGGTACCACACCGATGCGCAGTGGCTGGGGTTCCGGCTGGTCCGCCCGTTCAAGGTTCCGGACGCGGCGGCGATGCACGCCTACTGGAACAACGGTGTGGAGCAGGAGTAGCTGCGTCCTGCTGGTTGCGGCGGCGCAGGCGGTGGCGCTCGACCGGTACGAAGCCGCCGAGACGCACATGGGCACGCTGTTCCGCCTGGTGGTCTACGCGAGCGGACCGGCTGAGGCGCGAGACGCGTTCGTGGCGGCGTTCGCGCGGGCCGCGGAGATCGATGCCAGGCTGTCGGACTACAAGCCGGACAGCGAGTTGAACCGCCTGTGCCGGTCCGGCCGCGCCGTGGTGAGTGAGGATCTGTTCGGGGTGCTGGAGACGGCGCTCGCGGTATCGCGGGCGAGCGGTGGCGCGTTCGACGTGACGGTTGCCCCGGCCGCGCGGCTGTGGCGGGGGAGGATTCCCGAGGAGAGCGAGATCCGCGCGGCACGCCGGTTGACGGGATGGCGGCGGATCCGGTTGGATCCGGCGGCGCGCGAGGTTTCACTTGGAAAGCGGGGAATGCAGCTCGACTTTGGCGGGATCGCCAAAGGCTACGCGGCGGATGAGATGCTGGCGGTGCTGCGCGGGAAGGGGTTCGCGTCCGCGATGGCCGCGGCGGGAGGAGACATCGTTGTGGGCGGCGCACCTCCGGGCCGGGCGGGATGGACGATCGGATTGCCGGAAGGCACGGTAACGGTGGCCAACAGCGCGGTGTCGACTTCAGGCGATCTCGAGCAGTTCGTCATGGACCAGCAGGGCCGGCGCCATTCGCACATCGTTGATCCACGCACAGGCCGGGGGCTGACGAACCGGGCGCTAGTCAGCGTGGAGGCTCCGCGCGGGATCCTGGCCGATGCGTGGGCGACGGCGTTGTGCGTGGATCCGGGTCTGGCGCGGGGACTGCCCGCCGGGGTCGTGGCGCGGTACCTGCGGACTCAGTGAGCATCGCGGCGAGGCGCTCCGCGGCGCTGCTGAACTTTTGCGTCACCGCCCATGCGCGTGCGGCGCTGCCCATGCGAGTCCGGAGACTCGAATCCCCGGCCAGCCGTTCGACCGCGCCGCGCAGTGATTGCGGATCCGGCGGGACCATCTCGCCGAACCCGGGCCGCATCACGGCGCGCGCACCATGGTGATCCGCGCAGATGCACGGAAGGCCAGCGGACAGTGCCTCGAGCAGGGTAAGTCCGTAGCTCTCGTGGCGTGACGGGAACACGTAGATGTCCGCCATCGAGAAGAACGCCCGCTTCCGTTCTCCGGTGACATATCCCGGGAACGCGACCCGCACATTGTCCAGCCGACGCGCCAGGCGTTCCAGCTTCGCCGCGAACCGTGCTCCCTGCATGTAGGCGGGTTCGCCGCAGATGAACAGCCACAGCGTGGGTCCGGGCCAGCCCTTGAGCGCTTCGAGCAGCAGGTCCTGGCCCTTTTCCGGCGAGATCCGGCTGAGCGTCAGGAGGACGGCTGCGTCATCCGGCACACCGAATTCACGGCGGAGAGCCGCGCCCGATTGAGGATCGGGAACGACGGGCGTGACTCCCCACGGCACCACCTCGGTCTTGGCCTCCGCTGCTCGACCATAGCAGCGCCCCAGTACGCATTTCATCTCCGGCGACGGCACGATCAGCCTCCGCGCATGGACCGCGGTTTGCCGCTGCTTCTCAAAGATCAGCCGGACGATCCGCGGCGAGGCCCAGCGCGGCAGCCTGGCGTGCCACCGGACGAGCGTTTCGGGCGCGATCCAGTCCCGCAGATAGATCGCGGAGATGTAGGCGGCGACATCCACGTGATAGATCACCGACACCGCGAAGCCCGCGGCGGCCAGCCGCTCGAAGTCCGGACCCTCGGAGATATCGTTGCTCAGGACCACGGTGTCCGCGGGATCATGACGCAGGATCTCGCGTGTGGCCGCCGCACTGAATTCAACACAGAAGCGGGCGTACTCGCGTTCGTTGAATCGCACAATGTCGCGCGCGGTGGGCGCGCGGCGGCCGAGAATTGACGGAGTGAGCAGCTCGAAGTCGAAGGGCCGCGTGCGGGTCCACTCTGCCACAAGCTGGTCGCACACCGCCGCGCCTCCGCCCAGCGGGATCGGCTGCCCGGCGAACCCGCCATGGGCGGCGGTGTAGATGAGCTTCACCGTCCGGATCGGGCCGCGAGCAGCAGATTCTGGCTGTTCACCGGGCGCGCCTTGCCGCGTTCGGCGCGGACGTAGGTTCCGCCGGGCTGCATCAGGCGCGCCTTCACGTTGTCGTTGAGGTATGCCGCCAGCACGCGGTCGCGGAGCGTTTTCACCAGCGCGGGCCGCTGAACCGGAAAGAGCACCTCGACGCGGCGGTTGATGTTGCGCTGCATGAGGTCGGCTGAGCCGAGGTAGATCTCGTCCTTGCCGCCGTTGGCGAAATAGAAGATCCGGCTGTGCTCGAGGAACCGGCCGACGATGCTGCGGACTGTGATGTTGTCACTCACGCCAGGAATTCCAGGCCGCAGACAACAGATTCCACGCGCGATCAGGTCGACCTTCACCCCGGCACGCGACGCCTCGTAGAGCAGGCGGATCACGCCGTCGTCGACCAGCGCGTTCATCTTGAAAATCAGCCGTGCCGGGAGCCCCGCGCGGGCGTGGGCGATTTCGCGATGGATCAGCGCCGCAAAACGTGACCGCAGGTTGATCGGCGCGACAAGCAGCTTGCGGTAGTCGGATTTGGCGGAGTATCCGGTCAAGTAGTTGAACAAGTCCGAGGCATCAGCACCGATGTCGGGATCCGCCGTGAACATTCCCATATCGGTGTACAGGTGCGCCGTGACCGCGTTGTAGTTGCCGGTGGACAGGTGCACGTAACGCCGCATCACGTCGCCTTCCTGCCGCACCACGAGCGCCACCTTGCCATGGATCTTGAGACCCACAAGTCCATACACGACATGAACGCCTTCCGCTTCAAGCGCACGCGCCCATTCAATGTTGGACTCTTCGTCGAAGCGCGCCTTGAGCTCGACGAGTACCGCGACCTGCTTGCCATTCCGCATCGCTTCGAGCAGCGCTTCCACCACTGGCGACTTTGATCCCACGCGGTACAGAGTCATCTTGATGGCGAGAACGTGCGGGTCCCGCGCGGCAGCGCGAAGGAAGTCCACCACGGGCTGAAAGGAGTCGAATGGGTGGTGCAGCAGGATGTCATGGCGGCGCACCGCGGCGAACATCTCCTCGTCGTCGCCGCCGAACGCTTCATGCGGCATGGGGACGAAGGGCGGATCCTTGAGCTCCGGGCGGTCGAGTGAGGAGAGGTGCCGCAGACGGCTGAGCGCCAACGGACTCTGCACGCGGAACACGTCCTGATCGTCCGCTTCCAGATTCGTTTTGAGCAGATCCAGCACGTGGTCCGGCATCTCTGGCTGGACCATCAGCCGCACTGGCGCTCCGAACCTGCGCAGCCGCACGCCTTCCTCGACGGACTCGAGCAGGTCCTCGGCCTCGATCTCCTGGATCTCGGTGTCCGCGTCGCGCGTGAGGTGAAACGCATGCGACTCCACGATCTCCATCCCCGGGAACAATGCGGACAGATTTGCCTGAATCACCTGCTCGAGCCAAACGAAAGAGACTTCGCGCGGATGCTTGGCGGCCTTCTGCAACGGGACCAACTGGGGCAGTGTGTCGGGCACCTTGACACGGGCGAAGCGGTCCTCTCCCTCGCGGTCGCGGATCATCACCGACAGATTCAAGCTGAGATTCGAGATGTGCGGGAACGGGCGGCCGGGATCGAACGCCAGCGGTGTGAGCACCGGATAGATGGTGTCGAGGAAGTACTGGTCGGCGAACTGGCGCTGCTCCGGCGATAGATCCGCGTACTCGACTACGTGGATGCCGTGGGCGGAGAGTTCTTCGAACAGCCGGCTGCGGGAGGCGTGGGCCGCGTTCAGGATGTCGACGAACTCGGCACGGATCGCTTCCAGCCGCTCGGGCGGCGTGAGTCCCTCCGGTCCCGTGTCCTGTACTCCGGCGTTGATCTGATTCTGGATTCCGGCGACGCGCACCATGAAGAATTCATCCAGGTTGGATCCGAGGATCGACACGAATTTCACGCGCTCCAGCAGCGGATGCGTGGGATCGTTGGCTTCCTCGAGCACCCTCCGTTGGAACTTCAGCAAGCTCAGCTCGCGATTCACGTAGAGCGCTGGATCATCCAGGCGGACTTGTTGCGGTTTGGTTACACCGGGGGAACGCTTCGCCATCCGAACAGAACAGCTTATCAGGCGAACCGGACCACAGCGCAACGTCCCAGGGCGGGCAGGAAAACTTCGGTTGTGGTTCCACGCCGCGCGGTCTTCAGCGGACGGGCCGCTGCGCCGGGCGCGATCAACTCGGCGGAACCGAAGTGTCCGGCGACGCGCGCCTGCACCTCCTCATTCACGGCGGATCCGTAGTTGATCAGGAGCAGGAGCTGTTCGCCAGGCTTCGTTCCTTCGGTCGAAAGCGCGATGACGGAGTTGGCGTTCCACAGCCGCGCGGCGCGGTGACGATGCGAGACGACGTCGATGCAGTCGAGCGCGAACTCACTCGGATCCACGATCCGCTTGTGATAGGCGAGCACGTGTCCCTTGCCCACGGAGTAAAAATCTCGATCGCGCTCCTGCCTGGCGAGCTTCCACCGTTCCGGAGCTGAATCGATGACCACTGTGGCGCCAGCTTCGGCATGGGCGAAGACCCGCTTCCTCTGGTCCGGGGTGAGAGACTTCAGGCTGCTGGCGACCAGGCACTGTGCGCGGCCCGGAGCGGGAGGATCCGCCGCGGCGGCGATGAGCGGACTCCCGTTGCGCCGGAAAAGCAGGTTGGCAAGCTCAGAGGTGGCAGGTCCCGGCTCGACGAGTGCGGTGATCACCGGATTCGCGGGACGCCCGAACAGCGCCGCGTGTTCGCTCAGCCATTTCGACATCCGTCCGAGGCTCTCCCAGGCCGCCAAGGCGCGCGCGTCCTTGCGCAGCAGCGCGGCCCGGTAGCGCGGTTCGACGGCGAGCAGGAAATTTCCGCCGTTCATCCGCGCCTCGACAAGGGCGATCTCTAATGTTTCAAACGGAATCATGCGTTGCGCGGTAACGCCAGCCTTGGCGTCGGGCAGGTAGCCGAGGACCGGAGTCCGGCCGGGATTGAGCGCACGCTCGACGGCCACCAGGTATCCGTTGGCGTCCACCCAGGGCTCGCGGCTGGCCGACGCGGTCTCGTCGCCTCCGCCGCGCTGGCGTGCGGCGTCGCGGATTCCGGGCCAGAGTCCGCGGGTCACCACTGTTCCCGCGCTTTCCACCGGGCTGGTTGCGAATCCGGCATCCGCGACTGCGCGCTCGAACGCCGCATGCGGAGCACCCAGCAGCACCACCTCAATTCCTGCCTGCTTTAACAGGGCCGCGTGCGCGGGATCGGGATCCAGCCAGCGGGCAATCAACTGGTGTCCGAAATCGATGGGCATCGCTAACCAGTATAATTATCGGAATGCACCGCAGAGATTTCGTCCGCTTGACCGCGGCGTCCATGAGCGCCGCTTCCTATTCCCGGGTGCTCGGCGCCAACGACAAGATCAACCTTGGACTCATCGGCGCCGGCGGCCGTGGAAAACACGTAATGGGCGTTTTCCAGCAGACCAACCAGGTCAACGTGACGGCGGTATGCGACGTCTACGCGAACCGGATCGACCAGGCGCTGCAGCGGGCGCAATCGGCGAAAGGATTCAACGACCATCGCAAGCTGCTCGAGACCAAGGCTCTCGACGCCGTGCTCATCGCGACCCCTGATCACTGGCACTCCGGCACGGCCATCGACGCGCTGAACGCGGGTAAGGACGTGTACGTCGAGAAGCCTCTCACCCTAACGATCGAAGAGGGACCGAAGATCGTCAAGGCGGCGCGCGTCAACGAACGGATTTGCCAGGTCGGCATGCAGCAGCGGTCGGGAACCATCTATCTGCAAGCCAAGCACGAGTACATCAAAACTGGGAAGCTCGGCAAGATTACGATGGCGCGTACCTGGTGGCATGGCAATGGCGCGCACCTGCAGAAGGCGCCCGCCGAGCTCGCGCAGCGTCCGTCGAATCTCGACTGGGCGCGGTTTCTGGGTCCGGTGAAGTGGCGCGATTGGGATCCGCAGCAATTCTGGAATTTCCGTGCGTTTCTCGATTTCGGCGGCGGCCAGGTGACGGACCTGTTCACCCACTGGATCGACGTGGTCCACATGTTCATGGACCAGGACAATCCGGTGTCGGCGGTCGCCTCGGGCGGCGTCTATCACTACAAGGATGGGCGCACCGCACCGGACACGATCAACGTTCTACTTGAATATCCCGCTGAGTGGACCGCCACGTTCGAAGCCACGCTCGCGCCAGGGATCAAGGGTGCGGCGGTCGAGATGTGCGGCACCGAGGGGCGGCTGTGGATCACGCGCGGGCAGTTCGAATACTATCCGAAGGACAGCTCGAGCAAGCCCACGGTGGTGGTGAAGTCACCCAAGGATCAGACCATCGAGCACGTTGAGAACTTCCTGGATTGCTGCCGGAGCCGCAAGCTCCCCAACGGCGACGTCTGGATCGGACACCGCTCGGCGCAGGCTTCGCATCTTGGCAACATCGCGTACCTGCAGAAGCGGCGCCTCCGGTTTGATCCGGACCGGGAAGAGATCCTGCCGCTGTAATGCCTGTTTCCGTCTCCCGGCGCGGCCCGGTGGCCGTGCTCACCATCGACAATCCGCCGGTGAACGCGATCACACCCGCACTGGCGCGTGAGTTGGAAGCGCGTGTCGCCGAGGCCGTCGCTGACGGTGAGGTGGCCGCGATTGTTCTCACCGGCGCCGGCCGGAACTTCATCGCGGGATACGATATCCGCGAATTTGTGCGGATTACTTCCGGAGAGACGGAAGCGGTGGTCGACCTCGGCTCGATCCTGAACCGCATCGAGGATTCCCCGAAGCCGTTGATCGCGGCGATTCGCGGGGCGGCCCTGGGCGGCGGACTCGAAGTGGCGATCGCGTGCCACTACCGCGTTGCGTCCCCGGACGCGCTGCTCGGCCAGCCCGAAGTGAAGCTTGGGTTGATCCCCGGTGCGGGCGCAACCCAGCGTCTGCCGCGGTTGACGGGATCCTCGCGTGCGGCCGCATTGTGTACATTCGGCGAGCCGGTGAGGGGTCCGGAAGCGCTGGCGATTGGGCTCTTGGATGAGGTGGCCGAGGATCCGGTAGATGCGGCTGTCGCGATGGCGGCGAAGGTTGGCCCGCGCCGGACCCGGGACTTGCCGATCTCCGAAGACACCTACGTTCCACCGGGGCTGTCGAGGAAGGCGCTCGCTCTGCCCGCGCCGCCGCGTGCGATCCAGGCCGTGGAAGGTGCGCTAAAGCTCTCGTTCGAGGACGGACTTCGTGAAGAGGCGCGCCTGTTCCGCGAATGTCTCTTTTCGAACGAATCGAAGTCACTGATCCACGTGTTTCTCGGTGAGCGCGAGGCGGCCAGGGTTCCGGGTGTTCCCGCGGTGCCCGCGCCGGACATCAAGCTGGCTGCGGTGATCGGCGGCGGCACCATGGGTATAGGCATCGCGATGACCTACGCGAACGCCGGGATCGAGGTGCTGCTCAAGGAAACGTCGCTCCTGTTGGCCGACAAGGCGATGAACGCGATCCACAAGAACTACCAGGGATCGGTGTTGCGCGGCCGGATGAAGCAGGCACAGGCGGACGAGCGCATGGCCCGGATCAAGCCTGTACTTGACTACAACGGGTTTGAGCGGGCCGGGATCATCATTGAAGCGGCGTTCGAGGACATGGAGCTGAAGCGCCGGATCTTCGCTGAGATCGACGCTGTTGCCAATGCGGACGCGATCCTGGCCACCAATACGTCGTCCCTCAACATCGATACGATCGCCGCGGCCACCGGGCGTCCCGGGCGGGTGATCGGGCATCACTTCTTTAGTCCCGCGCATGTGATGAAGCTGATCGAGATCGTGCGCGGCGCGGCAACGGATCCGGCGGTCATCGGGGCTTCGCTCGCCTTGGCCAAGCGGCTGGGCAAGATCGGCGTCGTGGTCGGCAATTGCAAGGGATTCGTCGGCAACCGGATGTTCCACTGCTACCGGCGCGAAGCTCAGTTCCTGGTGGAGGAGGGCGCCCGGATCGAGGATGTCGACGGCGCACTAACGGACTTCGGGATGGCGATGGGTCCGCTGACGGTGGGAGATCTGGCAGGGCTCGATGTCGGATGGCGGATCCGGCAACAGCACCGGCATCTTGAGGCTCCGGGAGTTCGAAAACCGCTGATCGAGGACCGGCTGTGCGAAGCAGGACGGTTCGGCCAAAAGACCCGCGCCGGGTGGTACCGCTATGACGAGGAGCGCAACCGGATCCCGGATCCGGAGGTCAACACGCTGGTGCAGGCAGTAGCGCGCGAGGCGGGGATCGACCGGCGGTTCATCGGGCGGGAGGAGATCCTCAGACGGTGCATGGATGCGCTGGTGGAGGAGGGCCGCAGGATCCTGGACGAGGGGATCGCGTTGCGGTCATCGGACATCGACGTGATCTACGTCCACGGATACGGATTCCCGGCACACAAGGGAGGTCCGATGAAATGGGCGGAACTGGATTGGTAATTCCGGGGTGACTACCAAATCACCTTCAGTGAGAACTGGACCTGCCGCTCACCGGACGCGAAGTTGATCACACCGAAGTCCGCGCCGCCGAGGTTGGTTCCCGGATTCCCGCCCGGTGTGTTCGATCCGCTGAAGTAGGGCGTGTTGGTGAGGTTGAACGTCTCCGCGCGGAACAACAGTGACAATGGCTCACGCACCAGGAACCTCTTCGAGAGCGCGACATCGTAGGCGCGAAGCCCGGGCAGCCGCACTTCGGGCAGCGTCCGCGACACGTTGCCAAACGAGAACGGCGCCGGGACCGTGAACTGCGAAATGTCGAAGTAACGGCCCAGCCGGGTCTGAACATCGCCCTTGAGCTCCGCCGATTGTCCTGTGCTGTTGGGACGCAAGCGCGAACTCGATACGCCGCTGTTGCCGGTGGAGGAGAGCCACAACGGGAACCCCCGCGCGAGTGTCGCCGTGCCGCTGACCGACCATCCTCCGATGAACCGGTTCCGCTTTGCGAACGGTAGGTCCACCGTGTGGTTGACCACCAGGCGCTGCGACACGTCGCCCTCCGACAGGGACCGCTCGGCGCGCAAGTTGTAGCTGTTCTGCACCGGCGGTGGGTTCCCGTTGATGCCGAAAATCCGCCCTGAAGAGTCATCGATCAACTTGCTGTTCGTGTAGGCGGCCGTCAGGTTGATTCCGTGCGTGAACCGCTTCTCGGCCCGGAGCAGGAACGAATGGTAGCTCGACGATCCCATGTTCTGCGCGCGCGCGGGATTGTTGTAGATCATGCCGCCGTAGTGCGGAAAGGGGCGCAGCAACTGGCTGCGCGCGACTGTCCGTGTGGAGAGCGCGCCCGCCGAAACCAATCCGAAGAACGGATTCGTCACCTGCTGATTCAACCCCGCACCCAGCGCCTGGAACTGCGGATCAATCTGGTTCGGATCATTGCCCACTCCCAGCCGCGTGCCCTTGTTCCCGGCGTAGGCCGTCTCCACCACGAAGCCGCCCCGAAGCTCCCGCTGGACTCCAAAGTTCCACTGCTGGGTATACGTGTTGGTCAGACTCCGGCGGTCCACCATCGAGATCGACTGGCCCACTTGCAACCGCTCAGCCTGGTTGCGGAACGGCAGCAGCACGCCGTCCGGGTACGGATTCGACAGGAAGTTGACGGGCGTGACGCCGTCGAGGCTCGACAACCATGGCGTCGTTTGCTCCTCGCCGCTCGCCCCGAATCCGCCCGCGCTCGTCGTACCCCAGCGAGGCGCATAGAAGATCCCATAGCCCACGCGGAGCACCATGCGGTTCGACATCCGGTAGGCGAGTCCAATGCGTGGACCGAAATTCTTTCGTGCCGCGTCGAAGTTTCCGCGCGGCTCCCCATCCTGTCCCGGATGGGTGAGGACTCCTGCCAGGTTCGGCAGTTCGGCGATCCGGATCGGAAACGGCCGCGCGAAATCGAATGTCGCGAAACGGTTGTACCGCTCGGTCCGCGGCTCTTCAACCTCATACCGCAGCCCTACGTTCACCGTTAGCTTGCCCATTTTGATCTCGTCGTTGACGAACACCGCCCAGTACCAGTTTCGGATCGCAAACGCCGGAGTGTTGCGGATACTGCCCGTGCCGAAGCCGGTCAGGTACGAAGCGAATCCGTCGCCCGCGGTCAGGCTCGGCGTCAGCGGATTCGGTCCCTGCGTCTGGCTGCGCGCGAAGCTGTAGCTGTGTTGGACCGGGAAACCCTGGAGCGGCGTCTGGTTGTACAGCCGCACATCGCCGCCGAACTTCGCGGTGTGCCGTCCGGTGATGATGCTGCTGTCGCTGACCCAGGTGTGGATGTCGTTGCCGCGCCGGATCGGATCCCCGGAAGTCTGGCCGAACTGGTTGTAGTTGCCTGTGTTGATCGTCGGGAACATCGCGAACTTCGGATCAAACGCGTTCACGACGTTGGTTGGGAATCCAAGCTCGCGCAGGTCGATCTTGCCTTGATGGATCGGCACGCGGCCCTCGTAACGCCGCGCCGCGCCATAGCGGTAGCTGAGGATCTTGTTCGCCGAGAGCGTGTACGTGCCGTTGATCACACCGTTCAAGACGCGGTTCTCGATGGCGCCCATGGTGTCGTCGGCGATCGTGCCGTAGGTGCCGGTGTTCGTATTCAGCCCGCTGTTGCGTGTCACGCGCACGAACAGCCCGTGCTTGTCGCTGAACCGCTGGTCCACCCGCACGGACCACTGATCGCTGCCGGTCGCGTTGGTCGGCGCGAACGCGTAATTGTTGATCTGGCCCGGACCCTCGCCCGCACGGTTGGGCGCGGGCAGAAAACTCATCATCCGCACCGCGGCCGGATCCATTTGCCCGGCGGGAATCCGGTTCCCGGCGAACGGCGTACGGACAAAGGTCCCGCCGGCGGCGGGCGTCGTGGACCGTGGGTCGAAGATGGTGATCGCGGCGCCGGTATTCGCCCGCAGATTCGAAAAGTCGCCGCGGCGCTGGTCGAGGGTTGGCAGCGTCACCGCGCGTCCGCCGAATGAAGTGTCCTCGCGATGGCCCTGGTACTCGGCGAAGAAGAACGTCTTGTCGCGCACGATGCGTCCGCCCGCCGACGCACCGAACAGATTGAAGTGGAAGATGCCGCGCGCCTGCCGCCGCGCGTTGGCGAAGTAGTTGTTCGCGCGCAGCCGGTCGTTGCGGAAGAACTCGGACACGGATCCGTGGAACGCGTTCGATCCACCCTTGGTCACCACGTTGATCACGCCTCCGCCGCTGCGTCCGAACTCGGGTCCGAAGTTGTTGGTCTGGACCTTGAACTCCTGCGTCCCGTCGGGCGTCGGCGACAGCGCGAAGTTGTTGTTCTCGGGCAGCATGATCGACACGCCGTCGAGCATGAAGTCGTTCGTGCGGAACCGGCCGCCGTTGATCGAAATGTCTGAAAGGACGAATAGCGGCGCCGCGTTCGACCCCGTGGACGCCACGTCGCCCATCGCGCGGTTGTTCACCTGGACGCCGGGCGCGAGTCCTACCAGATCGAACACGTTGCGTCCCCGGATGGGCAGCTCGGCGATGCTGCGCGAGGTGACCACCTGGCCCAGCGAGGCGGTGCTTGATTCCACCAGCGGAGCCTCGCCCGTCACCGCGATGGTCGTCGCGATGTCGCCGAGCTCGAGGGCGAAGTCGAGCCTCAACCGGCTGTCGACCTGGAGCACAACGTTGTCGCGAACGACGGTCTTGAATCCGGCCGCCGAGACCTTGACCTGATACGTGCCAGGCCGGAGGTAAGGAGCCTCGAAGTTGCCCAGGTTGTTCGTTGCCGTGGCGGTCGTCTGATTTGTGTCCACGTGCGTTACCGTCGCGGATGCGCCTGAGACCACGGCTCCGGATCCGTCGCGCACGGTACCGAGGATCGTGCCGGTGATGTTCTGGCTCCATACGTTGGCCGCAAACATGAGGAGAGCAGATGCGTACTTCATACCGGATTCGATTCTATCGCAGGCGGCGCTTGATGTCCGCGTAGTCACGAAGGCGGACCGCGCCGGATTTTTCAAGTGCCGCGGGCCATCTCAGCGCCGGATCCTCGAAGTTGCAGTCAAGTACGAACACCTTCCGCCCCATCTTCAGCGCGGATCTCGCCTGCACGAACGTGCCGGACCTCTCCCCGGCTTCGACAATCACCGTCGCCCGCGTCAGTGCAGCCATCGTGATATTCCGTTCGATGAAAAAGAAGCTGTTGGCCGCCGCATTCCGGGCCCGCTGGTAGCGGACCACGGGGACCTGGCTGATGACCAGGTGGTCCCGCGCGATCTCCGCTTGAAGCGCGTGGTTTTCGGGCGGATACCTCCGGTTCAGCGGCGTGCCGAGGACAGCGATTGTGCGGCCGCCGGAGTGAATCGCTGATTCGTGAGCGGCGGTATCGATGCCCCTGGCAAGACCCGAGACGATCGTGAAGCCTTCCTCCACCAACCGTTTGGCCAGCTCGCGAGCCCTTGCCGCGCCCTCCTCCGAAGGCTCCCTTGTTCCGATCACGGCGACGCCTGGCGAGTCGAGCAGATCCCACGCGCCCTGGTAGTAGATCAACTCGACCGGGTGCTCAGCGTTCCGCAGCCGCTCCGGGTAGTCCGGCATCCCGTGGATAGAGACTCCGAACTTCTCGATCCCCGCCGCTCTCAGAATTCGCTGCGCTTCGGCGGCATGGCCGAGAGCCTCGTCCTCGGGAACGAAATCGGAAAACACGGCCCCGGGCTTTTGCCGGAGCTGGCCGGCGAGGGACCGGAAGCTCGTCCGCGGGCCGGTCCACAGCGCCTCATATGCGCCAAGCTCCCGCAACACTGATATCGGACCCATGCTTCTTCAGCGTCGCAAATCCAAACGGACAAGGTAATATTGAACGTATGACCCGCCGCACTTTCGCCGCCGCACTCCCCGCCCTCGCCGCCGGACCGCACGCCGAGGTCGCTCTCATCACCCACGCTGACGGCCCCCACCTCAGCGGCTACATTGATGGCCTCGCCAAGACCCCCGAGGTTGGAAACGTCTACCTCTGCGATCCAACCGCGGCCACCGAGGCCGCAGTCCGCAAAGGACTCGGAGGCAAGCTCTCCTCCGTATACAAGAGCCCCGCTGCGCTGTTCGCGGCCCAGAAGCCGCCGCTCGCGCTCATCACCATGGAAGCCGGACTCGCGCCCCCGGCCATCCACGCCGCCCTCGACGCCAACTGCCATGTGATGGCCGAAAAGCCCGCCTGCGTGCGATTCTCCGACTTCGCTCCGCTCGCCGCCAAAGCCAAGCAGCGCAACCGCCACTTGATGCTCGCGCTCGCCAACCGCGTGGACCCCGTAGTTCAGGAGGCGCTCCGCATCGTCCGCTCGGGCTCCATCGGCAAGATCTTCGGATGCGAGCTCCACATCATTGCCGACCAGACACGGCTCGGGCGTCCGGGTTACCACAACAGCTGGACCGCGAAGAAAGCTCGCGCCGGCGGCGGACACCTGATCTGGCTCGGCATCCATTGGATCGATCTCGCGATGTACCTCACCGGATCGCGCATCCGCCAGGTGGCGGGATTCACGTCAAACGTCGGCGGGCAGCCCCTCGACATCGAAGATTCCGCCGTGGTCGCGATGCGCTTTGACAACGGTACCAACGGCACACTTACTTCGGCCTACTTCCTCGACCGCGGCTATCACTCGTTCATCAAGATCTGGGGCTCGCAAGGCTGGCTCTGCGTGCAGAAGCACACGGACAATCCGCTCGAGTGGTACACGAACAGCGAAAAGAAGATCCAGCGCTACACCGGACCCCTGGAGCCCAGCGGCTACACGCCGTTCGTGGGACACGTGGTGCGCGCGTCACTCGGGGCCGCGCCGCCGCTTACCACGGACGACAGCGTACTCGCGCTCAAGGCGGTTTTCGCCGCCTACCGCGCGGCGGAATCCGGCGCCACACAGGACATTTCTTGATTCTGCAGGGCGCGATGGCCGCGGCCAGCCTGTTGATCGACGCCGATCCCGGCAAGTTCAGCGACGATTCCGTGGCCATCGTGATGTGCCTGCGCAGTCCCGCAAAGGTGTCGGTCCGTGGAGTCACCATCGTGTCGGGCAACGTGTGGGCCCAGGATGGATTCCGCTATGTCCGCGATACGTTCTCCGCGGTGGGCAAGTGGCCGTTGGTCCATCTTGGCGCGCAGCGTCCCCTGGTCCACACGCCGGAGATGTCGAAGAAGCAGGGGCCGCTCGAATTCGCGGGCGCCTTTGCCGAGCCTGAGCCCGAGCGCCAGCGGGAAACCGCGGGCGATTTCCTGATGAACGAGCTTGAACGCCGTCCGGCCACGGTGCTGGCTATTGGTCCGTTGACCAACATCGCGAGGATCCTCGAAATGCGCCCAGCGCTCGCGCAGCGGATCGAAAGGCTGGTGATCATGGGCGGCGCGGTGGATGTCGCGGGCAACGTCACCAAGTCGGCCGAGTTCAACTTCTGGTTCGATCCGGAAGCTGCCCGCGCCGTGTTCCGGTCGCCGGTGAAAAAGCTGCTCGTGCCTCTCGACGTCTGCAATCAGGCGGTGGTAACGCGGCGGCACTTCGACGAAATCGCCGCTGAGGACACGCCCGTCACGCGGCTCTATCGCGAGAGTTTCGGCAACACCTATCCCGGATTCCTCACCAAGCCAGACGCCAGGACCTTCCTGTGGGACGAGCTCGCCGCCGCCCTGGTGATCGATCCGTCCATCGCGACGCGGATTGAGACTCGCAAGCTCGATGTCGAGACGGAGTTCGGGCCTCGCTACGGCGCGGTGAAGCCAGGCGAATCGCCGGTCGACGTCGTGTTGGGCGCCGACACCGGACGCGCTTGGGCGATGCTGCGGCGCTTGCTCACCGTGGGCCGGTGAGCCTTTTCAAATTGTCCGACGCGGCGTGATCCGGGTCGATCGCGACCGCCTTCCGGAAAGCCTGCTCCGCTTCGGCGCGATTGCCGCTCCGGGCGAGCGCGATTCCCAGGTTGTTGTAGGCCGCGGCGGTGGGCCGGATCCGGATCGCGGCCCGGTAGCACTCGACAGCCTGAGTGAACTTGCCCTGCTTGGCCAACAGCACACCAAGATCGTAGTGCGCATCGGCCATCAGCGGGTCGGACCTGCGGGCGGCCTCGAACTCCTTGATGGCCGGGTCGAGTTCGCCGGATTCAGCAAGCAGCAGTCCCAGGCGGTGGCGGGCTTCCGGAAATCCGGGGTTGATCCGTAGCGCCTGATCGAGCGCACTGCGCGCATCGGTCCGCGCGCCTGCCACGGCGAAGGCGAGCGACTTGCCATACCAGGCGAGATCGAACCGCGGATCAAGCGCCAGTGCCCGGTCAAATTCCATCTGCGCCCGGGCGGTATCGCGCGCCCCCGTCCAAGCCGACCCCAACGCCGCGTGGATCGCCTTCTTGCCGGGAATCTCGCGCGACAGCGCTTCAAGCATCGCCGCGGCTTCCGCAGAGCGTCCCGTGGCCCGCAGGAACTCCGCATAACGGAGCCGCAACGCCTGATCGAGAGGACGCCGGCTGAGCGCATCCTCATAGATCGCGCGCGAAGGCCCGGGATCGGGCGCCGGACCCGGTGGCATCACCGCTCCCCGAAACGGCGGACGGGACCGCAGCGCAGCCATCAGGCTTTCGAGTTGATGCTCGTCCCAAGGCGTAATCGCGAGGATCTGCTTCATCTCGTCGAGGCTCATCTCAGGACCGGGCGTTAGCGCGCCCGCGAGCAGCAGGGCCAGACGCAGGTTACCCGCCGGACGCAGGTGGACGTGTTCATAGAACAAGTCGAATCCCGGCGTTCCGAACTGTTGCTCCGCATCCACGAGTTCCGCCCCGGCCACTTCCCGGATTGCCGCGTTGATCCGTGAGTCCGCCCGGAACCGCAGCCGGTCGAGATCGCGCGCCCGGCGAAAATCACCCGACGCGAACCCGGCTTCAGCGTCGGATCCCGCGAAGGGCGGCTGATCTTTCAGGTTCACCGGCACCGTGGACACCACCACTTTCGCGCCAACGGACCGGCCCGTGGCGGCAATTCGCCCGAGGTTGGCGCGGAAGCCCGCGTACACAGAGTCCAACCGCGGATCAGCCGCTGCCACTTGATGCTCTGTGAACATCTCCATGCCGCGCCACTCGGTGGCAGGCGGCCGGTCCGCGGCAAAGTCGGCCATCACCTGCCCGATTCGCAGTGTTCGCACGGCGGACGCCAGGCCGCCGAACACGCTGCCCGGACCCCGCGGTCCGACCACCTCGTTGTTCCCCATCACCACCACGAAGGCATCCGGCTGGAGCCCCGCGCACTCCGCCGCGATTTCAACGAGCACATGCGAGTTGATCGCCGTCATCGACGCATTGATCACCTCGACGCGCTGAGCCCGCATCCGGCGCTCGAGAAGCACTTCGAGCATCCGGCCCACTCCGTACGCTGGCTCCGGAAATCCCATGGCCGCCGATTCGCCGAGCAGGATCACTCGATAGTGTCCCGCGGGCTTCGGCACAGCCACGGTGAGCGGGAGTGGAGTCCGGACTAATGCGCGCGGAAAGAAGCGGCGTCCGAAGTGGTCGTTGGTCACCAATCCACCGTTGGCGGGAACGAAGAACCGCGGGTCGAACCCGGCGCCGCTGAGCCGCAGCGCGGTTTCGAGCAGCGCGAAGAACCCAACCGGGATTGCCACCAGGACCAGGCGGAACAGCCAAATCCGCATCGGCTATTGAAGGACCCGCAAGGGCACAAACAGGCTGCCTTCGGTGACGCCTTGCGGGGCAAGATCGCGGATCCGGCGGGCCAGCTCCCCTGATTGGATCCGCCCCTCGATCCGGTCCTGGAACGCGCTGCTGATTCCGCGGATCTGTTCCGGCGTCTCGTGAACGAACTCCAGGCGGAAGTGGCGGATTCCGGCTGCCACCCAGAGATCCAGGTGCGCGGACGCCTCCTGGGCTTCTGCGCCGAACACAGTGTTCCGGCAGCCGACGTCGGCCATCACCGGATGCGCCCGGCCGCCGGTATCGCGCAATGAGACACGGTGCTTCTCGCAGGGATGGCCGCAATCCTTGTAGCTCGTGCCCTTCGACAGGAAGCGGCAAAAGACGCAATGCTCGGTGTGGAACACCGGCAGATGCTGGTAGGCAATCACCTCCAGCCGTCCCGCGCCCGTGGCACGTGCGAGCTCCGCGATCTGCGCCGCATTGCAGTCGTGCGTGGGGGTGATCCGGGCGATGCCCAGGTCCAGGTACGCGCGGGCGGTGAGCGCGTTCGCGGTGTTCAGGCTGAAATCGCCGGTCAGGGGCGGACAATCGCCGTTCCGCAGGCTGTGCAGCAGTCCACCGGACCGCACCAGCACCTCGCAGCCGAGCTTCCGCAGGAAGTGCACGATGCGCTCTTCATCGGGTTTCAGCACCCGGGGGCTCGCCACCCGTGGAGTGATGCCCGCCTCGCGGATCCGCTCGACGGAGGGCCGCAGTCCGTAGAGATCCAGATAGTCGAGCGTGATGCTCGCGGGCCGGGTATCCAGTGCAGCATCCAACTGGTCGGGAAACCGGATCAACAGGTGGAGTTCGGGAGCGGCCGCTGCGCTCTCAACCGGCGCCTGGCCAATCCACGCTTCGGCGTCGAAGGTTTCGCGCTGGCCAGTCGCGGTCTGCCTGGCTTCGAGCAGCTCAACAGCCCGGCGGCGGATCGCGTTCAACTCCGACACTGGAACAAAAGGCGCCCCGTCCACCCGCATCGCCACCCCAGCGAGCTCGTACCCTGTCCCGCCCAACCGCCCAAGTTGCGCGCGGATGATCTCCTCGCTCAACACCCGTTTGCCCGCTGGCCCGGCGGCTAGCGTTCCATCTACACCCACCTCGACGCTGGGCCGGTCCGCCAGGCTCCACCGGGTTTCAACCACGCGGCCCTCGGCGGCCGCGACCTCCACGTTGACCTTCTGGGTCCGCACTGGAATCGCCCGGATATCTTTCGCAAGCTGCGGATCATCCGTGCGCCAGACCAGGTCGCCCGGGCGGATCCGCGCCGGATTCAGGCTCCCGCGCGCGAACCGAAGCTCCGCTCCCGCCACCTCGTAGACCCGCCCACCTTCCTCGGGCTCCTGCGGACTCCGCCAGTCCGCCGCGTCGATCACCACGCCGTCGCCCGGCTTCAGCGGCGAAACCGCGTGCGCGGCTGAATGTTCGATCCGCACCCAGTCCGGTCCCGCCTGGCGGACGCGGCCCATGAGTACTCCGCGGTGGCGGGGAGCGCGTCCGCGGACCACCGCCTGATGATCCGTGCCGGTGACAAAGTACGGCCCCAGTCCTCTCGAATAGACTTGCTCCAGCCGGAGTTCTCCGGCGGGTGTGATATTCACCGGAAGGCCAGAGGCAGCTTGGTCCACTGCTTTCCGGTAGGCGTTCGTCGTGAGCGCGACGTAATCCGCGTCCTTATACCGGCCCTCGATCTTCAGCGCCGACACGCCGAGTGCCACGATCTCCGGGATCTGCCGCAGCGTGTAGAGATCACCGGGCGACAGCAGATATCGCTCGTCCGCGCCAATTTCGCGGTGCGCCCCGTCGACGATCATCGTGTACGGCAGGCGGCAGGCCTGGGCGCACTGTCCGCGATTGGCCGAGCGCCCACCCCAGGCCTCCGACGAGAAGCACTGCCCGGAGTAAGAAACACAGAGGGCGCCATGGACGAACATCTCGAGTTCGCACGTGGTTTGGCTCCGGATCTTGCCGATATCGCCAAGCGACAGCTCGCGCGCCAGCACCACGCGGGTCACGCCCGATTCGCGCGCCAGATCGATCCCCTCGGCGCTGGTGATGCTCATCTGCGTGGATCCGTGGAGCGCGAGGCCCGGTGCGGCGCGCGCGGCAAGGCGGGCGATGCCGAGGTCCTGGACGATGATCGAATCCGCGCCGGATTCGGCAATTTGCGTAATGAGCCGCGCCGCCTCGCGGACTTCGCTGTCGAAGACCAGAGTGTTGAACGTCACGTAGCCCTTGACCCCTCGCCGGTGCAGCGTGCGGATCACCGCGGCAAGCTCTTCTGGTTCGAATCCAACCTTTGCGCGCGCGGTGAAGTGTTTCAGTCCGAAATAGACGGCGTCGGCGCCGGCGTCGATCGCCGCCTGGAGCTGCGGCCAATGTCCGGCCGGACTCATGATCTCGGGTTTGGCGGATTGCGGCATCCGGAGCTAGGCTTGCTGAATTCCGATTCTCGCGGTTGCTTCCATGGATCCACCGGACCAGGATGGCTTCAAAAGGAGCCCATGCGCCGCGCTCTGGATGACGGTGTCAGTATCCGTAGTGTACGGGCACGGGCCGTATTGAGTGTACGGGGCCACCGTCGTGTACACCCGGTCGCAAGTGGCCTGTTCAAAGTAGAACTGCGACGTTAACTGCTCGTGGGGCCCGGCCGCCACCTTGAAGTGGATATGAGGAGTCCGGCCCTCATACCAGCCGGGAAAGATGGTCCGGAACTCGACCCAGCCGTCGCTGCCGGTTCGCTGCAAGCCGCGCAAGAATCGGGTCTTTTCCACGGGGCCGACGTGGAATTCGCCGCCCTTCCGAACGGCGCGGGGGCCAACGAAGACCAGGCTCTTCCAGAGGTCATGGGCGATCTCCTCGGGATAGCCGCTGTAGACCCCTCCCGCGTCAGTATGCCAAACCTCAACCACCGCGCCCTCCAGCGGCGAGCAGCCGCGCGCCCGTACCACCTGGATCCGCAACGTGAATGGCAGACCGGGGCGGTCTTCGACGATATTGCGGCGCTCGGGAGAAGGAAAGTAGAACGGTCCTTCGGGCTGGCTGGACGTCAGAACGCAGGGCTGCTGCCCGTCGCCCGGAGCGGCCGTCAATTGAAGATCGGGATGGGCTTTCCGCGTCATCGCCCACCGGAGCAGAGGCTGCCTGCCAGCCCACGCCGACGCAATTCCCGCGCCCAGCGCTCCCATGGTTCCGATGATGAACTTACGGCTCGTCACACGGGCCATGGACACCATGGTACCCGGTTACATCAGCAGGCGGCCGAACTCCTCCGCCGGAACGGCGCCGGAAAAAAAATAGCCCTGGGCGAAGTCGCAGCCCTGGTCCCGGAGGAAATCAAGCTGCTCCCGGGTCTCAACACCCTCTGCCACCACAGTCTGCCCGAGCGAGTGCGCCATGCGGATCACGCTGCTCACGATCGCCTCGTCGTTCCAGCAGCTGCCGACTCCGTTTATGAATGACCGGTCGACCTTGATGGTCTCGATCGGAAACTGGCGAAGGTAGGTGAGTGAAGAATATCCGGTTCCAAAGTCGTCGAGCACCAGGCCGATTCCCGCCTCGTGCAGCGCGCACAACGAATTCCGCAACCGGTCTGACTGGTCCAACAACACGCTCTCGGTGATTTCCGCCTTGAGTGAGCCAGGCTGCACGCTGTGCGTCTTGAGCGATTGCGTAATGATACCCAGGACATCCTGCCGGTGGATCTGAACTGCCGAAAGGTTCACCGACATCCGGAGCTCCCTGCCCTGCCCGGTCCACTGGCTCAACTGATGGACGGCCTTGCCGATCACCCACTGTCCGATGGGAAGAATCAACCCGGACTCCTCCGCAACCGCGACCAACTCGCTGATGGCGGGGTCCGTGCCATTTCCACACCACCGCAGGAGCGCCTCGGCCCCGGTTACGGTTCCGGACCGGATTTCGATCAGCGGTTGGAACGCCACTCCCAGTTCCTGGTTGGCCATTGCCCGCCGGATCGCGCGCTCGAGGCATGGCCCGCCGCCGTCCTGGTCCGCCCGGGTGCGGTCGAAGAAACGGTATCCGCTCCGGCCTTCCGCCTTGGCGCGGCTCGAGGCGAGGCCGGCGTGACGGATCAGCTCCCCCTGAGACAGACCGTCTGTAGGGTACATTGCAATGCCGACATTTGCGGTGACAAAGTGTTGTTGGCCGTCAATGTCAAGTGGCTGATTGAAGATCCGGAGGATCCGCTGTGCGATCCGGGCGGCGGCGGCGGCCGAAGTTATGTCCTCCAGGCAAACCACGAGCCGGTCGTCCTCCGAGCCCGCGGCATGGTCGGTGGAGCGGAGGTTGCGGCGGAGTGCGGCTACGCCAGCACTCAACAGTCTTCCTTCGGAGTCCCGAAAACCGGGTTCCAGGTGGTCCAAGCTGATGGCCAGCAGCGCGCGGCGGACACCAGCTTGTCGCGCGGACGGACGCATGGGGGCCATTCTTGCGAAGGTTTTGCCAGCACAGGCCATAATTCCACGGTGTCCTTTCCAGAACGCCTGTTCCAATGTACTGGAATTCAGACCGATAGTCGAGATTTATTTTTAGTTATCTCGGCACTATCCCCGTTGGTGGATGTCCTGGAGGCTCCAGACGCGGATGGGATCCCGGAGACGGGACGCGACTGCCTCGACCGCTGCTTTGGCCGCACTAAGTGTAGTGATACACGGCACACGGTAGAAGACGGCCGTCCGCCGGATCGCCTTCTCGTCATTGAAAGATCCCGCCCCGGCCGCAGTGTAAATCACCAATTGCACGGTCCCGGCTTTGATCAAATCCACCGCATTCGGGCGGCCTTCATTCACTTTGAACACCGTCTTGCACCGGATTCCCGCGCCATTCAGCGCGGAAGCGGTGCCCCGGGTAGCGGAGAGCTGGAAGCCCAGCTCGGAGAACCGCCGGCCCAGCTCGATCGCCTCGGACTTGTGCCGGTCGTTGACACTGATGAAGATCGTGCCTTTGTCCGGCAGAGGAGTGCCAGCGCTCAACTGGGCCTTCGCGAACGCCTCTCCGAAATTCTCGCCCACGCCCATGACTTCACCGGTCGAGCGCATTTCCGGCCCCAGAGCCGGGTCCACTCCGGGGAACTTGTTGAAAGGAAATACCGGAGATTTGACAAAGAATTGGGGCACCGGCAGGACTCCGGAAGTCTGGCCACCGGTCAAATGGGACAGTTCTTTGAGCTTCTTTCCCAGCATCAGCCCGACCGCGACCTTGGGCAGCGGAACTCCGGTCGCTTTGGCGACATAGGGAACCGTGCGTGACGCCCGCGGATTCACTTCGAGGACAAACACCTGTCCGTCCTTGATGGCATACTGCACGTTCATCAGGCCGATCACCTGGAGCTCCCGCGCCAGCTTCTCGGTGTAGTCCCGGATCACCGCCTTCTCGCGCTCCCCGATCGAGTAGGGAGGCAGCACACAGGAACTGTCCCCCGAATGGACTCCGGCCTCCTCAATGTGCTCCATGATGCCGGAGATCAGCACGTCGTCACCGTCGCACAGGCAATCGACGTCAGCTTCGATCGCGTCCTCCAGGAACCGGTCGATCAGCACCGGCCGCTGCTGGGAGAACTCGACTGCCTCCTGCATGTACCTCCGGACCGTGTCCTCATCATAGGCGATCGTCATCGCGCGCCCGCCAAGAACATAGCTCGGCCGCACCAGGACCGGGAATCCCAACTCCCGCGCCGCACGCACGGCCCCATCCAAGGTGGTCGCCGTCCGGTTGGGAGGAGAGGGGATCTTCAGCCGGTCAAGCATCTCTCCAAACTGCTTGCGGTCCTCAGCGCGGTCGATGTTCTCCGGATCCGTGCCGATGATCGGAACTCCGGCATGCTTGAGCGGCAGGGCCAGGGTCAACGGGGTCTGGCCGCCGAACTGCACGATCACGCCGTAGGGCTTCTCCCGGTCGGCGATGTTCAGGACCTCTTCAAGCGTCAGCGGCTCAAAGTACAAACGGTCGCTGGTGTCATAGTCGGTCGACACGGTTTCCGGATTGCAGTTGACCATGATCGATTCGACTCCGAACTGCTGCAGCGCGAACGACGCGTGGCAGCAGCAGTAGTCGAACTCGATGCCCTGTCCGATCCGGTTCGGGCCACTGCCGAGAATCATGACCTTCTTCCGGTCTGTCGGATCCGCCTCGCACTCGAATTCGTAACTCGAGTACAAGTACGGCGTGAAACTCTCGAACTCCGCCGCGCAGGTGTCCACGCGGTTGAAGACCGCACGCACACCCATCTCCTTGCGCTTGTTCCGTACCGCTAGCGGATCGGTGACACCCCAGGCCCGCGCCATCCGGGCGTCGGAAATCCCCATGCGCTTGGCTTCGGACATTTTCGCGGGCGTGATCGACTCCAGCGTATGGCCGGAGGCGATGTCCTGTTCGGCACGCACCAGATCCCGGACCTGGCGCAGGAACCACGGATCGATTGCCGTTAGCTCCTGCACCTGCTCGATCGTGTATCCCTTCTCAAAAGCGAACCGCACATAGGCAAGCCGGTCGGGATTCGGAGTGATGAGGCGGTTCGCGATCAGGTTCTCGTCGTAAACCTGGGCGCCCGCCTGCTTGCCGGTCTCCAAGCTCCGGATCCCCTTGGACAAGGCCTGCTGGAAGGTCCGGCCGATCGCCATCACTTCGCCGACCGATTTCATCTGGGTTCCCAGCACGGGCTCGGCGCCCGGGAACTTTTCAAACTGCCAGCGTGGAATCTTGACCACCACGTAGTCAAGCGTCGGCTCAAAGCACGCCGGAGTCTTGCGCGTGATGTCGTTCTTGATCTCGTCCAGCCGGTAGCCGACAGCGAGCTTGGCGGCGATCTTGGCGATCGGGAATCCGGTTGCCTTCGAAGCCAGAGCCGAGCTGCGCGACACGCGCGGGTTCATCTCGATGATCACCATGCGCCCGTCCGCCGGATTCACTCCGAACTGGACGTTCGAACCGCCCGTGTCGACGCCGATCTCGCGCAGGCATGCCAGCGAGGCGTCCCGCATCATCTGGTACTCCCGGTCGGTCAGCGTCTGCGCCGGCGCAACGGTGATCGAGTCGCCGGTGTGGACTCCCATCGGATCGAAATTCTCGATCGAGCAGACGATGATGGCGTTGTCCGCCAGGTCCCGCATGACCTCGAGCTCGAACTCCTTCCATCCGAGGACGCTCTCCTCGACCAGCACTTCGTGGACCGGTGACAGGTCAAGGCCCCGGTCGAGAATCTCTTCCAGATCCTCCCGGTTGTAGGCGATTCCACCGCCGGATCCGCCGAGCGTGAAACTTGGCCGCAGCACCACCGGATAGCCGACTTTGTGGGCGAACGCGATACCGCCTTCGACACTGTTGACAAGCTGCGACCGGGGCGTTTCCAGGCCGATCTTCATCATCGCGTCCTTGAACAGGAGCCGGTCCTCGGCCTTCTTGATCGACTCGACCTTGGCCCCCAACAGCTCCACCCCATACCGGTCCAGAATCCCGGCCTCGGCAAGCGCAATCGACAGGTTCAACCCGGTCTGCCCGCCAACGGTGGACAGCAAGGCGTCCGGGCGCTCCCGCTTGATTACCTGCTCGGCGTACTCAATGGTGATCGGCTCGACGTAGGTCCGGTCGGCGAGATTCGGATCCGTCATGATCGTCGCCGGATTCGAGTTGATCAGGATCACTTCGTACCCGTCAGCGCGCAGCGCTTTGCAGGCCTGGGTCCCGGAATAGTCAAACTCGCAGGCTTGTCCGATCACGATCGGACCAGAACCCACGATCAGGATGCGCTTCAGGTCGGTTCGTTTCGGCATCAGCTCTTCTTGTTGGAATGCTCACTCATCAGGGAGGCGAAGTCGTCGAATAGGTACCGGGAGTCGTGGGGACCCGGCGCGGCTTCCGGGTGATACTGGACGCAGAACACCGGATTGTTCCGGTGGCGGAAGCCCTCGAGAGTCTGGTCGTTGAGGTTGATGTGGGTCAGCTCGGTCTCCGACGCCGGAAGGGAATCGGGATCCACGGCGAACCCGTGATTCTGGGAGGTGATCTCGACCTTGTTGGTACGGTAGTTGAGCACCGGGTGATTCGCTCCGCGGTGGCCGAACTTCAGCTTGTAGGTTTTTCCGCCAGAAGCCAACCCGAGCACCTGATGCCCGAGGCAGATTCCGAACAGCGGCACCCGGCCGATCAGCTTCTGGATCTGCGCCGCCTGGAATTGGAGCGGCTCCGGGTCTCCGGGGCCGTTGGACAGAAACACCCCGTCGGGTGCGAGAGCCAAAACGTCTTCCGCCACCGTCCCGGCCGGGACCACCGTGACCCGCGATCCGATTTGCACCAGGCGCCGCAGGATGTTGTGCTTGATCCCGAAGTCAAAGGCAACCACGTGGAACCGCTGGGGTTCCGCGGGTGGTTCGAGGTCGGACGGGGAGCACTTTCCGGTGCCCTGGGTCCATTCGTAGCGGTCCGCCGTGCTCACCCGTGTCGCAAGATCGAGGCCCGCCATTGAGGGGATGTTGCGAGCCATCTCGACGAGTGCCGCCGGATCGCCGCCCGCGCCGGACAGGACTCCGCGCATCACGCCGCGGTCGCGCAGTCGCCGCACCAACTGGCGCGTATCCATCCCTGAGCCGATCGGGATCCCTTTGGCGCCAAGGAAGCGGGAAGCCTCCTCCTCCGACCGCCAGTTGCTCGCGGCCGACGAGAAGTCCCGAACCACAAGACCCTCGATAAACGGCTGGCGCGACTCGTTGTCACTATCATTGGCGCCGTAGTTGCCGATCTGAGGGTTGGTGAGGACGACGATCTGGCCCGTGTACGACGGATCCGTGAAGATTTCCTGGTAGCCGGTGATGGAGGTATTGAACACTACCTCCCCACTTCGAATTCCGGGCGCACCAAAACTCTGGCCCTCGAAGACGGTACCGTCCTCCAGGGCAAGGATGGCTTTCTGCAAATTGACTGCTCCTTGGCGGGGGGAAATGTTCCTTCTATTGGACCACGCCCCGGCGGTCCGGTTCAAGCGGGCAGAAATTGCAAAACTATTGCAATTCCATACAATTTCCCCTGGTAAGGTTGACGTGGAGAGATCTTCTTTGACAAAGCCTACTGAGATCAACTGGTCTACGGCGATCGCCTTTAGCGTCTTTCACATCGGCGCGGTGGCGGCCCTCTTTTACTTCGATTGGGGAGCCATCCTGGCTGCGGGAATTATCTATTGGATGGCGATTAGTTGGGGTATCGGAATGGGATACCACAGGCTATTGACGCATCGGGGCTACATTGTCCCGAGGGGGCTGGAATACTTCCTCGCCACCTGCGGGTCGATGGCCCTCGAAGGAGGTCCGCTTTCGTGGGCAGGCACCCACCGGATCCACCACCAGAATTCGGATAAGGAAGGGGATCCGCACAGCCCCAAGCACGGAGCCTGGTGGGCGCACCTGTGGTGGATGATCCTTGGCACCGCGGACCACAACGACACCCGCCGGTTCGCCCCCTACGTACCCGATTTGGCCAAGCACCGCTACTACCACTGGCTGAACACGTATCACTACGTGCCGCTGGCGGTCTCCGGCGTGCTGCTTTATGCGTTCGGCGGGCTCCCGTACGTCCTGTGGGGAGTCTGCTTCCGTGTGACCGTGGGCCAGCATTCCACCTGGCTCGTCAACTCCGCAACCCACATGTGGGGATCGCGGAGGTTCCAGACCCGCGACCTGTCCCGCAACAACTGGTGGGTCGCTCTGCTGACCTTTGGCGAAGGCTGGCACAACAACCATCACGCGCATCCGCTGTCGGCCCGCCACGGGCTCGCCTGGTACGAAGTGGATCTGACCTTCTACCAGATCTGGCTGCTTGAGAAGCTCGGCGTCGCACGCAAGGTCAAGGTGGCATCGGCCGACGAGCCCTACCGCCACAGCATCGCCGCATAGCGGCTGATCCTGGGGCCATACTGTTAGTTGTATGGTCTGGTCCGGCCACTCCAAATCGAGCGCGTGGTTCATCGCCCTCGGTGCGGTTGTTGTTGCGGCTGCGATCGCGCTCAATGTCGGCTGGATTCTGCTCAATTGGCGCACGGGACTTCTGCTGATTCTCGGCGTCCTGTTCTTTGGCCTGATCATCACCGGAGCCGTCTTGAACACGATCTTCCTCGTGCGTGAAGTCCGGCGCAACGAACAGCACAACGCGTTCATCAACGCCGTGACCCACGAATTGAAGACGCCCGTGGCGTCGATCCGCCTCTACCTCGAGACAATGCAGGCGCGGGAGCTCGAAGAATCCAGACAGCGCGAATTCCGCCAGGTGATGATCGAGGACTGCGACCGGCTGCTGCACACCATCGACCAGGTGTTGCGCGCCGGGCAGAGCGGCAGCTCCAACCGCCGGATCCGTGGCTCAGCGGTGGATCTGGCGGAAACCGTCCGCGAGTGTCTCGACCTTGCACGCACCCGCCATCGCCTTTCTCCTGAAAGCCTGAAGTACCGGCAGGCAGTTGAAGGATCCGCAATCGTCATGGGCGATGTTCACGAATTGCGGACCGCGATTACCAATCTCGTCGACAACGCGGTGAAGTACTCCGCCGGGACTGTGGATGTCCTGGTGGAGCTTGTGCACGGGGAGGATCGCACACTTCAGGTCCGCGTCGCCGACCACGGTATCGGCATCGAGCCGGTCGAGCTCAGACGCATCTTCCGCCGCTTCTACCGGATCCCGGGGGCCGTCGCCGGACGCGTGAAAGGAATGGGCCTGGGGCTTTACATCGTGAACTCGGTAGCCAAACGCCACGGCGGCCGGGTGTTCGCCGAAAGCGGCGGACACGGGCAGGGCAGCACGTTCACCCTGCAGCTCCCCGCCGCTCCGGAGGCGTCATGAGCCGGATCCTGATCATCGAGGACGAAGCCCACATCGCCGAAGGAGTGCGGTTCAATCTCGAGCTCGAGGGGCACCAGGCGGAGGTGGCGGAGACCGGCGAAGCGGGCGTCCAGGCGATTCAGGCCGCCAGCCCGCCGTTCGACCTGCTCGTGCTCGACGTCATGCTGCCAGGCATCGACGGCTTCGCGGTAGCGTCTCAACTACGCCAAAACAACTGGTTCCAGCCGATCCTGATGTTGACCGCGCGCAGCCGTCCCGAGGACGTGCTCCAGGGATTCGAGGCGGGTGCGGACGACTACCTCGCCAAGCCGTTCGTGCTGGCGATCCTGCTGGCCCGCGTCCGCAGCCTGCTCCGCCGCGGACCCTGGCAGCAGCCGGTCTCCAAGGCGGGCGTTTTCGAGTTCGGGAACAAGCGGTTTGACTACGACAACCTGGAGATCACCGCGAACGGCCGGATCCTGCGGCTGACGCTCATGGAGGCAAATCTTCTGCGCTACCTGATCCAGCGGCAGGGGACCGTGATCTCACGGAAGATGATCCTCGACGACGTCTGGGAGGTCCACGAGGACACCGACACCCGCGCGATCGACAACTTCATCGCGCGTCTGCGCAAGCACGTGGAGGACGAGCCGGCGCAGCCCAGGCATCTGCTGACCGTGCGCGGGGTCGGCTACAAGTTCCTGGCCAACCCTAGTTGATCCACACCGGGCTGGACCACGCCTTGTTCGTGTCCAACTGTTCCACGCGGAGGTAGAAGTAGTCTCCGGACCGCAACGGTTCCCGGTGCTGATACGAAAACGCCGTGTCCATCGGACCCGCGTCCACCACCATTTCGCTCTCAACGAAGAACCGGGGTGCGACGCCCATTTTTGCCATGTATGGGTGCGCCGCCTTGCCCTGCTTCGACCACGCGAACGCGCCATCGCGCTTCAGCGCCTCTACCGGGATCCGCGTCTCCATCACGCCCATCGTGTCGGCGTCGTCGAGCTTGAACTCGATCTCTCCCGCCGCCTCTGAGAGGTCGACGAGAACGCCGTCCCGGTCCCCAGACACTGCCGCCGTCCGCCACGTGATGCCGCCACCCGCCGCCTCAACCATCTCGAACCCCTGGTCGAGGTTCACGGTCCGCAGCAGCCGCAGCCGGCCCTGGGTGGCGCGCATTGAGCCTTGCCGCAATCCGATCGCCGCCCGCCGCTGATAGAGATTGTCCCCCCATACGATCCGCGCCACCGATCCCGCCGTTGCACGCGCCGGATGAATCGAGTGGACCACGCGGTTGTTCTTCACCAGCTCCACACGCACCAGGGGCGACGTGCCGGAGATCCTGGCTTCAACACGCGCGTCGCGGAACATCGCGCCGGGAATCTCGCCTCCCATCGGCTCGCCGTTGACCGAGAAGCTCATCAGCATCCGCTGATTCCCGGTGGCCGCGAAGGTCCGGCGCTCGTAGAGTCCATCCCAAATATCGCGCCGGTTCTTCCCATATGACCAGACTCCGGCCAGCCCATTCGAGTTCACGTAGATCAAACCCGGATAGGCGATGCCCATGGAGGTGGTATGCGTGTCGCCCGCCGCGATCGCGCCGAGCCGGATCCCCTGCTCCAGGTGCTTCTGCCAGGATTCTTCAAAAACGCCGTGCACCGAAGCGATCTCGAACAGCCGTTCGATCCGCTGGTCGGTGGGGTGCGACCAGTCCGGTGGCGCTCCGCCAATGTGCGGAATCACCAGCGTCGGAACCTTGGCCAGCTTCACCGTTTCGAGCATCTTCCCGATCGGCGCCATCGGATTCGCCGGATCCAACTGCATCGCGCTGCGCGCCTGGTCCGCGTTGTAGAACACGTTGTGGTGGCCACCCGCCTGGGTACCGACGCTGTACTCGTATCCCAGCAGCGAGACGAATCCTTCCCAGCCGTTGTACAGCTTGGTGACCCGCTGGAGCTCCGGCCAATTCTCGCGCGGATACTGCTGCTTCATCAGCAACTGCGGACCACTGACACTCAGCGGCATGTGGTGCGGCGTCACGGATCCGAAGTCGAGCAGGCCCACGCGGCGTCCGTATTGGTAAAGCTCCTCGAAAACGCCACGTCCGTCGGCGAGATAGGTGTGCTGGTGCAGCTCACCGTACCAGGCGCGGCGCAGCGGATCCGCTTCCACCCACACCGGATTGCTCGTCCCGCGATACCGTCCATCCGCGGTCCTGGCCTCGATCCGCAGCACGCCTTCCTGCGAGGCCTTCACAGCACGCGCCACGTAATGCTGCAGCGCGGGCTCATAGCGAAACGTTCCGCCTTCGAGCCCCGGGGCCTCGATACGGATGTCCAGACCCGTGGGATTCTTTGCAAGCGACACCCATTCGTCCATCGGGACGGCTTCCACGGTAAACGGCTCGCCACGCTTGACCACCGACGGCGCCTGAACGCGAAGCTTGGCGAGCGGGCCTCCGGTGATCCGCAGGATCGCATCTCCCGCGTAGCCCACGGGCAAGCCGTTCTTCGTAATCGCGATGCGCAAATTGAACAGGTTCTCCTCGTAGTACTGCATGCGGACGCCCTGGGCTCCGCCGATGTCGAACACAACTTTGACGCCCGCCGCGAGCCGTCCGGAGTCCACGCGAAGACCAGCGGCCTTGCGGTATGGAAACACCGCCGGGGAGTTCCGCTGGAGCCAGTTGGAGTAGCTGACCGGCGCCGTCTTCACCCCAGCGGCCATCACCTGCGCCGAGAAGTGAGCCGGAGCGTTGGGATCCGTTACCTGCACCTCCTCGGCGTCGCTGGTGAAGTGCTTCCAGATCTCGATCTCCATGCCGGGCTCGACCGCGAGATCTCCGATCGTGTACTCGATGCGGACCCGTGTCCGTTGTCCCATCTCGGCCACCGGAGCCGACAGCAGCCGGATCGTGCCGTGCAGCGGAAATCCGGGCGGAAAGTAGGCTCCCGGCTGGTAGCGCGGCGCCGCGGTCTGGCTCCAGGCGGCCAACGTCAGGAGCAGGCAGGAAAGAACTCGCATCGGGTTCATTGTATGATGCCCCTTATGCGAGACATCACACGCCGCGCCTTCCTCGGGACGGCCGCGGCCGCCATGGCGCCCGCCCAGCCTCCGATTCCGATCATCGATATCCATCAGCATACGAACTACTCATTCCGCACCGATGCCGAGATGCTCCATCATCAGGACGTGATGGGGATCGCCCATACGGTCCTGCTCCCCGCCGGGCGGATGTATGGACTCGAGGCTCAGGCGTTCGGCAACGACTCGTGTTTGAATGTCGTGAAGCAGTTCCCGGAAAAGTACTCCTACTTCGCGAATGAAGTGCCGTACCTGCCGAATGCGCGCGAAGTGCTCGAGAGGTACTTGAAGCAGGGCGCGATCGGCATCGGCGAGCAGAAGTTCTTCGTTGATGCGTCAGGCTCGTCACCGATGGATTTGATCTGCGAGGTCGCGCGCGACTACCGCGTGCCGATCCTTCTTCACTTCCAGTACGAGCGCTACAACGTGAACTACGACCAGTTCTGGAAGGTCCTCAAGAAGTATCCAACCGTCAACTTTATCGGCCACGCGCAAACTTTTTGGGCCAATATCGACGGGGGCCACATTCAGGAAGTGCTCTACCCACGGTGGAAAGTGAATCTGGGCGGATGGACGGACCGCTTCCTCGCTGACTATCCGAACATGTTCGCTGATCTGTCCGCCGGGTCCGGGCTCAACGCAATGCGCCGCGACGAGGATCACGCGCGCGGATTTATCGTCCGCCATCAGGACAAGCTGATCTACGGATCCGACTGCAACGACAAGATCGGAATGACGGAGAAGTGCAGCGGCTCGCAGCAGATCGCCACCATCCGCAAGCTGGCCGCGCCGGATATCCAGCGCAAGATTTTCCAGGACAACGCGCGCAAGATCATGAAGCTGCCGGCTTAAGATGCGGCACGGAACCGTCTGCGCGGCGGCAGTCCTTTTCGCGGCCTGCGGCTCACGGCCTGGGTCACGCTTCAGCGCTCCGCCCGGGTTCACGGTGGAGTCCGCGCTCGCGCCGGAGCTTTCCGGATCGATCGTCGCGTTCACTTTCGACAGCCAGGGCCGTCCGGTGGCCGCGCGTGAGCACAAGCATCCGGTCCTGCTGATCGACAGCAACGGTGACGGCGTCTACGATCGCGAACAGGTGTTGACCACCCACGTCAAGACGCTTCAGGGGATCTGGTTCGACGGACGCACGATGTACGCCGTGGGCAACAACGTGGACTCCGAGCCCGGACTCTACAAAGTCGACGAGGACGGTGCATTCGAGCAGCTCGCACGATTCGAGCGGCGCATGGGAGAGCATGGCCCGCACGATATCCGCCGCGGCCCCGACGGATTCCCCACCGTGCTCCTGGGCAACAACACCGCGATCCCGGCGCCTCTCGTTGATCCCACTTCCCCGTACCGCGGTTATAGCGAAGGGCAATTGCTCGATCCCTACCTCGACGGACGCGGCAGCACCACCGGACTCACAGCGCCGGGCGGCGTCCTGGCACGTTTCCACGAGGACCGGCGCCGCTTCACCATCCTGTTCGGCGGACTGCGCAACGCCTACAACCACGCCTACAACCTGGAGGGCGAAGCCTTCACCTTCGACAGCGACACCGAGGGCGACATCAACCTGCCCTGGTACCGGGAGATCCGCAGCGTGCATGGAGTCCCGGGCGCCGACTACGGATGGCGCACTGGCTCGGGGCAGTGGCCTGCCTACTTCATCGATTCTCTTCCGCCGATGCGCAACGTTGGACGCGGATCACCGGTGGGAGTGGAGTTCTACCAGCACCACGTGTATCCCGCGAGCTACCGCGACGCGCTGCTCGAAGCGGACTGGTCGCGCGGGCGGATTCTGGTTTCGCGCCTTGCCCGCAACGGAGCCACCTACTCTGCCGGACCTCGCGTTGACGGGTTCGTTCAGGGCGAGCCCCTCAATGTCACGGATCTGGAAGTGGGCCCGGACGGCTTCGTCTACTTCTCCACCGGCGGGCGCGAGACAGAGGGCGGACTCTACCGGATCCGCTACACTCCGCCCTTCTGGCAGCGGTTCTTCAGTCATCAGGAGCCGCGGGGGATCCTGGCCGTGGTCCGGCAGCCGCAGCCGCTCTCGAGCTGGGGCCACGCCGCGCTGCTTCAAGCCAAGGAATCCATGTTCGGACAATGGGCGATCGAGCTGGAGCAGCTTGCCCGGGACACATCCGCCGATACGATGGACCGCATCCAGGCGCTGTTGCTGCTGCAAAGGCTCGGACCCAAGCCAACCGCCAATCTGCTGCGTCCATTGGCTGCGGACAAGGATCCGCGCGTGCGTGCCGCCGCCGTGTACGTGGTGGGACTGCACGGGAGCCCGCGGGCGAAAGCCATCGCCGCTGAGGCGCTCCAGGATCCGGATCCACTGGTGCAGCGCCGCGCTGCCGAGGCCGTGGTCCGGATGGGATTGTCCGCGGAGGAAGAGCCGTTCGCACCAATCGACAGCATCTACGCTCTTCTCAAGAGTCCGGACCGGTTCGTGCGATACGCGGGCCGGCTGGCGCTCGAACGGACTGCCCGTGCCGCGTGGACGGACCGCGTGATCCGCGAGGAGAGTCCGGAAGCGGCGCCTGAGGGTTTGCTTGCTTGGATCCGGACAGCGGATTCCGATGAGAATCTGGAGCCGGTATTCGAACAACTCCTCGCCTGGCTGCGCCGCGCTGACTTGCCGGTTCGTGACCGCGTGCGGTTTCTCCGCGTGTTTCAGGTGGCTGCGGCGGCGTCCCGGACCGGCGTGCGTCCCACGCTGCGCAAGCAGTTCTCCGACATTCTGACCGGTCAGTTTCCCCACGCGGACGAGAGCCTGAGCCGCGAGCTGGCGCGGGTCCTCGCCTATTGCGGCCAGCCGGAGTCGATCCGCAAGCTGCTCGACGCGATGCCTCCGGGCGATTCCAACCAGCAGCTTCAGATTCACTACGCCTATTGCCTGCGGGCGATCCGTGAGGGATGGAGCCCGGAGGAAAAGTCGCGGTTTCTCGCCTGGTTCCCGCGCGCGGCGCAATGGCGCGGAGGCCAGTGGTTCACGGCCTACATTGACTTAATGTTCGAGGAGGTGGCGGATCCCGCTGTTGCCACCCCGTATCGCAAGCAGGCTTCGGCGCGCGCGGATCGCCAGGGCAAACGCGCGGTGGCCGCGGTCCGGCCTGAGGAAATCCTCGCCTACCAGCTCTTCGACCCCATGATTCTGAAAGCCTCGCCGGCAAAGGGGCGCACGCTGTTTGAGAAGGACTGCGCGGGCTGCCACCGGCTCGGGGGCGTTGGCAAGGATTTCGGCCCGGACCTGTCCACCGTTGGAGCGCGGTTCTCGCGCCGGGATACGCTCGAAGCAATCCTGTGGCCCTCGAAGTCGGTCTCGGACCAGTACGAGAGCACGATCCTCGAGACCAGGAACGGTGAAGTACACAACGGCCTGATCATCCGTGAGAGCGCGGGCAAGGTGTGGATCAAGACCGCTGAAATCGAGGAGCCCTTCGCGGTGGCTGTGGCGGATGTGAAGGCGCGCCGCAAGTCCGGCGTATCGATGATGCCGGAGGGACTGCTGGACGCCTACAATCAGGACCAGATTTCCGATCTGGTTGCGTTCCTGAGAGCGAAACGGTAGCGGAGTGGTGGGCGCTCACAGGATCGAACTGTGGACCTCGTGCTTGTAAGGCACGCGCTCTAACCGGCTGAGCTAAGCGCCCTTCGACTCCTTATTTTAACAGTCCCTGGAGCTCCGCCTCCAGCTCGCGGAACCGCCCGAGCAGCACCGGATGGGGATCGCTCATCGCGGCGACGACCTGCGCCGCCCACTGGACGTACTCGATCCGCCGGGGCAGCTTTCCGGCCTTCACTACCTGCATCCGCTTGCGCTCCGCCTTATAGCATTTTCACGTATAATAAAGAGGCTCCACGCGAATCCGCCAACTGAGAATGGCTAGGGCCTTAGGAATTGACCTGCGTAGGCGGGTGATTGCG
>Ga0194132_10001705_pt1 | contig 43700 bp, 29 predicted proteins | sample TA2KigOf80mmetaG_FD_148612 | JGI IMG/M metagenome (GOLD analysis project Ga0194132, IMG submission 148612) | Freshwater microbial communities from Lake Tanganyika, Tanzania - TA2015054 Kigoma Offshore 80m | ecosystem: Environmental > Aquatic > Freshwater > Lake | place: Tanzania: Lake... | reverse complement strand
ATGCTGGCGTACAGCCTTCTCGTGCGGCAACTGCGGCAGAACCGTGCGCAGGAATGGGCACTCCAACGGCTGACGACCATCGGCGAAGCCTGTCGCGCGATGCTGCGTGAAACCCTGCGGACAACCCTGGGCTGGGCCATCAAGCAGGTCACCGAGTTTTCGCAGCGTCCGGACCATGTGGTCGCTCAGCTGGGGTTGGCTTAAGATTGCAAAACTTTAGTCAATACCGACAACGGCCGGCTCATCATCGATTCCAGGGGGCCCGATGTTAAAGTCATCGTCAGCAAGGAGGGCAAGGAACTCGAGGTGATCGATGTGAAGACCGGCACGACAGTGAAACGTCTGTCGTCGGGACGTTACGAGATTTCGCTCAAGGGTGACCGGAGCGATGTGAAGCTGGACAGGCAGGGCTTCACGTTGACGCGCTGGGGACAACAGCTTGTACGCGTGCGACAGGAGACCGCCACGGAGAGACTGGACCGCGAGTTCGCCCTAGTCGTCCGCGCCGGCCGCGACGAACTCTCTGCCGACGAGAAAGACCAATTGCTCGCACAGAATGACCCCTTGCTCGGTCAACTTGCCGATCCGCCCACCAAAAAGGTCATTGACCTGTTCGCAAGGCTGCCCGATGCTGCCCGCCAGCAACTCTTGAGGGACGAGTACCTCAAGTGGAAATATGCGTCGCTCAATGCGGACCGGCAAAAGGTGTATCGCGACGCTCTCGCGGTGAACATCGAAATAGCGAAAAAGCAGGGAGTGCAAGTCCCGGCTGGGATGTCCCTCGGAGCCTTGCAAAAAGCCGATGTCGGCTTCGCCATCGTCAATATTCCCGAGTCGGCGGCGCGGGTCGTCAGCTTCTACATCTTGTTGCCCGAGCATCCACAGCCGATCTGGGTTACGGTCGTCGGTGCCCGCGCGGCGGGGACCCGAGCGTATATCAATGAGCATCTTGGAAAGCTCAGTAGCTTGCGTGAGCGGCCCTACAGCCGCGACCTAAACCAGGCTAACGGCGGAGAAGCAGTCGGCCCCCTCGCGAGTTTCACGATTGGTGCCAACGTTCTCCGTGTCGCCTACGCACACGATGGGTGCGATGTGCTGGCTTTTGGCGACGGCGGCGTGCGACGCATCAATTTCGGCAAGGGTGAAGCCGTCTGGGGTGCGCCGATTCCGAGATGGGGTTGGTCTCTGGCGGTCTCCCCCACGGAGCTACGGGTATTGACTGGCGGCACCGATGGCATCATCCGCATGTGGGACCAGCGAACTGGCAAGCTGATTCGCGAATTCGCGAAGCATGGCGGGGATGTCTGGGGGCTCGCATTCCTGCCAGGCGGCAAGACATTCATCTCGGGGGGCGACGACAAGACGATTCGCCTTTGGGATGTGGAAAGCGGCCAGGAATTGCGCCGGTTTGCCGGAGTTGACGAAGGGGTGCGCTGCCTGACGCTGTCGCGCGATGGCCGCACGCTTGTCACCGCCGGGAAAACCGTGCACGTCTGGGATGTGGCAACCGGCAAGGAAATAAAAACGTTGAAGGGACACCCGGAAGTGGTAACAAGCGTGGCTTTCTCACCCGACGAGAAAACGATTCTCACGACCAGCCACGACTGGACCATGCAACTGTGGAACATCGAGACGGGGGAGCTGTTGCGAAAGTTCGAAGGCCATGCCAGTGGCGTCGAGGGCGCCGCCTTCACTCCGGATGGGCGTTTGATCGTATCGTGCAGCCTTGATCGGACGGTCCGCGTGTGGGATGTTACCACGGGCAAAGAGTTGCACCGTTTCCTGGATCACAAAGCGGGCGTGGTGGGAGTGGCCGTCGCTCCGGACGGTCGGCAGGCCGTCACCGGCAGCTCTGACGGCACGGTGCGGCTGTGGCGGCTGCCACCGCCGGCCGCCCTGGCCAACGACAAGAAGGTCGGCGAAATCCGCCGCATCGACGTACTGCATCCAATCAACGGCCATGTGGCCGTGTTTGCCGACGGCCGCCGGGTCCTCACTCCAAGCGATGACGCGCTGCGCATCTGGGATTTGGAAACCGGGAAGCTGCTGCGCCGCTTCGAGGGCGGACGAGGGTCTGCGCGCCCGTGCGCCCTGTCCCCGGAGGGTCGGCAGGTGCTGACCGGCACGCTTGAAGGAGAAGTCGTGCTCTGGGACGTGGAGACTGGCCGAGAGGTCAAACGCATCAAGGGACACAAAGGCCTGGTGGCGGCGCTCGAATTTTCGCCCGATGGCAAGCAAGCCCTCTCGGGGGCCTTCGACGGGACAGTCCGTCTCTGGGAATTGGCCAGCGGCAAGGAACTGCGCCACATTGACATCGATCCTGCTATCCAGGTCTTTTGCGTGAGATTCAGTCCCGACGGCCGGCATGCCATGGCCGGGACACTTGCAGCGACTCGCCATATGTGGGAGCTCAAGACAGGCAAGGAACTGAGGCGCTTCTCCGGGCACAGCAACTGGATCCTCAGCGTCGCCATTTCCCCTGAGGGCCGGCATGCTCTCTCGTGCAGTGTCGATGGCAGCGTTCGGCTTTGGGAAATGGCTACAGGCAAAGAGCTGCGCCGATTTGTCCAGAGCAAGGTAGGAGTCCCGTGTGTCGCCTTTTCACTCGACGGCCGGCGGGCTCTGTCAGGCGGCGGCGACATACTGCGCCTCTGGGACGTGGAGACCGGCGAACAGCTCATTGCTCTCGAAGGGCATGCTGGGTCGCTTGATGGCGTCGCGTTCACTCCCGATGGCCGACGGGCCGTCTCCGCGAACCGGGCAGGAATCCTGCGTTACTGGCAGCTGCCGGAACCGTCGAAGGGGCCGGAGCCCGGGCTGAATGACGCGCTGAACCGTGTGGAGGCCGACTTGAAAGCTCTACTGGCTCGCGAAACCGAGGGTAAAACTGATGTCAACCTGTTGCGCGCCGAAGTCGCCAGGTTCCTTTGGCGGCACGCAGGCACTACTCAGGCAATCCGGGCGGGCGAGATTCTGACCCGTCTTCCCTCTCCGCTCGACAAGCTCGATCCCGCAAAAGTCCCCGCAGCCTACCGCAGTGACAAGCTCAAGGAACTGGTGGCCGTGCTCCAAGGCCACGAACATGCCGTGAATCACGTTGCTTTCCATCGGGACGGGGCCTTGCTAGCGTCCAATGCTCCCGAGGAAAAAGCTTCGCGTCTCTGGAGTTTGGTCGATGGCGCAGCCCCGATCAAATCGGTAAAGCTCGAAGGGCATACGGAGAATACCTGGACCGTTGCCTTCAGTCCTGATGGAAAACTGCTGGCAAGCAGCAGTTCCGACAAGACGGTACGCTTGTGGAAACTAAAGGGAGACAAGCCAAAGGAGTGGGCCATCGTGCAAGGGTACACGTGGTCCATTTCGTGGTTGGCTTTTTCTCCCGACAGCAAGACTTTGGCTTCCAGCAGTTGGGACCCCCAAAAGCGCGGGATCGTGCGACTCCTGGACGTCAGCGGCGATACGCCGACGGAGCAAGCCGTTCTTGTCGGGCACGCGTTTCAAGCGCAAGGAGTTGCATTTTCTCCGGACGGGCGCACGCTTGCCTGCGGCAGCCTGGACGGCACTGTACGGTTGTGGGACCTAAAGCGGGCGCGCCCAGCCGTTCAACATGTCCTGACTCATCCCAATCCAGTAAACCTGGTGGCATCCGCCCCCGACGGCCGAAGCTTGATCTCCAGCTGTGATGATGGGCAGTTGCGTCTCTGGGACCTGAGCAAAGACAAGCCGGAACAACGTGCCGCCCTGCCCGGTCAATGTGCAGCGTTTTCCCCGGACGGCCGGACCGTCGCTTCCGTGGGAAGTGACGGGAAGGTCTTCCTCTCGGATGCATCCTTCGAAAATGACGTGGTCAAGTGGCAGCTTCCGGGCGCTTCTTTTGTTACCTTTGCACCTGACGGCCGACACCTTGCAGTCGGCTCCACGAAAGGCGTCATTTACATTCTCCGGCTCGGTTATCTGGGAAAGCCGGCGCAACAGGACAAGATCGACGCTGCTGTCAAAGCCGCTCACGCCTGGCTGAAACTCGTCAACGAAGGCCACTACGCCCAAAGCTGGGAACAATCCAGCACAACCAACAAGAAGGGCGTCGCGAAGCAAGACATGGTGGCATTTACAGCACGTTGTTCGGCAAGCTTGGCAAGCTGGAGTCGCGTGGTATCCTCAACCGGCACTTTCATACATCGTTGCCCGGAGTGCCGGACGGAGCCTATGTGGTCATGCAATTCGAGGCGACTTACAAGAACTTGAAAGTCACCGAAACGGTGACAGCCATGCTGGAAAAAGACGGCCAATGGCGGGTCGCGGGTTACAAGTTCGCGCCAGTATCCAATCCGGCTGCAATTCAAGCGGCGGCACGCGCTGCCGAGGCCTGGCTCAAGCTCCTGGATCAAGAACAGTACGGCCAGTGCTGGGAGCAATCCAGCGCTTTCAGCAAGAAGGCCATTGGCAAACAAGAAGTGGTCGATCAGCAAAAGGGTTTGTTCAAGAAACTCGGGAATCTTGCGTCGCGGACCATTGTCAGTCGGCAATTCGCCACTTGGCTGCCAGGTGGGCCGGACGGTGAGTATGTCGTCATCAAGTTCCAGTCGCGCTACAAGAATTTGCCAGAAGCCATCGAAACCGTCACCCCCATGCTAGAAAACGACGGCCAATGGCGGGTCGCGGGCTATCAGGTCGTGCCCGGGAAGCTTCTGCCGGCGGAGCCCACTGAAAAGCTGCCGCCCGATCTGGGCGCCGCCTGGGCTCCACTCTTCAACAACAAGGACCTCGCGGGCTGGAAAGCCGTAGGCGGCACGCCGGCGACCTGGAAGATGGAGAACGGCGTCCTCCGCGGCGCCGGCAGCGCCGGCTACCTCGTCAGCGCGCGCAGCTATCGCGATTTCCAGTTGCGCGGCGAAATCCGCATCAGCCCCGGCGCCTCCTGGGGATTGCTGTTCCGCACCGATCCTGCCGGGCTTGAAAAGAACCCACCCAAACGCGGTCTGGCCGCCAAGATGATTTACAAGGGGCAGACCAATGACGTTGATGGGCATATGCGCATGCGCGTCGAGATCACCAGAGACGGCAAGGAGCATGTCGGCCACACGAGTAACATCAAGCCCAACGACTGGTTTCCATTCGAATTGACCGTCAAGGGCGTTGACGTCCATTTGAAGATTGCGAACCAGGGAGGTCTCGGCGCCGCCGGACCACCGCTGCCGCCGCCGGCCCCGATCATCTTGCAGTTGGTCGATGGCAATTCCGTGCTCGAGGCGCGCAATCTGGAAATCAAGGAGTTGCCGACGACCGCGGCCAAGACGCAGCAGAGGTGAAACCGGCCGATCAGGACTGGTGGCGACAACAAAAAGCAATGAATACGGACATGCGTCGTTGAAGCTCGCTTTCCGGCTTCCGGCAGCCGATCCCGCGTGCGAAGCGGCCCAGCGAGCTTCGGCGACGCATGTCTGCGATGATCGTTACAGCTTCGGCGCGCCGGCGGGTGCGATGATGGTCGTGCTTTCTGTTTCGATGACCGGGCCGGACGGAAGGACAGGAGCGCTCATCTCGGCGCGGAAGCGGACATCGCCGGCTTTGAGCGCTTCCACCTCGATGGTGTAGACGTAGGACTTGCCGGGTTCGACGTTGTCGAGCTTGCCGAAGGTCACGACCTGGCCGGCGATGTTGCCTTGCACCGTTCCCGGCCCCTTGGCGCCGACCAGCTTCATCTCCGCCGGGGCGATGCCCTTGACCTCCACCTGGTTCGCGACCAGCGTGCCGGTGTTCGTGACGGTGATCTGATAGGTGAGCGTCTTCTTGACCTCGACCGGGTCGCCGATGTCGATCATCTTGAATCCGAGTCCCGGCCGGCCTTGAATCTCGAGCGCCGCCTGGGCATCGGCACGTAGCCCGGCGTCGCCGGTGGCGTTGGCCTGCTGGACCGCGGCGGCAGTGATCTTCTCGCACTTTGTCGTCAGCGTCAACAGCTTCTGTTCGCGCGGCTGCAGAGCGCCTATCGACCAGACGACCTCGTTGCCGGCGAACCGGCCTCCCTGGTCGGCGCTGACGAAACTCAGCTCGGGCGGCAACTGATCACGGACGACGACGTTATTCCCAGGCGTTTCGCCGGTGTTGGCCACGCGGATCACGAAGCCGGCCTGGTCGCCGACAAAGCGCGTCTTCGGCCCTTCGATGGCCAGCGTCAGCTTGCCCGGCATTGGTTGCGGCACGACGGGCGCCAGCGCGACGTTGACGGCGGCTTCGCCGGCGTCCGCCAGCCCGCCATCGGCCGTCACCGTCACACGCGTCGTCAACCGGCCCGCTTGCCGCGGCGTCAGCGTCAAGATCACCGTGCGGGATTGCCCCGGCGCCAGGCTGGCCAGGCTGGGTTCGCCTTGCTTGGTCAGCTGCAATGGGTTTGCCTTGCTCAGGTGTTCGAGAACCTGCTCGAACTGCGCCGTCAGCACGATGTTCTCCACCATCGTGCCGCCGGTGTTCGTCAGCGTGATCTGGTAGTCGATGGGCGAGTTGACCGTGCCCGTCGGCGGCGCGGCAATGGTCATCTTCAGACCGGGCGCAGTTACCTGCGTCGTGAAACACTTTTCATCCTTGTAGCCTTCTTCTGTCTGCACGCTGGCACACGAGGTGATCGGGCCAGGTTTCAGGGCGCGGTAGACGGCCTGGATGCTGTGCGTCTGCCTCGGCGGCAGCGTGCCCAGGGCCCACGTCAGCACCTTGCCGTCGGTGAACGCCGGCGGGGTGGAGCGCAGATACTGCAACCCGTCCGGAATGACGCTGGTCACGGTCATCGCCCGGCTCTCCACCTTGCCGTTGTTCAAGACGGCGGTGTTGAAGGCGGCCTCCTGCCCCAGCGCGATGCCGGACGGACCGGAATGGGTCAGCGCCACGGACGGCGCCAGCCATTCCACAGTGGTCTCGCCCCTGGCGATCGGGATGGCTGTGCCACTCGGCGAGGTTGGATCGGGCGGGCGGATGACTTCGATGCCAATCTTGCTCATGCCGGGCAACGGCGCCAGCTCAAGCAACGTTGCATGGGCATTGCCCGCAAGATCGGTGATCGAGAGGAACTCGCGCGTCCGACTTGGAACGAAGACGGCTTCTGGACCTTCCAGCACGGTGTAGCGGACCCGGTAGTTGGCGAGCGGTTTCTGATCGGTATGGCGGAGAATCTTGGTCGTCAGCACGTGCTCGGTGCCGGCACGCACCGAGGCCGACGGCGGGAAGATCCAGTTGGCATCCACCCAGTGGCAAGTCAAGTACACCTTGCTCTTCTCCCAGTCGTTGATCTCCGGCGCGTAGATGGTGAGATGGCTGTCCCCCTCGATGGCGGAACTGATGACGCACCACGATTGACCGGGCCGGATCGTGAAGTCGTCGTTGGGATTGTCGTTTCCGCGGGTGATGGTGTGTTCCTTGAAGTCGGTATAGCTGACTGCGTACTTGTTGTTGACCTTGTAGCCGCGTCCTGGGTTGATGCCGCTCTCGTCCACCTCCATGATGCTGCCCACGCCTTCGAGAAGCCATTCGATACGGCGCTTGCGGCGCGGATCCCCTTCCTTGTCGCGGACGGTGGCGATGAGGACAAACTGAGTACGGACGGGGTTGGTGGGATCGACCTTGGGCCGGACTTCGAGGCGGATGGCATGGGGATCGTAATTGCTGAAGTAACCGGCGCCCCCCGGTTTCGCGTGCGTGGGCACAATGTCGCCAAAGCAGAAGAGGTTGCTGGGAAAATAGGAGGGATTGTGCGTTCGTCCGCGGTTACAGCCGGACGATGTGCACAGACTGCCCGCCAGCAGCAAGAGCGCCAGGCGTGATCCCGTGCCAGTCATCGACGATACCTGCCTCCGCGGAGCACCCCGCAATCCACGCCCCATGGTGCACTAGGGGACTCTCAACGCGAGGTCTATACGTCGTGCCCGAAAAGAAACAAGCGGAATCGCCGCCGGAAGCAGGGAACCGCGGGCAGGTGCGCGAAGCTGGGAAAAATGTCTACGAGAAACCAACCGTTGTGCAGCGGCGTGAGCCAGGCAGGATGCGAGCTATCTCCCGCTGCTGAATGCATGCGATTCAGGAGTCGCCGCTCGCCGACAGCAACAACCCGCGCAGCACAAGGCCGGCGACGAAGTTCACGCTCCACAAGAGAATGATCAGCACACGTGATTCCCACAGATCCTTTTGAAACACGATGAGCAGACCGAGCGCCCAGACAAACAGCGTAAAGAATCCGCCGTAGGGTACCCAGACCGTGACGGCGGCCAAGATGCCCACCAGCAGCGCCGACTTCCAGGCAAACGTGGAGAGCGCACCGAAATCGAATGACTCGATGAAGAAGCTGTAGAGGAAAATGACGGCGACCCAGACGATGGCCGTGTAGCCGAAGACCAAAGCGAAGAGGACCATCTCGCTCATAGTTCTACAGGGCGTCAATTCGTCAGCGAGTCGAGCAGTTCCTTGGTGTTTTTCTTCAGTTCGGCGTGCGTCTTGGGGTTGGCGTTGATGGCTTGAAGTTGCATGACAACGTCCTTGCGGCGGAGGACCCGCTCGGCGCCCATGCGGCCGAGGGCCTGGATGGCCATGACGCGGCCGTCGCCGTAGCCTTCATCCTTTGCCGTTGTCGCGCTGCCCTTCGCTTCAACGCCTCCGGAACTGCCTACAGTGACCGCCTTGCCCTTGTAGATGAGTATCTGATCATTCTTGAGGAATTCCAGCAGCACGTCCAGGACCTTGTCTGGCGCATCGGCGGCTTGCAGGACGCCGAGCATGTAGGCGCAGTCATACCGGAGCATGGTGTTCTTGTCGGTCTTGGCTTCGACCATGACCTTGCCAAACGTGGGATAGACACCGGGGAAGTTGCCGAGGTTGAGCTTGTGAACGCGCAGCGCCCAGACGATGCGCTCGCGGACAAGTGAATGGTCCTTTGGGTTCTCGAGAACGCGGAGCAAGCTGGGAACCGCGTCCTCGGCTTCCTTGCGCGGCCCGATCTTGGCCAGGGCCGTTGCCGCTTCGACGCGTGCTTCCGCGTATTCACTGGTATTGGCCAGCAGCTTGACGAGCGGCCCGATGGCGGGCTCCGCCTTTTCGCCGATGCCGCCCAGCGCCAGCGCGGCGTAGCGGCGCACCTCCTTCTCGGGATCAGCCAGGGCCTTGATGAGCGGACTGACCGCGGAAGCGGCGGCATCGCCCAGGTTGCCAATGGCGGCCGCAGCTTGCGGCTTCAGCTCCGCATCGCCGTCACGCAGCGCCTCGAGCAAGATCGGCAATGCCGGCGCTGCCTCGGGGCCACCGATGTTCGCCAGCGTCAGGGCCGCGTTTCGCTTAACCTCCGGGTCCGCGTCCGCCAGCGCCGGCTTGATCAGCACGGCGATCTTGCCGTCCTCCGAAGTGACGATCTTGTTGAGCACGCTCAGGGCGGCGATGCGCAGCGCGGAATTGTCGATCTTGCAGCAGGCGACGAGTTCGTCGAGAGCGCCGCGTGCCTCCTCGGGGTCCAGGCGTCCCAGCGAGCCGGCGGCGTCGCGCTGGACGAGGATGTCGCTATCCTTGAGCGCCTTCTTGAGGCCCTTCACGGATGCAGCGCCGATTCGTCCGAGCGCCCAGGCAGCGTTTTGCCGCACCGTGACATTGGGATCATCCACGGCCGTCTCCAGGGCTGCCAGCGCAGCCTTGGCGTCCGGGCCGAACTTGCCCAGGGAAAGCGCCGCGCTCCGCCGCACCAGTGGATCGGTATCCTTGGCAAGGGCCTGCGTGAGGGCCTGGACAAGATCCGGATCTTCGAGCGCTTTGAGGGCGGCACGGCCGATGTCACCCAAGGCCAAGGCCGCCGCCTCGCGGACCGAGCCGGCCTTGTCCTCGCGCAGCGTCTTTTTCAGGTCGTTGATCGCGGATGACGCCGAGCTGCCGAGTTTGCCGAGCGCGAAGGCGGCGCTGCGCCGCGTCTTTTCGGCCTTGCCTTCCTTCAGTTGCTTTTGCCAGGCATTGGCGTCGCGCCCGAGAAAGGTCTGTCCACGCGCGCCGCCAACGCTCGCTACCAGCAACCCAGCGACAACGAGCAGTCGAGTACCAACCATGAAAGAACCTCCTGCGGCCGCAAGCTCTGAAATGAATTCAAGATTGAAGAATTGAAAACGACTCAGTGCTGGCATCAGTCGTCGGTCTTGGTCTTGCTTTTGCCTTTGTCCTTCGTCTTGTCCTTGGTGTTATCCTTCGACTTGTCCTTGGTGCGTCCCTCGATGGTGTCTATGACCATCTCGGCAAGCTTTTTCATGGGGACGGGGGCCTTGGGATCGGCGACAACGGACTTGATGGCGGGCACAGCGGACATGGCTGCCCCCTCCATGCGCCCCAGCGCCCACAGGCTGGTCATGACCACATCTGTCTGCTTGTCCTTGAGGGCGGAAGTGAGGGGAAGGACGGCGCTCTTGGCCTTGGGCCCGCAGCTGCCAAGCGCCTGCGCCGCCTGCACGCGAACGAGCGGGTCGTGGTAGTCCAGCATCTTGGCGATGCTGGCCAGACGGGATTCGCTGAACTCGTTGGCGAGCGACATGACCGCCATGTGCGCCCAGATGCGCACCGCCGGCTCCGCTTCCCTGGTCGTCGAAACAGGATCGAGGTATTGAATGAGCTGCTTCTGGTGCGAAGTGGCGGCGCCATGGCCGAGGCGCCCAAGCGATTGCACGATCGCCAGGCGTACGGCCGAAGTCGGCTCGATGCCGAGAGCCTTGCCGAGACCGACGATGGCATCGATGGAGGGAACCTTCTTGCGCGTATCCTGGCCAACGGAACCCAGGGCCATCGCCGCCGCTTGCCGGGTCTCCCAGGTGCCACGATCGCGCAGCGTCGTCAGCAGAGAGGGGATGGCGGGGGCCGCCGCTGGACCCAGCTTGCCCAGAGCGAGTGCGGCCTGCGTACGCACGATTGCCTGGCTATCGTTCAGGAGGCGGTTCAGCACCTTGATCGCCCGCTCGACGTGCTTGGGCTGAGGATCGTCGAAGCTGTTGAAGATGTTGCCCAGAGCCATGGTGGCGTTGACTCGGATGCTGATATCGATCGGCGCGCTGGGAGAGTGCTTCTCCAGTTCGGCAAGCAATGCCGGGATGGCTTCATAGGAGCGAGCGCCGAAATTCTGCACAGTCTGGATCGCCACTTCTCCCTTGCTGCGATCCCTCGAGGCGATGGCCTTGATCCATTCCTCTACGGACTTGCCGGCGAATTCCGTCAGCGTCGGCTCCTCGGAAGTCTTCTTGTCTTTTTCTTTCGTGCCGGCTTTCTGCGCCGCCGCCGGATCGGAGAAGGCAACGATGCCGACCATGAAGGCAACTGAAAGAAAATAACGCATGACTCGCCCTTTGCGGATGAAACTGCCGTTGCGAATGCCTCCGACGCTTCCGCTTCGCCAGGTTCACGATACCACGACCTGGATTGGCCGATCAACCAGAAAACGCAAGGCAGGCAGGGGCTTGCGCGAATGAAGCGGAATCCACTCGCCGCCGAGGCGCAAGCACCGCGGCCCTACTGTTGCCAGTCGGCGCCAAGCGTTTGCCCGTCGTTGGGCTGCATGGCAAGGCCCCAGGTAAGGGCCGTGATGCTGGGGCTCACCTGGCGAACGCTGCCGTCGCACAGGCTGACGCTGATGCCGCCGCTGCCGAGGCTCTGCGGGATGTAATTACGATTGCACTGGTTTTGCGTGGGATTGAGCTGATAGGCGACGGTGTTGTCACCAACGAGCGACGGCGGATTCAGCGGCCAGAACAAGCCGAAGAATGGCGTGTTCGTGAATACGCCGCCCGGCGGGCCGGCGGAGGTGAAGTAGAAGGTCGGCGCATTGGTCGCATACGTGGGATCGTATGGGCCGCAGTAGGAGAACATGGTTGCAAACGCCAGCGTGTTCGATGTGCCGTCCGGAAACGACTTGGCCAGCGAGGCCGCGCCGAACGGAAAGGGCGGCTTGGAAGCCATCAGCGCGATGTCCATGCCGGCGCAGCGATGACCGGCGTCCGTGAAGGCCCGGAGGTTGGCAGCAAAATTGGTCATTCCGGCACCGCTCATGGTCTGTGTCTTGTCCTGCGGCGACAGCAATGTCGGAATCACCATGTATTGCCCGCTGGTGTTCTTTGGGTTCATGGTCAAGGCCAGCTGATTGTAGAAGTTCGCCTGTTCAATGAACGGCAGAAGATGGCAATGAATCGGAAAGTTCTGCGCGATCATGTTGAACGGCCCAGAGGCCGGGGGCAACTTCTGAAACGTGTCCTGGCAAGAGTGCAACCCCAGCGTGAGTTGCTTGAGGTTATTCTGTGTCTCGGTCCGCGCCGCCGCCTCGCGTGCCTTCTGCACCGCCGGGACAAGCAACGCGATCAGGATGGCGATGATCGCGATGACCACCAGCAACTCGACAAGTGTGAACGCCGATCTTTTCATGGCACACATGGAGAGGGGCTTGGCGAGCGGTTTTTCAGGGCGGCCCCGGCAAATGCCTTGCCGCCCCTGTTCGAGCCTGTTTTTGACGCAGTTCCCTTTCTTCAGAATAATCGACGCATGTCCGCATTACCAGAGGCGCCGAGCAGATTCCAAGCCGCAGCGCAGACACCGGTGGTCACGCGGGCCAGGAAGTCAAAATCGAGTGTGTCCGGAGTGTCGCTGAACTTGTGATAGTGCGGATTGCGGAAGAATGACGTATCCGTGATCATCAGGGCGTGAAAGCCCTGGTCCCAGAACGAACTGTGATCGCTGAGTCGCGTCTCGCCTAGCAGTCGGCCATCGCCGGGAACGGCGATCAGTTCGACGGGCAAGCCCGGCACGCTCTTGAGACCGGAAGTGACAATGTGCAGCAATTCCGCCGACGCTTCGTTGCCGACGACACCAATGAAATCGCCCACGTCCGGGTACATGCCGCGCAGGGCCACGGGCATCATCTGACTGCCGGGCCGAAGATCGGTGAAGCCGAGCATCTCCAGCGAGATCATGCCGCGAAGGTCGGTGCCCGCCTGCCGCAGTAAGCGGCTATGGCGGGCGCTGCCCAGCAGGCCATATTCCTCGAGGTCATAGCCAGCCAGCGGGATGCGCGCCTGGCAAGAACCGCATGTCTTGAGCCGTGGCCCAAGCCAGGCTGCCAGTTCGAGCAGCGCTGCCACGGCCGAGGCATTATCGTCGGCCCCCGGCGAGTCCGGCACCGAATCATAATGCGCGCCGATGACAACGAGCGGCAGATCTTCGTCCCCCGGCGTCGGGTCGGTCAGCACGTTCAGGCATGCTTGCCCCGCCTCGCGCGCCGATTCGACGCGCGTCTTGAATCCGGCTTGTTGCAACGCCCCCGCAATGTGATCGCGTGCCTGCGCATGCTCCACCGTCCCCGGCACGCGCGGCGCCGCCGCCAGGAACTCAACATGCTTCTGCAGCCGCGCACGAAGATTCTGATCGTCCATCTGCATATTGATAGGGCGCTGCGGGAAAAGAAGGTCGGCATTCTACAAGATCCGGCGGCAAGTTGAACACGAGCCGCCAGCGCGACAACCGCCTCCATGATCCCGCGTTCGCTCTGACGGCGGCAGGGTGGGGAATCTGGTGAAGGCGCCTGGCACGCGTGAATCTGCAGTTCTGCCGAAGCTGTATGGTTGGTCTGGTCGATATTAACGGTTGAACCGGTTTTGCCGGATTTGGCAAAGACGCTGGCTATCGTTGGTCGGCGGAAACGGACTTCGATGAGCATGCGATTTCACCAACAACCTGGCACCGCCGTGCGTGCGGAGTCGACTCTGCTATCGAGACTGGCAGCGACATTGCTGGCTGGTGTCGTGGCGCTTGCCGGTGGCTGCGTCGCGACGGGGCCGTGTGAGTGGTTTCGCAATGGTCTAAAGGTCGGTCCCAATTATGGGAAGCCGCCGGCGTCGCTGGCTCAGGCCTGGATCGGCGTGGAGGATCCCCGGGTGCACGGGCCGCCGCCGCGCGACGGCAACTGGTGGGAGGTCTTCCAGGATCCGATCCTGACCTCGCTCATCAACCGGGCCTATCAGCAAAACCCGAACTTGCTGGCCGTCGGCACGCGTGTTCTCCAGGCACGCGGTCAGCAGGCGATCGCCGTCGGCAAGCTCCTGCCGCAGAACCAGCAAGTGCTTGGTCTCTATCCATATGGCACCATCGACGGCGTCCCGACGCAGATCAACGTGACGGCCTTCAATCTGACCTGGGAGGTCGATTTCTGGGGCAAGTACCGCCGGCAGATCGAGTCGTCCAATGCCAAGCTCGATGCCTCGATCGACAATTACGATGACGCCCTGGTGACACTGCTGGCTGACGTGGCCACTCAATATGTCGAGTTCCGAATTGCCCAGCAGCGCATCAAGATCGCACGCAACAACCTGGAATCACAAGAAAAAGTGGTGGCTGTCGCCGAGAGGCAACAAAAGGTCGGCACCACGACGGCCCTCGACGCGCAACAGCTACGCACGCTCATGGAGCAAACCCGCTCCACGATTCCCGCGTTGCAGATTGCGCTCGGCCGGGCCAATGACAAGCTTTGCATTCTCCTGGGAGAGCCGCCACACGACCTGGAGCCGGAGCTGGGGCCGGGTCCGGATCTGGATAGCTTGCCGATGCCAATGACACCGGCCGTGGTCGCGGCCGGCATTCCGGCCGACTTGCTCCGCCGCCGACCCGATGTCCGCAGCGCCGAGCGCGAGGTCGCGTCCCAGAGCGCCCAGATCGGCGTGGCCAAGGCGGATCTTTATCCCGGTATGTCCATCGGCACCGCGCTCGGGCATGCCAATCTATTGCTCGGGCCGATGCTGGGGTCGAGCGGCTTTCTGGCCTTCGTCACGCCGCAGTTCACATGGAACTTCTTGAACTACGGTCGCATCTGCAACAACATCCACGTCCAGGAAGCCAGGACGCAGGAACTGATCGCCAGCTACCAGAACAAGGTGCTGACAGCCTCGCAGGAAGTGCAGACGGCGCTGCGCGGCTTTCTGCGCTCCCAGGAACAGGCCGACGCACTGGCCCGCGGTGTCGCCGCGGCGCTGGCCGCCACCAGAATTGAGCAGGCACGCTTCGGCGCCATCAAGGCGGACGTGAATCGCCTGTTCAACTTGGAAAATTCGCAACTGCAGGCGCAGGATCAGCTGGCGATCGCGCAGGGCAATATCGCCCTTTACTTGATCAACGTCTATCGCAGCCTGGGCGGCGGCTGGGAACTGCGCCTGCAAGCGGACAGCTGCGCCACCGCGCCGGTGGCCCTTGTTTCTGTGCAATCGGAGATGCCCGCCAGCGTGGAATCCGTGCCGTCACCCCGCATGTTGCCGCAGCACAGATGACGTGGCCGAAGGGCAACCTTGTCAAACCGAGGATTTCATGATCCGACATGCCTGGTTGCCGGTTCTTGTGCTGCTCGCGAGCGTCTCCGGACTCCGCGCTCAACCGCCATGCTGCGACGCGCCGCCCGCCGGCTATCTTGGACGATTGTGTCCGGCCGGCGGTTGCCATCCTTACGGCGGCGGACTGTTTCACTGGTGGAAGTCGCACTGTTTCCCCCGCTGCTGCGCTCCCGACGACTACCGTCGCAAGCCGTTTCCCAAAGTCTGCCGTCCCGCGTGTCTGTGCGCTTTTTCGTGGACTTCCGAAGTCTATTACCCTCAAAGCAGTGTCATGCCGGCTCAAACAGTGCTTGACGGGCGGGAAAAATTGCCATAGCGGTCTTCGTGGGCGACGCTGCCAGCGTTGCGGCGTGCATGCCGGTTGGGGCATTGCACGTTCCGCGCGGCGCGTTCAGAGCGAATCCGTGAGTGTGCGTTTCTGGCTGCGGCATTGTGCTGCGCGATGGGCGTGGCGTTCTGAGCCCACATCGTGGCTGGAAGGCGAACTGCCTTTCTGAAATCCGCACGCGTGGGCCGACGCTTCGGCGCCGAGTCTGTAATACCATTATCATCAAGCCGTTGCACTTCACCTGGCCGTCTTTACGATACTGCGTCCTTGCAGGCGGACAGGCAAGTGAACGGGGTCGTTCGCCGCCAAACGAGTTCGTGATGGCCGAGCCTTTCCAAGCGATTTCAGCCGGGGCGGCCGTCACCGTTTTCGTCCCCATTGGGCACAGGAGGCAGCGCCATGAAGTTGCTGAAGATCATTGGGGCCCTGACCGTTGGCCTGGCCGTGTCTGCGCCTGTCAGCGCCGGTGGACAACAGGGCCACGAGAGCCAAGTTCTGCAGACGCCGGGTGGAGTGCGGTTCGGTATTCTGGGCGCCACGGGCCGTGTTCCCGCGCCAATCCTGTTTGTTTTGTCCAGCACTTTGGAGGTTTCACTTGGGGACAAGGCCTATGTGGAATGCGGCACAATTCTGGCCAAGCATGGTTTCCTTTGCGTTTCGGTCGATCTCCCATGCCACGGCAAGGAGCGCAAAACGGATGATGCGGACGGCCTCGACGGCTGGAGGGCGCGCGTGCAGAAAGGGGAGGCACTGACCACCGAGTTTTCGGCCCGTTGTTCCAAGGTGCTGGATCATTTGATTGAGCAAGGTTATGCCGATCCCCAGCGGGTTTGCGCTTGCGGCACGTCGCGCGGTGGATGCATGGCCCTGCACTTTGCCGCCGCCGATCCGCGCGTGAAGGTCGTCGCGGCGTTTGCCCCCGTCACCAATCTGCTTGCACTTCATGAATTCGCCGGGACGAACAAGCACGCCGCCACCAAGGCGCTGGCGCTTGCGAACCATGCCGACAAGCTGGCCGGGCGGCCAATTTGGATCTGCATCGGCAACAAGGATGATCGCGTCGGCACGGATGACGTCATCGCCTTCAGGCGCCGGCTGACCGCCGCCACGGTCGCCCAGGGCAAGGCTGTCCCCGTCGAGTTGCACGTCATGCCCACGGTCGGCCATGCCATCCATGCGAGAGCGCACGCAGAAGCCGCGGCCTGGATCCTGGCATCGCTCCCGAAACGCAAACCGCAGATTGCCGAAGTGCTGGCGATCGGCAATCGCCTCGAGTTGTTCGTGGACGACAGGCTGATCGACCGCATGCAGGGGGCCAACCTGGTGCTGCATCAACCCGTGCCCCGCGAAATCGCCCTGAAAATGGATCAACCGTGGGAACGGGTCTGGGACGAATTGCCGGACGCCGAGCGCAAGAAGCAGATCGCGCGCGGCGTCTGGAGCGGCCCGACTCCGATTGGGTTCACGTCGGTCATGAAGGATAGCGATGTGTATCGCTTGTACTACACGTGGGACCGCAGCGATCAGCCATCCATGACGGGCTATGCCGAAAGCCGCGACGGCATTCACTGGACCAAGCCTAAGCTGGGCATCGTCGATTTTCGTGGATCGAAGGCCAACAACCTGATCCTGTCAGAACACAAGATGTGGGCTTTCGCCCCCTTTCGCGACGCCAATCCGAAGGCCAAGCCGGAAGAACGGTACAAGGCGCTTGCTGGCGGCCCTCCGCTGGTCGCCTTCGTCTCGCCCGACGCCATATACTGGAAAAAGCTTCGCCAAGAGCCGGTGCTGACCGACGGCGCGTTTGACTCGTTGAATGTCGCATTCTGGGACACCGAGCGCAAGCAATACGTCGCCTACTATCGCGATTACTATCCGTCGGGAGTCGCCGCCTACGAGGCCGCTAACCTGGATGGCGTCAAGTTCAATCGGGACATCAAACGTGCCACGTCCACCGACTTCGTTCACTGGACGAAAGGAGAGTGGCTCGACTACGGCGGGCCGCGCGAGCATCTCTACACGAACGGGATCACTCCTTACTTTCGAGCGCCCCACCTTTACGTCGGGTTGCCCATGCGTTTCCTGTTCAATCGTAAACGGATCGCGGACCATCCGTACGAGGGACTCTCGGACGCAGTGTTCATGAGCCGTCGTGACGGCAAGCACTGGGACAGACGTTTCATGGAAGCCTTCATCAAGCATGGCTCGGAGCCCGAAAACTGGACGGAGCGGAATCCCCTGCCGACATGGGGTGTGGTGCCCACCGGTCCGGCGGAAATGTCGATGTACTGGGTCGAGCATTTTCGACATCCGACGATTCGGCTCCGCCGCGGCACGCTGCGCACCGATGGCTTCGTATCCCTGCGCGCCGGCGCTGCAGGCGGGCACATAGTGACCAAGCCCTTGACGTTTACCGGCGAGCGCCTGGTGCTCAACTACGCCACCTCGGCCGCGGGGAGCGTGCGTGTCGAGGTTCTGACACCCGCCGGCGAGCCGATCTCTGGACTTTCGCTCGAGCAGGCCCCGGAATTGTACGGCGATAGCATAGCGGAGGAGTACCGCTGGAAGTCCAAGGGCGCGCTTGGCAAGTGGGCGGCCAAGCCCGTTCGCTTGCGGCTCTCCCTGAAGGATGCCGACGTCTACTCTCTGCGCTTCACTCCGTGAGTGAAGAAGGAGGATAGGGAGCGACGGGGAAACGGGCTTGACGAAAGGAGCATTGACTGTTGCCACGCCTGACGAACGGATGCAGTTGACCGGGCCGGCGTTCTGGCTGCCCCTGGCTTGAAGTCGTTGAAGCCGGTACGGCAACTGAACTTGGTCATTGAACTGACCCGCTGGCGAAGGGTGCGTTTCTGCCGCGGCCACCGCAGCTTGGCTGAGCGTTCGCGTTCAAGTCGGTGGCGCTATTGCGGCGCGAAGCCTCGTCGCATGGTGTTCTCCGTGATGGTTCGCGGGAGGACGAATTGCAGGAGGTAATCCGGGCCGCCGGCCTTCGAGCCGATGCCGGACAGCTTGAAGCCGCCGAACGGCTGGCGATGCACGAGGGCGCCGGTGATCTTGCGGTTGATGTAGAGATTGCCGACGCGGAACTCGCGGCGAACTCGGCGAATGTTGGCGGGGCTGCGCGAATACAGCCCGCCGGTCAACGCGTACTCTGTCCCGTTGGCCACGGCGAGCGCCTCGTCAAGATCGCGAGCTTTGATGACCGCCAGCACCGGGCCAAAAATCTCTTCCTGGGCGATGACTGCGCTGGGCGAAACGTCGGCAAAAATGTGCGGACCAACGAAGTATCCTTCGTCGGCGAACGGGCCGACATCGCCCGCATGAACCAGGCGCGCTTCCAGCTTGCCCCTGGCGATGTACCCGAGAATGCGATCACGGGCGTCGGCGTCGATGACGGGGCCGACGGCGCAGCCGGGATCCTCGGCGGGAGCGATCTTCAAGCTCTTGGTGGCTTCCACGAGTCGTTGCAGGAACGCATCGTGCAGCGGTTCCAGAACGATGGCACGCGAGCAAGCGGAGCATTTCTGTCCCTGGTAACCGAAGGCGCTGGCGACAACGCCGTGGACGGCCTCGTCGAGATCGGCATCGTCATCGACGATGATCGCGTTCTTGCCGCCCATCTCGGCAAGGACGCGCTTGACGTGGTCCTGTCCCGGCGCCATGTCGGCCGCCTGGCGATTGATGAGCAGGCCGACGCCTCGCGAACCGGTGAAGGCGATCAAGGCCACGTCGGCATGCTGAACCAGCGTCGGACCGATCTCCTCGCCGACGCCGGGCAGGTAGTTGGCCACGCTGCTAGGCAGTTCAACTTCTTGAAAGATCTCCATGAGCTTGGCGGCGACGACGGCAGATTGCTCGGCCGGCTTCATCACCACTGTGTTGCCGCTGACGAGCGCCGCCGTCGTCATGCCGCACAGGATGGCCAGCGGGAAGTTCCACGGGGCAATGACCACGACGACGCCGCGCGGCTCGTAGAAGTACTCGTTCTCTTCGCCGGGCACATCCGCGTGCTTACCTCTGGACAGGCGCAGCATGTCGCGTGCATAGTACTCGCAGAAATCGATGCTCTCGGCGACATCGGCGTCGGCCTCGCGCCAGGGCTTGCCGCACTCGAGGGCCTGCCAGGCCGCCAGTTCAAATCGCCGTCGCCGCATTACCGCGGCGACACGAATTAGGTAGTCGGCCCGTGTTTGGACCGGCGTGTCGCGCCATGCCGGAAACGCGCCCCAGGCCGCAGCAACGGCTTCATTTGCCTGACTCACGGACGCGCGACCGCAGCGACCGACGATTTCGCGACAATGCGATGGATTGACCGAATCGATGTACGCCGCCGTTGCCACCGCCGTCTTGCCGATCACAGGCGGATAGGAACGACCAAGTTGCGCCCGCACCTGCGCCAGCGCCGCGTGCATCGTGCCACGCGCTTCTTCCTGGCTGAAGTCGGTGAGCGGTTCGTTGACGAATGCCCTCACCCCCGACCCCTCTCCCAGAAGGAGAGTGGAGAGTTGGGTCGACCCGTCTCCAGAAGGGAAAGGGGAAGGTATGATCGCGCCGTGACCATGCAGATTTGGATTCATGAGCAATTGCTCCTCGGGCACGTGCTCGGTGAAGCTGGCCCGCAAGAATGAATCGTTGGCGGTGTTTTCCAGAAGCCGGCGGACCAGGTAGGCCATGCCCGGCAGCAACTCGCCATAGGGAGTGTAGACGCGGACGCGCTGGCCCATGGCGGCAAGGGCGTCCTTCACCGGGTCGGCCATGCCGTAGAGCATCTGGATCTCGAGCGTGCCCGGCGGCAGACGCAATTCCTGGGCGACGGCGAGGGCGTGGGCGAGACTGCGGACATTGTGACTGCCGAATGCCGGCCTCAGCCAGCGATGGCTCTCGAGCAGGAAGCGCGTCAGCTTCTCGTAATTGACGTCGGTCTGCCATTTGTGCTCGAAGACGGGGACGGGCCAGTTCTCCTGAGCCGCCCTGACAGTTTCGTAGTCCCAGTAAGCGCCCTTGATGAGCCGCACCCAGACAGGCGTGCCGCGCTCCTTTGCCCAGGCGGCGAGTGCGTGCAGGTCGCGTTCACCATCGCGGAGGTATGCCTGGATGGCGATGCCGACGTCAGGCCAGTCGCGAAACTCGTCGTCCTCCAGCACCTCGCGGAAGATGCGCAGCGTGACGTCCTTGAAGGCGAACTGCTCCATGTCGACGTTGATGAAGGCGCCATGCCGTCGCGCCGAGCGCAGGATCGGCCGAAGACGATCGCGCACTGCCTGGCTAGTTCCGTCCGGATCAATGGGGTCGAACTGGCTGTAGATGGAGCTGAGCTTGATGGAAACATTGACACGTGGCAACGGTCCGTCAGGGCCATGATCGATCTGGTCGATGGCCGGAAACGCCGCCACCGGGCCGGTTAAACCCTCGATGAGGTGGATGTACTCCTGCTGGTGCCGAACGGCCTCGGCCTCGGTGATGGTCGCCTCGCCGAGCAGATCGACGGTGAAGGCGAGCTTGCGGCGGCGCAAGCGCACCACGGCCGCCAGCGCCTCGTCGAGATTGGTCCCGGCGATGAAACGCCGCGCCAGCCGCGTGGCGTTGAAGCGTGCTGCCCAGGCGAGCAGATTGACGGCCGGGCCATGGCGCGGCAGCCAGCGCAGTCCGCGGCGTGCCCAGCCAGGCAGTGCGTCGCCGGCTTCCGCGAAATATTCGCGAAGATGCCGGCTGATCGACTCGGGGGAGCGCAGCACGGGAAGCACGTCGATGAAGCGGAAGAGTTGCAGCTTCACCGCCTCGTCCGCCATCGACCATTCCATGAGGCGTTCATCCAGCCAGCCTGGCGTGAGTGGCAAGGCCCCGCGTCCGTCGAGCCGGGCAAACAGCTCGCTTCCGAAAGCGCGGGTTAGGGTTTCCAGGTCCGGCATGGATAGGGAGATTCAATAGGTCAAGCGGACATTTCGCGGACCATTGTAGAGAAAACGAATCTGGGCCAAGATGTCCCGCTCTCGTGCGTCCCTCCGGTCGCTCACGCTCATGGCTCGCCTTGTCGGACATTATACGAGGCCTCCGCTATCATCTCTAAATGCCAGGTCAACGCATCGGCACATTCACCGTTCTCCGCACACTGGGAAAAGGGGCTCACAGCACCATCCTGCACGTCCGCTGCAGCAACGATTCGCGGCAGTATGCTCTCAAGGTCGTGCCCATCGAAAGCAAGGAATCGCTCAAGTTTCTGACGCAGGCCCAGCATGAATTCCGCGTCGCCCAGATGCTCGACCACAAGAACCTCATCAAGATCTACGCGCTGGAGACGCCGCGCGACTGGCTGTTTCGCATCCGCAAGGTGCATCTGCTGATCGAGTTTGTCAACGGGCTGACGCTGGACAAGGTGAAACCCTTATCGTTGCCGCGACTGGTGCAGGTGTTCGAGAAGGTCGCGGCCGGGATGGTGCAAATGCATCGCCGCGGCGTCTATCACGCCGACCTCAAGCCGAACAACATCATGCTCAGCAAGACCGGCGAGGTGAAGATCCTTGACTACGGCCTGGCGTGGATCAAGGGAGAACCCAAGGATCGGGTGCAGGGGACGCCGGAGTACATGGCCCCCGAGCAGGCAAGGCAGGGCACTGTGAACGAGGGCACCGATCTCTATAACCTTGGCGCGACCATGTACCGCCTGGTAACGTTTCGGCTGCCGCCGTCGCCGGTCAGCGCCGGGGAAGGGATGCCGATGAACGCCAAGACGTTCAAGAGCGTGTACAAGCCGGTGCAGGAAGTCGCGCCGCAAACGCCGGTCGCGCTGTGCAATCTCATCAACCAGTGCCTGTCATTCAACGCCAACCAGCGTCCGGAGCGCATGAGCGAAGTGCAGAGAGCGCTCGATCATCTCGTGGAAAAACTCGTCAAGGGGCCGGAGGAGCGGCTCGAGACGATCGAGTGGTGAAGGGGCGCCCTCAGGGCAGGACCTTCGATCACGTTTCCTTGTCCCCCGGCATCTTGCTGATGCCCTCCTCCGCGCGGAAATCCGGTTGTGCGGTGATGCCCTCGGTCATGGCGCGCTCGAGCGCGACTTCCTCGGCGACGATACGATTGAATCGCTTGGCCACCGGGATGAAGATGATGACCACAGCGACCATCATGGCGGAAAACATCAGAAAGTACGTCCCCGGATTCATGGTTGGATAGAGCCGGGCAATGGGAGCATTGATCAGCAGGTTGCCGAGGAAGACGGTGAGCAGCCACAGCGACGTCACGAAACTCTTCATGGATTTGGGGGCGGCCACGAAAGCCAGTTCGAGACCGGTTACCGAAACCAGGATCTCGGCGACGGTGATGACCAGGTAGGCAATCATCTGCCACCAGATCGAAACCTTGTTCTCCGGGCGCACGTAGGGATCGTTCAGGGTGTCAGGAAGCGTCGCCGAAACGGCCGCGGCCGGCGCAATCGGCGCTGCGGAGCCGATGGATGCCACGGACCCGGCGCGAAGAGCAGGCAGACGTTCCTCGGCAGTTTTTCTCGCCTCGGGTGAGATCAGGCGATTGACCGCCGGGGCCAGCAGTGTCTCGGAGGGGCCCGCCAGATAGCCGGCCACGGCCGTGATCCCCATGCAAATCGCGGTCAGCAAGAAGCCGATGAGCATCTTGTCGGTGGCGCGCACCTTGATGCCGCGGCGGTCCAGCGCCACCCAGAGATAGGTGATGGCCGGCAAGAGCAGTACGATCAGCACCGGATTGAGCGCCTGCATCTGTTCGGGTTCCACCTGAAAGCCCGGCAGCACCGTCCACTCCATGTACGAGTAGGCGAAGAAGATCCAGGTGCTCGATGCCTGGTCGAAGATGGCCCAGAAGAACATGACCAGCAGGAACAAGCCCAGGATGCGGCCGAGCACCTTCCACTGCAAGGCGCGTTCCTCCGGCGTCTTGTGGCGGCGTTCGATCTTCTCGACGGCATAGAAGTGCTTGCCGGACGCAAAAATGGCAAAGGCAACGGCCATCAGGATCGCCGGAAACAGAAAAGCGATGGCATAACCATACCGGGTGCGGATCATCGGTATGGCGAACTGCGAGATCGCTGCGCCGATGTTGATCGCCATGTAGAACATCGAGAACGCGGAACTGCGCAGCTGTTCCTGTCCAGGCCGCTGCTGATCGTAGGTCATGCCCATCAATGTCGAAATGTTCGGCTTGATGACACCGCTACCCATCGCCAGCAGGCACAGGGCGATGAACAGATATAGCGGTTCTTCCACGCCGAGAATCACGTGGCCGAGTATGTACGGTATGGAGAACCAGACGATCGTCCGGTATTTCCCGAAGTAATTGTCGGCGAGAAAGCCCCCGACGAGAGGCAGGAAATAGGAGGCGGCGATGAAGAACGACATGTACGTCGTTGCATTCGATTTGCCGAGTCCCAGCTGGTCCGCCATGTAGACGCTCAGGATGGCACGCATGCCGTAATACGAGCAGCGCTCGGCGAATTCGCCCCAGAAGATGAACCAGAAGCCGATGGGATGCTGCTTGAGGAAGCCGATAAGCCCGTTGCCGGTTGGCGGCGGAGGAGAGGGATCAACCGAGATTGCGCCTTCGTTGCTGATCGCCATGCATGAACCTCGTGATTTGGGCCTGCGTGTGCGGCCCCCTCAAGGTGGGATGCGGCGTCGCCCCCACGGGCTTTGCCAGGTTGACGAACAATTCCCGGGCTCCCCAGAGCGCGGCCAGGGCATAGCAGAGAATCGCCGCGACGATTGCCAGCGCCGCCATGATCAGGATCACGGGCAACGCCAGGACCGCCAACGGCAAACCGAGCCATTTCGCCTCATCCATGAGGCATCTCCGGTTACTGGTGATTCGCGGTCACAACACGCGATGCAATCGCGAGGCATGCGGCGAGCGCGAAACGTAAACAATTCCACTCAGAATCGCAAGGCCAGCCGGCCGAGCCGCCCTTCCGTCTCGGCCATCAGCGCGTCCTCCTCGGCCTCGTCTTTGGCGAGGTACGTCACCGAGAAGCGCAAGAAGGGCCCGGCGTTGTCCCACGGCACGCAGATCACCGATTGTTCGCCGATCAGGAATTGCGATGCTTCCTCGGCGTTGGCAAACGTCTTGTCCCCACAGGCCTTCGGCGCCCGCACATAGAGAAAGTAGGTCCCGCCCGGCATGCTGGCTCGGAAGCCGACCTTGTTCAGCACGGCAACCAGCTTTTGCAGGCGGCGGCGATACTTGTCGCGGATACGGTCGCCTATCTCTGGATGCTCCAGGGCGGCGCGCGACGCTTGCTGGATCGCCATGAACTGGCCCGAATCACAGTTGTCCTTGACGTCGGCGAAGGCTTGCACGATCTTCGGATGCCCGGCCACGAAGGCCATGCGCCAGCCGATCATGTTGAAGCCCTTGGACATCGAGTGAATCTCGACGCCGACTTCCTTGGCTCCATCCACTTGCAGGAAGCTCAAGGGCGGCGTCTCGTAGCTCAGCAAGATGTGGGCGGCGTCCTGCACGACGATGATCCGGTTGGTCAAGGCAAAGTCGATGATCTTTCGATAAAAGTCGCGCGTCGCCACCGCGCCGGTGGGACTGTTCGGATAGTTGATGACCAGCAGCTTGGCACGCTTGCGTATGTCCTGCGGGATCGACGCCAGGTCAGGGTAGAAGCCGTTCTCCTCCAAGAGCGGCAGGTTGTGAACCTCGCCGCCATAGTACTTGGTGTGTGTGCCGGCGACGGGATAGCCGGGGACGGTCATGAGCGTCACGTCGCCGGGATTGATGAAGACGGCCGGCATCATGGCCAGTGCCGGCTTGGAGCCGATGGCATGATTGACCTCCGTCTCCGGGTCGAGAGTGACACCGAAGACCTTTTTCATGAAACCGGCGGCGGCGTCCTTGAAGGCCGCGATGCCGTTGTCCGCGTAGCCGCGATTCTCGAGCTTGTCGATCTCGCGTTTGGCAACCTCGCGAACCAGCAGGTCGGCCATGTCGTCGTTCTCGCCGATGCCAAAGTCGAGCAGCTGTCGGTGCGGATGAGCTGCCAGCACGGCACGCTTGGCGCGTTTGATCTTCTCGAACTTGTAGATCTCCGTGCCCTTGCCGTAATTGATGCCGCCAAGGCGTTCGGCAAAGAGCGGCTGGAACCAGGGGTCGGTCATGACGTTCCTCGTATTTCAAGCGCGTACAGCCAATATCAAGAGTATAGCGGGGTGGCGAGGTCGGCAGGTTTTTTTCGCGGCTTGCCTACCACGTCGCGTTGTCGGCGGGTAAAATGGCCGGACCACGGAAGCGAAGCACATTCCACATGAAGGGGCATACCTTGGCATTGACCGCCCGGGACCGGGAGATCTTGAAGCGCTGCCTGCATCATGAGCCGGGCGCCTGGAACGATTTTGTTGATCGCTTCCTGGGGCTCATTTATCACGTCATTCAGCACACCGCGCACCTGCGCAGCATGCCGTTGCGTCCCGAAGACACCGAGGACATCGCCGCCGAAGTGCTGCTGGCCATGGTCGCCAACGACTATGCGACCTTGCGCGCATTCAAAGGGCAAAGCAGCCTGGCAACCTATCTGACGGTGATTGCCCGGCGAACGTGCGTGCATGAACTATCGCGCCGCGCCGCCGCCCGCGAGGTCTTGCCCGCCGGCGGCGATGGCAAGGCTATCGAGGAAGAACACTACGAGGACCGCTCGGCGTCCAGCGGCCTGGAATCGCTCGAGGAGGTCTCACGCCTGCTGCAAAAGTTGCCCGGCCGGGACCGCGACGTGGTGCGCCTCTATTACCTCGAAGGCCGATCCTACGAGGAGATCAGTACCGAACTGAACATGCCGGTGAACAGCATCGGTCCCATACTGACGCGCGCCCGCGACAAGCTGCGCAAGGACGAAAACACCTCGCCGCAGCCCCGATTGCGGCCGACACGCCCCGAACCGGAAGACGACGACCTGCCATGACTATCTTTGGTCCCAGGCAGAGCCGGGGAACGAGTTGTTACGCTCGCGACAGCCTTTCCTACGATGGTCGGTCCTAATAGTAATATATTCCCTGCCTTTTCCCAGTGGCGAACGGGCTGGGGCTGGAGACCGTATTGACCAGAAGGTTGCGCAAGTGCTGCGCGTTCGGGTTTGGACTAGCGTCACAACCGGGAATGCTGATCCATGATTGAGGTTGACAAGCTCACCAAGTATTTCGGGCCGGTCCAGGCTATCGACCGGGTCACTTTCCAGGTGGACAAGGGAGAAATCGTCGGCTTCCTCGGGCCCAACGGCGCAGGCAAGACCACGACGATGCGCATCCTGACCAGCTACATGCCGGCGACCAGCGGCATCGCCAAGGTGGCGGGCTACGACGTCATGACCGAGTCCACCGATGTCCGCCGCAACATCGGCTATTTGCAAGAGAGCGTTCCCCTTTACGGCGAAATGCGTGTCTTGGAGTACCTCGACTACCGCGCCAAGCTCAAGGGAGTGCCACGTGGGCAGCGCGCCCAGCGCATCGGATATTGCCTGGAACGCTGCCGGCTGCGCGAGGTCACGCGCCGTCTGATCGGCACGTTGTCGCGCGGCTATCGGCAACGCGTCGGCCTCGCCGACGCCATGGTCCACGACCCGCCCATCCTGATCCTCGACGAACCTACCGCCGGCCTCGACCCGCTGCAGATTCGCGAGACGCTGGCGCTCATCAAGGAATTGGGACAGAGCCACACGATCTTGCTGTCCACGCACATCCTCTCCGAGGTGGAGGCGGTGTGCGAGCGTGTCATCATCATCAACGCCGGCCGCATCGGCTTCAGCCAGTCGCTGGCCGAGATCGAGTCGGAATCGCGCATCTTGCTGGAAGTGCGCGGTCCTTCCGAGCAGGTGAGCGGGACCTTGCGCGGCATCAGCGGCGTGTCGCAGGTGAAACCGCTTGGCCAGGACGACGGCCTGGCATCGTTCGAGATTCGCACCCAGGAAGAGACCGACCTGCGCGAGGCTGTGAGCCGGGCCGTCACCGACAAGGGCTGGCTGGTGTGCCGCCTCGATCTGAAATACCGCCGCCTCGAGGACGCGTTCTTCGACGTCTTGCGCGAGGAAGACCCGCTCAAGGAGTTGGAAAAGAGCTCGGAAGCAATCAAGAAGATCTAGTGTTCAGTTTTCAGTTTTGCCTGAACACTGAAAAACTGCACACCGAAAACTGCTGGAGAGTTCATGGCAACGAGAGCCATCAAACGCAAGCGTGATCCTGGACCGGGGGGGCCGAACTGGGCGCCGATCCCGGAGCGGGCGCCGTCCATCATCCGGGCGGACAAGGCCATCGTCTTTCGCATGCTTGGCATGGTCGGACTGGTGTTCACGGCTGTCGGCACGCTGGCCATGGCCGCGCCGTCGTGGAAGATGAACTACATGATCGGCCCCGAGTGGGGCTTCTTCTGGTTCACCATCGGCGTCGGCTTGTTGCTGTTCCACGCCATCAGCGACGCGGAGATTCAGTATCGCCGGACGTACGGGGCGCTGGGTCTGGTGCTGCTGTTCGCCGGCATAGCCGCCAAGGTGCTGCCCGCCGGCGACGCCGGCATGGGGGGCGGCTTCCTGGCCTTTGGCGTACCCGCGCTGACTCTGGCTCTTGGCTTTCTGCTGGCGGTGCTTCGCCATGAGTCCGACTCGTTCTGGCGGAAGATGATCTTGCGGATCATCGGTCTGACCGGGGCGGCAATGGTGCTGGCCGGCTTCCTGGCCGGCAACGTCAACAGCAACTTCCTGCGCGGCGAGGGGCTGTTGCTCCTCATCCTCGGTCTCTTCTATGTGTCGGCTTTCATCGCCATGCAGGAGACCGGCAGCAACACGGGTTACCGCGCGGGGCTGGCCCTCGGCGTCGTCGGCATACTGGCCTTTCTGGTAGCGTTGTTTCGCTCGTTGCGCCCGGCGCTCTTCGGCCTGCCCGCGAGCGAAGCGTACATGGTTCCCGACGGCTTGATCCTCATGGCGATGGCGTTGCTCTATGTGGCGCTGTCCCTTGGCATCTGCTGCGACTGGCCGGTTGTCGTGCTGACACGTCGTGAGCTGGCTGCGTTCTTCTATTCGCCAATTGCCTACATCGTCATCCTCGGCTTCGCCGTGGTCGGCTGGCTGACCTTTGCGAAGTTTGTCGGACAGGTGCTCAGCTCCGGACCGGTGATGGAGCCAATCATGGCGCGCTACATTCTCGATTTCACGCCGGTCATCTGCCTGATTCTCATCGCGCCGGTGATCACCATGCGCTTGATCAGCGAGGAGAAGCGTTCCGGGACGCTGGAAGTATTGCTGACCGCACCGGTCAACGAGACGTCGGTGGTGCTGAGCAAGTACTTCGCCGCCTGCATCTTCTTCACGGTGGCGCTGACGCCGTGGTGGTTGTTCCTGGTTTCCTTGCGTGTGTTCGGCGGGCAACCGTTCGACTATCGGCCGCTCTTGAGCTTTTTCATAGCCCTATCATGCTCGGGAGCCGGCTTCATCGGCGTCGGCCTGTTTTTCTCGAGCGTGACGAAAAATCAGATCATCGCAGCCGTGCTGGCCTTCGCCGCCATTATGGGACTGACCGTGGTATTCTGGCTGGGCATGGACGCGGCCCCGCCCTGGCGCGAGATCTTCGGCCATATCTCCTACCTCGACATGTGGATCAGCGCGCTCGAAGGACAGTTCGCCCCGCGCTACCTGCTGTTCCACGTGTCCCTGGCGGTGTTCTTTGTCTTTCTGACGATCAAGGTGTTGGAAGCGAGGAAGTGGACGTGACCACGATGACTCCCGAACTTTCGCAAATACGCCGCGAGGCGCGGACGCTGAGCATCGGCAGCTTCTGGGGCGCGCTGGGCTTCTTCCTACTCGCCATCTGGCTGGGCGCCAAGTTTCCGGACCAGTCCGGACTCGCCACCGTGCTCTGGCTGCTGTGCGCCGCTGTCCTGGGCACGGCCATACTGCTGCTCGTGGAAAGCACGCGCTCGGCCGCCACCGTCGAGCGGCTCACCAAACTCAAGGATTTTGTCGGGCTCGGCCTGCTTGTCGGCGGAGCGATTGTCTTCTTGCTCGGCGCCTGGCTGTTCTTCTCGCAGCATCGCGAGGCCCTGGGCGAGGCCGGCGCCCTGTGCTTGCTGGGACTGATCGGCCTCGGGGTCGGCTGGAACCAGCGGCAACGGCAAACGACCCAGTCGCGTCAAGATCGCATCATGGAACGGCTCGTGGCCGGCCGCCAGAAATTCGGACCGATCGCCCTGCTCGTCGGCCTGGGCTGTGTCATCGTCGCCATCTGGCTGCGCTTCGGCTGGAAGGCCGAGTTCCCGGAATGGGGCGGCATGCTGGCGCTGGGCTTCATCTTCATCGCCGCCGGTCTCTGGTTGTTTCTGTCGAACAATGTCACGGCCGCTTCCACGCGGATTCTCATCCTCATCGTCGGCGGCCTGATCGGTCTGAATATCGCGGTCATGACCGCTGCCCGCATCTGGCTGTGGCGCGACGAGGTGTTCTTCAAGGGCATCACCGAATGGCGCGGGCCCGAGGGCTGGCGTATCTGGCTGTGTGCCTACGTGGGACTCTTCGGCCTGGCCCTCATGTTCGGCAGCTTCTATCTCGCCCGCACCGACATCCGCGTCAATCCGTTTGTCCGCCGCGTGCTCTATGGCTACAACGCCGTTTTCAGCGGCTTGCTGCTGCTGGCCTTTCTGGTGTGTCTCAACATCGTCGTCTACGCGGCCTATCCACTCACGTTCGACTGGTCCGAAGAGCGCGGCCTCTACACCATCAGCGCGAGCACGCAGAACATTCTCGAAGGGCTCAAGAAGGACGTGAAGGTCTACTCGGTGATGAGTCCGCGGACGCGCGTTTACAAGGATCTGCAGGTTCTGCTTGACAACTGCAAGGCCGTCACCGGCAAGTTCCAGGTCGAACTGCTCTCGCCCGACCAGAACTTCGCGGAATTCAACCGGCTGGCCAAGCGCTATCCGGAGATCATGCCGGACTCGAAGGGCGGCCTGGATGACTCGCTCGGCCGTGGCTTGCTCGTGGTCTACGGGCCGGAGCCGAAAAAGGCGGACGACAAATCCCCGCCGCATGTCTTCATCCCGGCGCGCAAGTTGTTCGACATCAAGCAGACCGGCTTCCACAAGGGGGGCGGCAATCAGAGCTACACCTTCATCGGCGAAAAATCCCTGATGACCGAACTGCTCTTCCTCATGCAAGGGCAGCGGAAATCCAAGATCTATTTCTTGCAAGGCGATGGCGAGATCAGCGTCAAGGAGAACATGCGCCCGCGCACCCAGCTACACCTGCCCTTCGACCAGATGGGCATGGGAACGCTCATCGACCGGCTGAAGAAGGAAAACTACGAGGTGGAGGGCCTGAACTTCGGTCCCGGCAAGGACGACGGCACGACCATATATGTCAAGCCGTCCGGAGCCGACAAGCGCATCGACATTCCCGGTGATGCCGAAAAGAGCATCGTGGTCGTTGCCGGCCCCAGCCAGCCGTTGCCCAAGGAGACGCTCGACGCCCTGTCGCGCTACATGGACCGCGGCGGCCGGCTGATCGTGCTGATGGACGTGTCGGCGGAGCGCAAGAGCAACGACATGAAGGGCACCGGCCTCGAGGAGCTTCTCAAGAAATACAACGTGGACGTGACCAATGAATATGTGATGCGGTTTCCCAGCCGGCAAGGGGACGTTCCAGAGGTGGTGTATGCCATGACGCCGAGCAAGAGCGAGAGCATGCTGGCTCGCAAGTTCACCGACGTGTTCGCGCTCTGGTCAGCGCGAGTAGTGAAGCCAACCACGCAGTCACCGACGTTCAAGGCGGAAGCGTTGCTTGAAATCGGGCCGATCGGCGTGCGGACGCCTCTGGGCAACGTCCGGCAAACCAAGATCTGGGCAGAAGGTCAAGTGTCGGCGCTGTACGAGTCCTTCAACCACGCGCTGGAACTGGAAGAAGCGGGCCGGCTGGATGCCAAGCTGAGCCGTGAGCCCTTGCCCGTGGCCGTCACCGTGACCGAAACGGGAGGCCGGCCGCGCCTGGCCGTCTTCGGCGACGCCGAGTGGGCCACCGACTATTTCTTGAACAATCGCAACCTGCGCGCCTTGCTGTTCGACGACGACCTGGCTTACAACCTGCTGGTCAGCACCTTCGACTGGCTGGCGGAGCGCCCCAGCGTCGGCGCCCGCCCGAAAAACGCCGAGTTCTACACCATGGAGCCGAAGGTCGAGCGGGCCCGCATGATCCTGCTGCCATTATGGCTCATGATCGTCGTCATCGTCTGCCTGGGCCTGGGCATCTGGCTGGTGCGGAGGAAGTAAGACAAGCCGCTCCAAGCAAGCTTGTATCACGCAGGTCTGGGAGAAAACTATCTAGAGTGGGTTATCCATGAACTTCAAAAGCACCGCGTTGCTCTTTGGTTTGCTGCTGGCGATGCTCTGGACCTTTGGTCTCATGCTGGCCGTCAAGCGCGGCAGCGCCGACGACAACGCCATCCTGCCCAGCTTGCAGGGCGCCGGCGATGTCGTCATCGACAGTGTCATCATCACCCGGGACAAGGACAAGAAGCCGGAGAAGATCGTCCTCACGAAGGACAAGGAAAACTGGCGGATGCAACAGCCGCCGCTGGCGACCTCGGTGCGCGTCGAGTCATTCAAGGTCACGCAGATCATCAATCAGGTGAAGGAAGCCCGCCGCGACGACGAGGCGGATCCCACCAGCAGTCTGTCCTTTTATGACCTCGACAAGCCGGGCATGGTCGTCACTCTCAAGGGCTACATCGAGAAAAAGAAAGACGATGAGAAGATCAAAGGTCCGGAAAAGGAATGGAAGCTGAACATCGGCAAGGAGCAAAGTGGCTTCGTCTACGTCACATCGTCGGATCGGCCCAGCAAGGTGGCCGCGGTGCGCAAGACGACGCTCGACAGCATCTTTTTCGCGGATGTCAATGCGCTGCGTCCGAAGAACATGCTCGATGTGATCGAGTCCACGGCCCGGGTCATCGACATCAAGAGGGGCAAGTCCGAGGCCGGCGCCGTCGCGGAACTGGAGTTTCGCAAGAACGACGACGGCACGTGGCGTTTCGTCAAGCCGAACTTTGGACTGGCCGACGCCGAGGGGCCCAAGGTGCCGGAGAACAAGCTGGCCGTCACGCCACCGCCCAAGCAGGAGGGGGGCGTCAAGGGACTGCTGGCCGCCATCAGCAACATCCGTGTGGCCTCCGACGCCGATTTCGTGCCGCTGAGCGACGCCGCCATGGCCAGCTATGGCCTGGAGGATGGCAAGGCGAGCCTGCGCATCGCCGTCAGCTCTTCCCTGGAAAAGAAGAGCGACGACAAGAAGGACGATGCCGCCCGGGAAGCATTGCTCATCGGCTTCAAGGTGCAAGGCAAGGACCAGTATTACGCCAGGCTATCGACCGACCAGGGCGTTCAGAAAATCGACGCCAAGGTGCTGGAGCCGATCTTCGCGGCGCTCAAGGATCCCGGCAAGCTGCGCAGCCGCGATCTCATTCCGGCCGACACCAAGAACGTGGATGCCATCGACCTCCGCCAGGGCAAGGACCTTAACGTCCTCGTCAAGCTACGGCGGCCCGACGAAAAGAACTGGCAAATCTACTTCGGCAGCGAGGGCAAGAAGGCCGATGACAAGTCGGTGCAGTCGCTCATCGAGACCCTGCAAGCCAAACGCGAAGTGAAGGACTTCATCGACGTCGCCGAGACCGACGCCAAGAAGAAGGACGCCGACATGGGCTTTGCCCAGCCCGCCGCCGAGGCCGTCCTCTACAGCGAGGGCCTGGAAAAACCCAAGGACGACAAGAAGGACGACAAGGACAAGGATGAGAAGAAGCAGGACGACAAAAAGAAGGACGACAAGAAAGAGGAGCCGAAGCTCAAGAAGGACGTCAAGCCGCTGGCGACGCTCGTTTTCGGCAAGGTGGAGGGCGATCTGGTTTACGTCAAGCGGACGACGCCCGACGGCGGCGTGGCCAGGATGCAGGTGCCGAGGTCGGTCCTGGACAAGGCGTTTCCCACGCAGGGCGCCATCGCGTTTCTCGATTCCAGCTTGCCAGCGCTCGACGAATTCAAGGTGACCGGCCTGGAACTGGAACGCGGCAAGGACAAGTTTGTCGTCTCCAAGGGTCGCGGCGAGCAGTCGGACCGCTGGCTGCTCAAGGACCAAAAGGATTACGCGGGCAAGAGCTTCGCCGATGCACCGCAGATGAACATGGTGCTGTCCATGCTCGGCAATCTGCGCGCTCAGAAATGGGTGGAGAAGATCGGCCCCAAGGACGACCTTGACAAGTACGGACTCGCCAAGCCGGATGTGACCGTGACTGTGAGCCTGGGCAAGGACCAGCTGACGCCGGCCAACATCTCGACCATCGTCGGCTTGTTCGCCACCGGCACGGCGGACGGCGCCATCGTCGGCGTTGCCGCCCTGCGGGCCGCCTCCGAGAAAGACAAGGGTGACGCCGTCACCTTCAAGTTCGGCAAGGAGATCAAGGAGAAGGAAAAAGACAAGGAGACGACGCTGGTTTACGCCACGCGCAGCGGCACCGACCTGGTGTTTCAGGTGTCGCCGGCGGTTGTCAAGCTGCTCAAGGACACGGACCTGCGCGACCGTTCCTGGCTGAGCCTGCTGCAACCGGTCCTCGACGCCGGTCTGGTCGGCATGGCCGCGTCGCCGGACGGCCTGGCGCCGCTGTGGCTTGGCTCGCCCTTGTCCACCGGCCGGGTGATGACGGGCTTTGACCCAGCCAAGGTCACGGACATCAAGCTGGCCATCCGCAGCCGTTTCGAGTTGCGCAGCCTCTCCTTCCAGTGGAACGCCAAGGACAAGGACTGGCAGGACAAGTCCGGCTTGCAAGAGTTCACTGCCGACCCCGACAAGATCAAGCAATTTCTCGACTGGCTCAATGAGCTGAACGCAGAGCGGTTCATCTTCCTTTCCGGCGGCCCGCCGGAAGAACAAAAGCTATCCGCGAAAGACGCGACGCTCAAGATCGACCTGACGGTGGACGGCAAGACGCTAACATTGACGGTCGGTGCTCCGCACGACGGCCGCGGTTTCTTCGCGACCTCGAGCGCCTGGCCGGAAGTCGTCTTCCAGGTCCCGGCCGCGCGCATCGAGCAGATCCTGCAAGGGGCGGAATATTTTGCGAAGCCCAGGGTTGCAGCCAGGTAGTTGACCTGCGAGCATCAGCAACACGTGACGCGTTGCGGGCCCACCTCGAAATAGCCGACCTCGCGAGACCACACCGGGCCCGTGGCGAAGAATCGGCTGACCGAGCCTGCATTCATGGCAGCAATCGCCGGGTGCCGTTCGCCGGACTTGCCGGCCGGCTCGACCTGCCGCTCCGGCTTCGGTTCCACGGCAGGCCTGGGATTGAGTTCGACACGGTCCAGCATCTCGATCAAGCTTTGACGCAGCATGACTGACTCCTTGCAGAGGTTGTTTGTTATGCTCTGCCGGTTCCAGCGATTGCGGAGGCGGTCCGGGGACATGCGTCTTTGCTGAATGAAAATCCCGCGAATCATGTTGGACCTGCATAATCTATAATCTCTTTGCCCCGGCATGTTCAGCAGGAGGCATCACGTGGTGACCCTACTATTCTTAGTTGTTGTGTTTTGGTTGCTACACGCCATGTTGGCACTTACCCTCAGCATCCCGATTGCGGCCTGGAGTCGCTTTCGTTGGCACCGGTGGGAGATCCTGGCGTTGATTGTGCCATATGGCGTCTGGGCATTGACATTGGCTCTGGATACGAACCCTGCAGGATGGGTGCTCCTCAGCGTTGCAATTGCTGTGGCGACACTCATCCGGGTCGTCGTGGGCAATCGCCATCCGGGCTCAGCTTGCCCGAAGATTCTCATGGGCTCTCTGTGCGTAATTGCCTTCTTGCTAATCTGGATCATGCCGCCAATGCTGCCGCAATGACACTTCGACCACTCTTGGCGATAGACTCACCAGGCTCAAGTGCGATTTCTTGCACATTTCGATTCGCGTGCTTCCCCCATTGCACTCACCCCTCCAGGCAGTAAGGTAAATTCGACCTCTCGATCCCTGGAGATGCGATGCGCCATTTTCCCGATCTCGATGCCTACCTTATGCTGGCGCGGGACTACAGCCTGGTGCCGGTGTACCGGCAACTGATGGGCGACACCATTACGCCGGTGAGCGCATTCAACCGCATCCAGGAAGGAGAATGGTGTTTTCTGTTCGAGAGCGTGGTGGGCGGCGAGCGCCTCGGGCGCTACAGCTTCCTGGGGGCCGGTCCGTTTCTTACCTTTCAGGCCTGGGACCGCCGGGTGCGCATCCAGCCGGCTGGAGGCGCGCTGCAAGAGCGGGAGCACGCCGATCCGTTGCGGTTGCTGGAAGAGACAGTGCAAGCCTACCGGGCTCCGCACCTTCCGGGCTTGCCGCGTTTCTGTGGCGGGGCGGTCGGCTACGCCGGCTACGATGCCGTCCGCTATGTCGAGCGCTTGCCCAACGCGCCTCCGGACGATCGGCATCTACCCGATCTGTGCTTCGCGCTTTACGACCGCATGGTCATCTTCGATCACATCAACAAGACCATCGCGGCGGTGGCGCACGCGCATGTGGATACCGCCGATCCGCAGCGCGGCTATGTCGAGGCTTGCGAGCGCGTGGATCGGCTGGTGCATCGGCTGCAAGCTGGTGGTGACGAGTTGCCGCTGGCCGACATCGCAGCCGCCGGCGACGTGCGCCGCGATTACACGTCGAACTTCGGGCCCGGCGCGTTTGAAAAGGCCGTCGAGCAGTGCAAGGAGTACATCCGCGCCGGCGATATCTTTCAGGTGGTTCTCAGCCAGCGCTTCCGTACCGAGACAAGGGCTAGGCCGTTTGACATCTATCGCACGCTGCGCGTGGTCAATCCCAGCCCGTTCATGTTCCATCTGAAGGTCGGCGAGTTCTGTCTCGTGGGCAGTTCGCCGGAGATCATGGTTCGCGTCGAGGGGGACCGGGTGACGATCCGGCCGCTGGCGGGGACGCGTCGGCGCGGCGCATCGGAGGAAGAAGACGCCCGCCTTTCCGCCGAGCTGCTTGCCGACCCGAAGGAACGGGCCGAGCACATCATGCTGGTCGATCTTGGCCGCAATGATGTCGGCCGCGTGGCTCGCTTTGGCAGCGTCGAGCTGAATGATGTGATGACCGTCGAGCGCTACAGCCACGTGATGCACATTTGCAGCAACGTGACCGGGCAACTGCAGGCGGGTAGGACTGCGTTCGATGCCCTGCGCGCGTGCCTGCCCGCCGGGACGCTGTCGGGCGCGCCGAAGGTGCGGGCCATGGAGATCATTGACGAGCTGGAGCCGCACCGTCGCGGTCCCTACGGCGGCGCCGTGGGTTACATCGATTTCAGCGGCAACATGGACACCTGCATCACGCTGCGCACCATGGTCATCATGGGGCAGACCGTCGATTTGCAAGCCGGCGCCGGCGTAGTCGCCGACAGCGTCCCGGAGAAGGAACGTGAGGAAACCGAGAACAAGGCGATGGGCCTGCTGCGGGCGCTTGATATCGCTGAGGGACGGCCATGACGGATTGTCTCAGAATCCGGCGATCCGGGGAGGGCAGATAATTGACGGTGGACGGCCGCCACGCCATCGGCTATTCTGGAGTTACTCCCCCCAATGACGGCCCGCCATCGCCCTCACCAAACGAACAATCGATCGATGGCTAGGCATGAAGCATCCCCATTCGTGCAATTCGAGCGAGCACGCACTCACGCGGCGCCAGATGCTGCAATCCCTGGGCGTCATCGCCGGCGCCACAGGCGTGGCTGGTCTTGCCGAGCCGATCTTCGCCCAGCAAGCGCGCAGGCGGCAGAAGCAGGTCCTGTTCGTCTGGCTCGACGGCGCGATGAGCCAGCTTGAGTCCTGGGACCCCAAACCGGGAACGCAATTCGGCGGGCCATTCAAGTCGATTCAGACCCGGCTTCCAGGAGTCCGTCTGAGTGAACTGATGCCGCGCATGGCCGAGCGCATGAATCGCTTCGCCATTGTGCGCAGCATGCACACGCGATTTGAGGACCACTCGCAGGCGGTGGACCCCATTCAGCGGGGCGATCCCAAGAATCGCGGAGTACCGTACCCGTTTCTGGGCTCGGCCGTGTCCAAGCTCTTGGGGGACCAGGGCAGCGGCCTGCCGCCGTACATCCATATCAAGCCAGGCAGTGGGGGTTTTTTCTATCAGGACGCCGGTTTCCTCGGTGCAGAATATGGCGCCTTGACATTGGGGGACGGCAATCCGCCGGCGAATCTGGCAGCGCCGGAAGGCGTCACTGCCGAGATCGATCGGGCCAGAAGCGAACTGCGCGAGGCCGTCAACCAGCGTTTCTTGCGCCATCGGACCAGGCTGCTCAGCAATACCTACGAGCATACTTTCCGCATTGCCCGACAGATGATGAATCACCGCAGCCTGTTCGACCCCGCGCGGCTCGGCCGCAAGGATCTGGATCGCTACGGCGGCACGGAATTTGGGCGGCACATGTTGCAGGCACGTCGGTTGCTCGAGGCCGGCGTGACCTTCGTGAAGGTCACCATGTATCACTGGGACACCCACGGCGACAACTTCAATTGCCACCTGAGCGGCGTGCCGCAAGTGGATCAGGCCCTGTCGGCTGTACTGGACGATCTTACCGACCGAGGCATGTACGAGCACACGGTGGTCGTGGTGCTTTCGGAATTCGGACGGACCCCCAAGATCAATGGCCGCATCGGTCGCGACCACTGGCCGGAGTGCTGGTCGCTGGGCATTGGCGGCGGCGGCATCAGGCCGGGGGTCGTCATCGGCGCCACCAGTGCCAAGGGCACTTTCAATGCCGGCGCTGAATACGATATCGGCCACGTGTTCCACACCATCTTTCGCGCCCTGGGCATCAACCCCGACAAGACCGAGTACGACAACAACGGCCAACCGCTGCCGATTGCCCACGAGGACTGCTCGGCCATCAGGGGACTGCTCGCCTGAGCCTGCGTGGTTGAACCTGCTTCGTGTGTTCACCGTTCGGAGAACGAGCCAATGAAGATCGAGCCGAAGGCAACCAAGCTGGAGCGCGTGGTCCGCTACGAACGGCAGATGCATTGCTGCCGTCTCAGTCCCGATGGCGCTTACCTGTACGGCGCCGGCTTCGACGGCAGACTGCACCGCTGGACCCTGAACCAGAAAGACCGGCACGAGTCGTTCGCCGCTCACCAGGGCTGGGTCGAAACCATGGTGTTGCATCCGGACGGCTCACAGCTATTCACCGCCGATTCGTGGGGCCAGGTCAGTTGCTGGCCGGTGGGTCCGGGCATTCCCAAGCGCCGCTGGACGATCCAGGACGCGCATTTAACCTGGCTGCGGCGCGTGACCGTCAGTCCACGCGGCGACCGGATCGCCACCTGCGGTAATGACCACAAAGTCCGCGTCTTCTCCTCAGGCGAAGGCAAGCTGATCCGCGAATTGACGGGTCACGAGCACGCCGTCCTGAGCCTCGCTTTTCATGCCGACGGCAAGAGTCTGACCAGCGGCGATCTCTTCGGAAACGTCAGGCACTGGGACCTGAGCACCGGCAAATGCCTTCGCAGTCTGGACGCTTCCAGGCTCTACAAGAAGTTTCACCAGTATGACCAGGGCGGCGTTCGTTGCATGACCTTCGACACGGCCTTCCGATGCCTTTACTGCGGCGGCTTTGAGGGAACCAATGCCAACCAGGCCCAGGGCACGCCCACGGTCATCGCGCTCGACTGGGCGAGCGGGAAGATTCAGACGATCATGACACCGCGAAATGCATTCACCGGACCGATCCTCGATGTCGTCTATCACCCGGCCGGATACCTGATCGGCGCCGGCAGCAGCGAGGCAGGCGGGGTGCTGTGGTTCTGGAAGCCGGGGCAGGCGAAGAACCAGCACGAGGTCCGCTACGAGAACTCATTCCGCGGCCTTGATCTGCATCGCAACGGTGCCCGTCTAGCCGCCGCGGCGTTCGGCGATCGCGGCGGTCAACGCGGCGGCAACGGACGACGCCTCACCAACGGCGAATATGTCGGCTTCGAGGGCAGCATCGCGCTTTATACGCTAGCATGATCGGTCGAGTGCCGACTGCCCACGCCCGGCAGTAGACGGGAACACGAGGTTGTCATGACGAACAGGTTGGTAATCTTGTGCGTGTGGGCAGTGACGGCGTCCGTGGTCTCCGGGCAGCAACCGGTGCACCAGCGCATCGACAAGGCGACTGCGGAACGTAACGGTGGCGCGATGGCGAGCCTTGCCTCCGACGCGGAGTTTTTGCGTCGTGTGTATCTCGACTTGACCGGCATCATTCCGGCCGCCGCCGAAACACGGAAGTTTCTCGCCGACTCAGACCCGAACAAACGTGCCAAAACGATCGACTTGCTGCTGGCAAGCAAGGACTTCTCCCGCCGCATGCGCGAGGTGGTGAGCGTCATGTTGCTCGAGCGCCGCGCGGGCACGGTCATCTCCGATCAGGAGTGGAACAAGTTTGTCGAGGGCGCGTTCGCGGCCGACATGCCCTGGGATCAATTCGTTCGCGAATTGATCTCGGCAGACGGCAGCGATGCCAGGACACGGCCTGCCATTCGTTTTTTCGTCGATGGCGGGCGAAGTTCGCATGACCAGATGACGCAGGACGTCGCGCGCCTGTTTCTTGGTATGAACCTGCAGTGCGCCCAGTGTCACAATGATCGCAATATTCGCGAATACGAACAGGCGCATTATTTCGGCATCTACGCGTACCTTCGCCAGAGCAAGCTGCAAACCGACAAGTCACAGAGGGCTTTTCTGATCGAAACCGTCGCCAAGGACAAGATGGAGTTTCAGTCGGTCTTCTCCAAGAACAAGCAGTTCACCGGGCCGCGCCTGCCCGATCGTGGCGAGGTCGCCGTGCCCGCGTTCAAGAAGGGAGACGAGTGCGCGGCTCCCGCCAAGGACGGGTTTCCGGGTGTGCCGAAATTTCGGCCACGGCAGCTGCTGGCGCGTGACCTGACCGCTGCTGATAACCGTCGTTTCGTCCGCAATGCCGTCAATCGATTCTGGTTCCTGATGATGGGCCGCGGCCTGGTGCACCCGCTTGATCTGTTGCATGTCAAGAACCCGGCTTCGCATCCGGATTTGCTTGAATTTCTTGTGGATGACTTTGTTGCCCACAAGTTTGACGTCAAATACTTGCTCCGCCAGATTGCTCTCAGCCAGTCCTACCAGCGTTCCAGCATCCTTCCCGGCGATATCGATCCCGCAGCCGTGAAACCAGAGAGCTATCGCGTCGCCAATGCGAAGGGATTGTCCTCGGAACAGCTGGCCTGGAGCTTGATGCGCGCGACCGGCAATCTCGAACGCATCGCGGCCACGCCGCTGTCGAAGAAGTCGAAATTCACGTACAAGGACTATGTGAATGGACGGCTTCCGGCGCCTGACAATCTCTCCGACGTCATGAAGCTTTTTGCAGCCGCATTCGGCAACTCGGCCGGCAGCCCGGAAGTCGATTTCACCCCTTCGGCCAGCCAGTCGCTGTTCTTGCTGAATGACAAATTGCTCCGGAACTGGCTGACGCCGCGCGACGGCAACCTGGTTGACAGGTTGACGAAGGAAAGCAATTCCGACAGGATCGCCGAAGAACTCTATCTGGTCAGCTTGAGCCGATTGCCCGACGATGAAGAGAAAGCTCTGGTCCGCGGTTCTCTCGAACGACACAAGAGTCGGCGCTCGCAAGCGCTCGGTGATTTAGCATGGGCACTGCTGACTTCCGCCGAGTTTCGCCTCAACCATTGAAGGTACGGTTACGGACAGCCAGTTCATCCCGGTTCTCCGCTTGAGAGTTCACCGAGACAACCGAGAACACGGCTTCGAGATTTTCCTTGCCGGCCCAACCGGTTACCTTACAGTCAGCAGGCAGAGAATGCTGATTCGGAGAGAGCCATGCTTCGCATCCTGGGCTCGCCAAGAACGGCATGTGACGGCATGACGAGGCGCGACCTGCTTCATCTGGGCGGACTGGGTTTGTTTGGAGTCGGAGTCGCGGACTTGTTTCGCCTGCAAGACGCACAAGCGGCCGGCGGCCGCGACAGTCATTTCGGCCGCGCCCGCTCCTGTATTCTCATCCACCTGTTCGGAGCCCATGCGCAGCACGAAACATTTGATCCCAAACCAGATGCGCCTGCCGAGATACAGGGCGAGCTGAAAGCGATCGCCACCTCCGTTCCGGGAGTGTCGATCGGTGAAGGGCTGCCCAGAATTGCCCGGGTCATGGATCGATTGACGGTGGTTCGGTCGCTGACGCATCCGTGGCCGTTTCACGGTGTCCATTATGCATTGTCCGGAATCCCGACGATCAGCCAGACGGTGGAAGCGGACCCGACCGACCGCAGCCTGTGGCCATTTATCGGATCGGTAGTGGATTACGTCGAGGCGGGACGAGCGAACTCGGCGCCGGCCATGCCGCAGAATATCGCCCTGCCCTTCCGGCTTTATTCCAGGGCGAACTTTCGACTGCTGGGCGGCCCTTATGCCGGTTTCCTGGGCAGCCGCTTCGATCCGATCTGGACCGAGTTTGCGGGCCGTGGGACGCGCGCGGTTCCAAATCCAACGGCCAAACCCGATGTCTTCGATCCCTACGGCGGCATCCGCGCCGAAGACGGTATCGATCTCACCGGGCCGATTCCCACCGATCTTTCGCCGCAACGAGTCGGGCTCAGGCGGTCGCTGCTCCAGCAACTGGACCAGAGCCGTTCCTGGCTCGATGGGCAGGACCGCGTCCAGGCTTTTGGCCGGCACCAGGAACTGGCCTACGCGCTGCTGACTTCACCGCGGCTGGCACGCGCGCTGGATATCCATCAGGAGTCGGAGGCTGTCCGGACACGCTACGGCATGACGCTTTTCGGACAGTCGCTGCTGGCGGCCCGCCGGTTGGTCGAAGGAGGTGGACGTTTCGTGACCGTGTTCTGGGACGCATACGGCGATGCGACCGGCGGCTGGGACACGCACTACTACCACTACCCACGTCTCAAGGAACTGCTCTTGCCCGGTCTGGATGAAGCATTCTCGGCGTTGATTCTCGATCTGGAGGCGCGTGGTCTTCTCGATGAGACGCTGGTCCTGGTATTGAGCGAGCATGGCCGGACGCCGCGGCTGACCAACCGGCCCGGCGGCGGCCGCGAACACTGGTCGTCAGCATACTGCGGAGTCCTGGCCGGCGGCGGCGCGGCGCGCGGTGGAATCGTGGGCCGAAGCGACGGGAGCGGCGGACAGGTTGCCGATACACCCGTGTCACCCAAAGATATTCTCGCCACCGCCTTGCATCTGCTCGGCGTCGATCCACACATGATGGTACCCGACCGCCTCAATCGACCCGTGCCTGTCGCCGGCGACGGTCTCGTACGACCGGAGATCCTTGGCTAGCCGCGTCCCCTCTGCTCCACACGCCACGAAAGCGACAGCCCGCTCGCCTGGGCATAAGATACCTGGGTAACTCGCTTCAAGTGCGAGCAAGACCCCAGGCGGAGCAGCCATGGCCCAGAAGAAGAAAACGGCGCGTGTGACTGCCCCAAAGAGAACGAAAAAGCCGCCGGCGAAACCAAGGTCGAATCGGAAGAAGACGGACCCCGGTGACGGTGCCGGAAACGTGGCAGCCGCGAACTTCGCCGCGATCGACATGCTGCCGCTGGAACGAAACGACGCGCGGACAGGCACGGACATTGCCGCCCTGAAGCAAGGCTTCGTCAATAATCTGCACTACGTGCAGGCCAAGTTTCCGGCGGTCGCCACGCGGAACGACTACTACATGGCATTGGCCTACACGGTTCGCGACCGGCTGCTGCACCGCTGGATTCACACGGCCCAGACCTATTACGAACAAGCCAGCCGCACGGTCGGCTACCTGTCCGCCGAATACCTGCTCGGCCCGCACTTGGGCAACTGTAATGGTTCAGCCTGATCTGGAAAAACGCGACGTTCGAGTTAGCGACAAAAATGACATCCCTTGAAACGCTCAGGGGATTGTACACGTGCTTGGGTCCGAGGCTACGGTTTCCTCTTCTCTGTT
>Ga0194132_10001703_pt1 | contig 43746 bp, 47 predicted proteins | sample TA2KigOf80mmetaG_FD_148612 | JGI IMG/M metagenome (GOLD analysis project Ga0194132, IMG submission 148612) | Freshwater microbial communities from Lake Tanganyika, Tanzania - TA2015054 Kigoma Offshore 80m | ecosystem: Environmental > Aquatic > Freshwater > Lake | place: Tanzania: Lake... | reverse complement strand
GCTTCTACTGTAATAAGTGGTAATGATTCTATTGTTGGTGCAGTTGTATCTACAACTGTAATGGTTTGTGTGACAGTTGCCAAGTTACCAGAAGAATCGGTTGCAGTCCAAGTGACTATGGTTTCACCTAATGGGAATGTATTTGGAGCATTGTTTGTTATTGATGCTACTTCTACTCCATCTGCAACTATAGCATTACCCAAATCTACAGTGTTGTTATCAGCTGAAACAGCCTCTATTACCAGATTATCTGGTGCTACAATGCTAGGTACTGTTGTATCTATAATAGAAACCTGTTGTGTTGCATTGGCACTATTTCCAACTTTGTCTTTAACTGTCCAAGTTATTGTGGTTAAGCCAAATGGAAAAACTTCTGGTGCATCGTTTGTTATTGATGCAACTCCTACTAGATCAGTTGCTACGATTGTGCCAAGTTCTACATAATTTTGATCTTTATTTGCCGCTTCTACTGTAATAAGTGGTAATGATTCTATTGTTGGTGCAGTTGTATCTACAACTGTAATGGTTTGTGTGACAGTTGCCAAGTTACCAGAAGAATCGGTTGCAGTCCAAGTGACTATGGTTTCACCTAATGGGAATGTATTTGGAGCATTGTTTGTTATTGATGCTACTTCGATATGATCAGTTGCAGTAGCATCACCAAGTGATACTGCTGTTTCAAGTTCAGAAGTTGCTTCTACTTGTAATGACTCTGGAGGAGTTAGTACTGGTTCAGTTGTATCAACCACAGTTATCTTTTGCGTGGCAGTTGCTGAATTGCCAGAAGAATCTGTTGCAGTCCAGGTTACTATAGTATCACCTAATTGGAATGCTGCTGGGGCGTCTACTTCGATCAAGGCAACTCCTACGATATCCTCTGCTGTTGCAATACCAATAGAAATTTGATTGGATGTTGGACTCTGAGCCTCAAAGGTGATATCTGCTGGCGGAGTTATTGTTGGAACGGTGGTGTCAACTACAGATATTGTCTGGTCTGCGGTTGCTACATTTCCAAAAGAATCTATCGCAGTCCAAGTAACCGTTGTTTCTCCAAGTGAGAAGGTTTGAGGTGCGTTATTAGTAATAGAGTTCACTTTGATTGTATCAGTGGCAGTTGCTTCACCTATGGCAACAGACATTCCTGATGCCCCTGTGGCTTCTACAGTTATGTTTTCAGGAATACTAAGAACAGGTGCAGTTGTGTCATGAACTGTTATTATTTGTGTATCAGATGCTGTGTTTCCTGAAGTATCTGCGACAGTCCATGTGACTGTAGTCATTCCTAATGAAAAAACTTCGGATGCATCGTTTGTTATAGATTCAATACCGATGATATCCTTAATTTTTGGTTCTCCAAGCTCAACATAGTTTTCTTCTAAAGAGGTAGCTTCTGAAATTACATCATTTGGTGCATCTATTGTTGGCGCCGTTGTATCAACTACAGTTACTTTTTGATCAGCGGTTATGGTGTTTCCATAATTGTCTGTCACAATCCAAGTTACAATAGTTGTTCCCAATGGGAAATATTCAGGTGCATTATGTGTTATTGCTGCCACACCTGTAATGTCTTCAACTGAAAGATCACCCAGATTAATGACATTATTTTCTAATCCTATAGCTTCTACTGTAACATCACTAGGTGGTGTAACTTTTGGTACCGTTGTATCTACAACTGTAACAGTTTGAGTAGCAGTTGCTAAATTGCCAGAAGAATCGGTTGCCATCCATGTTACAACTGTGTCTCCTAATGAAAACACTAGTGGTGCATCATTTTGAATTATTACTGGTTGTACATCAATCACGGACGGTGCTACTAGTTTTACTATATTTTCATCAACAGATGTAGCTTCAAAAACTATGTTTTCAGGCGGAGTGATTTGTGGTGTTGTTGTATCAATTACTGAGATCTTTTGAGTAGCAGTTGCAACGTTTCCTGCCTCATCTGATGTCATCCATGTAATTGTTGTATCACCAATGCTAAAGGAAAGAGGCGCATCATTTGTTATTGATAGGATCTTGCCATTATCAACAACGATTGCTTCTCCTAATTCTACAACATTTTCATTAAAACTTGTAGCCTCGACCACAACATCTTTTGGTGCAGTAATTGTTGGTGGAATGGTATCAACTATGGTCACTTTTTGAGTTGTGATAGCAGAATTTTTTGCTACGTCAGTTGCAGTCCAAGTGACTATGGTTTCACCTAATTGGAATACTTCAGGTGCATCGTTTGTTAGAGAAAGAACTCCTACCGTATCCTTTACATCTGGCATTGTTAATTCAACTGTTTTCTTTGAGTTTGATGATTCGACTACCAAGTCAGGTAGGGAAGAAAGTACTGGTGGGATTGTATCAACTACGGTAATTGTCTGGGTAGCTATGCCAACATTTCCTGCACCATCTATGGCAGTCCAAATAATGGTAGTAGATCCTAAGGGAAATTGTGATGGTGCATTGCTAACAAGTGACTGGATTCCGCTTTCATCTGTGGCAGTTGCCTTGCCAATTGAGATTGGAGTTAATCCTCCTATTGCTTCAACTAACATGTCATTTGGCGCAATGATTAGTGGTTTTGTAAAATCATTTGGAACGGGGTTGACTGTTGTTAATGGTTGTGTTTTTTGTACTGGTTGGGCCTCTTCAATTATTGGTTCTACTATTTTTGTAGTGGTTGGCGTATCAAACTTTTGAATTCTATGACCGTTTGAGTCAACTACAAACAAATGTCCTTGTGGATCCATTGCAACATCAAGTGGTACCTTGAACTGACCATTGCCAATACCTGTGCTGCCAAAAATTGTTATTGTGGCACCTTCCTTGTTCAAGTATAAGATTCTGTCACGAGAACCATCAGCTGCATAAACATTACCCTCCAGATCTGTTGAAATTCCATATGGGGTCATTGGATACCCCCCAACATTAGGACCAAATTTTTTTATGAAACTTTCTTCATAGTCATATTTTGTAATCTTGTTAAGATACGGATCTGACACATAGATATTTCCATCCTTGTCAATTGCAATATCTACTGGCAAGTCCTTACTGTATTTACTATCACCTGGATAAAATTCTGAAATATACTTGCCATCCAATGTGAATTTTTGGACTCTGTGATTTTCAGTATCTGCCACATAGACAAGCCCATCTTTACTTACAGCTATTCCATTTGGTTTTGTAAATTGTCCTTTTTCTTTGCCAACACTTCCCCATTTTGCAACAAGATTACCAATTGAATCAAATTTTTGTACAGTGCCTAGTTTGCCGTCTACAACAAAAACCAGATCATCGTACACTGCAATACCGGTTGGTTCTGCAAATTCTACGTTTTCATTGTTGTTTCCCCATGCTGCCACAAAAACTCCATCATTATCAAATTTTTGAACTCGTTTATTTCCAAGATCTGTGACATAGACATTTCCTTCACTATCTACCGCTGCTTTTTGAGGTAACGAAAAAAATCCAGGTTCTGTTAATCCAGAGCCGCCCCATTTTAAAATAAATGGGTGTGAGCCTGTTGCCGAAAATGCTACTTGCATAGTTCCAGCTAGTAAGATAAATGAGACAATTACAGCTAGGGACAGTATTACCTTCAACACAAATGAGTTTCAAGGTTCAAAAAAGATCACCCTAGTTAGGAATTATTGCAGTTTTTGTCAATTTTGGGTGAATTAAAATGGCTTGTTCACTTCACGTGTGAATACATAGCTGGCCAATCCTACCATCACAGCCACAAATATTGCAATTACTCCTATACTCAAAATAGTTGATACCCCTTCTGTAACACCAGTCATCATTTCCCGCACCAAAAGTACGGTGTAAGTTACAGGATTTAGTCTGGCAGCTGCTGCAAGCCAGTCAGGTAAAAGCTCTAATGGGAAAAGTGCTGGACTTAACATAAACAGCGGCATGCCAAGAAAGTTGATCACACCCCAAAACGTTTCCTGAGATTTTGCCGTAGCTGCAATTACAACAGATATTCCAGAAAATCCCAGAGAAAACAAAACTACAATTGCCATGATTGGGGCAATCATCAAGGGATTTGGAAAGCCAACACCAATTGCAAGAGCAATTCCTAAAATTAGACTAGACTGGATTGCGGCAATTAGTGATATTGCAAGCATTTTTCCAATGGCAATAGAAGAACGAGAAACAGGAGCTGTCAGTGCCTTATTCATAAATCCATATCTTCTGTCCCAAAGTGTGTTTACACCTCCAAAAATACTGGTAAAAATTGCAGTAAGAATAATGACGCCAGGTGCCATAAACTCAATGTATTGCCCTTCAAATCCCACAGACTGAATCAATGGCTGTGTTCCAGCAAACGTGTTTCCAATAACTATAATCCAAATTGCAGGCTGGATCAATCGTATCAAGACACCGCTTCTTGATTTTCGGTATCGCTTTAGCTCCCTCCAAAAAATTGTATAAGTATCTGATTGGATCATGCTCTAATTCTTTTCATTTTTATGTGCTCTTTTCTTCTATCGTAGGTTCCTACATTATCTCTTAGATCATGGCCCGTATATGCAATGAAAACATCATCAAGTGTTGGCTGGGTAAATGTAATTGAGTTGATTTCTATTCCAAGACCTGACGATAAATTAAAAATCGAATACATTATTGCTTCTTTTGATGAAAAGACAGTTATTTTTTCATCTTTTATTGTGATGTCTTTTACATATTCGATTTCTTTTATTTTCTCAAGAAAATTGCTTTTCTTGTTTAGATCATTAATTGTAAATGTAACGCTGTAATTTCCTAGCGCAGTTTTCATAGATTTTGGGGTATCATTGGCTTGGATTTTGCCATAATCAATTATGGCAATTCTATCACAGAGTTGGTCTGCTTCTTCCATGTAATGGGTACTAAGAAAAATTGACATCTCAAATTCCACATGTATTTTTTTAATATACTCCCATATCTTGCGCCTTGTTTGAATATCAAGCCCAACTGTTGGCTCATCTAAGAACAGTACCTTGGGTCTGTTTAGCAAGCCGCCTGCAATATCGAGTCTTTTTCGCATTCCACCTGAATATGTCAACGCAGCGTCTTTTTGTTTGTCGGTTAGCTCTACAAGATCTAAAACCTCATCGATTCTTTTTTCCACTTGATCCTTTGGAACATGATTAAGTCTGGCTTGAATGAGAAGATTTTCCCTTCCTGAGAGAAATTCATCTACTGAAATTTCCTGTTGTACATATCCAATGTTTTGCCGTACCTTTGTTGCCTGAGAAACTACATCAAAGCCTGAAACTGATGCATTTCCTGATGTTGGTTTTAAAAGGGTAGTAAGTATCATCATTGTTGTACTTTTTCCTGCACCGTTTGGGCCAAGAAAACCAAAGATCTCACCTGTATCTACCTTAAATGAAATGTTGTCTACTGCCCTTACCTTGTCAAATTCCTTTGTTAGTGAATTTGTCTCAATTGCATACAATAACATGAGCAGATTGTGCAATTATAAAATGGTAACACCATTACATACAACGTAAAATAGTCTTCGTAGGAAAAAAATAATGTAAAAATTGATATTTTATTTTAGATTCTTGTATTCTTCTTTTGTCATGTCTAAAATGATTTTTTCGCCAACACCCCAAACATGTGATTTGGAAACAATCTTTGTTTTCATCAAGCCAGACGCTATTTCAAGTGATTCAAGCTCATATGTTTGTGGGTTTCTTTGCAGTCTTTTGACAGTGCCGATTTTGTGTCCATCAATATCAACTACATGGGCATTTGGTCTAATTGGCGGGATGTTTAGTAAAAGCGATTTTTCTGTAAACTTGTCAATATATTCATTTGACAGAAAATAATCATTGTTAAATCCCTCATGGATTGTAACACCTGACACTGTCATTGTTTCTGGGTGTATGTGAATATGCTTGACCTTTCCATATGCTATTCCTTCTCTGTCTACTACCTTTTTCCCTGTAAATTCATCGGCAGTACAAATTTTTCCTGGCATTCCTTCAAGCTTTGACATGGCCAACCTTTCTAGGATTGATTTATGACAGCCAATATCAGAATTTTCAATCATTGTAGTTAAATTACTTGACCTGAGGGTTTTCGCTGAAATACAATTAGATCTAAAGTCGTAGGTAACTAAACAATATGAACAATGGTGGTAACTCCTCTTCTATCTAGTTCAGAACCATCTTTTATCTCAGAAACAATTACAGTAAATGAAATAACATCACGCTGCTTGCATTCTTCTGTATGAAGTTTTAGGTTTACATCCATCAAGTCAAACTCTTCTTGCGGTATTGAGCCTTCATCAAAAAATGCCTTTCCGGTAGTTTCTATTCGAAATCGCTGATCAAGGTGGTGAAACCCAAGTTTTGTTTTTCTGCTTTCTCTTCCTGCCGCTTTTACATTAACGTCTATGAGTCCTGGATTTGCCTGAGTATATCCGGCTTTTTTGTTTACAAAAACACCAATCTGGAAAGGCTTGCCAGCAGTAGCTTCTGCCATTTTTTGAACACCATCATTCATGACAACATCAACACCCTTTATGGTTTGGGCAACCTTTGCTATCCATTCATTTGTTCTCTCAACTATAGCAGCAATCGCGTCTCTGCGTATTTTGTCCTCTTCTTGAGGAAGTTTGTAGTAATCAACCCATTCAAGATAGTCGCTAGAAATATCTTTGATAAATTCCATGCATGTTACCTTATAGTCCTCAACACTGCTTGCCCTTTCTGAGGCTTCATCAACACGTAATTTGTCAAAATCTATTGGTAGCGCCACAGAATCTAAAGAAATGACTGCATAAAAAAACCAATCCAAAGATTTTAGAAATCAATGAATATGACAACTAGCAAAATTTTGTATCATGAGTTTTGAGGCAATAGCTGCTAGTTTGAAAAAGGAGCTAAAGTCTAATTTGCCCCAGATTAGATTCATGTTAAACAAAAATCCTGCAATGGCGTACACAAAGATTACAGAAATTGGCACTCAGGTAGGCACAAAGTATAACGTAAAGTTACTGGTAAATTTTTCAAAAAAAGAAAAAATCTATGATTTTGACTCGTATGGGACACAGGATCTTAGCATAATTGTTGATATGGAAAAAAAGAGATTTCCAATCAACAGGGATATTATAAAATCAAAAGCAATAGAAATGTTAGGCAAAGTAAAAGCTGAAGATGCCTACATGTATGAGGGAAAAGAAGGCGTCAAGGTTTTTCTTGATTCAGGAAGAATTGACATTTTACCTCATTCGTTGCATATTTGGTGCAAATTTTCAGATAAGGTAACAAGGTTTTGTAACTGGTTGCTTGACGAGGTTTATCTAGTTAATCCAAATTCAGCTAATGCTAAATAGTCTATAATTTTTCCAGCTTGTCTAGTATTTCGTCTATTTCCTTGTTTTGTGGATCAATTTTGCGCAGCCTCTCACAACAATCAGCTGCTTGTTCTTTATCTTTTAAGTAAAGATGCAGATTTGCCTTCATGAGAAGAGCCTCTGTATCATTTTGGTTTAGTGTCAATGTCTTATCAAGATATAACAGTGTGTTTTGTGCATCACCGTTGAGGTAGTATATGCTAGCAATCATAAATAATAGATCAGGATCAGAGTGTTTTTTTTCAAGGTTTTTTCCAAATTCAATTGCCTCAAGATAGTCTCCATCTTTTACAAGCTTTCGTAGGTGACGTTTTGGATAGCTAAAAAGCCCAGTCAAATCATTTCACTTTAAGCTGATAAACAAATTTGAGAAATTTATTGTTTAATTTTTAAAATTCCGTTTGTTATCAAGTATTGAATTCCTGAGACAAAGTCTTGATCACCTATAGTGCCTTCAGACCACCATTTTGCATTGTTCTTTACCCAAGTTGGAATGACGTTTGAGCCGGTGCTGCTACCAAGTGTTGTTTGTGGAATTTTCATTATCCCTTGATTAATCAAGTATTGTATTCCTGAAATAAAGTCAGAATCTCCAATTGTGCCAGCTGACCACCATTTTGCATTGTTCTTTATCCAAGTTGGAATGTTTAGTGTTGTACCTATAGGGGTTTGTGAAGATTTACTTGAAATTGGAATATCTACTTGGAAATAGTCAAGCTCCTCTGCAGGTGGAATGATTTGTTCAGGATTTGTTCCATATATCCATATTACATAATGTGCTGTTCCTGGCTTTTCCTTTACTATTGTAAATGTTTGAACCTGTCCTGATGCGCTAAACAGCTTTTGTCTTCCATCATCTTGTGCAATTGAGCGTATTGGCTTGAGGCTATCATCTACTACCAAGATATCATAGTGTACCTGATTTAGGAACTTTGTCTCATCATACTTGTTTTTGAAATTGATAAACCACTCTATTTGGCAGCTAGGAACAGGGTTTGGTGGCCCATATTTTACCTCAACTATCATTGTAAATTGTTTTGTGTTTCCCCTTTTTTCTACAAGACTATAGTTTTTAGGACAACCTGCGGTACTTTGGTCTAGAGGAGTTGGAACTATTCCAGAAAATGGATCCGTTTTGACATTTTGTTTATAGTCTAAAAGCTCAAATCTATACTCTTGTGGAGGTATTCCTTCTGCAACATGTGCCCAAGTACTTGCCTTTATTGGAAAAGGAAACTCATCTACTATCCAGACATTATTGAAGTATCCACCAGTTTTCCACTGAATCACAACAGTTTCAAATTTTCCTTCAGGTACAGTTATTGTTTCAAGTGCAGTTGGGATAATTTGTTCTCCGCCAATATTTCCAATTTTACCCCAAGATGGAGCAGAAAACTTTTTTGGTCCTTTAACTGCATCGCCAGGGCTGTTTGTTGCATATGCAGATAGCCATGCTAGTGATGATTTGAAAGCACCTCGATATACTGATAATTCTGTACTACCACCAGTTGGTTCTGGTGCAACCTTACCAAGCTCCATTTCACCTTTGACAATTTTATTTCCATCATAGATTACAGTCTGAGCAAGCCATTTTTCCTCAGTTCCAGTCTTTTTTTCTCCAGATATCCAAAAGTCAATTTGAAATTCTGCACATTCCTTATAGTCTACATAACATAATCTGTAACTAAATTGATCTCCAACCTTTAATCCTTCACCAACATACCAGTCACCTGGCTTGTTTACTCCACCAGACTGAAACTGTGCAAAAGCATTTGGTGCGCTTGCTCCTATTATCATAACAACAAGTAAAGATACAACAAAAGGAAATGACTTCAACTAAAACTAATTTGTGATTTTCCCTAGTTAAAGGTTTCAAATAAGCAAATATAGAGGCGATGCAGAAAATTGCTAGAATATGTGCGACTGCTCCAAAGTTCATCTCTATGAAGTAGAATTCAAGCTGGCTGGAATGACTGTTGTGCCAACACACAAAAATTGTGGAGACCCATTAAATGAAAAACAGGCAGATAATTTTCAAAAAGAACTTGTAAAGTCTTGGGGCCTTGAAGAAAAAGAGTAGCATTTTAGATTTTACAAAAAAGAAAGAGTGAAAAGTTTTCTAACGTAGTCCACGGACTGCTTCTTTGCATACATCTGTTTTGCATTTGCAATCTTGACTGCAAATACAATGACCTTGCATAGCACAATCACATGCGTAGTCGGGATCGCCGCTATCGGCTTCGCATCCACAAGCTTGATCTACCATGTCTTTGTGGATCGCAGTCGGGGTTTTAAAAGTTTTCAAATACTGTCAAAATTACGCGTTTAATATAGCCAGCATTTGGTTTGCTGTATGGTGTAAGGTACTTGCCTGTGCTTCAATTTTTGCCATGTCGCTTTCTACATCAAAGGCCACCTTTAACACATGAATCAGCTCAGGTCTCCTATGCAGACTTTGCTTGATTTTGATCATGTTGCTTTTGTTGATATAACCTAGATAGAAATAGCAATCAGAGAAAAGCGAGTTTTCAATAAAGTAATCATATTTTTTTTGAATTATTTTTGAGTGGTTGTTTGTCTCAACAATATCTGAAAAACCTATTGTTGATTTTAGCATTCTCAAAAGAAGTGAAGAGGTCGCCCTTTCAATTCCAATGCATTCATTTACTATCGTAAAGTTTTCATTGAATCTATTTTTTTCAAATCTTCGTATGTCTTCAAGCATGTGTGCTGGACTTGGCCGCCTAAGATTGTGTACTAATATTGCATCGGCAATAAAATATGCTGCACACTTTACCCATGATGATGTAAATGGATCATTATTTTGTATTCCATCTTTTGCTTTTGTTGCGCAAATTGTTGCATCAACAAGACAGCTTTTTGCAAAAGAATCAAAAAAGTGGTTTCTTTTTTCCTTGATACTTGATAAAACAGTATTTAGTTCCCACTGCTCATCAAAAAGAATTTGCATGTTATCATATTGTATTAATGCATCCAAGCTTGCACCTGACAGCAAGCCATGATGAATTTTGATTAGCTGGCCATCTACGTCTTTTACCAAGTCATTTTCGTTTGTATTATCAAAAATTGTAACGTTGTATTCACAGCAACTAAAATTATTTTTTTGAGCTTGACATCCACCTAGTCCAACAGGAGAATCGCCTGCCAGATTTGACAATAATTTTTTTATGTCCACAGAAAAATTACTTGAGAATTTTTGTTTAAAGGATATCAATTACTTATTTTAACCAAATAATTCAATGTGAAAACATTCCTTTAAATTGAATTAGTTATGGCACTTACCTTGAGCTCCTGTGGTGTAGTCCGGCTAAGCATACTGCCCTCTCAAGGCAGTGATCCCGGGTTCAAATCCCGGCGGGAGCACTTTATTGTGGTACAAATAGCAAGGTTGTGTTTAGCTAATCATAATCAGACCAGATAAATACAGGTACAAGTGAATTCATGTATGACAAGTATGAAATGTGTAGTGTGTGGGATTGGATTCTTTTCTCCTACTGGCTCAAACAAGTGTTCTAGATGTGTGGGTAAGGAACAAGAGACTCACTCGGGTCATGATTCCTGTGGTTGCGGACATAGCCATTAATCGTGATAAAAAAACCAAAACAAGTCTTGTTTTACATCTAAAGAATTTTTTATCTAGTCTTGACAGAGTGACGTACTTAAGTGACAATTATTGAGTCAATGTCAAGATTACAGCAGGGAATATTTCCATGCTTTTTCTTGTATTCATCTAAGAGCTGGATTTTTTTCTCGTGTGGATCTGTCATAAACGTTCTTTGATAGGCATGCGTTTTTTGTTTACAAGGATTGTTCTCAAAGTTTGTGTCAACATAGTTTGCAAATTCATTCTGAAGATTGTCACTTTCTCCAATGTAAATTACCTCTAGTTTTTTATCATAAAGGACATACACACCGGACTTGGCTTTTACAAACCTCGTACTTTCAAGCCAGAGGTGAACCTTCTCGTCAAGAATTTCCATGTACTAGCCCATTTTCTGCCAGTATTTTTTCTACCTCGCCTTTATGCTTTTTGCAGTACAAGCCTGATTCCTGGCAGTCAGGGCATTTTAGGTACTTGTAGAAATTAATCATCTTAGAATATTCCACACCCATTTATGGCTAATATTAATCAGACATTTTTGCAATGTAATGTAATTTGTCAAATATTTGATTAATAATACAGATATCAAAAAGTTTAGATCATAAACTAGAGTTTTCATAATTTTTATGTGATCAAATAAGATCAAAGTTGAAAATCTGGTTCACATTCTAATGAACTAGATTATAATGTAGCTAATGTTCATGTGTTAAAGATGAAGCCGTTATTTGAGCTAAGTACCAGAAGATATGACCAAGAAATAGAGCTAGTAAAAAAAGCAATGACAGAGCTTGAAAATATTTGCAATGTTAAAGATGGATATGAGATAGGTGAACCATTTACAAAGGCCGGATGGACTTTTTTTAGTCTTCAGATAAGCTCAGAGCTGTCGGATATAATCGAAAAAACAGGCATGTTGGAAGGTGCGTTGGGGTACAGAATAGCAGAACAGCTAAAGAATTTTCTAGGACACTTCCTTGAAACAAAGGGAAGCCAGGTAAGAATTAAAAAAATTGATTATTAAAAATAAAAAAGAGTTAGTTGCTACCAATTACAAATATCACATTTGCTGTGGTAGAAACTTCTTGGTCTGATGAGAATACTGGCGTTGATGACTTGAATGCTGCACCCTCAGCCATCATCATACTATCATAGTATGGGATCGGTGGAGGCATTCCAAATTCAGATAAGGAAATGGCCTTGACGCCTATTATTTTATGATCAAGGGGGGTCAGTGCCTTTTCTGCCTTTGATTTTGCATTCAAGACTGCTTTTGCAAGGAGGTTATCATTTGTCTCAAGCTGTTTTTCTGGCGATAGTGTAAAGTACACAGAATCAACTCTGTTTGCACCTGCTGCAACCGCAGAATCTATAATATCTGCTGCAAGTAAGAGCTGACTTGTTTCTACCATCAAGATGTTTGAAACACGGTATCCAATTAGCTCCTGTGTGTATCTACCAGTTAGCTTGTCTTGATAGCTGTCATAGACAGGGTATATGTTCAGGCTTGATGTACTAAGATCATCTTCTGTTATGCCTATTTTTTTTATTGCTTCTACAATTGCAGTCATTTGACTAGAGTTTGCCTCAAGTGCCTCTTTTGCTGTCTTTTCCTGCGTTTCTACTCCAAACTGAACTCGTAAAAGATCAGGCTCGACTGAAGTTGTTGCAGTTCCTGTAACAGAGATTATCTTTTCCCGTGAAGGAAATGGTGTTGTCTCTTGTGCTGTTGCCTGCTTTTCTTGCGGTACAAGTGTTATAGCAAATGCAAGTACCAGTACTATTGCTGTCAGTGTGACAATCAGTGTCTTGTTCATACTTGCAAAGCTTTTCTGTCGCTATATATTGAATGCGTATCAAAGATTAGTCAGATGATTCTTGTTCTTGTTTAAATAAGAAAAATGCGTTTGTCATGTGTGGGACTACGGGACATTGCATTAAAGGAACAGTATAGATCCGATAGAGACGATCTTGTCTCAGAATTTTTTATTCCCTGTCTTTACTATTGCATAGAATATGACAGGGCAATAGAATATGTTGCGGTAAAAAGTCTTACCAACTTTTATTTTGGCCTTAGAAAGTTTATTGAAAACGAGCCAAAAATTAGAATGGTCACAGGACACAGATTTCGAACATATGATCTTAATTTGCTAGTTCAAGTATTCCAAAACGGAAAATCATCTTTAAAGATTGATGGGGTTGATGAAAAAAAGATTCAGATTCTTCAAAACATGATAACAAATGACAAGCTGAAACTAAAAATTGCAATACCAAACTCTGATAAAGTCTATGGTTCTTTTTCAGAAAATATTGGAGTTTTCAGAGACGAAAATGATGATGTTGTAGCCTTTACTGGGACATCAAATGAGACATTTGATCCTGAAAAGAAAAACTTTGAGTCAATTGATGTCTTTACATCGTGGAATGATAAAAGTAGAGTAGAGACCAAAGTCATGGATTTTGAAAACCTGTGGGAAAACAAAACAGAGACTGTGGAAGTGTATGATTTTGCATATGCTGCAAAAAGCAACCTCTTAAAATATTCTGCAGAATGGTTGCAAAGATAAGTTAGAAATTAAAACTTTCAAGCTCAGTGTTTTCTTTGTTTTCAAGAAAATTTATTCTAGAAATTTTATAATAGATTACCTCGCCTCTTCTTTCTATTACTGCAACGATTGGCTCTTTTCCCATATGGGTAATCTCTTCAATCTTTTTTTGCAGCTGGCCTATCTTTTCTTGCCTGCCTTCATTAAAACCAAATATCAAATATTTTGCGCCCTTTTCTCCAAAGTGCCCTCTATCATATACTCTAAAGTCAGAGCCAAAGCCAAAGCCATCTTTGACTATATAGCCTCGAGTTCTCAGGTCGCGGTAAATTAGAAACTTTGTTAGTGCATCCTCATCCTGTTTTATACATGTTTGAAGCAAGGTATCAAAATCAATCTTCTTTTTTCCTTCCAGCTTTAGCTTATCGCAATACATCAGATACAGCGATTCAAATGGTTTTAGGAAAAATTTTTTCTGTGTTATTTCCCCATAGCCTTTTTGCTCAAGGCTGTTTTTCATCTCCTTGTTTATAATTAGTGTATGATCCTTTACCAATACGCCTTCTACTTGAGGTTCTGAATCTTGCTCCATTTGGTAAATTTGATAATATTTTCCATATAAGGATGAATTGGATTTGTGTCCTAGTTTTGTTATGTATGGTTAACCGTTAAAATATGGGCCTTTGACTCGGAATAGCTGGAAATATTATGCACGGTGCAAATTATCGAAGAGGAAATGGACAGCCATATACAAGAAAGGAGTTCATTAAAGGAAAGCCCCAGATCAAAATAGCCAAGTTCAATGGCGGGCAGATGGGAGACTATGATTATTGTGTCCAGCTTTTAGTAAATGAAAAAATTCAGGTTACCCATATGGCATTAGAATCAACAAGGCTTGCAGCAAACAAGTTAATCGAAAAAACCACCGGCGAGACAGGCTATTTTTCTAAATTACGTGTTTATCCTCACATTCTTTTAAGGGAAAACAAAATGATTGCGACAGCAGGAGCAGACAGATTGCAAGAGGGAATGCGTCGAGCCTTTGGAAAGGCAGTAAGTCTTGCAGCTCGTCTAAAGGCAGGTCAAGTTGTCATGGAGATGTTTGTAAAAAAGGAACATCTTGATGCTGCAAAAAAGGCACTAAAAAGTGCATGTGTAAAATTATCTGGAACCCCAACTATCAAAGTAATCCCATTAAAAAAATCATAATCTAAGTTTTTTTCTAAACTCTTGTTGTCTTTGTTTTAGTATATCCAAAAATTCCAGAAATTCCTCCTTTGTTGGATCCCTTTTTAGAATCCTTCTTGATTGGTAATAAAATGAGTTATACAGCCTTCCTATAACAACTCCAAATCCAAATGAGTTTGTATTATCAGAAAGTACAACTAACGACTTGACAATCTGTTTTATTTCATCGATGTTTTCAAAAGTCTCGCTTATTTTTTGTTCCATCTTTTCTTTGAGTCTTTTGTCCATCACATTGATAGAATTAATCAGGATTAAAAACAATCTTAAGCAAAAATAAAAAAATTTGATTCCTAGATTACTAGGAATGCACCGATTCCTGCTCCTATAGCTATGCCAAGACCCAAAAATAATAGGTCAAAGGCAACTACCTTTCTAAAGGAAGCATGAACCATTTTGTCCCAGATGTTTATTCTGGTTTGAGTTGTTTGTGTTTTTATGATTATGATTTGGAAAAATTATTGATAAGATATGGTCAGCTTTGTTGCTTACTAGTAAACAAGATTTCTAGCAACCATGCTTAGATAATACGATAAGCGATCAGATCGTTTTTATTGTATAACTATTAAATCGCTTTTTAATGACAAAAGTTAATCACATAAAATTTGTAACATTGTTTGCAATAACAATACTTCTAACGACATCACTTGCAGTACAATCTGCTCCATCTGCATTTGCACAAGTAAGAATTTGTGGAGATAAAATTTGTGACTCTAATAATGGTCCTGATGCTGAAGCAGAACGCGAACAAATGCGTCAACAAGTAAAGAGCGGTACAGCTCCTGAAGAGGAACCAGAAGCTCCAGTAGAAGAAGAAATGGAATCTCCAGAAGCTGCACCAGAAATGGAAGAGAAGATGAAGGAAAAGATGGAAGAGAAAATGGAAAAAAAGATGGATCATGGCTGGAAAACAACCACTGAAACAATCACATCAATGGTAGATCCAGGAGTTGGTCATGAGACACATCAGCTTGCAATAATTTTGCCACCAACTAGCAATGTATACAAAGGAATACTTTCCTATTCTGCATCCGAGCCAATTCAGCTAGTAGCACTACATGGCCCATTAGCAGAAGGTGAAGACGCAGGCCAGGCAATATGGACTCCAGATGGCACGACAAAGTTTGCACTTACCTTTATTGATCCAGAAACCGCTATGGGAAGCTGGATGTTTACAGGTAATGCACTCGCAGTACACACACTAAACACTGAACCATTTACTGTAAGCTATTCTGTTTCCTATATGGAAAAAGAAATGTCTGATACAGTAAAGACTGGAACAATCACATCAATGGTAGATCCAGGAGTTGGTCATGAGACACATCAGCTTGCAATAATTTTGCCACCAAGTGACAAAACATACAGCGGTCTTTTGACATATTCTGCATCTGAGCCAATTCAGCTAGTAGCACTACATGGTCCACTAGCAGAAGGTGAAGACGCAGGCCAGGCAATATGGACTCCAGATGGCACGACAAAGTTTGCATTAACATTTGTAGACAAGGAATCCGCAGCTGGAACATGGAAATTTGCTGGTAATGCACTCGCAGTACACACACTAAACACTGAACCATTTACTGTAAGTTACTCTGTAGTCGCAGGTCAGTAAACAAAACAACTTTTTCTAATTTTTTATTTTATTTTTAGTGCAACATCTTATGTCATATTAAAATCAAGTAAATTCATTACAGTTTAATAGAGAATATTTGGCTTTACCGATTAAGCGGTTGTAGTACAGCTTGGTTAATATGCGGGATTGCCAATTCCGCGACCCGGGTTCAAATCCCGGCAACCGCACCATTTTGTTTCTATTTTTTGCCTTCAGCTAGGCCTTTTTTTATTATTATAAGTGCATTAACTGCCTTTTCTGGCCTTGGTAGCTGAATCATAAAGATATTTTCCTTGCCAAGCTCAGGTGGTGAAGACAAGGCAAGCATCGCAGTTTTTGCAAGAAGCTCAAAAAATTCTAATGACTCGTTTGCATAAAGCAAAATTTTTTCGCTAATATCACCTAGTGAAAATGTTAGATTAATCTCAACAAAGACATGGCCGAGGCCGTCTTGCAAAATGTTAAGATTAGTATCAACAGAGACTGGCCTTCCAGCTATTCTTCCCAAAATTGCTTCAAATTTTTTTTCAGGAAATATTATGCAAGGAACCTCGGTTTTGTTAAAAGTAAATGTCGTAATTTCTTTGTGTGTTTTGGATAATAATCTCTCTAGTTCATTATTTGACATTAGCTCATGCCTTTGCAAGTTTTGGAATTACTTTATCTCCAGCTTTTATTAAAAATGGAGAGATAAATGCCGTAATTATAGAAATCATTCCCATCAGTGGAAAGAGAAAAGGACTCACAACTCCAAGATCAACACCAGACTTTACAATCACAATTGAAAATTCGCCTCTGGGGGCTGCAAGTGAAAATGCAGAACGTAGTGATTTGTCCTTGTCTAGCCTAAATAATAGATTTCCAATCATGTTTCCACCAAACTTCATTCCTATAGCAACTGCAATCAATACAAATGCAATTACGATATAGTTTTGTAGCATGCTAATATCCATAAGTGCGCCTACAGATACGAAAAAGATTGCAACAAACATGTCCTTAATGGGACTGGAGATTATCTTTGAGACTTCGGCTGATTTTGATTCTGCCACTAAAACGCCTGCCAAAAATGCACCAATTGCTACAGATAATCCTACAACATTTGCAAATAATGCATAACCAAAACAAATGCCAAGAACACTAAGAAGTAGGATCTCGCGGTTTTCTGCACTTGCAACTCGGTCAATTAGTTTTGGCACTATTTTTGTTCCAATAGTAAATGTTCCAATGATTAATGCTGTAGCAACAGCTGATACTACTGCAACGCTTTCAATAGATACTGCATCTACAAGTGCGATTGATTCTAGTGAGGCAAGTAAAATGACTGCAATTACATCTTCAACAATTAAAATTCCCAAAACAAGAATTGATGATTCTCTTTTTATCACGCCGGTGTCTTCAAAAATTTTTATCAGTATTGCAGTACTACTAATTGATAACGCTGCAGAAAGAAAAAGTGAGTCCATAAAGCCAAGTCCAAGCATTGATGATGCAAAAAATACCAAGCCTAATGTTGAGAAAAGACCTAACGTTCCAATTCCTATTGCTGTTTTTCCAATAGCACGGATTTTTGAATATGGAAACTCTATACCTATTACAAAAAGCAATAAAATAATGCCAATTTCAGCAAAAACATTCAGAACAGATACATCAGATAATATCCCCAATGTGCCGGCACCAGTTTCAAAAGGATCAGCTGGCAATAGTAAGGTCCACAGTGGTGATAGTGGACCAATTAACATTCCTGTAAACAAATAACCTATGATCAATGGCTGCCTGATTTTAAAAAAGGCCAGAGTTACAATTGCTGCTAGAATCATAATGATTGCCATATCTGTGATGAATGTGTTATGTGGCAGTTCAGGCGTTATTCTTTCTATTACGTTTGAAATTTCTTCATTTATGGTGGATTGAACTCTAGAGCCTTCAAGCTGGAGAAAAAAATTTTGCATTAAAGGATTTTACCTAATTTAGCTAATAACATTTTAGTTTTTTCTAATTCCAGTAAATGGAGCATTTAGAATCTTTTTTCTTGTCATTTTAACAACCTCGTAAACTGCATCCCTGATATCTGAAGCAGAATTGCCTGTCAATCTGACTAGTATTCCTGAATCATGAGGGAGAATTGATGCTCCAAAGGAAGTTTTTGCTGTATTTTGCAGGTCAGAGTTGATTTTCTCACACAGTTCTGTCACATAATCTCTTTTTGTGATTATGTATATAGTGCCTACAACTGTTTGCTTGCCAAGTATGCCAAAAGTATTGAGATTTTGTTTTTTTGGCTCTAACATTGCCACGTCTACAAATCGAGTATTTTCTTTAGTTTTTGCTACAGTTTTTAGATAACAAATATCATATTCAAAGGATTCGTTCATTGCCGTTCTCCCTGATACAATGATTTCAGAGTAAATCATTGAGGCGCTTTCATGTACATCAAGTGAAACTTTTTGATAGAATCTGGAGTTCTTGTATGGAATAATCTGGTCTGGAATAAACTCTAGATAACAATTCGCGCCAACCGTTACATTGACTAGCTGTGTTGCAAAGTTTGAATCCATCTTGTATAGTCTTGTTGCACCCTGTGTAGTAAGATGTGCTATCGCATTTTCTTTTAATGAGATATCCATCCTGTACCGGTCACCCTGCAGTATCCCACCTGATGGGGAAACAATCTGAAGATATGCCATGGAAGGAAGCTCTGTCTCATAGTAAATAGCACGCTGTGTCAGTAAAGGAACATGAGAACTTTGTTCTTGTACTATAGTTTTTCCACTATGTGGGTCTCTTTTTAATCCAAGTGATAAATATCCTAGCTTGCCAACAGAACCAACGCCAAGCTGTTTTACCTCAGAATCATATGCAAGAATCTCAGTTGGCAGATTATCTGGTGTGAAAAAATCAACATCTTGCATTTTTTCTACCTTTTTAGCTGCTGTGCTTTTGGTGGCTCATCAAACAAGACATTATGCATTATGTGTGATGCTACTTGATCAATTCCCTTGTCGGTTTTGCAATTAACAAAAACATATGGTTTGTTGTCTCTTACTGCCTTTGCGTCTTTTTCCATTACTTCCAAGTTTGCGTTTACAAGTGGTGCAAGATCAATTTTGTTTATAACAAGAAGATCAGCAGTCTCAATTCCCAGTCCCCTTTTTCTTGGATACTTGTCGCCACCCGCCACATCTATTATGTAGATAAAATAATCTGCCAAGGCGGGGCTAAACGTAGTTGTTATGTTGTCCCCGCCGCTTTCTATTATGATAAGGTCAAGCTCTTGATGTTTTGTCTCCATTTCCTCAATTACAGCCAGATTCATTGAAGGATCCTCACGAACTGCAGTATGCGGGCAGCCACCTGTTGCAAGGCCAACTACTAGATTTTCTGGAAGAAGGCCTCTTTTTGTTGCTAAATTTAGCCGCATTCTATTAGCGTCCTCTTTTGAAATCACGTCGTTTGAAATTATGCTGACGCTGTATCCACTTGATGCAAGAACTGGAACCACTCTTTCAATTAACATGGTTTTGCCACAGCCTACAGGCCCGCCGATTCCAACTCTTGGTATTCTATTTTGGTTCATAAATTAAGTGATAAACATCTTTTCAGCTAGTCTTTCATGGGTAATTTGTACAATGTCAATCTCTGGTGCAAACTGCCACATTTCAGAAATACTTTTGTTGATATTTTTTTGTACAGTGTTTGCAATTTCATTTTTTAGATCATCTATTATTTTCTGTGCTTCAAAGTGCTCAACTATTCCCATACGTAGCGCAGCCCCTACCATCCCTACTGTAAAACCATAAAGAAGCATCGTTGCAGCGTGTTCTTTTTTTACTCCAAGACTGTATGATGCAATTGCAAAGCAGACAGGATACACGCCAGTAGATTCTCCTTTTGTTATAGAATCAGAATAAAGTTTTAGGATTTTTTGATCTTTGAATGATTGTATACACTTGATTAGCTGAATTCCAGACCTTGTTGATGTTTCTCTTATTTCCTTTACCAGTTTCATTGAATATAGCATTTTGTCTGCTTGAATTATTTTTTCAAAGTCATTTTCTGCAATAAAATTATAGATATTGCACAAGGCAACACAGTCAGCAGGACCAATTTGCTGTTTTATGAAAATCTTTATCAGTTCACCTAGCTCGTTGGCAGTTTTTATTTTTCGATCATGAATTAGGATCTCAAGGCCATTTGAGGTAGCATAAAGACCGGATGGGAAAAACGAATCAGACAGCTGCATTATTCCAAGCTGTTCAAAAAAATCAGTGCTCATGTACATCCATTCCTTTTCGTGGAACAAATACTCTTTCCTCAATTTTCAGCTCCAAGTTATCTTGGAATTCTGCAAGTAAGTTCTTGAATAGTTCAACCTCTGAATCTGCCTGAATTGGAAACATGATGGTTTGTGCATCAATTGCTATTGGCCTGTGCCTATTACCTATGATATGGCCAAGCAAGATGAGTGCTTCTGTTTGATTTGAGTTTTGTTTTATTTTAATTGAGAGCACTTTTTCTGGGGTTTGTTCAACTAGAATAAAATCTTCATCTAAAATCAAGACATCGCCATGATTTAGTTTTGTGTTACCATTAAATGTCAGTCCAACATCAGTTCCTTTGTCTGTGTTTTTTCTTAATCGTGTTTTTTCTAACTCTTGACGAGTTAGATGTAATCGTTCACACTTTTTCTGCTTGTCTAATGCCTCAAATCTTTTTTTTAACTCTCTATCAGTAAAAATATTTCCAGAGATTTTTGTGATTTTTAACACACTAGGTTGAGTTTGTTGTTGAAAATATATTTTCGTGAAATACACATGATTTTTCAAATTATTAAATACAAGAGCCAGATACTATCTGCGTATGATGCTTACTCCACGTGAAATGGAAAAATTACATATTTTTTTGGCAGCAGAGCTTGCAAGAAAAAGAAAGGCAAGAGGTTTGAAGCTAAATCACCCAGAATCTGTTGCTATAATATCTGACCATATTTTAGAAGGAGCGAGGGATGGCAAGTCGGTATCTGAGCTTATGAGCTCTGGGAGAAAGGTATTGACAAAAGATGATGTGCTGCCAGGCGTTTCAGAGCTAATCTATTCAATTCAGGTTGAGGCAACCTTTGAGGATGGGACAAAGCTTGTCACAATCCACGATCCAATAGTGTGATGTTTGTGATTCCAGGAGAGTATTTTCTTTCAGACAAAGCAATTCTTGCAAACCAGAACAGAAAAACTGTAACAATCAAAGTAAGCAATACTGGTGACAGACCGATACAGGTTGGCTCTCATGCACACTTTTTTGAGGCAAACAAGGCACTTTCTTTTCCACGCCAGCAGGCTTATGGGTGTCACCTAAACATTCCAGCAGGCACGTCAGTCAGATTTGAGCCTGGCGAGACAAAAGAAGTATCATTAACTGAATATGGTGGGAAAAAAATCGTCTTTGGTTTTAGTGGACTAGTAAATGGTGAGCTTGAAAAGAAAAGGTCTGATGCCATCAAGAAGGCAAAAGAAAAAGGATTCAAAGGCGCATAGATTTGGTTCTTGAGATCCCCAGAAAGAGATACGTTGACCTTTTTGGGCCAACTATAGGCGACAGAATAAGGCTTGCAGATACTGATCTGATAATCGAGATAGAAATGGATCTTCTAAGATACGGTGATGAGGTCGTCTTTGGTGGTGGAAAAAGTGCAAGAGATGGCATGGGTCAAGCCTCCGGCGTAAAAAGAAATGATTCACTTGATCTTGTAATTACAAATACAATTGTCTTAGATCCTATACTTGGAATTTTAAAAGCTGACATTGGAATCAAAGACGGAAAAATTGTAAAAATTGGAAATGCTGGAAATCCAAACATCATGGATGATATTGACATGATAATTTCATCAAATACTGAAGTAATAGCTGGTGAGCATACAATTTGTACAGCTGGCACAGTAGACACTCACATCCATTTTATTTCTCCACAACAGGCAATCCATGCAATTTGTAATGGAACAACTACAATGATTGGTGGTGGTACCGGACCTGCTGATGGAACAAATGCAACAACATGTACTCCTGGTGCATGGAATATTCAAAGAATGATAGAAGCAGTAGAAGAATACCCACTCAATTTTGGATTTTTGGGAAAAGGAAACGACTCTAAAGAAGATGCACTAATTGAGCAAATAGAGGCAGGTGCATGTGGACTAAAGCTTCATGAGGACTGGGGAACGACTCCTGCTACAATTGATGCAGCCCTCAAAGTTGCAGACAAAACAGACACCCAAGTTGCAATTCATACGGATACACTAAACGAATGTGGCTATGTTGATGATACCATAGCAGCCATTGCCGGACGCACAATTCACACGTATCATACAGAAGGAGCTGGCGGCGGACATGCACCAGATATCATGAAGATAGCTGGCAAAAAAAACATCCTGCCATCGTCTACAAACCCAACAAGACCCTTTACCGTAAACACACTAAATGAGCATCTTGACATGATGATGGTCTGCCATCACCTAAATCCATCTGTTCCTGAAGATGTTTCATTTGCAGAATCTCGAATCAGGGCAGAGACAATAGCAGCTGAAGATGTTTTGCACGACCTTGGTGTTCTAAGCATGATGTCATCTGACAGTCAAGCCATGGGAAGAATTGGTGAAGTTACAACAAGAACTTGGCAGACTGCTGATAAAATGAAAAAAATGACTGGAAAACTTCCAGAAGATACTGACAGAAATGATAATTTCAGGGTAAAACGATATCTTGCAAAGTATACGATAAACCCTGCAATAACACACGGCATTTCTCAATATGTTGGCTCACTAGAGTCAGGCAAGCTTGCAGACATTGTTATCTGGACTCCGCAATTTTTTGGAATAAAACCAAAGATGATAATCAAAGGAGGAATGATTGCCTATTCTCTTATGGGCGATCCTAATGCATCGATTCCTACAACAGAGCCAATCACATATCGCCCCATGTTTGGCGCACTAGGTTCTGCAAAATATTTCACATCATTTACATTTACATCAAAGATTGCAATCGAAAAAGGACTGGAAAGAAAAGTCTCAACAAAAAAGAAACTAGTTCCAGTCAAAAACTGTAGAAACATTGGCAAAAAAGATATGATATACAACAATCTCACACCAAAAATCGAAATTGATCCAGAAACCTATGAGGTCAAAGTTGATGGAAAGATTGCCACTGTAAAACCAGCTGACAAACTTGCACTAGCTAGACTATACAATTTGTACTAAAACAGGATCTAATTGGATTCTAGAAAAATTAGATTTTAGGCTATATCATTAAGAGATAAGTTTTCATAACATCTTTTTAGCTCTAGGTTCATGGCTGAACGACGCTCAGAGCTAGTACGAAGCCTTTCGCTTCTTGACATAACAATGATAGGCATAGCAGCCATGATAGGCGGTGCGATTTTCGTTCTTGTTGGACCTGCAATGAACGAGGCGGGTCCTGCATTAATGATTGTCTTTGTGATAAATGGTGTTATAACATTCTTTACTGCACTTGTGTATGCCGAGCTTGGTTCTGCTTTGCCAGAAGCAGGAGGCGGATACAAGTGGATAAGAGAAGGCCTACCTCGTCCTAATGCCTTCATTAGCGGCTGGATGGCATGGTTTGCCCACATGATTGCAGGAAGTCTCTATGCAGTTGGGTTTGGTTCATTTTTGGGTCACTTTTTAACAATTATTGGCCTTGTGCAATTTGCTGGAATTGATAAGCTAATTGCAGTTCTTTCCATTGTTTTATTTACCTACGTCAACGTCAGAGGGATTTCTGAAACTGGAAAGATAGGAAACGCCGTTACATTTTCTCAGCTTGCAATAATTGGAATTTTAATAGTGGCTGGATTAATTGCCACCTTTTTTGTTGAACATGACTGGGCTATCAATTTTGAGAGCTTTATGCCAAATGGTGCAGGCGGACTACTTATTGCCATGGCACTCACATTCATTGCGTTTGAAGGATATGAAATAATTGTACAGACAGGTGAAGAGGTAAAAAATCCCAAGAAAAACATACCAAAAGCAATTTTTCTTTCCCTTGCAGGTGTTGTTGGCATCTACATACTTTTTACATTTGTATTTCTTGGCGGCGTTGACTCGCAAAAAATAGGAACCGAAGTATGGAAGTTCATAGGGGAAAACAAAGAACTTGGAATAGTAAAGGCTGCAGACTATATCATTCCGTTTGGAACCATACTGGTACTTGTTGGTGGATTTGTTTCTACACTATCAGCACTAAACGCTACGACGTTTTCATCAAGTAGAGTAGCGTTTGCAATGGGTAGGCAGTTTAACCTTCCTAAAACATTTAGTTCAATTCATACAAACTATCGCACTCCATACTTTGCTACAATAATTTCTGGCATCGTAATGATCATAATGGCTGCATCATTACCACTTGAGCAGATTGCATTAGCTGCGGGTGTAATGTTTCTTTTCTTGTTTATACAGGTCAACATAGCTGCAATTACAATTAGAAGGCTTTATGGCTCAAAATTAGATTATGGTTTTAAAACACCATTCTTTCCTGTGATTCCAATTATTGGTGTATTTACACAAATTGGGCTGGCAATTTACCTGCTAATCTTTAATCCACTAAGTTGGCTTATTGCAGTTATTTGGATAATGATTGGGTTTACACTTTACAAGATGCATACTGCAAAAAAAGAGATAGAACACTATGCCCCATCAATCATAAATGAGATTCCGCAAAAACGTCAAAACTATAGAATACTAATTCACTATAATGGTAAATCAATTAAAAATTTAGTAAAGATAGCAAATGTTATAGCTGGTGCAAAAGATGCAGAGATTTCCTACCTTAATGTTGTAAATGTACCAATTCAGCTTCCATTATCTTCATCAAGAGAAATTGCAGATAACGAAGTGCACACGCTTGAAAATCTCAAAAAAGAACTAGGCGATAGTGATTCTACCGGTTATCTGATAAGATTATCACATGATGTGACAGAGGCCATACTTGCCACAATTGAAGAGCAGGGTACCAATCTGCTTGTTATAGACTTTGATGATCTAAAAAATAATAGAAAACTCATGTCACTTGCTACATGTGACATTGTAGGAGTTTTAGTTAGAAACAACTTTGAGAATGAAATCTCAAATGTAGTTGTATCATACGATAAAGGAAGACACTGTGATTTGGCACTAGAAGTGGCTGACTCTTTTCTAAAATCTCAGAGTAGCAAGATACGAATTGTCAGGGCAACTACAGACACACCAGAAAAAGAGCTCAACATCATAAACAAAATCAATGAGAAGATGTTTGATCTAGGCTGGCAAAAAATACCATTGGAAAGATTTGATGTAAGAGACGATACACTGGTTCCAAAATTGTTGCAGAACTTTAGCACAGCCAAGCCTGAATTAATAATGGTTGGGGCTGGGAACCAGTCAGAGCAAGCATTTAGCCCAAAAACACTGGAAATAATAACAAAATCAAAAAAGTCATTTTTGGTAATAAGCGACTCAAGATTCTCAGAAATCCATGCTAGGTATTTCTGGGATAAAATAGGTCCAAGGTTAAAGGAAAACAGGTATTTTTACAGAATTTATAGCCTGATCACAAGATATGCCAAATACATACAACCAAAGCCAAAAAGCTTTGATGATTACTTTAACTAGAGTTTTCCTAGCATCTTGACTGCTTCTTCTCTTGGTATTGCAACAAGTGTTTGTGTTTGCATGACCTCACCTGCATCAATTCCAAGTTTTATTGCGTCCTTTTCTGATGGCGCTTCATAAATCCACACAGCATCGTATTTTCCCAAAGTCCAGTATGTTCCAATAATTTTTACACCCTTTGGCATATTTTCAAGGATTGATTTTCCATACTCTGCTGCATCACGTGCTTTTTTCTTAAACTTGATCAAGGCAATAAAAAGCATATATTGTAATTGACATAACAATTACTTAAGAGTATCATAATCAGCTGTAGATTATATTTTATTTTTTGTTAATTTTTTTCTTTAATTTTGAAATTACAACTAAAGGCATTACAAAGTACATTCCAATATTTAGTAGAATAATTCCAGCCCCATATACTAGCATCTCTGATTCTGAATCAATGTCAACATACTGTAGCAATGATAGCGATGATAGTAGGGGGGATATTACAATCTTTACAGTTTCCTTAAACATTGGGTTTTGTCTTTCAAGATCAGCTACTGCTGGCGAGAATGAATAGTAGAATGAGTTGAATGCAGTCATAAATGATGTGCCTGATACAGTTGAAAGTACAGTATTATCTCTTATTTCACGCAAGAATTGGACTTGAGGTGCAAGCTCTGAGCCAAATGTTGCAGTAGCTATAAGACAACCACCGTCTTCTTCCGTAGTACTAGTTGTTGCCATACTTTGTGGAATCATTCTAAATATTGTTCCCTCTGAAAGCGATACAATATACAACAACTCATCAGGTCCAACTTCAAGATCAGTGATACAACCAAAATCTGTTCCGAAAATTATATCATCCAGAGATTCGTCCATGTTTACTACTTTATCTTGTAACTCTGGATTCGTAAAAACAAATTCTGTTCTGTCTGAATTTAGCGCAAACTTGTAAAGATTACCGTAAATGCAATCACCGACAAAAACGCTATTTTGGAATTTTGCAAGTGGTTCTGAATTTACAAATGTGATTGCAGTTGGCGCAACAGGTTTTTGCCAGCTAAATTCAGGATCGCTGTACACGTATCCTTCATAGCCAGGCAACAAAGAAAACTCGTCCTGTGTTGCAGGACCCATAATCACTTCCCAACCGCTGTTAAAATATGGCATTACAAGATTTATCTCATCAAAATCATCATCGCCGTTTTCTGTATCCCAAAGATTACCAGTTACAGGATCAACTGCTAGACCAAAGCTGTTTCGTATTCCCATCGCATAGTATGGTTTCTCTTTATCTATTCGCATAATTACACTAGTATCATCTGGCTCACCTGTTTTGTGATTTTGTAGCTTCCCATATCTTCCAGCATCACCTAAAATCAAATAAACAGAATCATCAAGACCGGTAACCATTGCACCACCATTATGATATGGTCTTGTTTGTGGCAAATCTCTTAGCAAAACTGGATTGACTAGCTCATTGCCATTCCACTCATATTTGTAAACTCGTTTTGCAATCGGTTCGCCACCATCACTTGTTGACTCTGTAAAGTAAAGATAAACAGTAGAATCTACTGTAGCTATGCCAAGCATTCCCTGTTCACCAATGTTTGTTACACTTACATCAAGCACGGCTTTGTCAATATGGCCATCTCGTATGAGACGAACCTTTCCATCATGTTTTTGTAAAACCAAAATGTCGTTTCCAACAAACGCCATGGTGGTGGGACTATTTTCTATTCCAGTAACATATCTCTCAATTACAAAATTTTGATCTTTTATAGTTGGTACAGAACCAACTGGATCACCTAACACAGAGCCTGTAAAAAGGAAAAAAGGACATAATAGTAATAAAATAATTTTTAGCATCAATTATGAGGTTGTGTTTTTCTTTTTAACAATTATGATTACTAATCGTCATTAGATAATTGAATTGACTTTTCTGCAAATAGCCAAATAGTTTAAACTAATCCACTCTAATTGAAATTAATTAATTCATTAACTAATGTCAGAAAATCTACCACAAAGAGAATGTGTGCATGATGGACCAAAAACTGTAAAGATTCAATTTTCAAATGAAGCAGAGTATTATCTGTGTGAAAATTGTGCAAAACTAGACATCTTTTGTGCCTAGGCCAGTTTTTGAATCATTTCTATTTTTGTATTTCATAATTGTAGTTAAAATCAATGATTTACAAATAATGCACTAAAGGTACAAATCTTACAAAATTTATTAAATTATTAAACAAATGAAAAAATTACAGACAAGCTCACAGAAAATTTCAAGCATACAAAAGATCTTTTTTGTCGTAATTTCTGTTGCGGTAATTAATTTAATTGCAAATTATTTTGGAGAAGATGTTGCTGTAATTGTTGGGAATTTGATGTATATTCCTGCAGCTGGTAGTCTTTTGGTAGTTAGTATCATTGTCCTCCAACGATTAGGCTCATCAGGAAAACATGGTAGCGCACTAATAGCATTGGTAGGTTTTGCAATATCCTGGTTTTTTGCTGAAATGACTTGGATGCTACAAGAACTTTATTTTAAAATAGAACCATTTCCTTCAACTGCGGACCTATTCTATCTTGTTGGCTATCCTTTTTTGTTAATGTTTGTAATTTCATATTTAGAAATTTTAAAGGAGGGCATTACAAAAGAGATACTTGGCTTAGCTATTCTTGCTGCGGTTATTGTCTTAGTATCAAGTCTTTATGTTGTGTTTAATGAAGAGGAAGAATTAAGCAACTATGAGTTTGCACTGCTAGCTGGATACCCAATAGCAGATGCAATCGTATTGGTTCCGGCGGTATTGGGCGTTGTTTTGTTTTTCAAAGGCAAAGTAAATTTTATGTGGACACTTGTTTTTGTTGGCGTCATTTCATTGTATGTGGCAGATACGACTTTTTTGTATACTCAGCTTGAAGATTCCTACTATACGGGTCATCCGCTTGAAATGCTATTTCATTTTATGTACTTTCTTATCGCATTTGGGATATATGATTACATGAAAATATTCAAAAAAGAATAAAAATGAAAATTTAATCAAAGGAAATTGTTACTCTTAAAATTACTTTAATCGTACTAAATCTTTGATACATTTTTTGCATGCGGGCCTTTTGGACCTTCTGCAGTTTCAAACGACACCTTATCCCCTTCTCTTAGGTTTCCTTGAACCTCAGTTTTGTGGACAAAAAGGTCTGCACCAGACTCTCTTGCGATAAATCCGTAGCCCTTTGTGGCGTTGAACCATTTTATGGTACCTTCTTCCATGTTTCTATTGCAAACTATTTGTCGTATATAATCGAATGGTATCAAATTTTTGTTAAATAGATCAAAAAATTGTAATGATTATAGTAGAACATACTTTATTATTGATTTTACAAGAAAAACTAACGATTTGTTATACAAGGTAAAAGACATAAAACTTGCAAAAAAAGGCAAACTTTCCTATGAATGGGCAAGAAATCACATGCAGATTCTTGATAATACTATTTCTAGGTTAAAAAAATCACAGCCATTCAAAAATATAACTTTGGGTTTTTGCTTACAGATAACAAAAGAAACAGCTGTACTACTAAAAGGAGTAAAGGAACTTGGAGCAAGTGTCGTAGCTTGTTGTGCAAATCCCCTAACAACTCAAGATGATGTTGCAGCATTTTTAGCTTCGGATGGAATTCATGTTTATGCTTGGTCAGCTGAAACAAAAAAAGAATATGACTGGTGTATTGAACAGGTTCTAAATCACAAGCCAAATATTTTGACTGATGATGGTGGCGATCTAAATATTATGGTACACAACAACAAAAAATTCAAGTCATTAAAGATTCTTGGCGCTACAGAGGAAACAACTACTGGAGCAAAACGACTAAAATCTTTGGAAAAAAATCGTTTACTTTGCTATCCAGTCATTGTAGTAAATGATGCATATACAAAACACATGTTTGATAACCGATACGGAACAGGACAGAGTACTATAGATGGGTATTTGCGTGCAATGAATCTATTATTTGCATCAAAGCGTGTTGTTGTAGTAGGGTATGGCTGGGTTGGAAAAGGAGTTGCATCTAGATGTCATGGCATGGGCTCTAAAGTTATAGTAACAGAAGTTGATCCTATCAAAGCATTAGAAGCTCACATGGATGGATTTGAGGTAATGTCTATGAGTCAGGCTGCAAGAATTGGCGATATTTTTGTAACATGTACTGGAATGGCTGGTGTAATTAGAAAAGAGCATATTCTAAAGATGAAAGACTGCGCAATACTTGGAAATGTAGGACATTTTGATGTAGAAATTGACAGTCAGTTTTTGTTAAAAAAATCAAGATCTGTAAGAGAGGTAAGGCCTAATCTTGATGAATGTGTGTTGTATAATGGTAAGAAAATGTATCTTATCGCAAAAGGAAGGGCTGCAAACTTGATTGCGACTGAAGGAAATCCACCAGAAGTAATGGCACAATCGTTTTCAAACCAGTTACTTTCTATTCTATACATTTTAAAAAATCACAAAAAACTGCCAAATCAGGTAATGAAGGTACCACAAGAAATTGACAGACAGGTTGCAGTTGATGCACTGGCAGCAATGGGTATTAAAATAGACAAACTAACAAAAGAACAGATATCGTATATGAATAGCTGGTAAAAGTTTTGATTTTAATTATGGTAATATGATTAAAGTTTGATATGTCAACACGAACATTTATGGAATTTATAAAAAACGATCTTAAACAGATCTCATTTGACTTGAAAGGCTTTCTTGAAGTGTACTATCCAATGCTAAAGGCATCATGGAGTCCTGAAAATGAGCATGATTTTATCTTAGGTTGGTTTATTGGCAGTAAGGAACAGGAATATTCTACTTCTTTTTATGAAAAATATGGCCAAAGAATGTATCATGAATTATTATTTGAAATTCAAAGAGAAATTAGTAAACATAAAGCCGAGCTTCATAAAACAATTCTGGACTATTTAGAAAATAAAGAAAATCAAAGCTAAATTATGACTAAAATGTTTGCTACATCAATTTGTTGTATGGATGGCAGAATTCAAATGCCAATTTATCAATGGTTACAAAGTAATTATGGTGCAAAGTATGTAGATACAATAACAGAACCAGGAATTGATAAATTATTTTTTGATTCAGCAAAGGCAGAGCAAATAAAATCAAAGGTACTAATCTCAGTAAACAAACATAATTCAGATGTAATTTTAGTAACAGGCCATTTTGACTGTGCGGGAAATCCGGTTTCAAAAGAAGAGCATGTAGAACAAATAAAAAATGCAGTTTCTGTCATAAAATCGTGGAATCTTCCTGTTAAAGTAATTGGCGCTTGGGTTGATGATAACTGGCAAGTTGTTAAAATTTGAGTTCTAATTCATGTCATATGTGTAAATTTTGTAATTAATTTGGTAAAATATAGTACATTTATTAGATAATTTTTTCAATATTTAAATACATTTTTAATTTATTTTGTTTGTTGATACCAGACAAGCTAGATCAAAAAATTCTAAAACATTTGTTAGTTGATGCGCGGCAATCCTCAAGACAGCTTGCACTAAAACTTGGAATATCAACTGTAACCATCATATCAAGACTAAAAAAACTGGAAGTTGAAAAGATAATCAAAGGATATACGGCAATACTTGATCACGAAAAACTTGGATTCAATCTTACTGCAGTAATTGAAGTTGTTGCAAAAAAGGACAAAATTATTGAGATAGAAAACGAACTTGCGGGCATTGATAATATATGCGCAGTATATGATGTGACAGGAACAACAGATACATTCATTGTTGCAAAATTCAAGGGAAGGGATGATCTCAGCGAATTTGTAAAAAAAATATCATCAAAACCAAATGTGGAAAACACCATAACTCATGTTGTATTAAACACAATCAAAGAAGACTTTAGATTATTTTAGGTCTAAGATAGCGAGGAACGAGGATTTACGCTTGCCTGGAAGGTTAGGAAGCGTTTGCATCCAAAGCCAAAGGCCTTCCTCTAACTTCGCTGCATCACTCTAAGAGGACATGATCCGTTAGAGTAATCCTCGTCAGCATGATATTTGCAAAAATAATATTTAAGGTTAAAGTAAAATTACTATGTTTTTATTCAATTTCTGTTGATAATTTCAAATGAATTTTAAGTTTTTACTTATAGTTCTTCATATATTATGAATACAGAAAAATAGTATGGAAAAGGTAAAGCAAAAAAAATCAAAATTAGGTAGTGATTCAAAGAAAACGATTCATGAGCTAGAAAGTGAAATTTGGCCTGCTACATGAGTGTTTGAAAATGGCTGATGCATATGTTTTGATAAACTGTGATTTGGGACACGAAGAAGAAATCATAGACGACCTTAAACACTTGGAAAATGTAAAGGAAGTTCATGGAACTTTTGGCGCATATGACATAATAGCAAAAGTACATTCACAAAAAAATGAAACGCTTCGTGAGACAATAACATGGAAGATAAGAAAACTTCCTCATGTTAGATCAACACTTACTCTTATGGGAATAGAAGGACAAAACTAGTTTTATTTTCCTATTTTTACAAGTTTAGCTGATGCATAATACTGTCCAAAGATATCGCTTGAGATTATCACAATACTGTATTCGTTTGTGTTAATTCCTGTGATTTCATAATTTTGATCACCTTTGTTTGCTTTTAGCACTCCAACATCAAAACCTGCACTAATATCGCCAGACTTTGTAAGAAAAATATGCAAGTCTGGACCGTTTGTTACACTGAACTTTTCAAATCTAAGGAAGATAGAATCTCCTGCTTCAATTACATACACTTTTCCTTCTGCGTTATTTCCCTTTAATCCTTGAATTCCTCCAATCTGTAGGAATTTTAATTCATTATTTGATTGAACTTGCGATACAATCTCATCCATTCCGTCTGATGAAATTGTGTCATATTTTGTTGCCTCATTTATTATAAAAGTAATTGTATGACTTGGCATTTTTGCAACCAAATCCAATTTTTCTTGCCTATTCATAGTGAGGAATTTAGAATAGGTTAGTCCTTCCTGTATCTTATTTAATTCAGAAGATAATGTTATTTGATCAAACGATGTTTGAGAATATGAAGGAATTAGTACATAGTATAAGGCAATTGCAGATGTGGCTAGAATAATTCCAATGATTGTAATTTTTATTGCATGGACATTATTGAATGTTGTTCCTATACTTGCATATTCTTTTTTTAACATCATTGCACAAAATGTTCCCATTACTATTCCGTAAACAATGTGCATTTCTAGGGAACCAATTAAAATCATATTCATGTTTTCAATTAGTTTTTTTGAATCAATGTTTGCTAGAGTAGTTACTAACCCTGCTTCGTCTGTTGTCTGTGACTCTAATGCTGGAGTCATTACGAACAAAGTTATTGGGATAAAAAATATTGCATAAACTGCAATTGCCGTAATGCCACCAGCAAATGCACCTTTTCTCAAACTCTTAATGTTAAGTCTTTGATGGAATCCTGAACAAAAACAAAATACAGCTCCGATTAGAGATGCAGTTAGCATATGGCCTACAAGCCCAAATATTGTAGCTGAAATATCAGAAAGCCCAACAGGAATGCCAACCATCTTGTAAAATGTTCCAGGCGTTACAGAAAGCTCGGCATCTATTCCAAAAATGATCAAAAAGATTGCAAATCCTCCAACTAGTCCTCCAACTGCACCAATCACAGTTCTTTGCAGTTGTGTTATTTTCTTTCTTTTGAGATCGGTAATTTTTTCACTCAGCTAAAACCCTCCAAAATTTTAATGCAGAAAAGGTCATACTTTGATAGTACAAATTAAAATTATAAGGTAAACTATGATTTTATTATTTTAATATTTAGAAAAGCTATAAAACATTAAATAAATTTAAAATAAATCAAACTTTCATATTAAAAAATGATACGTTTGTAGAGTGCGCTTTAAATTTCATTATCTTGTAATTATGTTATGCTAAAGCATCCGGACTTTGAGATGAGTAGATCCAAAAAAGCACTAAACATGTTACTAATTGATCGGAAAAACGAATTCCGCGAATTAGCTAATGTAGTAAAGATTTCAATTAGTACAAAAGACTGGGAGGAGTTTATCCTAAAACTATGTCTTGATGTTTCAGATGTGTTCAAGGCATGGGCAGGCAGAGAAGAGATCATTTCTCTTCAAACAGCAAATAAAACCTTGACTCTTCTTAGACAGTTATCAAAAGATAAATCAAGTATGATTGAGGTTACACATTTGTTAAACATAGCATATACACTTGCAGAAGAATTCAAAGCTGTTTACAGAAGAATCGAATAAAAATTTAGATAAAAAGATCTAGTATTAGCATGACATGTTTAGTTTGAATTGTATTTTAAATTGTCATGCATAGAAATGTATCATATTTTTCATATAATTATAATCAAAACTAGAAATATAATAGAAAATTATTATCGATTATTTACATACGAACTTGTATGTTAATTAACAATTATTACAATGATTGATGCGTTATCAAACACCAATAAAAAAATTCGACAAAAAGACATTAATTTGTATTTTGATCCTAGACATTTCCGAAGTTGCGGCTACTGCAACAAACTTTTTTGGTCTTACACATACAACAGCTTCTAATGCATCCATTCTAAGTAATACAGAATTTATCTTTGTGATTCTTATTGCCATTTTGATTTTTCATGAAAGGCTACACAAAAAAGAATACTTGCCACTTTCAATGATTCTTGCGGGCGCCATGATCATTCCTTTGGGTCTTGATCTACAAGAAAATAATTTTACATTAGACAAAATAGTTTTTGGAGACTTTTTGATCTTACTTGCTGCTGCATTTTATGCAGTTGATATTAGCATTGCACGATTTGTCAGTAGAAGAGCTTCAGCTACGAGAATATCTCAATTATCGGCGTTTGCTGGCATTCCTTTTGCATTGGTACTAGTGACAATTTTTCAAGTTCCTTTTGATATTCAAGTAGCACATATTCCAAGCATTTTATTTATGGGAATTTTTGTGACAGGACTTGGGTACTATTTTTTTGTTCTTGCATTGCGTTTTCTCGGCGCAATTAGGACAATTCTGATTTACTCAACTACAACTGTATTTGGTGTGATGTTTGCTGGAATCTTTCTTGGGGAACAAATAACTCCGTTTGATGTAGGTGCTTTAGGAATTGTGGTTTTTGGTGTGTACTTGCTACGACATAGATTAGCTAAAATGGAAGAATGATAACATTTTATCAAAAGGCAGGGTGATGATTAGGTCATTCTGATAAAATGAGGAATTAGACCTGGGGTATCTGACTGCAATTAGCCTCATTTTTTATGAATAAAGTGGGCTTTGCGGCTAAGTTTCCAAATGCGTCTTGGATTTGTTGCTCTGCATTGGTAATAAGGTCATGACCAATCCTATAATAGGTACGGTACTATACAGTACTACATGATTCGATGTGAATACTGTCCCAGAGGCTTTGTCGAGTCTCCAAATGGGCTAGTTGAAAAGACACTACATGAAATCCTTCATGAGCCAGAAGTAGTAAACAAATAACGCTTTTGGTTTTTTTTATTGATCCAACTTTTTTATCAATAAAACAACCAATTACTTAGCGTGGCTACAAAATCTAAATCAGGTTCAAAATCAAAAACTGTCAAAAAGACAGCAATTCCAGCTAGTCTGATAAAAAAAGTCGAAACAGTATCAACTTCTGCTAAAACATTATCAAAAGAGCTAAAGGCAATGACTAAGATTTTTGCAGAAAACCAAAAGGTGTTAATTGCAATAAAGGACATGATTGATACTCTGACAAGCTCTGTTGAGCATGTACAAAAACAATCAAAGCATATCAGTTCACTTGAACATGACACAGAAAAACTCTATGATGGGCTAAGCCAAGTTCGTGCCCAATCAGGTCTTGTTGCAAGGATAAACTCACAAACTGAAAGGCTACAAGAAAAGCTAAAGAAAATCGAGGATCAAAAGCTAGAGCCAAAGACAGAAAAACTAGTACAGGCAGTCTCTGATAGCTTTGACTCTATTAAAAACAATACAACAATGATAATGAGAATATCAGACAGGATAGAGAATCTAAACCATGAATTACAAGTGTCCATGGCAAAATCAGAATCAGTTTCAGATATTCCAATACAAATTGAAACAGTAAAGCACAATGTAGAGGCAATTGCTCACAGGGCAGGAAGTTTTGGAAATGATATTTTGAATATAAAAAACGAAGTTTCAAGTTTAGCTGAACTCATAAACAGAGAAGACAAGTCAATTGCCGAAGTCCACCAAAAGGCAGACAAGCTATTCCAAGAGATTCATGAAATCAAAAGCGTCACAAACAAGGCCTCATCAGAAACATCAAAGGATGTGCTAGCCTTGCTAAAATTATCCGAGTTTCAGTCAAATTTGAGAATGCAGGCTGAATCAAAATATGGCGAGATAAAAGACTTAGAGAAAATGGCAAACCAGACTGCAGAGCTAATCAATCTCTTTGACAAGTTATCAATTGAGCTACAAGAGAACATGCCGCTTCCAGTTGAGGTAAGGCAGTGGGCAGTATCAAAGATCCTAGATTGCGCAGATAGGTGGGAGATAAGATTTACCGATGTCTTTAATGTATTACAAAATAGCTTGGGTCGAGATTTGCTAAAAGAGACTTTAAGGATTCAGCAGGTGCGAGATATTTTTGGAATTCGTGCAGTTGATGAGATAAGACAAGAGCTTAACATTCAGACGTCTTCTGATGCATCATAGGCTCTAAGCTGTTCTCTTCTTTTCTTTAGTACAGCAAAGATTCCCAAAATTGCAGCAATCCAGATTGAGCTAAATATGATATTTGATACGCTGACATACATGTATGGTGTTGCATCCATTACGTTTTCTCTAAGAATAACAGCCCTTTCATGTACATCACGCATTCCTGTATGAAATGCAGAGCTGTCGCGTGGAACTGTAGATATTTTTTCAACGCTTGCAATCATTACATCAATGTCTTGTGTTATTCTTGCAAAGTTTGTCGAGTCTGTTGGAAATATCCAGACAGGATTTTTGTTTTCAGGAAGACGTGCCATCACTTTGCCAAGATTTTCTTTTATTGAATGAAGATCAGCTAACATTGTATCTGGCTCTGATGATGCCGCTATTCTAAACAAAAGACCACGTGTTAGATCAAGTGGGTAAACGTCTTTGTGATATCCATCAAATGCCATATAGACGCCAAAAATAATTATTCCAAAAATTCCAATCATTGCAAGCTTGTATGTTTTGTTTGCCATTTTTTCTGCCTTTGATATGACCTTAGGGTTGCTTGATTTATTTCTTTTAAATCTAGAGTGTGCAAGACTAAGCGAGGCAATGTAGAGAAATCCAATAGTTTGAAGCCCAATTATTGGTGCAAAAAAGGCATTGTTTGAGTAAATTGATACTAGAATCCCCATAAGGCCATAGATTCCAAAGAATATCTCAAGAAGTGTTGTTTTTGTAAATGGTAGATTGTATGCTTTATCGTGCCAGTCATCTGTGTTTTTTATGATCCCATATTTTGGTGTGCGCAAAAACTCGTTTTTCTTTCCAAACATTGCATCAAATACAGCTACAGTGTTGTTTACCGCCAGTCCTGCTGAATAAATTACCAAGTATGGCAATGCCTTTGCCTTTGACTTCCAAGATTTTCCATACAGGTCATGTATGAGAAGAAGATATGCGCCAGGCCCTAGGGCAAAGTATGCAGCTATTGTCAGTGCTGGAAGAATGCTAACTACATACAGGTTAATGTCGCCTGCCAGTAAAACAGGCAGTGCCAAAAACTGTATTAGCATTAATGGATATACGATGTGTCGTGTTAGTTGGATAAAGGCCTGAATCTTTGCCTCTACTGCAATTTTTCTTTTTATTAAAATGTCGCCAAGTAGTTTGATGGCGCATTGCATTGAGCCTTTTGCCCACCTAAACTGCTGCCTTTTTGCAGCATTCATCTGTACAGGAAGTTCTGCATTTACAACAATATCTGGAATAAACATGCACTTCCATCCCTTCATCTGTGCCCTGTAGCTTAGATCCAAGTCTTCAACAAGGGTCGCAGTGTGCCATCCACCAGAATCTTCAATACATTCTCTTCTCCAAATTCCAGCAGTTCCATTAAAGTTCATAAAAAGATTTGAGTTGCTTTTTGCCTGCTGTTCTATTAGAAAGTGAAAGTCAAGACTAAGTGCTTGAGCCTGTGTTATTGCTGAATAGTTCTCATTTACATGGCCCCATCTTGCCTGAACAAGGCCAATGTTTGATTTTGAAAAGTATGGTATTGCCTTTTTTAAAAACCAAGTTGGCGGGATAAAGTCTGCATCAAATATTGCAACAAATTCTGTATTTGTGAATTTCATTGCATATTTTAGTGCTCCAGCCTTGTACCCTTTTCTTGTTTCTCGCCTCACATGGATGATATCAAAGCCATTTTTCTTGTAATGGTTTACCAAGTCCTCTAGAATTGCTACAGTATCGTCATCAGAGTCATCTAGTACCATAATTTTCATTTTTTCCTTTTGATAATCCATTGCACATACTGCATTTACTAGTCGCGCAGCCACATACTTTTCATTGTAAATTGGAAGCTGAACAGTTATGGTAGGCTCACCAAGTGAAACTAGATCATATTTTTCTCTGCGTTTTCTTGAAAGAAATGCCAGATAGTAAAAATTGCAAGTATAACCTGTTATCAAAACAGCTGCAAGAATGAAAAGATCAAAAACAAATGAAGTAAACGGATTAACTGCCATCTTGCCTAGTTTGGCAAATCATTATTCTGTATTTATACTTGCGAGAAAAAACTATCCTTTTTTCTGGAAAATTTTGATTGCCTGTGGAGGACAGACCCCTTCACATGCCAGACAAAATATGCAGTCTGGCTCTCTTGCCATTAGTGGCTTTTTCTCAGATGCTGGGTGTCCTGCAGTTTCAAACCACTCGTACACATTTACAGGGCATGCGTCAATACAGGCACCATCTGCAACACAAATATCAAAATCAACTGAAACATACTCTCCCCAAACCCCCAATCTTTTGTTGTCAGGTCCTCTTCCCCATGTCTTGATTGTATTTCCGTTTGCAGAAACCTTGAATGGAGAGCTTGGTCTCATGTGAGATTTGTATTCAACATCAATTGGTCCAGGCTTTGGACCGTCTAGTGGAGCAACTGCAGGTCCTGCATCTGCTTGCTCAACTACAGCTTCGATCTTTGGTTTTGGTTTTGCATCTGGAACTATCTTTGCAAGCGGCGTCATCTCTTCTAGTTTTACAAATGCATGATCCTGCGAGATTTTCTCGCTTTTCATAAGGCTTTCAGCCATCTTGTCTGCAAGGATTGTGTTTCGCAGTATGGTATCAATTACCATCTTTGCATAGTGATCTGCCTTTTTTCTATAGTCTTGCACCCATTGTGGATCACCAAACTTTTCGATTGGAAATATTTGGTATATCATGTCAACTACCTCGCCTGTAACTATCTCAACAGTTATGCTTAGCTCGACTTGCTCGTATCCTTTTGCGTCAGGATCTGGGCCGTTTTCTTCTTTCCAAGCATATGTAGCATAAATTCGGTCAGCAAATTTGTCCATCTTGAATGTGCTTTTCATGCCATCAAAGACTGACTGGATTTCTAGAGGGTCTTCAAGTTTTATTGGAAGGCGATATAGTCCCAACTTGTAGCCGTGTAATGGATATACCCCACGTTTTGCAGTTGGGGACTGCATTGTATAGACACGCTCTTGCAGTAAAAGTGACATCTGGTCTAATTTGCTCTAGGTTTGTTTAAAAATCTTATCTATTCGTCATCTTCAGGACAGGTCAGCTCACGTAGTTCTTTGTATTTTTTTTCCATTGCTTCTGCATGTTCTAGAACATTTTCTAGTGTATAGTCTGATTTTGGGAAAAACCATCTTATTGGAACCCAATGACCAATTCCGTCAAGATCGTGTATCATGCCCTTGTCAGCTTCAACGTTAGTTTTTTCATCAAGTGATCTCTCCTTTACTGTCAGTCCTCGCTTTGTCTTGTCTTCTACGATGAGGTGTGTGTTGCTATCTTTGATAAAGTAAAATGTTCCTTTTTTTATTACTGGTAAGTCTTGGCTCAACTTATTTTTCGATTGGATTTTTAATCATGTTGCCCCATTCGGTCCATGAACCGTCATAGTTTACAACATTTTGATAGCCAAGCAAATATTTTAGAACAAACCAAGTGTGAGAGGATCTTTCCCCAATTCTACAGTAGCAGATGATGTTTTTGTCAGGGCTTACTCCCTTTTCTGAATAAATTTTCTTTAGGTCTTCTACTGTCTTGAATGTTCCATTTTCGTCATTTACTGCAGTTGCCCATGGAATGTTTTTTGCACCAGGTATGTGTCCTCCCCTTTGTGCATGTTCCATTGGATATTCAGGGGGAGCTGTTATCTCACCTGTAAACTCTTTTGGCGAACGGACATCAATCATAACAATGCTTGGTTTTCCAAGTGAGCCTCTAACATTATCAAGATATGCACGTATTTTTTCATCAGGTTTTTGAGCTAAATATTGTGTTTGAGGTACTTTGGGTTCTTCAGTTGTATATTCTCGCTTTTCTAGCTCCCATTTTTTCCTCCCTCCGTTCATGATTTTGATGTTTTTGTGGCCATAATACTTGAAAACCCAAAACACAAAGGCCGCAAACCAGTTGTTAAAGTCTCCATAAAGAATTACTTCAGAGTCTGGAGTTATTCCATTTTTTGACATTAGCTTCTCAAACTGTTCCTTGTTTACTATATCACGAGTAACTGGATCATTTACATCACGCTTCCACCAAATCAGGCTAGCCCCTTTGATGTGTCCTTTCCTGTATCCGTTTTCTGGATCATAGTCAACTTCTACCAGTATTCTTTTTTCGTTTGGTGGATTTTTTGCAACCCAGTCTGTTTCAACAAGTACTTCTGGATGTGCGTAATCCATACAAGAGACAATAATTTTTGCTTCATAATTAATTGTTTGTCTTGATTAGAAAACCATGATTTTTAAAGAAAGAACTACACAGAGAATTGTTTGAAACTAAACTCTGTAGCGGTGGTAAGCAAGTTTGGCTCAAAGGAAGCAGAGGATGCTGCAAAAAAAGTTGCAAAAAAATTGCTTGCAAAAAAAGCCAAGGTCTTTACCATTGCACCTGTTGTAGTGGATGGTGCAAAACAGATAGAATCAACAGACCAGCTACAAGATGAAAGACTAGACCTTGCTGTTACTCTAGGTGGGGACGGAACAACACTTCGAACCTTTAGAAATCTTGCAAACGAGGTACCGCTTTTAACAATAAATGTTGGCGGCAATAGAGGAATTTTGTCTGAAATAACTTTAGAGCAGGTAGATACAGCAATAGATCAAATAATTGCTGATAAAGTATGGCTTGACAAGAGAACAAGAGTTGTAGCATCATGTAATAAAGAGGAATTTGCGCCAGCCCTGAATGAAATATATCTCAACAGACAAAACCTCACAAAGACATCAGAGTTTGAGATAAAGTTTCAAAATGATACAGTAAAACAAAAAATGGACGGCATAATTGTTTCAACCCCAAGTGGCTCAACAGGCCACTCTCATTCACTAGGCGGACCTATTTTGCATGAAAGCCTTGATGTTTTGATAATAACTCCAGTGGCCCCTGTTCGTGGCCTGCCATCAATTGTAGTTCCAGATGAGAAAATAGAGATAATTTGCTCCCATGACTGTAATATAGTAATGGATGCACAAGTGATAAAATCGGCCGGTTTTGGCGAACCAATTACAATAAAGAAATACAAAAAGCCTGCAGTTTTTGTTAGATTAAAAAAGAAAGGCCTAAGACAGATGAGCAAGCTTGGATTTTAAAATATTAGACGCAAGCGCATTTTATGCAGGAATTCCTTTTGGCTCTTCAAACAAATACTATACCACCTCACTTATTTTTGAGGAAATAAAACACATCAAAAAAAATCACGATGCCATAGGACTACTGCTTGAAACAAAAAGACTTGAAGTAAGAGATCCAAAAGATGATTCTACTAGTTTTGTAGTATCTAGTGCAAAAAAAAGCGGTGACTATAATGATCTCTCAAAGGAAGATATATCATCTATCGCACTGTGCTATGAGCTAAAAGGGGAGCTGATAACAGATGATTTTGCAGCCTCTAATGTTGCAAAAAATCTAGGCCTTGCAGTAATTCCAGTGATGACGTCTGGCATTAAAACTCGAGGTGTGTGGGTACATTATTGTCCTGCTTGCAAAAAGAGTTTTTCAAATGCAACTGTTTGCTCTTTGTGTGGAAACAGGCTTCGAAAAAAACTCAAGCCGTCACAAGTCTAGTCATGTAGTGTTTTTTGGTTAGAGCTTTTCAAAAATTTGCTCTTGCTTTCAAGCATGTCTTTAATTTTTTTTGCACGCTCTTTGCCTAGTCCTTCGACTTTGGCAAGCTCAACAGATGATGCAGACAATACTTGAAGCGGGGTTCCAAATTTTTCAAGCATTCTAGTTGCAAGTTTTTCCCCTACTCCAGGCAAGCTACACAGAACAGATAGTTGTTGCCTCTGCAAGTCATTTGATTTTTTTATTTTTTTAAGAAAGGGTCCCTTTTGTGCCTCTTTTCTTGATGACATTGATACTAGCAGCTTTGCGGTGTGTGTTGCGTTTGGTGTAGGGATTACTGGAATCTTAAAATCAATTGCAATCGATGAAATGGCTCCATAAAAAACAAGTGGGTTTTCTGTAAATTCTTCGATTTCATCAACGTCTCCTTCCATTAGAATGACTGGATGCTGAAAATGTTCACGCAGTCTGTTACATTGATCAAATAGCCTTCCATCAAAGATTGATGATATTAAATCACGAATGCTTTTTCTTTCTACAACTATTTCTGGCGCTACTATATAGTCACCGACTGGAAGAGTTCTAACTTCGATATTGACTCCAACTGCTTTGAGCAAGTCAGGAATGCCACTTTTTTTTTCTCTTTCATCTACAATAATTCTTAGCTGATCTATTTTCACAAAACAAATTTGTTTTATTTGTTAATATTCTATTTGGGAAGATTTGTTTTTGGAGGAGCTGCACCAGTTGTTGCGTTTTTTATCATTTCATTGATTTTTGTTTCCTGTTCTGTAATGGATTGCTTTATACGTTCTTCTTGTTTTGCCAAAACAGTTGCCCTTGTCTTTGCAAGCTCGTTTCGTTCCTCAATTTCATCAACTAGTGCCTTTTTTGTAGACTTTATCATAATCGAGCCTACAAATTTGTAGACAGACTCATCATCGCCAGCCTTTTTTAGTTCCTCAAGTGCCTTGTTAGATTCGTGTTGATCAAGTTCTAGCTGTTGTTTTTGTGCCAAGATTGCCTGTAGGTTTTGCTGTGCCTGTTGCAGTTTTGCAAGTTGTTCCTGCAACCAAGGAGGAATTTGCTGGCCTGATGACATTTAGAAGCTAAGCTTTATTGTTTTCTTATATCTTTACCGATTCAATAGAGTCATGGCTTGCCTGAACTAGTCTAAGAGTAGAGTTTAGATTGGCACGCAGGTGAGTGATTTGTTTTGATTCAATATCTAGTATAATTTTTTTGTTAAACGAGATTTTTGTTTTTGTTGGATTTTCTGGATAAAATTTGTTGTCTGCCTTTATTGAATCAAAAATTGCTTTTGATTTTTCTTTTGCGTCGATCTCTATTTTAGCATTATAGCTGTACGTCATAGGCAGAC
>Ga0194132_10001702_pt1 | contig 43752 bp, 37 predicted proteins | sample TA2KigOf80mmetaG_FD_148612 | JGI IMG/M metagenome (GOLD analysis project Ga0194132, IMG submission 148612) | Freshwater microbial communities from Lake Tanganyika, Tanzania - TA2015054 Kigoma Offshore 80m | ecosystem: Environmental > Aquatic > Freshwater > Lake | place: Tanzania: Lake... | reverse complement strand
CCCGTGACACCCGTGCTGAAACGGGCGCTGCCTCAGTTCTGGGCGTTCGATTCGCGGCCATGGCTGGCGGAGGTGCGTCTGCCAGCTCTCGTCCTGGCGGGAAGCGTGGACCCGGTCGTTCCCGTCCATCGAGTGCGGGAAGTTCACCAGGCGATCGCCGGTTCCAGGTTCGTCAGCGTCGAAGGCGGTGGGCACGTACCAAGCGTCACCGGGCATGCCGCAGCTGTTGAGGCCATACGCCGATTCCTGCATGAGATCTAGGGCGTTCGCGTCCCAGGAACGGACTCACCGCGCCGCCTTCGAGGCTCCAGAGGTTAGGGCCGTGAACCGCACGACGATCGCTCCGCCACTGACGTCGCCCTCGACGTCCACGGTGCCCCACCCGAAGGCACCCCGCCAGCCAGGCAGGCGCGAGTCGAGCCACTCCCGCGCATCGGCGCCGTCTGGTCGTTCGAGCCAGACCTCGGTGAGGCGCTGCTCGTCGAAGCGCAGAGATGGATGGAAGACCTCGCCATCGAGCGTCAGCGGCACACCAGTCAGGATCTCGTCCCCTACTTCACGGGGCGACCACGTCTCGCCCGCGAAGAGCCGCGAGGCCATGAACTCGGAACTAGTCACCCTCGGCAGGATGGTGCCCTCGGCCGCGACGATTGCGCCGCTCGTCGGGTCGATACCGGTCGAGTCCTGGCCCAGCGTCGCTTCGGCTTCCACGTCACCCACCTGTTGCAGCGGCGGCTCCCGGTCGATCTGGGCTCGTTCGACCCACGTCTTCAGCGCATGGACGTTCCCGCTCGCGATCACGAGCAGCGCCTTCTGGACGTGGACGTGATGCGGCCGGTCGGCGCCGTATCTCGCCAGGTGCTTCGCCGCAATCCACCGCGTCACCTCCGGATAGTCATCCTGCAGTCGCTGCTCGACCGCGGGGTCGAAAGCTGGCGTCTCTTCTCGGGCGCGGCCGGCGGCTCTGGCGCGATAGAGCTCGGCGATGTAGGCGGGCCCGCGGCGCCCGAACTCTTTCTCCTGATCGCGGCTGAGGAGCAGCTGGACGTTCCTTCCGTCGAGGTCCCTGTATTCGAAGACCGCCTGCGCCCGGCCGTCGTAGTAGAGCGCGTACCAGGGATCGTCGCTGTGCACGAAAACGGTGCGGCGCTCCGTGGTGGGCCACGGGAACAGCGGGCCGAGCCGGCGGAGCAGATCCGCGAATCTCACGGCTGTCAGCTCCGCGCCACGGCCGCGGCCACCTCGACCAGGATCGCCTCGAGCGTTGCCTGCGGCAGTGTGGCTCCGACATCCCATGTCTCGTCGTCGTGGCCGCCAACGATGAACAGCAGGTGCTCCTCGTGGTTGATGATCCACCAGGCGGGCGCATCCAGCATGGTGCCGATGCAGAGAGCCCGATCACCGGTGGACCGCACGCGCTCGATCTCGCCGAGTTCAGACCGCGGCACGTAGATGTTGAGCTCGATCTGCGAGGTCGAGACCTTGATCGCCAGCAGATCGTCCTCGGCCCAGTCGGCCACGACGCTCGGCGGATCGAGGTGGTCCATGACCACCTGGCGGATCCTGGTGGTCCATGACCGTCTGGTTGCCGTCTGACGCGCCGCCACGTCCACGGTGTCGTCTTCGGCGACCACCTGCCGCGCCCACCGCAGGGCGGCGTGTCGATCGTAGACCCGTGGTTTAGCGTCGTCGTGCACTTGACCACCGCTCACCGCCGCGAGCGCTGCCGCGGCGGCGACGGCCGCGCGCCCCTCCAGGGCCGATCGAGAGACCAGAATCACGCAAATCGCATCCGGAACCGTGTTCGAATCCGGCGGTCCTTCTGGAGGGTCTGGATCATGGTCGATGAAGTACTCGAATCCGGTCCCCTCTCCTTTCAGTGTGACGGGCCACATGCCCTCATGCGACGCGGTGTCGACGTCCAGGTCCAACCGCAGAGGCAGAACCAGCTCGTCGATGGCCCGCTGCCACGCCGCGGCCGTCGGGAGCCGATCACGCGCGAGGACGACCGAGACGGAGACCACGTCAGCTCCGGGTCCCGTCCCACTCCACGACCCATCCGCTCGCCTTGGTCGACACCGCTCCGTCCTCGTCCGACGAAACATGCCCCGTTACGGAGAAGCCGGCAAACGTCGGCGTCCGGGCATCTGGCGCGAACTGGGCCTCTGCCTCGAACAACCGGGACGCCGGGTTGAACACTTGCATGAACGTCAGCCGCAGTTCCCCTTGTTGAGCGGTCTTGTCACGTCCGTCCGACGTGAGACCGGGGGCTGTGCCGACGACGTGGTCGTCCTTCACGAGTACCACCGCCAGCTGCAGGGAGTGCTTCAGTTCCCTCGTCAGCTGCGCCAGCCGAGGCTGGATCTCGTTGCTCAGGACCGCCGCGACGTGGGAAGGGATGGGATCTGTGTGCGGTCGATGTGCCATGGCTTGTCGGGAGGGGGCTACGCGTCCCCCGGCGTCACGCCGGCGTCTCCGGGATTCGGGTTGCCGCGCGGCTACGTCGTGCCCTCTTTTGAAGATCAACCACGAGGCCAGTGCGAGATGCCCCAGCGCAATCCGCGTGCAGAACCAGTCACTGACGGCGAGAGTTGAAAGCCCGTACGCTTTATCGACCGTTCGGAGGGCCTACGTGATGACGCCCGCCGATACGGGCAAGGCGTGTCGTTCGATCGGCCGTACACGTGGCCGCCGGCGGTCCGTACTCACCCGAGTGTCGCTCGGAGCCATCAAGTAGCTCGCGGAGACGGGAGACATCCGCTGAAGAACTGGGATCACAGGCAGTCGAAGAGTGCTCGCGATGCCTAGACCACCCGGTCCATACCATAAAATCCACGTAATGATTCTGAATGATGGAGCACTCGCAAGCCAAGCCGTGAGATGGCATGCGATAGAGCTCGAACAGGCGTTGAAGCAGACCGGCTCCTCCCGGGACTCAGGCTTGACCGTGGCGGAAGCGCGTGAACGTTTGTCTCGATATGGCCAGAACGAACTCGTCGAACGCGTCGGGCGGACGCCCCTGAGAATCTTGTGGGAGCAACTCGCCGCAACGATGGTCTTGATCCTTATCGCGGCGGCGGTCGTGGCAGGTGCGCTCGGTGACACCAAAAACACCATCGCCATCATCTCGATTGTCGCGTTGTACGCCTTGCTCGGTTTCGTCCAGGAATACCGCGCCGAGCGGGCCATCGCTGCACTCAAGAAGATGTCCGTGCCGCAAGTGCGCGTACTGCGCGCCGGACAGGTGATCGAACTCTCGGCGCGCGATCTTGTGCCCGGCGACGTGATTCAACTTGAGACGGGCAACATCGTTCCCGCCGACCTGCGCTTGCTCGAAGCCGTCAATCTCCGTATTCAGGAAGCCGCGCTGACAGGCGAATCAGAGGCGATCGAAAAACATACCGCCGCCATCTCCGCGGAGGACCTCCCCCTGGGCGACCGGCGCAACATGGCATACATGGGCACCGTCATCACGCAGGGACGCGGGCTGGCGCTCGTCGCAGCAACTGGAATGCGCACCGAGCTCGGCAAGATCGCGGACATGATCCAGGCCGTCAGGCCGGAGCGTACACCGCTTCAACGTCGTCTCGATGCGCTTGGAAACACCCTTGCCATCATTGGATGTGGCATCGCAGTTGTGATCTTCATTCTGGGCATCATGCGCGGCGACGAGCTGCGTCACCTGCTCCTCACCGCTGTCAGTGTCGCGGTGGCCATTGTGCCCGAAGGGCTTCCCGCCGTCGTCACAATCACCCTTGCGCTCGGCGCGCAGCGGATGCTCACGAGGCGGGCGTTAATTCGCAGGCTTCCCGCCGTTGAAACTCTCGGGTCGGTCACCGTCATTTGCTCTGACAAGACCGGCACGCTCACGGAGAATCGGATGACCGTGGTTGTGCTGGATGTCGCGGAACACGCCGTCGACCTGAGCGGCGATGTAGCTCGCGACGGGTCGCTCCATGCCACCCGCAGCCTGGGTGCCCCGGTCCGATCTGCGCTCTCGCTGACGGTGATCGGCGGCGCCCTGTGCAACGACGCGAGATTGGTCGACGAAGGGGATGACCGCTTTCGTACCCTGGGCGACCCCACCGAAGGCGCGTTGGTGGTTGCGTCAGCGAAATTGGGATACTGGAAATCCTCGCTCGAGTCGTCTCTTCCGCGCGCGGCGGAATGTCCCTTCGACTCTGAACGCAAACGCATGACCACCGTTCATCATCTCGGTCAAGGCGATCTCACCGTGCTGTCAGGCCTGGACGTTGGTGGCAAGCGTTACATCGCGTTCACGAAAGGCGGCGTCGACGGCCTGCTCGACATTACGAGTCACGTCTGGGCCAATGGTGAATCCATTCCGCTGGATGCAACCTGGAAATCCCGGATCGACGCGGCAAATGGGCGTCTCGCCAAAAAGGGGATGCGCGTCCTTGGGGTGGGATTCCGTTTGATGGACTCGGTCTCTGACACCAGTCCGACCGACCTCGAGAGGAACATCACCTTCGTCGGTCTGTTTGGCATGATCGATCCGCCGCGCCGGGAGGTGCCAGACGCAGTGGCGGTTGCAAGAGCCGCTGGGATCCGTCCGATCATGATCACCGGCGATCACCCGTTGACCGCCATCGAGATTGCCAGGCAATTGGGCATCCTAGCGAACGGCCGAGCAGTGACCGGGGTCGAACTGGAAAGCCTCACGCCGGAAGCCTTGAGGAATGTTGTAGATGATGTGAGCGTGTTCGCGCGCGTCACGCCGGAACACAAATTGCGAATCGTTCAGGCGCTGCAGGAGAAGGGCCACATTGTTTCGATGACCGGCGACGGCGTCAACGATGCGCCTGCGTTGCGGAAGGCGGACATCGGCGTCGCGATGGGGATCACGGGCACGGACGTCTCCAAGGAGGCCTCCGACCTTGTGCTGCTGGACGACAATTTTGCGACCATTGTCGCTGCAGTCAGAGATGGTCGCACAATCTATGACAACATTCGCAAGTTCGTGCGCTTCAGCGTGGCGGGCAATATCGGCAAGGTGCTGGTGATGCTGCTTGCTCCATTCTTGGGCAAGCCGTTGCCTCTGCTGCCGTTGCAGCTGTTGTGGTTGAATCTGTTAACTGACGGTTTGCTCGGTTTAGGCCTGGGCGTTGAGAACCCCGAGAAGGATACGATGAGGCGCAAGCCGTATGCCCCCACCGATGGTGTGTTCTCGCGCGGCGCAGGGATTCAAACGGTTTGGGTCGGTATGACGATCGGCGGGCTCGCGCTCGCGCTCGGCGCCTGGTATTACTTTTCAGGCCGTTCCGAATGGCAGACGATGATCTTCACGTCGCTGGCGTTCATGCAGATCTGCCAGGCGTTCGCCGCCCGCTCGGAGAGCGAGTCCGTGTTCGAGATCGGTATTTGGAGCAATCACGTGCTGTCGGGTATGGCGCTTTTGGTGTGTGCCCTGCAGATGATGGTGATCTACGTCCCGCCGATGGCCCGTTTCTTCGAGGTCGTTCCGCTCGGTGTCACTGACCTTGCCATCTCGGCAGCTTCCGGTCTGGTTGTGTTCCTAGCGATGGAAGTCAGTGAGAAAGTCAGGAAGCGAGGCGCGTCGACAGTCAGGTCTTCTCCCGTCTAAACGCTGCCGCTACCGATCCCGACGACCACGGTCAGGACTTCGATCGCGAAGCCGTTCGAGGAGCGAGCATCTGTGCTGGCGCATCACGGCCACTCTAGATCCAGCACCTGGAGTGTCCCTACTTGGGGGCGCTTTCGCGCCGCATCGAGGCATGAGTCGGCGACCGATCGGAAGCTCGCCCCGCTGCATCGGACGCCAGACGGTCGACCGCGACACGCCTGGTGCGCGGCCTGCCTCCTCGACGGTGATGAGTTCCTGCTGATCGTTTCCCCCGGCCGCCTCACCGTCTCATCGTCTCACGCCACCCGAGGTCAGTGGGGAGGCGTAAAGACGTGGACATGAGATTCGACCAGCAACGTACGCGATTGCGAGTCGGAGGTTTACGGCAGATAGATGGTGGATGCGGCGGGAACGGAGGGTGATCGAACTCAGATCGAGCGAAAGGTGGCTTGCCAACCGTCGCGCGTTCACTGGCTGAGCGGGCCCACCTTCGCCGAAGGCTACGTCGGGCAAGCTTCGCCTGGATCATGCGCGAAGGTTGGTGGAGGCGGCGGGAGTCGAACCCGCGTCCGAAGATCCGTTCCCGTAGGACTCTACATGCGTAGCCGCCTCTGAATTCTCGCGCCCGACGTGAGGAAGCGGCCAAAACCGCCGGGCACCAGGCTCAGTGTCGTCTCGCAATCGACGGCCAAGCCACCCGCCGATCGCCAGCCTGTGTGATGGCGTCTGGTCCCCAACCACCAGGCCAGGTCAGGGCAGACGCTCACTGCCTAATTAGGCAGCGAGAGCGTACTGAGTATCCGCAGTTAAGGGATAGTCCACTGGATTAACGAGTCAATGGGGCTCGGCATGCATCCCGCGAGTCTTGACCCCCGTCGAAACCGTGTCGCCCCCACATCGGACGAACCGCCAAGGTGCCCCGCGCCCCCCGGCAACTGACACGGACTGAACTCTATTGTACGACCAGTGGACCGAACCTGGGCTCACACGGGACCGGTGTCCCTTGCGCGCTCGCTGCCTTCGTCGCGCCCGCCCGAGCCGCGGCGGATTGGGCGAGGTGCCCTTAGTGGTCCAAGTGGTTGTACCCGTTGCACTTGCCTAGAACGCCGTCTTGACTTCGCGCGCCGGCGGCCGCCATAATCCGAAGGTCGCTCCGTTTCCGCTCTGACTCGGCGTCGCGCCATCGTGGGGCGCACCGAGCTCTCATCGCGGGCGGGGCCGAGTCCGATACACAGAGCGGCGCACGGGTTGGACGACAGGACCAGGCGGTCCGGTTCACTCGAACGATCTTCACGATGAGCTTGGACGATCAGCTGCAGCACACCTTCAAGACGCTCGGCGAAGGCATGCGTGACGCGCTCACGCGTCACGTCGCGGCCGCCGCAGACGAAGTGCGCACCGCGCTTGAAATCGAGCGGCGAACGGTGTTCGAGCAGGCGGCGCAGACGGCACGTGCGGCCGCGGACCTGCGGGCGGCCTCCGAATCGGCCGCGCGCCTCGAGGGCGAGATCGCGCGCGCGCGCCAGAGCGCGTACGACGAGGGCTTCGACGCCGGCCGCGCCGATGGGTGGGAGACCGGTCGGCAACATGGCGCCATCGAAGGTCGTCACGACGCTCGCGCGGAGTGGACCGCCCGAGAGTTGGCCTCGAGCGAGCGCCTCGTAGAGGTCATTCGACTCCTGGACGCCGCGCGGTCCGTGCCTGACACGCTCGACCTCCTGCTTCGCGGCGCGGCTCGCGAAGCAGCCCGGGCTGCGATCGTGCTCGTGCGCGGACAGGAGCTGCAAGGCTGGCGCTTCGTGGGCTTCGGCGCGCGAGTCGACAACCCCACCGAGTTCCGGCAGGCACTGGTCGGATCGGGTGTGATCGAAGAAGCCGTGCGGACCTACGGCATGGCCTTTACGCATGGCCGCGTCCGCGTGCCGGCGCCGTCCTGGGCGGAGCTGCCCACCGGGCGGCGCGCGCTCGCAGTGCCAGTCGTGCTCCAGCAGCGCGTGGTCGCCGTCCTGTACGCCGATCAAGGTCCGCTGGCCGACCCCAAGGGCGACCAGGTACCGTGGGAAGGTGTGAGTTGGCCGGTGGCGGTCGAGATCATGACCCGCCACGCATCGCGCTGTCTCGAAGCCTCATCAGCCATCAGGAACGCTCTGGGGGCGTCCGGATCCGAGCCCGTACACGCGTCGGTTGACGCGGTCGCGCGGCCGGCGGTCGGTGATCGCCGGTGACCACGCGCACCGGTGTCACGACGGTCCTGTGCCTGTGCGCGCTGGCATCGACGCCGCGGGCCGAGCAGGCCGGCCTCTCGACCGACGGGCTGACGACGCCGATCGTTCCCGGTACGAGGCTCGCCCCGACCGATCATCCGCGCCTCTCACCAGCGCTCGGTCATCTCTGGCTCGCCCCAGACCTGACGCGGCCCTCGGGCCCGGCGGCCGCGCTCGCCGCCGGATTGAAGAGGCTGGACGCCGACGAGCCTGAAAACGCGATCGCGCCGCTGACCCAAGCCGCTGCCGAGCCTGGTCTGCTGGCGCATCATGCTCTGGTTGCCCTCGCGCGAGCCTACCTCGCGCTTGGCAAACCCGCCGACGCTCTTCGCGCCATGCGACTGGTCTGGCAACGGGAGCCTGTTGGCTTCGTCCGCGAAGTGGCAGCGCTCGTCGAGGGCGAGGCGCTCGAAGCCGCGGGCGATGACCGGGCGGCGCTCGCCGTCTACGAGCGACTCTTGCAAGAGCGGCCGGCCGCGCCCGACCAGCTGCTGCTGCGCGCAGGACGCGTCGCCGAACGGACCGGAGACACCGCCCGCGCGGTCGAGCACTACGCTCGCGTCTATTACGAGTGGCCGCTCGGCGAACAGGCGGCCCAGGCCAAGAGCAAGCTGGACCAGCTCACGGCGAACGCGTCCCCGGCCGATCGCACGAAGCAGGAGATCGCCCGTGCCCAGCGCCTGTTCGAGGCCAAGCAGTACGGCCTGGCGCGCATTGCGTTTGCTGCCGCGCTCACCCGCCAAACGCCGGCGCCGTCACCGGGTGCGGTTGACAACCGGCTGATCCAGCTCCGGCTCGCGGAGTGCGACTATCACCTGAAACGCTACTCGGCCGCGCGGGACGGCCTCGCTGGTCTCATCGACCGCGGACCCCGTCACGCCGAGGCGCTCTTCTACTTTGCGCTGGCGTCGCGGGCGACCGGCCAGCAGGCGATCTACGTGAAGACCCTGCGCCGCGTGATCGACGAGTTCCCAGGGGAACCGTGGGGCGAGGACGCCCTGAACGATCTCGCGACGCGCTATATCCGGGCCGACGCCGATGAAGAGGCCGAGGCGGTGATGCGCGAGCTGATTGCGCGCTATCCGCGGGGCCGCTTCACGGAACGCGCGGTCTGGAAAGTGGGCTGGCGAGCCCTCGGTCTCGAGCGCTACGACGAAGTGACAGAGCTCTTCGACCGGGCGGCCGCGGAGTTTCCGCGCTCGGATTTCCGTCCGGCGTGGCTGTTCTGGTCGGCCCGCGCGCACGGCCTGGCGGGCCGGCGCGAGGCCGCAGAGGCGCGGTACACGCTGACGGCGATCGATTACCTGAACTCGTACTACGGGCGCCTCGCGACGGCGCGCCTGAATGGGCGCCTGCCGTCCCCCCGGGTGATCGCCACCGCAGCCGAGTCCTTCGTCACGCCGCCCCCCAACGATCAGATCGTGCGAGCGCTGCTCGAGATCGAGCGCTTCGATCTCGCGCTGGGCGAAGTGCGATACGCGCAGCGGCACTGGGGCGATTCGCCGACGCTGCAGGCAACCACCGCGTGGATCTATCGCCACCAGGGGCTCACGGCGACGGGGCGCGAGCAGTTCAATCTGCTGCGGGGATCCATCACGCTCATGCGCCGGGCCTACCCGCAGTTCATGGCAGCGGGCGGCGAACAGCTGCCTCGTGAGGTGCTCTCGCTGATCTTCCCGATGTCCTTTTGGGATCTGATTCAGAAGCACGCGGCCGCACGTGGCCTCGATCCCTATCTGGTGGCCGCGCTCGTCGCTCAGGAGTCGACCTTCACGCCCGACGTGCGCTCGTCGGCGAATGCCGTCGGACTCATGCAGCTCATCCCGTCGACGGCCCGGGTCTATGCGAAGAAGCTCGGGCTCAAGTACTCCCCGCAGCTGATGGTGGACCCTGAATCGAATATTCGGATGGGCACCGCGTACCTGGCCGACAAGCTGCAGGAGTTCGGTGACCTGCACCTGGCGCTCGCCAGCTACAACGCCGGCGAGGGCGCGGTGCGCCGATGGCTGGCGGAGCGGGCGCGACACCCTGCCGATCAATTCATCGACGACATTCCGTATCCTGAGACGCAGAACTACGTCAAACGCATCCTGGGGACACAGGAAGACTATCGACGCCTCTACGGATCGGGACAGGTGATGGCGACGGCGGCCGGTCCGGCTGCCGAATCCGGCGGCGGCGGGAGCGCCGTTGCGGTGGCCGACGCCCTGGGCGGACCGAGCGCCAGCGACAGCGCCGTGTCGACCCCCTCACCCCGTCCGCGCACGAATGTTGCACCACCGACCCGGCGTGCCCCGACCGGAGAGGTGAAACGGTCCCGCGCCCCGGTGACCAAGAAGACTCGGCGCGCGAAGCGCTAGCTGCTGGGCCGGCCGCGGAGGGCGCCCGGCGAGCGTGCCCCCGTTCCCAGCGCTCACCGTGGTCACACCTATGGCGAAGTTGACCGGCTCGAAGAAAGCCACCCAGTTCACCGAGTCGGTGATTCGCGAGATGACCCGACTGAGCCAGCAGTACAGCGCGGTGAACCTCTCTCAGGGCTTCCCCGACTTTCCGGCTCCCGACTTCGTCAAAGAGGCGGCCATCGCGGCGATTCGTGCCGAGGTGAATCAATACGCGGTGACCTGGGGCGCCCGTCGCCTCCGTGAGGCGATCGCCCAGCAGTTCACAGCGCGCCACGGTGTGCCCGTCTCGCCCGACGAGCAGGTCACCGTCTGCTGTGGGGCGACCGAGGCGATGATGGCGACGATGATGGCGCTCATCGATCCGGGGGATGAGGTGATCGTCTTCGAGCCCTTCTACGAGAATTATGGGCCCGATGCGATCCTCTCGGGCGCCACGCCGCGCTACGTGACGCTGCGAGAGCCCGCCTCGGAGGCGGAGCGACGCGAGTGGACCCTCGATCCCGACGAGCTGGCCGCGGCCTTCAACGCTCGGACGAAGGCCATCATCCTGAATACGCCCAACAACCCGACCGGCAAGGTCTTCACGCGCGAGGAGCTCGAGTCGATTGCCGCGCTCTGCCGCAAGTGGGACGTCGTCGCCATCTCCGACGAGATCTACGAGCACATCGTCTTCGACGGCTGGCGCCACGTGCCGATTGCGGCCATCGAGGGCATGGCCGATCGGACGGTGACGATCAACAGCTTGTCGAAGACCTACAGCGTGACCGGGTGGCGGGTGGGCTGGACGATTTCGCCCCCGGCCCTGACCGGCGCCATTCGGAAAGTGCACGATTTCCTGACGGTTGGGGCGCCGGCGCCGCTGCAGGAGGCCGGCGTGGTGGCCTTGAGCGTCGCGCCGACGTACTACGCCGAGCTCGCGCGCGCGTACGAGCGGCGAAGGAATCGCCTCCTCGAGATCCTCGAGCGGCACCACTTCACCTGCTTCACCCCGAGGGGCGCCTACTACGTGATGACCGATATCGGCGCCTTCGGGGCCAGTGACGACATCGAGTTTGCACGGTATCTCGTCCGAGACGTTGGAGTGGCTGCGGTGCCGGGGAGCAGCTTCTACCGACACCCGGCTCACGGATGGACGAAGCTTCGCTTCTGCTTCTGCAAGAGCGAGCCGACGTTCGACGAAGCCGATCGTCGACTGGCCAAGCTCGTTCCGCACCCCGTTCACTAGAGGTGGTCAGAATCCAGACCCAGGCACCAAGGCCTGACAGCGCGCGGCACCCCCGACGATCTGCGCCCTCTCGTTACCGACGAACCACGACGCCGAAGTAGAGCCCCCGCAGCGTGAACGCGGCGGCGTCGTCATCGATCCGGGTCTCGACGTCGAGGGCTCGATAGCCCACCTGGGCGGCAACCCTTGGCGAGATGTTGAGCGTGCCGAAGATATCGACCTCGACGTAATGCCCGCGCGATTCCTCGACGGCGCCGGACGGGAGGCGCATGCCCGACAGCTCACCGGTCACCGAGATGTGAGGCGTGATGTACACGCGTGCGATGCCTCCGACCGCCGGTACCGACGCCCGCAACTGTGTGAACTCCGCCGTGGCCGCGCTTTCGAGTGCCGCACGGACGTTGGTCTGCTTGAGGTCGAGCACGAGGCCCCCGAAGCCACGCGCCATACTGAGGAAGTCGTACTCGTAGCTGATGCGCGTCGCCTTCCAGTCCAACTGAGAGGTCACGGTCGTGCCGGTGGCGAAGCGCTGCCCGTTGAAGACGAGGTCGCGGTCGACGGACTTCGTCTGGGAGTACCCCATGGGCACGTACTGAAAGCGGAACTTGTGCTTGCGGGCGGGCCGGACCATCACGCGAAGGTCCATGTGACGCCCTGTGGTCAGGCCGAGATCGCGCCCCAGATCGATGTTCGTGCCGATGATGCCGAGCCCCTCACTCGACAAGGTCAGCTGCGTCGAGGGGCTCCAGAGGCCCACCATCCCCTCGATGACGAACGCTTCCGACGCTGGCGACTCGATGACCGGCCGCGGGCGGTACTGCGCGGCCGCAGAAGTAGCGGTCATTGTCAGCCCCAGCAGGCCGCACGACATGATTCGGGCCAGGCGTCGTCTCATCTTCATCCGTTCCGAGACCGTCTCTGGGGGAACCGACTAGAGGACTATCCGAGGACAGGCCACTAGCATACCAGCCGGCGCGCTCGACGCCGACACCGATTCGGGACGGTATACTGCCGTCAGGTGTCTCCGCTTCGACGGCTGCTCAGCTATGTCCTCCCGTATCGTCGGGCGTTCGCGGTCGGTCTCGTCTGCGTGATTCTGACGCAGACCTTCGCCCTGACGGCTCCGTGGGTGCTTCAGCGCGCGATCGATGACCTTGCCTCTGGCCTGACCCGGTCGAAGCTTGCGGTGTACGCAGGTGTGCTCCTTGGACTTGGCCTCGTACGCGGCTATTTCCAGTTCGCGACGCGTCGCGTGCTCATCGGCGCGTCGCGCCGGATCGAGTACGACATGCGGAACGACTTCTTGGCTCACCTGCAACGGCTTCCGCGAGCGTACTTCCAGGCGCATCGGACGGGCGACTTGATGTCGCGAGCGACCAACGATCTGAACGCCGTCCGGATGATGGTAGGGCCAGCGGTGATGTATGCGGCGAACACGGTCCTCGTGTTCGTCGTGGCGTTGGCGCTGATGGTGTCCATCGACGGGTGGCTCACGATGTGGTCGCTCGTTCCGCTTCCCTTCGTCTCGCTCTCGGTCAAGCTGTTCGGGAACGCGATCCACCGGCGGTTCGAGCGCATCCAGGCCCAGTTGTCCGACCTGAGCGCGGTGGTGCAAGAGGCACTGTCAGGCGTGCGCGTGGTGCGTGCCTACCGCCAGGAGGAGGCTGAGCTCGATCGGTTCCAACGGGCGAATCTCGAATACGTCCGTCGCAACCGGCAGCTCATCGTCATCCAGGGGTTCTTCTTCCCGAGCATGTCCTTTCTCTTGGGCCTCGGCGCGATGCTGGTGCTGTGGCTTGGCAGCCGCGAAGTGTTGGCACGACGCATCACGCTCGGCGAGTTCGTCGCGTTCAACGCGTACCTGGCGATGTTGAGCTGGCCGATGATCGCCTTCGGATGGGTGACGAACATGATCCAGCGGGGGATGGCGAGCTGGACGCGCATGCTCGAGGTGCTCGATGCGCCGTCGGAGGCCGATGAGGGACGCGCGAACGGCGCCTCGTCGCGAGCCGTGAGTCTCGGCGCGATCGAGATTCGGCGCCTCACGTTCTCCTTCGACGGTGTGCGCAACGTACTGGACGACATCTCGGTGCGCATCGCCGGCGGACAGACCGTGGCGATCGTGGGCCCGACCGGATCGGGTAAGTCGACGCTGATCCAGTTGTTGGCGCGGGTCTTCGACCCGCCGCGCGGGTCGATGTTCATCGACGGCGTCGACGTCCATGATCTGCCCCTCGCGGTTCTGCGCGGCGCCATGGGCATCGTCACCCAGGAGCCGTTTCTCTTCTCGGACACGATCGCCGACAACATCGCGTTTGGCATCGATGGGGCGCGCGCGACGCCGCTCGGGCAGCCGCCAGCGGCGCCGGCAGGTGACGGCCGGATGGCGATGGTGCGGCACGCGGCCCACATCGCCTGTCTCGACAAGGACCTCGCCGAGCTGCCGCAGGGCTACGACACGCTGGTCGGCGAGCGGGGCATCACGCTCTCCGGCGGCCAGAAGCAACGCACCGCCATCGCGAGAGCCATCGCCACCGACCCGCGCATCCTGATCCTCGACGATGCGCTATCGGCCGTGGATACCTACACCGAGGAGGAGATCCTGTCGCGGTTGCAGGCGGTCCGAGCGACGAGGACGACGATCCTGGTGGCCCACCGCGTGTCCACCGTGAAGGACGCCGACCTCATCCTGGTGCTCGACACCGGGCGCGTGGTCGAGCGAGGCACCCACGAGGAGCTGATCGCCCGGGGCGGGGTCTATGCGGGGCTCCACCGCCAGCAGCTGCTCGAGGAGGAGCTCGCCGCTTCATGAGCGCGTGACGCGCTCGGGAGGCCCTCAGAGACCGGCCGTGGACGACGAGATTCTCGGCAAAGCGTACGACGCCCGCCTGATGCGGCGACTGGTGGCCTACCTCGGGCCGTACTGGCCGCAGGTCGGTCTGGCGTTTGTCGCAATTCTGATTGGCGCGGGCGCCGCGCTCGCACAGCCCTATCTCGTGAAGGTCGCCATCGATCGGCACATCGCCACGGGGGAGAGGGCAGGGCTCGATCGCCTGGCGGCGCTCTACGGGCTGATTCTCCTCGCAGCCTTCGCGGCGGAGTACCTCCAGACCTGGGCGATGCAGATGACCGGGCAGCGGATCATGTTCGACATCCGGGCGGCCATCTATCGCCATCTCCAGCGGCTCGACGTGCGCTACTACGATCGCAACCCGGTCGGTCGGCTGATGACGCGCGTGACGTCGGACGTCGACGTCTTGAACGAGCTGTTCACTTCTGGCGTCGTGACGATCTTCGGCGACGTGTTTACGCTGGTCGGCATCATGGTCGTGATGCTGTGGATGGAGTGGCGCCTGGCACTGGTGACCTTCACGGTGCTGCCGCTCATCATCGTGGCGACACAGTGGTTCCGGCGAAACGTGCGGCAGTCCTATCGGCAGGTACGCACGTGGATCGCGAGAATCAACGCGTTTCTCCAGGAGAACATCACCGGGATGACCACGGTCCAGCTGTTTCGCCGCGAGCAGGCGAACTTCGCGCGCTTCGACGCGATCAACAGCACCCACCGGAACGTCAACGTCGAGTCGATCTTCTTCTACGCGGTCTTCTATCCCGCCATCGAGATCGTCAGTGCCCTCGCCTCGGCGCTGATCATTTGGTACGGCGGGCTGCGGGTCCTAGACGACACGGTGACCTTCGGAGCGCTGGTCGCCTCGCTCCAATACGTGCAGCGGTTCTTCCGGCCGATCAGCGATATGTCCGAGAAGTTCAACGTGCTGCAATCGGCGATGGCCTCGTCGGAACGCATCTTCGCGCTGCTCGATGAGCCCGTGGCGATTGCCTCGCCGGCCTCGCCACGCCGACTCCCCCAGCCTCCGCGCGGGCACATCGTGTTCGAGCACGTGTGGTTCGCGTACAACGGGGCTGCGGTGGCCGTGGTGAACGATCCGTCGGACGCGGATCCGTCAGCCTGGACGCTGCGCGACGTGTCGTTCGAGGTGCGTCCGGGTGATCGAGTCGGAATCGTCGGAGCCACGGGATCGGGGAAGACGACGCTCATCAATCTCCTGTTGCGCTTCTACGACGTGCAGCACGGCCGCATCACAATCGATGGCGTGGACATCCGTGAGCTGGAGCTGGGCGAGCTCCGTAGCCTGTTCGGTCTCGTCTTGCAGGACGTGCACATCTTCTCGGGAACGGTGGCCGACAACATCCGGCTCGGCCGCTCCGACATCGACGACGAGCGGGTTCGATGGGCGGCGCGCGCGGTCCACGCCGATCGATTCATCGAGCGGATGCCAGGCGGGTACGACGCCGCGGTGGCCGAGCGAGGCGCGACGATGTCAGTGGGCGAAAAGCAGCTCCTCGCGTTCGCCCGGGCGCTGGCGTTCGATCCCCGAGTGCTGGTCCTCGACGAGGCCACGGCGAGCGTCGACACCGATACCGAGGCGCTCATCCAGGAGGCGCTCTCCACGCTGATGGCCGGTCGCACGACGATCGCGATCGCGCACCGCCTATCGACCATCCAAGACATGGACAAGATCCTCGTCCTGCACAAAGGAAGCCTGCGGGAGCAGGGGACGCACCAGGCGCTGCTCTCTGCGCGGGGCCTCTACTTCAAGCTCTACGAGCTGCAGTACCGAGGCCGGGGGATCTCCGCGGCGCGCTGAGACGGATCGCAAGCGGTGGTGCAGGCTCGCAGCAGACGTCTGCTTCGATGGGTGAGCCGTCCTCAAGGCAACCCGGCGCCCATCGCGGCAGGTCGGCTGTCTGCGCCAGGGTATGCGCTCGTCGCCTGCGGGTTCCAGCCGTGGCGCAGCACCGACAGCTGCACACGTCGGCGTCCGAAGCGGACTGCGTCGGCACAGTGCTTCGTGTAGAGATCGATGCGGCGCCCCTTCACGTTCGGTCCCGTGTCGAGCACCGAATAGAGCCCGCTCATCATCGCGTCGCCGGCATCGACCTCGACGATGGATCCGAGCGGTAAGAGCGCAGGATCGGCCGCGGCGACACCCTGCCTGGGAGGAACTCCTGCCCGCGTGACCGTGCCCGAACAGTACGCCGTCGCGGTGAAGCGCGAGCGAGAACCGGCGACCGCCGGCCGAGCATCGGTGTCGTGCGCTCGCGGCCAGCGCGTGTGCTGGGAGTCGACGGTCGGCATCTCAAGCCACCACACCAGACCGCTCGTGGCGACCAGCAGCACTGCTGCCTTCAGACCGGCGGACTCGGCAAGCCGCATCGCTCGACGATTGTAGCGATCTCAGCGTGGCGAATCGCCTGCCGCGCTGGTCCGTCAATGACCATGTGGGCTGCAGAAGTGGCACAGAGTCGTATCGACCGCGCCGAGCCGCGGATGGTTCGAGGCGCTCGAACGGGTTGGCCGGCGGCTTCGAACGGTGGGCAGGCAGCGAGCCGAGCCGCGCTACCTGGACCGGAAGACCGAAAAGTGCTCGTAGCCATGGGGCATCGGCACCTCGATAGGAGACGCGTCGGCGGCAATCCGAAGCAGGACCCGACCGTCAGTGGTGCAGGTCCCGATGCGGGTCAGCGCGGTGCCGCAGTGACGCGCCACCGCACGCAAGCGCCCGCGCAGGCGCGGGCGGACTGTGAAGAGCAGCTCGTAGTCATCGCCGCCCACGATCGCCGGCAGCACGGGATCGGGCTCGGAGCGTGCGAACCAAGCCCGCGTGTCCGCTGTGAGCGGCACCGACTCGCGATCGATGACGATGCCGACCCCACTGGCCGCGGCGATTCGCCGGACGCCGTCCGCCAGGCCGTCGCTCAGGTCGATGCACGCGGTGGCAGCGCGGTTACGGGCCAGTAGTCGGCCCAGCCGAACACGTGGCTCCGGATACAGGAACCGTTCCACGGCCGTCTCGCATCTCTCGCTCGAATCCTCGTCCCGATGTGCGATACGGGTTGGCGCCTGAGCGTCCTGATCACGCAGCTGCGCGAGTCCAGCCGCGGCGAGGCCGAGGTGTTCGCTGACGTAGACGTCATCGCCCGGTCGCGCGCCCGCTCGCGTCAACACGTCGCGCCGCCTCACGGAGCCGATGGCGGTGATGTCGACCACGAGCGGTCCCGGCGTGCGGGCCAGGTTGCCGCCGACCACGTGGATCCGATGCCGCGCGGCCAACGAGGCCATGCCGCGGGCGAGCTCCTCGAGCTCGTCGCAGAAGAGTAGGGGAGGCAGCGCGAGCGAGAGCACTGCGACGCGAGGTGAGGCGCCCATCGCGGCCAAGTCGCTCAGGTTTGCGGCGAGCGCGCGATGGCCGATGGCGCCTGCTGGCGTGAACCGACGGTCCACGTGGACCCCGTCGATGACCGCGTCGACGGTGATGACGTCCAGCCGATTTCGTTCCGGTTCGACGACAGCGGCATCGTCGCCGATGCCCAGCATCACCCAGGGCGGTGGGGAAGGGAGTGTGGACTGGATGAGCGCGACCAGCTCGGTTTCCGAGCGGTCGGCGACCGTCGGACGCGTCAAGCGCTGTTCACCCTACTTCGCATAGTCGACGGCGCGGGTCTCGCGGATGACGGTCACCTTGATCTGTCCGGGGTACTCGAGCTCGTTCTCGATGCGGCGGGCGATGTCCTTGGACAGCCAGATCGCCTCTTCATCGGAGACCTTCTCGCTCTCGACCATGATCCGGATTTCACGTCCCGCCTGGAGCGCGAAGGACTTGGAGACGCCTTTGAACGAGTCGGCGATGTCTTCGAGCTTCTCGAGCCGTTTGACGTAGGACTCGAGGATGTCGCGGCGCGCGCCCGGCCGGGCGGCCGAGATGGCGTCGGCCGCCTGGACGATCATCGCTTCGAGCGAGGGCCAATCGATGTCCATGTGATGCGCGGCCATCGCCATCACGACCGCCTCGGATTCGCCGTGCTTGCGGAGGAAGTCGATGCCGAGCTCCAGGTGGGTGCCCTGCATCTCGCGGTCGATGGCCTTGCCGATGTCGTGGAGAAACGCGGCGCGCACGGCCACGTGGGCGTCGAGCCCCACTTCGCGAGCCATGATGCCGGCCAGGCGGGCGACCTCGGCCGAGTGCGCCAGGACGTTCTGCCCGTAGCTCGTGCGGAACTTCAGCCGTCCCATCAAGCGCAGGATCTCCGGGTGCAGGTCGTGGAGACCAAGCTCGAAGGCGACGGCGGCGCCGTCTTTCCGGACGGCCTCGTCGGTCTCATCCTTCACCTTCTGGACGACTTCTTCGATCCGGGCCGGGTGGATGCGACCGTCCGCGATGAGCTTCTCGATCGCCCGCCGGGCAATCTCGCGCCGGTAGGGATCGAAGCCCGAGAGGATGATGGCGCCCGGCGTGTCGTCAACGATCAGATCGACGCCGGTCGCAATCTCGAGCGCGCGAATGTTGCGGCCCTCGCGGCCAATGATGCGGCCCTTGAGATCGTCGCTCGGGAGATCGACGACCGACACGGTGGTCTCGATGGCGTGCTCGGCGGCGCAGCGCTGAATGGCCTCGGTGATGTACTGTTTCGCCCGGTCACTCGCGACCTCGCGGGCCTCGGTGTCGAGGCGCTTGAGGAGATTGGCCGCGTCGTGCCGCGCCTCGGCCTCGATGTGCTTGATGAGACTCTCTTTGGCTTCCTCGGCCGTCAGGCCCGCGACGCGCTCCAGCTCGTGCTGCTGTCGTGCGAGGAGCTCCTGGTATTTGGCGGCCGCAGAGGTCACGTGTGCTTCGCGGTCGCGCAGGGTCCGCTCGCGGGCCTGTACATCGTGCTCCGCGCGCTCGACCGCGGCTTGCCGCTCGCCGAGCGTCACCTCGCGCCGTGCGATCGATTGTTCCAGCGCCTGGGTCTGCTGACGATCGCGGTGGGCTTGCCGGTCGGCCTCGGTGAGGATCTCGTGCGCCTTCTCCTTGGCCGCTAGCAGTGTCTCCTTGCTGGTGGCCTCAGCGTCTCGTTCGGCCTCGCGGACGAGGCGCCGCGCGCGCTCTTCGGCTCGTTCGATGGTCTCGGCGGCCACCCGCTTGCGATTGGCGAGCCACACCGCGTACACGATACCCGCCGTCACGAGCGTGACGAGCGCATTCAGCACGTACCCGACGATGGGCGGCACGCGTAACGTCCTTTCCCTCGGCTCATGTCGGGCTGGTATGAGCCGGGTGACGCGGGTCGTGGGGCCCGCGCCAGGCGGAGCGACACCGGGGGTCGACTCAGGTGGGGCGGTGCCCCACCTGAGTCGACCCTGTACTCGTCGAGGGGTCGCGGGCGCGCGTTGCGCGTGGCCGTTCTGCTACACCGAGGCCGAGCGACTCGTCACCTGCGTGGAACGGCCGAAGGTCCCCGCTTTGCCGTGTGGGGAGGTCGATGAACCTGCGTAAGCAGGTGGAACCGCTCTGAAAAGCCGCGCTTCAGGCTTCCTCGATCAGAGGCATGCACACCGCGCGGCGTCGCGACTCACTTGGATGAAACGTTGGCTCAAACGAGCCTACCGCCATCACGCGCAAAGCAGGGAGCGACTTCCAGACTGTCGGCATCTTAGTTCAGCGGGTAGCCGAGCGCAAGAAGACGCTCGAGGCGTGGAAGGCTCACGCTCGGACGTTCACTTCACTGGACGGTGTCGTCCTTGGATCTCGGGCCTGAGGTCTCGGCCGGTCTTCGGCCTTGGTCGGGCCCGGTCCGGTCCTTTGTCCAGGATCAGTCCTCCAAGCCCAGGGCCCAAGGATCGCCTGTTGCCGGCTGCCGCCAGCGCTACGTGATGGAGAGTGCGCGGTCCACGAGGCGTTCGAGCTCGCCTGCACGGTCGGCCAATGCGCCGTCGCGCGAGCGCAGGAGATCGCGGCAGCGGAACAGCTCGTCGGCGATGTTGAGCGCCGCCAGGACCGCCAGCCGGAGCGAGTCTCCGGAGGCGGCCGTTTCGCCGACCACGCGGATGCGGTCGTCGACGTAGGCGGCCAGCCGCGCCACGTACTCGGGGTCGAGCGTGCTGCGGATCGGATACCGCTGACCGTGAATCTGCACCGGAATGACGCCTGCCTGGTCGGTCATGAGGGGATGCGTGCGCCTACAGGTTCAGTGTCTCGAGCTGGCCGAGCATCTCCACCACGCGCGAGCGGATGAGGTCTCGCTCTTCCTTGAGCGACGAGAGCTCGGCGGCCGCGGCATCGCCCGACGCGAGCTTGGCCGTCACGCCCTCGAGCTCGCGCCGGAGGCGCGCGTTCTCGGCCTGCGCGTCTTTCTGTTCGGCCTTCAGTCGATCGACGAGGGCCACGAGTTGCTTGAGTTTCTCTTCGAGTCGATCGATGGGCTCGAGCTCGAGCGCACGACCTGCGGGTTTCGCCATCCCTGAGCCTCGTATCATGCCGTTCGCGTTAGCGTTGCACCGCCTGATGGTGTTGCACGAGCGCGCGCAGAATCTGTTCGACGCTGTCGTTGACCTCCGCGTCGGTCAGCGTGCGATTCTCCGACTGGAAGGTCAAGCGCACCGACAGGCTGACCGATCCCGCAGCGACCCCCTTGCCCTGATATCGGTCGAAGAACATCAGCGACTGGAGGGGCGCCGGACCGTCGCCGGCCGCCGCCAGAATGGTGCCACGGATGATCGCTGCAGACAAGCGTTCGGAGACCACAATCGACAGGTCCCGGACGACGAATGGGTAGCGGGCGAGCGGCCGCACGGCGATCTGATCACGCACGGCCGCCGAGAGCGGCTCGAGGGCGATTTCCGCCACGATGACCCGGTCCTGCCGGGGGAGGCCGCTCGCATCGGCAAGCGCCGGCGAGAGCCGTCCCACCACGCCGATGGGCGACCCGCTCATCATCGCGTGGGCGGCCCGGCCCGGCATCAGATAGGGGACCTCGGTCGGCACGAACGACACCGGCAGACGGAACACGGCCGCCACGCGCTCGACCAGTCCCGTGGCGTCGAACAGATCGACTTCCCGCCCAGGGGCCGACCAGTGCTCCGGGCCGACGGCGCCCGTCCAGATCGCCGCAAGCCCACGTGTTTCCCCCTGCCGTGGTGTGAACCGCGCGCCGATCTCGAAGAGCGCCACATTCGACCGTCCGTGGCGCCGGTTGTGCGCGACCGCCTCGAGGAGCCCGGGGAGAAGGGAAGGACGCAGCGAGTCGAACTTCGCCGACAACGGATTGCCGAGGCGCACCACGCCCTCGTCTTGGGGGGACGGCGCAAAGGGGTGAGCGGCCTCGTACGGGATGAAGCCAAAGGTCACCGCCTCCGAGAGGCCCGCGGCCGTGGCGATCTCCCGCAGGGTTCGATCGCGCGCCACCCGCGGATCGGGCGGCGGCGCGGCGGTGATCATCGGCGGAAACGTGGGCTCGAGCTTGTCGAACCCGTAATGGCGCCCGACTTCCTCGATGAGGTCGACCTCGCGCGTCAGGTCGACGCGGAACGTCGGGATCGTCACGGTCCACCCCTCGGTGATCGGACGGGGCGACAGGCCAAGTGAAGCGAGGATCCGCACGGCGTCGGTGTCAGGGACCGACAAGCCCAGCACACGCCCCATGCGCTCGCGGCGGAGCGTGATCGACTGCGGTGATCGCGGCGCGGGGTACCAATCGGCAGGCGAACCAACGCGCCGGCCAGCGCCGATCGCTTCCATCAACTCCAGCGCACGTTCAAGGGCGACGACCGGAGCCCCGATGTCGGCGCCTCGCTCGAATCGCGCCGACGCGTCGGTCTTGAGGCCGAGACGCTTGCTTTGGCGGCGAATCGTCGCGGGGTCGAAGTACGCACTCTCGAACGCCACGCGCAGGGTGCGGTCCGAGACCTCCGAATGTCCTCCGCCCATCACGCCCGCGACGGCTTGCGCGCGCTCCGCATCGGCGATGACCAGCATGTCAGGCTCGAGCCGGCGCTCCACGCCGTCCAAGGTGGTCAGCGCTTCGCCGGGCCGCGCCCACCGGATCCGCAGCTCCCGACCGGCCAGCCGCGCGAGATCGAAGGCGTGCATGGGATGACCGATTTCCATCAGCACATAGTTGGTGACGTCCACGATCGGGCTGATGGGTCGCACGCCGGCCGCCAGCAGGCGCGCCGCCATCCAGGCGGGCGTTCGAGAGGGGAAGACGTCCGCCACCGCCGCGACGTACCGCGGGCACCCCACGGAATCCTCGACCTTGATTCGCACGTCGGCTGTCGCTGTCGACGCGGCCGGCGCAGCGGCGTCGAGACGCGGCACAGCGCGCACGGGCCTGTCGAACGCAGTCGCGATCTCCCGTGCGAGGCCGAGCACGCCCAGGCAGTCCGGCCGATTCGCCGTGACCTCGAAATCGATGACCGCATCGTCGCGGACCGCCGAGCGCTGCCACGGTGGCGGCGCCGGCGCGTCGCACGGCTCGATGGCCGCCACCTCGAATCCTCGGAGGGCCATCGTCTCGGCCACGACCGCCGGCGGCACGTCGAGGTCGACGAAATCACGCACCCATGAAACGAGAAGTCTCATCGCGTCGCGGAGTGGACAGTCAGAACTGCTCGAGAAACCGGAGATCGTTCTCGAAGAAGAGACGGATGTCCTGTACTTGATGCCGGAGAATCGCCACGCGCTCCAGCCCGACGCCGAAGGCGAAGCCCGTGTAGCGCTCGGCGTCGTAACCGACCTTCTCGAAGACCGCCGGATGCACCATGCCGCAGCCCCCGACTTCGAGCCATCCCGTCTTCTTGCACATCGGACAGCCGGCGCCGTCACACTGCCAGCAGCTGATATCGACTTCCGCACTCGGCTCGGTGTAGGGGAAGAAGCTCGGGCGGAAGCGCACGCGGGCGCTCGGCGAGAACATCTCGCGCGCGAAGGCGACGAGCGTCCCTTTCAGATCCGCAAACGTGATGTCCTCGGCGACGGCCAAGCCTTCCATCTGCGTGAACATCGGCGTGTGCGTGAGATCGAGGTCGTCCCGTCGATAGACGCGGCCCGGCGCGACGATTCGCAGAGGCGGCTGGTGCCCCTGCATGTAGCGAATCTGAATGGACGAGGTGTGTGTCCGCAGCAGGGTTCGCCGCTCGGCGCCGCCACCGGGTGGAGCGCTCTCCACCACGAGGGGCGCCGCCAGGTAGAGCGTATCCTGCATGTCGCGAGCTGGGTGCTCGGCCGGCATGTTGAGCGCGTCGAAGCAGTGCCACTCGTCCTCGACCTCGGGCCCCTCGACGGTGGTGAAGCCCATGCGCGTGAAGATGGCCTCCATCCGCTCGCGAACGTGGGTGAGCGGGTGGACGTGGCCGAGCGGCGGCATCCGCCCCGGCAGCGTCACGTCGACGGACTCGGCCGGCTGAGGGAGCTGTCGCTGCGCCTCTTCGAACCGCGCCCATCGCGCTTCGACGCCCTGCTTCAGCTCGTTGGCGAAACGGCCGATCGCCCGCTTGTCCTCGGGCGCCGCCTGGGCAATCAGCTGCATCCAGCCTGCGACGATGCTGTTCTTTCGGCCCAGGTAGCGGTCGCGGACGGCCTGCGCGTCGCGCGGCGACCGAGCGTTGGCCAGCTCGGCGTCGAACGCCGCGAGATGCGACATGACCGCAGCGTGGTCGGGCAAGCCCATCGAAGAAGGATAGAAGACGTCGTGTCGAGCGTGGTGTCGGCGCGGGGTGACGGCCTGGTCTCAGGCCGTCGGCTCACGCGCGGGCGCGTGAGCCGAGCGCGCCCTTGGCCTGATTGGCCAAATTCGCGAAGGCCGCCGGGTTGGCGATGGCCAACTCCGAGAGGCTCTTGCGGTCGAGGAGCACGCCGGCCTGCTTGAGGCCGTTGATGAGCTGACCGTACGTCAGGCCATTTTCGCGAGCCGCCGCGTTGATGCGCACCACCCACAGGCGGCGGAAGTCGCGCTTCTTGTTGCGGCGTCCGACGAACGCGTACTTGAGCGCGGTATCGACCGATTCTTTCGCGGCACGATAGAGCTTGCTCTTGTTCGCGTAATAGCCCTTCGCCAGTCCCAGCAGCTTCTTGCGCTTGGCCCGACGAACTGTACCTCGTTTCACTCGCGGCATGGTGAACTCCTGCTTCGGGGGACTGGCGGCCCCGTGACCACCCGTCGTACGACGTGGCCACTGTCATCGGCGGATCTGCCCGCGGCCGCGCTCCCTGGCGACGTCGTTACTTGTACGGCAGCATGCGCGCGAGCTTGGCGGCGTCGACGTCGGCGACCGTCGTCGTGCCGCGCAGCGCCCGCTTGCGCTTGGTGGTCTTGCTACTGAGGATGTGCTGCTTGAACGCTTTGCTGCGCATAAACTTCCCGCTCTTGGTGCGCTTGAAGCGCTTCGCGGCGCCCCGGTGCGTCTTCAACTTCGGCATAAGCTCGTGCGGCTCCGACCCACGTGTGACAACTACCGCGGTGACGCGGCTGCGACCTTGGCCTTGCCGCCGCCCTGCGGGCGCCGGCTGAGAATCGTGTGCATCTGATTGCCATCGAGCCGCGGGAGCGCCTCGGCGACGGCGACCTCCGACAACTCCTGAACCAGACGCTCGAGAATGCGCCGTCCGATTTCTGGATGCGCCATCTCACGTCCTCGGAAGAAGATCGTCGCCTTGACCTTGTCTCCTTCCTCGAGGAAGCGTTCGATGTGCTTCTTCTTGAACTGATAGTCGTGCTCGTCGACCTTCGGCCGGAACTTGATCTCTTTGACTTCGATCACTTTCTGGTGTCGCCTGGCTTCGCGAGCCCGCTTCTGTTCCTGGTACTGGTACTTGCCGAAGTCCATGATTCGGCACACCGGCGGCACGGCCGTCGGCGAGATCTCCACCAGGTCGAGCCCCTTCTGCTTGGCGAGCGCCAGCGCTTGTGGCGGTGGCATGATGCCCAGCTGCTGCCCAGTGTCATCGATCACGCGAATCTCGCGGACCCGAATCCGCTCGTTGACACGAACGCGATCGTCTCGGCGCGGTCCTCTGTCGAAAGCGATAACGACCTCCTTTAATTGCTCCGGAGTCCCTACCCCGGAGGCGCGGGCTCCGTGACGCGGAGCCCCACCGCCCGCGCCACTCCGCTACAGCTCGCGATCCTTTTGGGCGATCTGCGACTGAGCCCGCTCCAGGAACGCCACGACCGGGCTCGAGCCTTCGTCTCCTCCCCGTCGTGTGCGCACCGAGACCGTACCGTCGGCCTGCTCGCGGTCGCCGACAACCAACATGTACGGCACCTTTTGCAGCTGGGCTTCCCGGATCTTATATCCAATCTTCTCCTGGCGCTCGTCCAGGTGCGCGCGCAGGCCGGCGGCCCGTAGCTCCGACAGGACCCGCCCCCCGTACTCCAAGTGACGGTCGGAGATGGGCAGTACGATCGCCTGGATCGGCGCCAGCCAGAGCGGGAACGCCCCGGCGAAATGCTCGATCAGAATGGCGATGAACCGCTCGAAGCTGCCGAAGATCGCCCGGTGGATGACGACCGGCCGATGCTCCGCGTTGTCCGGCCCGACGTACTTCAAGTCGAAGCGCTGCGGGATCTGGTAATCGAGCTGGATCGTGGCGCACTGCCACTTCCGCCCGATCGCGTCGGTTACGTCGAAGTCGATCTTCGGTCCGTAGAACGCGCCGTCGCCCTCGTTGAGCGTGTACGCCTCACCGGCCCGCTCGAGCGCGGCCTTCAGTTGTGCCTCGGCCGAGTTCCACGTCTCGACGTCGCCAAGGAACTCCACGGGGCGCGTGGAGAGCTTCGCGGAGTACGTCAGGCCGAAGTCGCCGTAGACGCGCTGCACCAAGCCGAGAAGCCGTTCGACTTCATCGCCAATCTGATCCTGCGTCACGAAGCAGTGGGCATCGTCTTGTGAGAACTGGCGAACGCGGGTCAGTCCGGAGAGCACACCCGAGGCTTCGTTGCGATGCAGCGGCGTCTGTTCGTGGAGCCGCAGCGGGAGGTCACGGTAACTGCGCACCTCGCTGCCGAAGACGAGCATGTGCCCGGGGCAGTTCATCGCCTTGACGCCCATCAGTTCGTGGTCGCCCGCCTCCTCACCCACGGGGACGGTCCTGGCCGCACCATCGGGGACCGAGCCGGCCGCGGTATCGATGACGAACATGTTCTGACGGTAGTGTGACCAGTGTCCCGACATCTCCCACAACGCCTTGTTGAAGACGAGCGGGGTCTTGATCTCAACGTACCCGGCTGGGAAGAGCACCTCCCGCATGTAGTCAGCGAGCAGGTGGTACAGCGTCGTGCCCTTGTCGAGCCAGAACGCTGCGCCCGGTGCCCACGGATGGAACGTGAAGAGACCCAGATCCTTTCCGAGCTTCCGGTGGTCTCGCTTCTTGGCCTCCTCGATCTGCGTGAGGTGCCCCTTCAGTTCCTTGTCCGAGAAGAATGCCGTCCCGTAGATGCGCTGCATGGGCTGGTTGCGCGCATCGCCCTTCCAATAGGCGTTGGAGGTGCTGAGCAGCTTGAACGCCTTGAGCCGTCCGGTCGACGGCACGTGCGGTCCCACACAGAAATCGACGAAGGTCTCCTTGTCCCTGATGGTGTAGCAGGAGACGTGCGACTGCCCTTCGGTCTTCTCCTCGATGAGCTGCACCTTGAGCGGCTCGCCGCGACCGGTAAAGAAGGACTTCGCTTCCCCGCGTGGCCACATCTGGCGCTCGAAGACCAGGTCCTGCGCCGCCAGCTCCCGCATCTTCTTCTCGATGGCCTCCAGATCCTCGGGCACGAAGGGCCGTGGCACCACGAAGTCGTAGAAGAAGCCGTCTTCCGTGGCGGGCCCGATGCCGCACTGCACCGACGGAAACAGGTTCGTCACGGCTGCAGCCAGCAGATGCGCGGTGCTGTGACGATAGATGGTCAGGGCCTCGGGCGCGTCCGCCGTCAGGATGCGCACCGACGCATCCGACGACAGCGGACAGGCCAGGTCGACGACCCGGCCATCGACCTCGCCGGCGAGCGCCGCTTTCGCGAGCCGCGGGGAGATCGCTTCCGCGAGGTCGCGCACGGACGTGCCCACAGGCACCTCGCGACGCGATCCATCCGGGAGCGTGACGACGATCTGGCTCATGGAAGAAACGTGATCGACCTTCGACTCACTTCGTTCGCTCAGGACATTCATCATGGGCCCATGAGCGAGGCGTCGACCCCCACGCCGTGGGTGGTCGGCCCGAGTCGAATGGTAGGCACGGGTGGACTCGAACCACCGACCTCCTGCGTGTCAAGCAGGCGCTCTAACCTCTGAGCTACGCGCCTTCGCTCCGGAAAGACCGTTCTCAGACGAACCATCAGTATAGCAGAGGCATGCAGGCTCACCGGCCGCGCAGAGCTCGCGATAAGCCAATTGGCGTGCGAGCGATCCACCCGGGCAAGCGCGTCTGTCTCCCTACGCGGCCTTCTTCGGGGCGACTCGCTCGAGGGCTTTGTCGAGGACAGGGTCGTTGGCCGGAGGCAGCTGCCCGAATTCGACTTCGGGCTGATCCACCAGCACGCTCGGCGCGAGTCCCTTCTCATGGAGCGGCGTACCGGACGGCGTCAGATACCGCGTGACCGTGAGGTAGAGCCCGCTGCCATCCGGCAGTCGAATGAGGCGCTGGGCGGAAGCCCGACCAAGCGTGTGCTCGCCGATGAGCTCCGCGCGCTTGTTGTCGACGAGCGCCGCCGCGAAGAGCTCAGCCGCGTTCGAGGTGCCGCTGTCCACGAGCACCGTGGCCGGGATCGTCACGGCTCCGTCTCCTGGCCGTGCATCGAACGTCTCACGAGCCGAGCCCTTGGTCTCGCGAATGGCGATGGTGCCGCTCTTCACGAACAGACGGGCGAAGGCGATACCGGTCTCGAGCGAGCCCCCCGATGTGCGACGGATGTCGAGGATGAGGTGCCTGGCGCCGCCTTTGGCGAGATCGGCGATCTGTGCTTTGGCCTGATCCACCGTCCGTGAGCCGAAACTCGCGACCCGCACGTACCCGACGCCAGGTGCCAGCGACCGGCTGGTGACTTCAGTCCCGGAGACGGCTTCGCGCACCAGCTCGATGGCGTGCGGATCATTGGCATTGCCACGGAACACGCTCAGGGACACCTTGGAGCCGACCGGCCCCCGCAAGGCGCGCATGCCTTCCCACACCGACATCTCGCGGGTGGGCTTCCCGTCGATCGCACGAATGTAGTCGCCGGTCTGGAGCCCCGCCTTGGCCGCGGCCGATCCGTCGCGCGCGGCGATCACCCGCAGGTAGTACTGCCGGGTGAGGTCGAGCCCCACATCACCCGCTGGCAGGGCTACGCCACTTTCGACCTGTTTGACCTGCTCCGCGGTCAGAAACGCACTATCTGGGTCGAGGCTGTCCGCCAGACCGTCCATGGCGCCGCGCATCACCTTGTCGATGTCGACCTTCTCGACGTAGTTGCTGCTGATGAGGCCGACGACGTCGTTGAAGATCTTCAGTTCCTGATACGGTGCCCCCTCGCGCGCGATGACTCGGCTCAGCAGTCCACCGGCCACGGTGAACACCACGAACGGGGCCGACAACCAGAACACGAAACGACGCGTCGTGGAGGACATATCTGTACTGACGCCTCTCGGGATGAGTCGAGTCGCCGCTCCCCTTACTCTCGACGTTTGAACGGGGGTCTGTCAATAGGCCCGTCATGGGGGTGACAGCAGGGATTTCGTGCTCGTGATGCCCGGGGCGCGGCGCCCCCGCGAGCGATTGAGCCGGGGTTTGGGGCAGAGACCCGGCTGATCTGGCCCGGTGTCGTCTGCCGCGGGTGCGATCAGGGCGCGGGCAGGCGCTCCAGCCACTCCACGGGATCCACCGGTCGGCCATCGACGCGCAGCTCGAAGTACAGACCGGCCTCGCCAACCGGAGGAGCACCGCTTCGACCGATCGGCGCTCCGCGATCGACGTGCATGCCCCGTCCCACGGCCATCTCCGTCAGGTCGCCGTACAACGTAAACGTGCGATCTCCATGGTCCACGATGACGAGGTTGCCGAAGCCCTCGAAGCTACCCGCGAAGGTGACAGTCCCATCGTGAACGGCCTGCACCGGCGTGCCCTCCGGTGCGCCGATTGCGATGCCGGAGCGGCCGGGCGCGGGGCGCCAGTCCGAGCTCGGCCGTTCGGCGTGAGTGATTGGCCAGGGGAGCACGCCCTTGAATGGACCGATGGGCAAGCGGGCGAATCGCCCCCCGGCTGATCCTGAAGCGGTCTCGACGGCGGCTTCCAGTTTGAGCTTGGCCGAGTCCATCTCGCCCGCGAGGCGCGCCGTCAGGTCGCGCTCCCGATCGATTTCGGCGACCAGCGCATTTTTCGCCGCGATCGCCTGCGTTGCCGCCGCTTCGGCCGCGACCGCCTTCCGATGCTTGGACTCCCATTCCCGCCGTTGAGCGAGAAGTGCCGCGCGGGCTCGCGCGAGCGCAGCCAAGCGGGCGTGAAACGCGCCGAGGACCGCCTGGTCGCGGGCAGCCAATGCGGCCACGGTGCGCGAGGCCTGGCCGATGCGAGCGACGTTCGCCGTGGAGAGCAGCAGCCGCGCGTAGCGCCCCTTGCCCAGCTTGTAGAGATCGACCAGCCGTGAGGCGAGAACCGGGCCCTCGCGGTCCCGATCCTGCTCGAGGCGTCTGATCTCGATATCGGTCGCCTCAACGGCCGCACCGGTTGCGGCCACATCCGCGTCGGCGGCGTTTCGCTCCTCGGCCGCCATTTGTCTGGCGAGCTCGAGTTGCCGCAGCTGGCGTAGCAGCGTGCGTTCCTCGAGCGCCAGCCGTTCGGCTTCGGCGTGCAGCGCCTCGAGGCGAGCTCGCGCGCGCGCCGCGAGCGCTTCGGCGTGTCCGGGAGGCGGCGGCGCCTGCGATGCCACCCGGCCCGCCGTGACCCACGCGGCGCCGAGCACCCCCACCAGCACAACGCTCGATCGAAAGGCGCGACGACAGGCTCGACCGCAGATGCGCACGGGCTGCTTGGAGTATCGGCGCCTGCGCGCACGGCGTGCAGGGGCGTGTGGGGAGTGGCAGCCAAGAGCCTGCGCGCGCATTTGATACCCTGTTGCCATGGCGCCACTTGGCAAGCGCGCGATGGGCGTCGACCTCGGTCGTCGTCGCATCGGGCTGGCCGTCAGCGACCCGACCGGTACTCTGGCGCGACCGCTCGGCACGCTGACCATCGACTCGGGGGATGGGACCGACGCCGTGGCGCGCGCAGTTGGTCGCCTGGCGAGCGAAGACGACGGGCTCAGCGTCGTGGTGGTGGGCGTGCCGTCTCGGCTCGACGGTTCCTCCACGCAACGGACCGAGGAAGCGAGAGCCTTCATTGCGGCGCTCGGGCGCCTGACGAGCATCCCTATCGTGGGTGAAGACGAACGACTGACCAGTCACGAGGCAGAGGCGCGCCTCGCAGAACTGGAGCGCGATTGGACCAAGCGCAAGCGACGCTTGGATGCCGCTGCAGCCGCTGTGATCTTGCAGAGCTACCTCGATCGGTTCTCGGCGCCGCCAGTCGACGAGCGCCCTTCGGGCGTAGGTGGGAAATAGACGAGGCTATGCGTCGACTGGTGCGGGTGGTGCTGCTCCTCGTGGTACTGACCGGCGCGGCGGCGGCGGTCTTGGGCTGGCGTGTCTACCAAACGGCGGACCGTCCGTTCGGCTCGCAGACCGCCGACGCGCCCGCCATGGTCGAGATTCCCCCTGGCGTCGGGACGCCCTCGATTGGCGCCCGGCTGGTCGCGGCGGGTGTCGTGCGAGATCGCTTGACGTTTCGGGTCGCCGTCTGGCGCAGCGGTCGCGCACGGGCACTGCAGGCGGGCGACTACCGGTTCGATCGCCCGATGACGCCGCTCGAGGTTCTCGACAAGATCGCCCGGGGCGAGGTCGACGTCGTGCCCCTGACCTTTCCGGAGGGACTGACGATCGCCGAAATGGCTGGTCGATTCGAAATGGCGGGTTTGGGCCCCGCTTCGGCGTTCGTCGAGGCGGCGCGGAACGCCTCGCTCATCCATGCCTTGGATCCGGAAGCCACGGACCTCGAAGGGTATCTGTTCCCGAGCACCTATGCGCTGTTACGGCGGACCGACGCCGCAGGCCTTGTGCAGCAGATGGTCTCCAGCTTCACCGCTGCGCTCACGCCAGACCTGCGCGAGGCGGCGCGCGTGCGTCAGCTGTCGATTCGACAGCTCGTCACGCTTGCGTCGATTGTCGAGAAGGAGACCGGCGCGCCCGAGGAGCGACCGCTCGTCGCCAGCGTCTACGCGAATCGGCTGCGGATCGGCATGCCGCTGCAGTGTGATCCGACGGTCATCTACGCCCTCGTCCGGCACGGCCGGTACGACGGGAATCTCCGTCGGGCGGACCTCCAGTTCGACTCGCCCTATAACACGTACCGGTATCCCGGTCTGCCTCCTGGTCCCGTGGCGGCGCCGGGCCTCGCGTCGCTCCGGGCGGCCGCCGCGCCCGCATCGTCGGACTACCTGTACTTCGTCAGCCGCAACGACGGCACACACGTCTTCGCGCGGACGCTCACCGAGCACAACCGCAACGTGCAGCGCTTTCAGGTGGAGTACTTCCGTCAGCGACGGTTAGCCAGCCAGTCCCGGTAAGGGGAGGTGGAAACGGCCCGGATGGGCTCAGTCTCGCCCAAGTGTGGGGTGGTCGCTGAATCGACGGGCCGACCTGTGGGCAGCCGTCGCGGCCGTAGGCAGTAGAATCTCGGGCCTGGCCCTCAGTGACGCACACGACACGCTTGGTGGCGGTCGGCTTCGTCGTCCTCTTCGGGTTCTTCGCGCGCGCAGCCACGTACCGGGCGCCGCTTCTCGATCATCACGCCTGGCGGCAGGCAGACACCGCGTCAATTGCCCGTAACTTCGCGCGAGAGCGTCTGAACCCGTTGTATCCGCAAGTGGACTGGCGCGGCGATCGGGCGACCGGTTATGTCGAGACGGGACTTGAAGCCTTCGCGTTCGTCGTGGCCGTGGTCGCAGCGGTCGCTGGCTTTCACAGTGCCATGGGCCGTGTGCTGAGCGCGCTCCTCTTTCTTGCATCGAGCCTGATGGTGTGGCGCCTGGTGAGCCGGCGATATGGCGAGGAGAACGGTTTGGTCGCCGTGTTCTGCTACGCCTTCGCCTTTCCGCTCTTGCTCTTCATCGAGCGCGCATTCATGAACGAGTCGATGCTGATCTGTTTGTCGCTCGGATCGCTCCTGGCGGCGCAGCGATACCTCGACAACCGGTCGACGGGCGCACTGGTCTCTCTCTTACTGGCCACGTCGCTGCTCGGGGCCATCAAGCTGCCCTACCTCATCATTTGGGCGCCGATTGTGGGTCTCTTCGTCGAGCGTGATGGCTGGCACGCCGTTCGGCGCCCGGTGCTTGGCCTGATGGCCGTCGTGAACCTGGGTATGGCCGGCGCGTGGTACTGGCATGCGCATCGTCTCGGTGCCGAGTCGGGCTTGTCGTTCGGCATTACCGACAAGCTGTTCGATGCGAGCACTGTATTCTCGTTCGAATTCGCTCGCACCATTCTCGATCGCTTGGTGCGCGACATCCTGACGCCGGTCGGTCTGGTCGCCGTCGCGGTCGGTACCTGGCAGGCGGTTCGGCAGCAGCGATCCTGTGAGGTCTTCGGCCTGCTTGGTTTCATTGCATACCTGGTCATCGTTAGTGGGGGGAACCGCCACCACGACTACTACCAGCTTCCCCTGATCCCGATGGCGGTGCTGCTGGAGGCCCGAGGTCTTGGCGTGTTGAGCACGACGCTTGGCGGTGGAAGCGAGGCGCGGCGTGCGTACGCCCTCGCGCTCCTGCTCGGCGCGCTCTCCTTGAGCACGTTCATCCGGTTGGTCAGTGCCAACTCGTGGTACGAGTACCGCGCCGCGGACGTCACGATGTGTGAGGCCATCCGGACGGCGAGCGCACCGGACGATCGTGTGGCCTTCATTGGTGACAACAATCCCCAGATGCTGTATTGCATCGATCGCAAAGGGTGGCTGCTGTCGGCTGGCGAGAGCACCGAGCCACGCATCAAGGAGATCCTGGACCGTGGCGCCCGGCTGATTGTCTTGTCCCGGGCACTCCCTGACGGGACCGTCCGGCAGTTGCTGGCCGCTGCAGGGACTCCCATTCTGGCCAATGAGCGTGTGGAGGTATTCCGGCGTTGAACACCGTTCGCCCGGATCCGCCAGGAGACCGCAAGGCCCAAGGACCACAGCACCAAGGCCTGACAGCGCGCCACACGAAAACCGAAAGCGCCCTAACGCTCCCCCCACTTCAACTTGGTCCGCAGCACCTGGAAGTAGCTGCGGGTGGTCGGCTTGCACAGGCGCAGCCGTGCGTCGGCAACGCGGACGCTGATCTCGTCTCCGGCCTCGAGCCGGTACGAAGCTTGTCCGTCGAACGTGATATGGACTTCGTCGGGGCCGCCGATGGTCGGCTGGACGCGCACGGCCGACTGGGCGGGGATGACGACCGGCCGATTGGTCAACGTATGTGGCGCGATCGGCGTGACGACCAGGCCGTCCACCGTGGGCACGATGATGGGGCCGCCGGCCGCGAGGTTGTAGGCTGTCGACCCGGTTGGCGTGCTCACGATGAGGCCGTCGGCCTTCACGCGTGTGACGAACTCATCGCCAACCCAGATGGCAAGGTCGACCATCCGGGATCGCGCCGCCTTGGTGATGACGACGTCGTTCAGGGCGACGTGGCTGGCGAAGATGTCCGCGCCTCGTCGAACGGCGCCACGCAGCATCGCCCGTTCCTCAAGGTGCACCTGACCCGATAGAGCGGCCTCGAGCGAGGGATAGAGCTCGGGCAGCGTGATCTCGGTGAGGAAGCCAAGGCTCCCGAAATTCACGCCGAGAATCGGCACGTTGGACCCGGCTTCCCCGATGCAATCGGCCATCCCGAGCAGTGTGCCGTCGCCGCCGAGTACCAGCACCAACTCGACGTCTGTGGCGAGTCGACGCTTGTCGACGACCTGCCGCGTGGGCGAGGACGGCATGAGCGAGGCGGTGCCGGTCTCGAAGCAGACCGAGAGCCCGCGCCGGCCGAGCCACACTTCGATGTCGACGAGGTGCGTGCGTGCAGCGTCGAGGCCGGCCTTGGCGATAACGCCGATGCGGTGAATCGAACGCGAGCGTCCCGGGGGCATGGGGTCCGATCCTAGGGTATTTCTCTGTTGGATGTCGCAGGTCGAGGCGGCTGGCCGGTTTCACTCGTTTCTCAGGTGAACGAAGAACTCACGGTTCCCTGAGGCACCGGTGATCGGAGACGCCGTCTGGCCCGTCGCACGCAGTCCTACCGCTGCCGCCGCAGCGACGATCTCGGAGACGACCCGGTCGTGGACGGTCGAATCGGTCACGAGGCCGCCTGGCCCGACCTCCCGCCGCCCAGCCTCGAACTGTGGTTTGACGAGTGCCACGACATCGGCGCCCGGCGTCAGAAGCGCCGGCACGACAGGCAAGATGTGCCGCAGCGAGATGAACGAGACGTCAACCGTCACGAGGTCGACTCGGTGGGGGAGGTCGGCTGCGGTGAGCGCTCGTGCGTTGCGCCGCTCCTCGACGATGACGCGTGGGTCGGAGCGCAGGCGCCAGTCGAGTTGGCCTCGTCCGACGTCGAGCGCGACGACGCTCCGCGCGCCGTGCCTGAGCAAGACATCCGTGAAACCGCCAGTGGACGCGCCGATGTCGAGCGCGCGCCGTCCCGCCACCGCGATCCCGAACACGGCCAGGGCGTGCGCGAGCTTGACACCGCCGCGCCCGACGAAGGGATGGTCCGGTGTCACGAGCGCCACGACGGCGTCGGCGGGGACGGTCGTGCCCGCCTTCGTGACGACCTGGCCGTCGACGGTCACCTGACCGGCCAGAATCAGGCCGCGCGCGCGCTCGCGCGACGGGACCAGCCCACGCTCGACCATGCATAGATCGAGTCGTGCGCTCGCCGTCGAGGAGGACCGTGCGGGTTGCCTCGCCTGCGCAGATCGGCGCTTCGATTCGGCAGCCATTCGAGGGGCTCAGGTCGTGCCGGCCGTGGTGAGCGTCAACTGTGTCGCTGCAGCATCCATTCCGCGATCGGCCACAGCCATCCGTGGGTCAACTGTGCGCCCTCGAGCGAAGTCCGCGCGCGCGCGATACAGTCCGCGGCCAGACGACGGGAGTGATCGACGCCAAAGAGCGCTGGATAACTCGGCTTTTCGCTGGCGGCGTCCTTCCCCACGGTCTTGCCGAGTGTCGCCGCATCGCCTTCCACGTCGAGGACGTCGTCGATGATCTGGAACGCCAGCCCGAGGTTGGCCGCGTAGTCGTCGATGGCGGAGACGAGGTCGTCGGGCGCGTGCGCCATGATGGCACCGGCTGACGCCGAGGCTCGGATGAGCGCGCCGGTCTTGCGCGCGTGCATGCCCTCCAGCCCGGCGGCGTCCAGTGTGAGTCGAGCGTGCTTGGTTTGCCCACACGCCTGGAGGTCGATTGTCTGGCCGCCGACCATGCCACGTGCGCCCGCGGCGCGGGCGACGAGATCGAGCACGCGGAGCTTGCGTTCGAGCAGGGCCCGCTCCGCGGTGTTGGGCTCCCGCGCCAGGAGCTCGAACGCCGCGGCCTGAAGGCCGTCGCCAGCGAGAATGGCCACGCCCTCGCCAAAGACGACGTGCGCGGTCGGCCGTCCACGACGTAGCGAATCGTTGTCCATCGCCGGCAGGTCGTCGTGAATCAACGAATACGTGTGCAGCATCTCGATCGCGCACGCCGCAGGAAGAGCCGCGTCGAAGGCCGTGATGGTCGCGGCCTCGGTCCCCGTCCGTCGGGCCACCGCATCGGCCGCCGCGAGGGTCAGCACGGGACGCAGTCGTTTCCCCCCCGCGAACAGGCTGTAACGCATGGCCTCTCCGATGAGGGCCGGACACGCCGGGGGGCGCGGCAGCCAGTCGTCGAGCGCCCGCTCCACTCGGGTCCGGACGCGGTCGAGGAGCTCTGTGAGCGCGTGGTTCGCTGTCACCGGTCGGGGTCGTCTGACGCCGAGAGGCCCGACGCCGATTTCAGCTCGCCCCGATCGGTCAGAAGATCGATCCGGCGCTCGGCGTCTTCGAGTCGAGCGTGGCAGAACCGGGACAGCTGCACGCCCCGTTCGTAGAGCGCGAGCGACTGCTCGAGCGGCAGGTCGCCCTCCTCGAGCTTCTTGACGATGCCGTCGAGCTCGGCGATCGCCGCCTCGAAATCCTTGATCGACTGACTCGCGTCGGGCGGCTCGGTCATGTTGTGGTCCATGAGTGAGGCGACTCGCGGCGGGGCGCCCCACACGAGGCCCGCGGATGCGCGACGGACTGCTCCCCGGCGCAGGCGGTGACGACGCTCTACGTCGCCGCGGGCAATGGCGATAGTGTAACCGCGAGCGCCGGACCCATGTCCTACGAGCTCGTGCGCCCGCGAACCTCGCACTCGAGCTCACCGCGCGAGAGCGTCACGTGGACGCGGTCGCCATGGGCGACCGCGGCAGCGTCGCGGACAAGCGCCGAGCGATCGGCGTTCCAGCACACGGCGTATCCGCGCCCAAGGACGGCGAGCGGGCTCAACGTTTCGAGGCGGCTGGCGCTGCCCCGAAACCGTGCGTTGGCCGTGTGCAGGTGCGCGGCCATCGCCCGTGCGGCGCGGGCGTCAGCCGCGACGAGGCGGGTCCGGATGATCGCGAGTCGCCGGCCCAGATCGCACAGCTCGAGGCGTCGTCGCAGCTGCTGGAGCCGGCGGTCACGCCCTCTGAGCCGCTCGTGGACCTGCCGGACCAGGTCGTGCTGGAGCTCGGAAACATGGCGCTCGAGGTTGGCCAGGCGACCCTGGTACCCCGCGAACGCCGGGCGGCCGGTCAGCGCGCTCAGACGCCGGCCGAGCGTCTGCACACGTGCCCGAATGCTGCCCCGCAGGCGATCTTCCAGCCGGCCGATTCGCGAGGCGAACTCGTCTTTGCCGGCAATCACGATCTCGGCGGCGGCCGACGGCGTGGGTGCCCGAACGTCGGCGACGAAATCCGCAATGGTCACGTCGGTCTCGTGGCCGACGGCGGAGATGACCGGCACGGGGCAGAGCGCAATCGCGCGCGCGACGATCTCCTCGTTGAATGCCCAGAGGTCCTCGATTGAACCGCCGCCACGGGCCACGATCACGACGTCGACCTGGGGCACGCGCGAGACGGCCTTGAGACCCCGGGCGATCTCGGGCGCCGCGCCCTCGCCCTGCACGCGCACGGGTCGAATCACGACGTGCACGCTCGCGTGCCGGCGTCCCAGCACGTGCAGCATGTCGCGGATGACGGCGCCATCAAGTGAGGTGACGATCCCGATCCGCCGCGGCAAGCTCGGCAGCGGACGCTTCCGCGCGCGGTCGAAGAGCCCTTCCTCTTGGAGCCGTGCCTTCAGCTGATCGAAGGCCAGCTGCAGGCGACCGAGACCGTACGGTTCGAGGTGCTCGCACACCAGCTGGTATTCGCCCTTGGGCTCGTACACCGAGACGCGGCCGCGCGCGATGACCTTCAGCCCGTCTTCGGGCTTGAACTTCAGGTAGCGCAGCGCCGATCGGAAGATGATCCCGCGCATCTGAGCGCGAGCGTCCTTGAGCGTGAAGGAGAGGTGCCCGGTGGTCCACGGCCGGCAGTTCGACAGCTCGCCTTCGACCCACACCTCGTAGAACTCCGACTCGAGAAGGTTGCGAAGGTGCGCGGTGAGGCGGCTGACCGTGAGCACCTGGCGGCCGCCCATCTCGCCCTCGCGCGTGGTCGTGGTCGCCGTGTGTCGCCCCTCGAGCTTCGGCGCGTCAGGAGGTCGAGCGACAGAAGGGCGAGCGGCTCTCCGACGATCCGGGCGCTCGTGTCCGACAGCCTCGCCGAAGGGCAGGCCAGGCTCGTCGCGTCGATTGCTCACGTCGTGCCCTCCGACCGTCCGGCCAGGGTGCTGAGCTCGTCCAAGCTGTAGCTCAGGCGCTCGATGTCGACGGCGCGCCCGCTCCCATCATCGATCTCGACAACGACGGCGTGCAGGCGCGGATTCCCGGTGGCGGTCTCGAAGCGGGCCGGCATGCCATTCAGAAACCGGGTCACGGCAGGCTCGATCTCCACGCCGATCACCGAGTCGTGCGGGCCCGTCATGCCGACGTCGGTCAGGAACGCGGTTCCGCGGGGGAGGATGCGCTCATCCGCGGTCTGGACATGAGTATGTGTGCCGAGGACGGCGGCCACCTGCCCATCCAGGAACCAGCCCATCGCGGCCTTCTCCGACGTCGCTTCCGCGTGGAAGTCGACGACGAGGATGCGGGTTCTCGACCGCAGCGCGTCGATCTCGCGGCGCACCACGCTGAACGGGTCGTCGAGCGTCGGCATGAAGACCCGTCCCATGAGGTTGATGACACCCACCGATTGACCCGTCCGCGCACGGGCGAGATAGCTGCCGTTGCCCGGCACGCCCGCCGGATAGTTCGCGGGACGCAGCAGACGCGGCTCCGCGCCGATGTACCCGATGGCTTCCTTCTTGTCCCAGATGTGATTGCCGGAGGTCATGACGTCGACCCCTTGGTCGAGCAACTGATCGCCGATCTCGCGCGTAATGCCGAAGCCCGCTGCCGCGTTCTCGGCGTTGGCGACGACCAGCCCGATGGCGTGCGTGTCGATGAGCGCGCCGAGGCCGCGCTTGACGAGGTCTCGCCCTGGGCGACCCACGATATCGCCGATGAAGAGGAGCCGCATGGTGATTGGAGTCAGCCTAGGTCGAGGTCGCGAGGCACGTCACGGGGATGCGAACCGTGCGTCCCCGTCGCTCCGGACGTTTCGGAATCGTGACCCGCAGCTCCCCGTCGGCGAGCGTGGCGTGCGCCTGGCCCATCTCGCAGGGAGCCGAGAGTCGGACGAGCCGTGCGAAGCGGCCGAATCCGCGTTCGACGAGGTGAAAGCTGGCGCCACTCCACCGCCGACGCGGTGCCTTTTCGCCGACGATGAGCACGGCCGAGCCTTTGGCGATCACGCGAACGGCTTCGGCCGGCACGCCGGGAAGATCGGCTCGAATTTCTACGCTGTCCTCCGTCTCGAAGACGTCCAGGGCCGGTGAGCACTCGCCGACAGGCGTGCCGGCGTCGACCCCCTTCTGGATGTCGAGCCAGGCGCGCCGGACCTCCTCGGTGAACTCGCCGGTCTCTGAGGTGAGCATGACGGCCTGAACAGGGGAGCGCATCTTCAGAATCATGGCACAGGGATCGTCCTCATCCAACCCACGCCTCGTTCCAGGAGGCTGCCTGATCTCGTCGCGTCGGTTCGCGCGGCCGGAACGAGCAGATGCACCGGGCCGCTCGTGCACAGGTCGGTCTCGGGGCGTGGTGGACGGGCGATCGGAGGGCGCCTCGTCGCGCAGCGCGGGGGGGGGGCCAGGCTTTGGGCGGCTTGTGCAGCGGAGCTTGAGCCGCGCTTCGATGCCTCGTTGCCTCGGTTCGGGCCATAGGGCATCGGGCGGGGGCCGGGGAGTCGAGGCCAGCTGTGCCGCAAATATGAGTGCATTGAAGTCATAAAATATGCTTGACATAAGCTAATACCGTGCTAGACTTGGTTCTAGTTCTGAGCGAACGGAGGTTTTCCATGGCGGGAAAAGTCATCGGCATCGACCTGGGCACGACCAACTCGGTCGTCGCCGTGATGGAGGGTGGCCAGCCGGCCGTGATCGTCAATCAAGAGGGCTCACGGCTCACGCCTTCCGTGGCCGCGATTGCGAAGGACGGGGAGCGGCTCGTCGGCCAGGTGGCCAAGCGACAAGCCGTGACCAACCCCGAGAACACGTTCTATTCGATCAAGCGCTTCATGGGCCGGAAGTTCGACGAGGTGCGCGCCGAAGCGGCACGGATGCCGTACAAGGTCGTCCAGTCGCCGAACGGCGACGCGTGGGTGCACGCGCGAGGGAAGGAATACTCGCCACCTGAAGTCTCGGCGATGACCCTGCAAAAGCTGAAGCAGGCCGCCGAGGACTACCTGGGCGAGAAGGTCACCGACGCGGTCATCACCGTGCCTGCCTACTTCAACGACGCGCAGCGACAGGCGACCAAAGACGCCGGGAAGATCGCGGGTCTCAACGTGCTGCGGATCATCAACGAGCCGACGGCCGCTGCGCTGGCCTACGGCCTCGACAAGAAGCGTGACGAGACCATCGCCGTGTACGACTTCGGGGGTGGCACGTTCGATATCTCCGTGCTCGAGGTGGGCGAAGGGGTCGTCGAGGTGAAGGCCACCAACGGCGATACGCACCTGGGCGGCGACGATCTCGATGACCGGATCATCGATTGGCTGGTGTCGGAGTTCAAGAAGGCCGAAGGCGTCGACCTCTCGAAGGACCGGATGGCACTCCAGCGGCTCAAGGAAGGCGCGGAGAAGGCCAAGATCGAGCTCTCGACGGCGATGGAGACCGACGTCAACCTGCCGTTCATCACGGCGGATCAGACCGGTCCGAAGCATCTTCAGGCGAAGCTGACGCGGGCGAAGCTCGAGCAGTTGGTCGACGATCTACTGCAGCGCGCCATGGGACCGGTGCGACAGGCGCTCGCCGATGCGGGCCTCGACCCGTCCAAGATCGACGAAGTCGTTCTCGTGGGCGGCTCGACGCGCATGCCCAAGGTTCAGCAGCTCGTGCGCGAGTACTTCAAGAAGGATCCCCACAAGGGCGTGAATCCGGATGAGGTCGTGGCGGTCGGCGCGGCCGTGCAGGGGGGAGTGCTTGCGGGTGAAGTCAAGGACGTGCTGCTGCTCGACGTCACGCCGCTCTCGCTCGGCATCGAGACGCTCGGCGGCGTGATGACGCGCCTTATCGAGCGCAACGCGACGATCCCCACGCGCAAGAGCGAGACGTTTTCGACGGCGACCGACAACCAGACGAGCGTCGAGGTGCACGTGCTCCAGGGCGAGCGACCCTTGGCGCGCGACAACCGCACCCTGGGTCGATTCCATCTGGTCGGACTGCCGCCCGCGCCTCGAGGGCTGCCGCAGATCGAGGTGTCGTTCGACATCGACGCCAACGGGATCGTGAACGTCAGCGCCAAGGACGTGGCGACGGGCAAAGTGCAGCAGATCACCATCAGCGGAGCGAGCGGCCTCTCCAAGCCGGAGGTCGACCGGATGGTGAAGGACGCGCAGAGCCATGCCGAGGATGATCGCGCGCGGCGCGATCTCATCGAGGCTCGCAATCAGGCCGACGCGCTCGCGTATCAGGTCGAGAAGACCGTCAACGAGCACCGCGAGACGCTGCCGGTGGGCGAGCTCTCGAAGGTGGAGGCGGCGCTCGCCGAGCTGCGGACCGCGATGGCGTCCGACGACCTGCAGGCGCTGCGCGGCGCGATCGAGGCGGTGCAGCGAGCGTCGCATGCCCTGGCGGAGCACCTGTATCAACGCGCGCCGGGCGCGGGCGCGACTGCGGGCACCGGACGGCCGGCGCAGCCGGGGGTCCGTGACGCCGAAGTCGTCGATGCTGAATTCGCCGAAACCAAGTAACGGTGCACGCCACCGGAGTCACCCTGAGGAGGACCGCATGGCCATGATTCGTTACAGCGACCCGTTCCGTGAGTTCGCCCAACTGCAAGACCGGATCAATCGGGTGTTCAGCGACGCCTACGGCGTTGGGGATGAGGCGACGTCCGGCTCCTGGACGCCGCCGGTCGACATCTACCAGACGGGGGACCAGCAGGTCGTCCTCAAGGCCGAGCTGCCCGCGATGAAGCGCGAGGACATCGAGATCACGGTGGACAACGGCACCTTGACCCTGAAGGGCGAGAAGCATCTCGACGGTGACGTCAAGGAAGAGCAGTTCCACCGTATCGAGCGCCGGTATGGGTCGTTCCGGCGAACCTTCTCGTTGCCGCAGACCGTCGACACGAGCAAGGTGTCGGCGGACTACCGCGATGGCGTGCTGACGATTCGGCTGCCGCTCAGAGAGGAGGCGCGCACGCGTCAGATCAAGGTCGACGTTGCGGCCTGAGGATCGCGATCCGGTCGAGGGGCCGCTTCCGCCGGCATGCGGCGTGAGGCGGCCCTGCGGCTGCCGGGCCTGCTCGCGACGGCCCGCCGGAAAGAGGGACTTTTGGTCCCTCTGGGCTGCGTGTTACGCTTAGATGGTTGTGATGGATGAGGTGACCGTGCAGCTCGGCGAATCTACCGAACCGCAGGAAACGACCAATCTTCCGCTCATGCCGACCGAACCGGCCCCCCCGATTGGGAGCCGATTCCTCTTCGTCGACGTGGCAGCTCTCAGGGCCAAACAGCTGCGCCGTGGTGCCCAGGCGCGGTTCGAGACGGAGCCGATCCATGCGCCGCTCAAGCCCGAGCGGGTCGCGATGGAGGAAGTTCGGCGGGGTCTGGTGCCCTACACGGTGCCCCCGTGGCGGCGATTCTCCGCGGCGTCACCGCCCTCCTGATTGGTGCGAAGGACCTCCATGACTGATGCGCTCCAGATTGCCCTTGGCGCACTGCAGGGCCTGCTCTCGAGCACGCTGTTCGTGCTCGCGCTCTTCATTGGCTTCTGCATCGTGGTGGGGTTCACCAAGATGAAGAAGACGGCAGGGGACGCGATGGTCGTGAAGAGCCTGGACGAACGCGTGAGCAAGCAGCCGATGATCTATCTGTCGCCCACGGCGCCGCGTGGGCCCGCCGATCAGTTGCGGTCACCCGAGTTGCTCGAAGCGGCCCGGCGCGCCTGATCGCGCCGCGAGGTTCTCCGCACGCTCAGGCCACGCTCTCGGGTTGCCAGCGGAGTCCGAGGTTCAGAAGGCGCTGCAGCAGCGCCTCGTACGCCAGCCCCGCCCGGTCCGCCGACGCGGCAAAATCTTCGCCCCGCGCGATCTGAGGATTCGGGTTCGCCTCGAGAATCCAGACGCGACCATCGGCACCCAGACGCAAATCGATCCGCGCATAACCGCTCAACTCGAGGGCCCGATACGCACGCCGGCACAGATGCTGGATTGCGTCCGCGGTCTCGGGCGCGAGATCCTTGGCCAGTCCGCTCTCGATGCCGTACTTCTTCTGATACTTCACGCTCCACTTGACCCGGTCGGTGGCAATACGCCTGGCCTCAGGTGGCATGTTGGTGAAGAAGAGCTCCCAGACGGGGAGCGCCTGTAGCGCCTGGTTGCCGAGCACGCCCACATACAGCTCCCGTCCCTCGATGTACTGCTCGACGATCGCCGCGGTTCCGATGCTCTCGTGCACGAAGATGACGCGCTCCCGCAGCTTGTCATCGCTGTCCACGACCGAGGCCTGCGAAATCCCGATCGAGGACTCCTGGGTCAGCGATTTGACGATGAGCGGAAAGGTGAGGCGCTTGGGTCGACGGACCGGCCGTCCGATTCGGAAGACCTCGAACTCTGGGACGAGCAGCCGATGGTAGGCCAGGAGCTTCTTGGA
>Ga0194132_10001700_pt1 | contig 43805 bp, 31 predicted proteins | sample TA2KigOf80mmetaG_FD_148612 | JGI IMG/M metagenome (GOLD analysis project Ga0194132, IMG submission 148612) | Freshwater microbial communities from Lake Tanganyika, Tanzania - TA2015054 Kigoma Offshore 80m | ecosystem: Environmental > Aquatic > Freshwater > Lake | place: Tanzania: Lake... | reverse complement strand
CCGGCGGCAGCTCCTCGGCGCGTGGCATACGGGCTCCCCGTACGAGCACCGGGACGACCGGAATGTCTCGCTTCAGCGCGGCCGCCACCTCGAGTCGGACGAAATCGTTCTGATCGTCGAGGCGCCGCTTGCCTTCGGCGTTGGTGGCGCTGAGCCAGTTGGTCCCTATCAGGGCCAACAGCACGAGTGACGAGCTGGCTCCAGGGTGTCGAACAGCTGCGACGTGCAGCATGACCTCAAGAGTGAGACGACCGTGACGCTGAGCTGAAGTTCTCGCCAGCAGAGTAAGTGGTCGGCGCGCCACCGCCATGTCCTCGGCACGGCCCGGCTCGCATTGCATTCCCTATACGCGGTTCGTGCGATCTCATCGGCCCGGAGGTACACACCCCCTCGTAACGACCGTCGCAGCCGTCACCGCGATCAAGGCGGGAAACGACCACCTCGGGGCCCGGCACGGAGCTCGCCCTTGGCGGGCCTATGGCCCTGCCATCAGTGACCGTCGATACGCCGGATGACTTCGTTCTTCGGGTGATGGCGCACGATCGGCGGCCTGGTCAACACCGACGAGGTGAAGGTCACGTGCTGCCTCGCCGGGCCACCTCGTCCGGTTCCGGCCGATAGCGACGCCCACCGCGGCGACTCGCCCCGCTTCGAGCCACAGCCGCTTGGCGCCGTTCGACGCTCGATTGGTGCGCCTCGGCCGCTATTTCTTGTCCGTCGCGCCGACCAACTCGTCCCAGCGGTTCCCTTCGTGGCACGCGAACTCGAAGTTTTCGTATCCCTTGGGTGCGCGCTCCCAAATGCCGTAGGCGATCTTCCACGGTCGTGTGTAGACGTTCGGGTCCTCGATGGTTGCCTCGTAGTCGATGTTGTCGGCATCGCGCATGATGAAGCGCTCCGTCATCTTCAACGCGGGGCTGTGGAACGTGCCGACCGACATGCCTTCACCGGCAATCTCGCCGATGACCCAGGTCTTGTCGGTGAAGTTCGTCACTTCGACGACGAGCGTGTTGCCCTCCCAGCGCCCACGCGAGTCTCCTGCCCAGAGTTGGATGCCTTTGCCGAGACGAGCCGCCTTGCTGTCAATGGGGATGACGCGGTAATTGTGGTTGTGCTCCTGCAGAATGATGACGTAGCCGGGAGGTTGCATGACCTGCCAGCCGTTGTAGCGGCTGGCGAACCCGAAGCGCGGCCCGGCCGGGAGGCACCGCACGCGCGAGTCGACAAATTCCGGCCGCTCGAGCCAGTTGTCCCGGATGTAATTCCTCTTCGCCAGGGCCCAGGGCTGGAATGGAACCCTGCCGTCGGGGGGATCGACGACCAACACCGTTCCGGGCGGTGGTTTGTAGGAGTCCTTGTGAGCGTTCGTCTCGAACCACTCGGACCCATAGGCGCCTGGATCCGGCCCGCGGTACTTGACCATCCTGTCATGCCAGGCCTTTTGTTCCTCAGGGGTGAACCGCTCCTGGGGAACGAACCAGCCGCTCACGTACATGCCCCGCATGTCCGGCTGGCCGTCAGCCAGACGCTTGGGGGTCCAGGATTTCGCCCTTGACGCCGGGTCCGGCGCTCCTTCCTGCTGAGCTCCCAGCGGGGCCGACAGCAGTGCCAGCACGACAACGGCCGCGGCAGCCGCCACGCGGCGCAGGAATTGTTGTTTCATCTCACCAGCCTCCTCTTGCCGACCGTCCGGCAACGACCCTCTACCATGGTCAACATAGGCCTCCATCGCGGGACAGTCAACCGAAACCGGATGAGAGGGCATCGAGCGCCGCACAGCCTGTCTGGCACCTTCCGTCGGGGCAACGTCACTCAATCTCAACGTCCACCTGCACGCGCTCGTGCTCGACGGGGTGTTCGCGCGTCCCGGGTCGTGCGGGCGGCCATCTGCCCTGTGGTAGGGGCGAATCCAGGCGGCAAGGTCCGATAAGGTCTATTCCGTTGGCCTATCGCACCCAGTTCTCTACCTTCAGCGCCGGCACTCGCTTGAACTCGGCGAGATTGTCGGTGACGCAGACCGCGTCGATCGCTCGCGCGTGCGCGGCAATCAGCATGTCGTGGGCACCGATCGACGCGCCTTTCTTCTCGAGCGCCACGCGAATCACCGCGTAGATGCGTTCGACGTCGGACTCCAGCGCTCGAATGGTGAGGGCGCCGAGCACGGCTTCGACCTGTCTGGTGAGTCGTCGGCTCCCTCGTTTTGCAGCGCCGTAGCGCAGTTCACAGGCCACGACGACGCTGGTCAGGACATTGGCCTCGCCCACGTGCGCGATACGGTCGGCCACGCGTCCCTGCGGCTGACGTATGAGGTTGGAGAGCGTGTTCGTGTCGAGCAGATACAGCGCCGGCATGTCAGAGCTCGACCGGTTCGGCCCGCCGGCGAACGATGGGTGGGAAATCCTCGTCGAGAGGTTTCAGCTTCGACAGGACCGCCAACAGCGAGGGCCCGGCGACGGACTCGACGATCAACCGCGAACCTTCCTTCCGGAGCGTAGCCGCATGGCCAGGCAACTCGAGGTCGCGCGGGATCCGAAGAGCCTGATTGCGGCCGTTTCTGAACAGGCGCACGTGGCGTTCCTGAAGCATGGATCCTCCCGAGGCATATGCCGTACATATGCTACGGCCAGCTGCGCCCGCCCGCAACCGTACTCCGGCCCCAGCCGCCCACGTCCCATCGTCAAGAACGGACGCATGACGCTGGCGGGTGCGGTCGGGAACGAGTCAGACAAGGCCATCGCGTTCGCGCGAGCGCGAGAGGTGACCGGCAGTAGGTCGGCGCAGCCTGTGGCTCGTCGACGCGAGCCTTCAATCCCCCGGCAGCATCACCCACAGGGATGGTCGACCGATGTTGCAGTGCACTGCACGCGCCAAGCCTCCGAGGCCGGCCCAGCTGAGGAAGAGCATCATGCGCGTGGCGTGCCACGCTCCGGAGGCCGAGGCCATTACCGGAGCGGCAGAGGTCTCAGGGCCCGCCACATCCAGGGCGCGCAGCCTCGAGGCGCGCGATGGCACGGGATGAAAGATCGTCTCCACCTTCTCGCCGCGTTCTGGTTCATCATCCTGCCACGCATCGAGCTGCCTGATGACCGCGGCGACGCTGGCTGCGTCGTGCGAACGCCGCGTCCATCGATCTGCGGTGAAGACGGCGGCACGTGACACGGTCGGCAGCACGAGCACGCCGACGAAAGACCAGAGCGTGAACCAGGCCATCGTGGTGATGAATCCGGCCGCCGTCACCAGATCGGCGCGTGGTGCGCCGGCCGCGAGCGCGAAGCCAACGGTGTTCCACGCGACCGCCACGAAGACGCCACGTCGACGCAGGCCGAGCGCGCGAACAGCAACGCGCCGCCGAATCGCGATCGTCAGTTGCTCCGGCGTCAACCGCTCCACCCAGCGCTGCGGAACCCACAGTCGGCTGGCGTCAATTCCTGACCAACCACCGACGAACGACGGCTCCGCGCTCACGACCTCGCGTACCGCGGCTGCAGGCAATCCGGCCTCGACGGCAGCCATGGCGAGAGCGTCGGCCGGGGCACGGATGCCAAGGCCAGTGGCCAGCCACGCCACCAGCCCCTGACGACTGAGCAACACGAGCTGCAGCAGGAGGACCATCACCACTGACGTGGTGGAGCCGAACTGCTGTGCAGTCCGCATGAGCAGAGCAGCGGCGAGCGCAAACCAGATCCACTGCACCGTAACGCCTCGCAGCCACGATGTGATCCACCGGCGTACACCCGGCGATTCACGCACGACGACCAGCCCTCCGATGACGTCGAGCGGGAGGAGGAGTGCCGCGTGAAACAGCCACGCCAGTGCCACCGCTGGCAGCGCGGTGTCGAGTGTCGTCCCGACGTGGGGATCGATTAGGCGGTGCGGCAGATCGAACACCAGGGCGGCCACGCACAGCAGCACGGTCGTGCCGACTCCGCTGATGCCGAGATAGAGTCGCTGTCGGGCGTAAGTCATGTGCGAGCAGAGGCAGAGGGGCGGTAGAACAGCTTACATCGAAGCGCAGAGCGCCCAGGTGAGGGCGCATCCGGCGGGCAGACTCGCCATGCGCGTGTCGTTGACCCGTGTACGACTCGCACCCTGCAGGATCAGCAGCTGTGCAATCATCGGGGCGTGCCCGAACGGCTCTGCATCGCCGTCGTCGTGGCTCCGCCCCGTTGATTGGCAGGCGGCGTGGCGCCGCTCGAGGGCCGCAGCGTTTTGCGCGGTTGTTTGCCACGAGCCACCGGCAGCGTGGGGAGAGAGACATGCGCGTCGCGGACGAAATCACAGGCGAACCCGGTCCGAGCGAGGACCTTGAAAAGGTGATCAGGCGGCTTGTCGACGGGCAGCTGTACAGCGTGCTGTGCACGCAAGGCCAGGGGCAGCCCTACGGGTCGCTCCTGGCGTATGCCATGACTCCCGATCTCAAGGCAGCGGTTTTCGCCACGCAGAAAGCCACCAGGAAATACCGCCTGCTTGCCGAGTGCGATCGCGTGGCGCTCGTCATTGACAACCGGTCGGTGCTTCCCGGGCAGCTCATGGACGTCGAAGCCGTGACGGCGACCGGCCGCGCGCACGAAGTGCCGGCGGGATCGGAGTTCGAGCGGTGGTCCCGGCTGCTCACCGATCGGCACCCGTATCTCCATGCGTTCGTCCACTCTGCGTCCTGCGGGCTCTTCCGCATGGACATCGTTCGCTACTTGCACGTCACCCGTTTTCAGGAAGTCCGGCAATGGGTTCCCACCCGTCCTGGATAGTCCCTCTGGCGGAGGCTGCTCGTGCCGGAGACGGGCTGGTTGGCGGCAAGGCGGCCCGCCTCGGATCGCTCATCCAGTCGGGATTCAGAGTGCCCCGAGGATTCTGCATCACGACAGGGGCCTACGAGCAGTTCGTTGCCGAAGCGGGCCTCGGCAACTACGTCGCGATGGAACTGGGCCGCAAGCCCCTCGACGCCATGCGTTGGGAGGAATTGTGGGACGCCGCGCTGCGGATCCGCTCCGCCTTCCTGCGAGCCGATGTCCCCGAGACCATCGCCGCGCAGATCCGCGGCGCCCTGGCGGCCCACGTGGGCAGCGGTGCCGTGGCCGTTCGCTCGTCAGCGCCCGGCGAAGACTCGCAGCAGCTGTCCTTTGCCGGGCTCCACGAGTCGATCGTCGGGGTGCACGGAGATCGCGCCGTTCTCGATGCGGTGCAGACGGTCTGGTCCTCGCTGTGGTCGGATGCCGCCCTGCTCTATCGGCGTGAGCTGTCGCTCGACCCGAGCAGAAGCCGGATGGCGGTGCTCGTTCAGGCCGTAGAACCGGCGGATTGCTCCGGTGTCGCTTTTGGTCGCGACCCGCGCAGTCCTGACGCCGACCGTGCCGTGATCGAGGCCGTGCCCGGCCCGTGCGCCCTGCTGGTCGACGGTTCGATGGATCCGGACCGCTGGATCCTGACGCGGACCTCGGGCGAGCTGGTCGAGTGGCGGCCAGGGCGTCGCGGCTCAGCCGAGGACAGACCACTGCTCGACGCGCAGGACCTGGAACACCTGCTCGGCATGCTCCGCCGCATCGAGGCGCAGTTTGCGTGGGCGCCCGATGTGGAATGGACCGGTCGAGCGCCACACACGGTGGTGCTCCAGGCCCGGCCCATCACGAGCGCGGCGCCCGACGCCAAGGACGAGCGCGGCTGGTACCTCACGCTGCGTCCCAATCTGCGACGCCTCTCGGCTCTGGCCGCACGCGTCGCCAACGAGCTCATTCCTGCGCTCGAGTCGGAGGGTGCGCGTTTCGCGGCGCAGGATCTCGCGGTCTGCTCCGATGCCGAACTCGCTGCAACCCTGCTCGAGCGATCCGACGCACTGCGCCGGTGGAAGGACATCTACTGGGACGAGTTCATCCCGTTGGCCCATGGCGTCCGCCAGCTCGCCCGGTATTACACCGATGCCGTGCACCCGGACGATCCCTACGAGTTCGTCGGCCTGCTGAAGTCAGAGAACATGCTCGCCACACGGCGGAACGAGGCCATGGGCGACCTGGCGGCAATGCTGCGGGGGAATGCCCGGCTCAGACTTGCCGTTTCAGACGCTCGCGCCGCACTGGCCGGAGGCGAGGCGAGCAGGTGGCGGCGGACGTTGGAGCCGGTCTACGAGCTTGAAGGCGGCGCCGAGTTTCTTGCCGCGGTCGATTCACTGTCGACCCGGTTCATGGACGTCATGTACGGGGCCGACCGCCTGCTGGATCGTCCTGATCTGCTGTTGCACACGCTGCTCGAACTGGCGGACGCCGCCCCGCGCGGTGCTGGTGATGTCGTGGCCCGTCGGGGCTTCGGCCGCGCCGAGCTGGAGACACGTTTGTATGAGGCCGTCGGCCCGGTCCGCCGCGACGAGGCGGTCGAGGTGCTGCGAATCGGCAGGATCAGCTGGCGGCTGCGGGATGATGACAACCTGCTGCTGAGCCGCGTCGAGAGTCAGGCAAATCGCGCCGTGGCGGCGGCGCTCGACCGGCTGCGCGCGACCGGTCGGCTCCGGCGGGAGCCACGACCGAGCGACGAGATGGTGCGCGCCATCGCCGCGGCCCTGAGAGACCCGGGCGCCGTGCTCGACCTGCCTGCGGCCACTCCAGACGACGCCACGGTTGAAACCCCCTCGCAGGACACTCCCCGACAGCTCGTCGGTCAGCCGGCTTCGCCAGGTTTGGCGAGCGGCAGGGTGTGCCGCGTCATGGCCGTGCAGGACATTGGGAGATTCCGTGCCGGCAACGTCCTGGTGTGCGATGCGATTCAGCCGATGATGACCCACCTGGTGCCGCTGGCGGCCGCGGTCGTGGAGCGGCGCGGCGGCATGCTGATCCATGGGGCCATCATCGCGCGTGAAATGGGGATCCCATGCGTCAACGGGGTCGCCCGCGCGGTGGAGCAGCTCCGCGATGGCGACGTGGTCACGGTGGATGGGCATCTCGGCATCGTCACGGTGGGTCCGCCCGATTTCGACCTGGAACTGGCGTGACCGACCGGCAGGCGGCCCGCGACGTCCGCCATTCGGCCGCGCGCCAGGCCCCTCGGTGCTACTCACATCGCTCGATTGCGAGCAGCGACACGTCGTCGAGCAGGTGGCCACCCGACCAGTCGCGGACGAGATCGGCGATGGTATCGAGCCCCGCTCGCAGCGGGCGGCCGCGCTGCCGCTCGACCTCCGCGATCAGCCGCTCGTAGCCGAATTCCTGTTCCGACCCGTCCAGCGCTTCGATGACACCGTCGGTGTAGAAATACAGCCGGTCCCCGGTGCCGAGCGTCACGCTCTCGTCGGCGTAGGTCGCGTGCTCGATCATGCCGATCGGCAACCCGCCGCCGTGCAGTGGCACTGGCGCCCCCGACTTCGGAAGGACGATGGGCGCGGGGTGCCCCGCCATCACGTACCGGAACTGGCCACGCGATGCGTCGAACACGCCGTACACGACCGTGAAGTACTGCCGCGTCCGATCCATGGGGAACTGCCGATTGAGCCGCTCGGCCACCCGCGATGGCGGAACGATACTTGGTCCGGCCGTCGTTTCCTCGATGAGGAGCGCGCCTTCGACCGATGGCGACAGCAAGTGGTTCAATGTGAACGATAGGAGGGCCGCTCCTACCCCGTGTCCGCTCACGTCCAGCAGATAGAGTCCGACCGGGCCGTGCGGAAAGGCCACGACGCCCACCGCATCACCCGCCAGGTCCGTGCAGGGGTGGAACGCGCGGGCGATGTTCAGGCCACCCAGCTGCAGCTCCGCCGGTGGAAGCAGGGCGTGCTGGACGCGCACGGCGAGCTGAAGGTCGTGCTCCAGCCGCTGTTTGGCACGACGCAGCGCCTGCTCGGCCTCGCGACGGGCGCTGACGTCCGACTGGATGCCGATGTAGTGCGTGACCTCGCCGAGGTCATTGCGGACCGGCGTGATGGAGAGCCGGTTCCAGAAGGACGTCCCGTCACGCCGGTAGTTCAGGATCTCGACGATGCACTCGCGGTGCTCGGCAATGGCAGCGCGGATCTTCGCGACCGCGTCCGGATTGGTGCCGGTCCCCTGCAGAAACCGGCAGTTCCTGCCCAGCACCTCGGCAACCTTGTATCCCGTGATGCGCTCGAAGCCCTCATTCGCGTAGATGAGGGGCCGGTCGGGCAACCGGGCGTCCGCGATGGTGATGCCCTCGGCCGCGACGTCGAGCGCGTGGTCCTTCAGCGCGAGCTGGTCCGCCAGCTCTCGTTCCTGGAGGCGGGCGGCCACCGACGCTTCCATGTGCTGGATCGATGGTTCGGCTGACACGCTCGTCGTCCTCAGGGACGGGTGCGAGTATACTCCGGCTGCCGCAGCGGCATGCGGTGAACGCGGGCCTTCGAGCGGCACTACGGGCTGCTAGCGCGCCAGGCGCAGGCGCACCGGCTCGCGCATCGTGGGCGGATCGACCACACGTCCTCGTTGTGTGATCTCAATGGCCGCAGCCGCAGCCATGCGCCGCGCCGCCGCGCGCGCATCTTCCATGAGCGGACGCCGATGCTCGGGGGCGATGAGGCGCGCAGCTTCGGACGGGCAGATCGAATGCTCGCGCGCACGCCGGCCAGCAGCGTGAGGATGGCCCGCTCGAGCGCGACGATTACCGCCTCCTGCCGACCGCTGCGACAGCCGTCACTGCGTGGGCGCGCGACTGCGACGCCGTGCGTTATTTCCTCGTCCCGGCAGTCGGCTGAGGCCCGCCTTGGGATTCTCGACGAGCTGCCGCAGCGACGAGTCTGCATGGCAGGCGTTGCCGTTCAGCTGGCCGGACTTTCTTCTACCTCGCGCGCACGCTTTCGTTTACAGTGCCATCCACACCGACACGACCACGTCTCGCGCGCCGTACCGGGACCGCCGCCCATCGCATCCTTACACGCCGGCGCCGAGGAGGGACCGCTCATGGCCGACGACGAAACCGGCTTGCCACCGCTCGAGATCCCCTGGAGGCTCGCGTCGACCACGCAGCCGCTTGCCGCGAACGAGCCCGACGAGACTGCCATCTCGCTCTTCTTCTTCGAACCGGCCGAGGAGGATCTGCCCGATGGCGTTCTGTCGGACGAGCGCCTTGTCTACTTGAAGTTCACGACATCGGTGTCGCCGGCAGCGTTTCCTCCTGGCACGCCGCCCGGTGCGGGAGGCGCGCTCGGCGCGGGCGTGCCGTGCCTCCACCTCCAGCTCGACCTGAAGGTACGGAAGTCCACGGGTGAGCTGGGCACGATCCGCCCGTACTTCCATGCCGCCGCGCCTCTCTACCGCCGCACGCTCCAGACCGGCGTTGTCGGCCTCTAAACCTTCGAGGGCGAGTCGGAAGGCCAGTCGATGGGCAAGAGCCGCAGCCAGATGTACGAGTCGTCGAAGACGCACTCGAACACGACGTCGGCCAGTCTGAGCGCCGGCGCCGGATTTCCCATCGGACCGGTGAGCATCGGAGTCAGCGGCTCGGTGCGCACCACGAGCACGGACATCGCGAGCAGCCGGGAGGGGACACAGAACGTCGATCAGACGACGCGCGAGGCGTCGGAGGAGCGACGAGAGCTCGTGAGTCATCACACGCGGGTCGAGAACGTGCTGACGCTCCTCAGCGCGAAGTACGTCGGCACGCCGCACCTACGGTTTTCGCTCTCGCCGCCGCCGATGACGCTGCTCTCGGTCGATCCATCGGACCCGAACCTGTGGTTCAGCCAGCTGCTGTCGCGCCGCTCGTCCGGAATCGAAGGCATTCAGGAGTTCACGACCGTTGTCGTCATCCCGCGTGGAGAGGACTTCTGCGTGAACGCTCGCCTGCGCCGCGTGTGCGTGCTTGACGTGCCGCCCGGTCCTCTCGACTTGGCCGAACGGTTCTCCCTTCAGCAGCACCTGGGACGCCTGCTTGCCTACCTCGATCGCGCCTACCCGCCCGGCACGCCGCTCGAGGACTTCGACGTCGATCTCATCGACGCGCTCCCCAAGTCCAGACCCCCGGCGCCGCCGCCCCCGGAGTTCACCCAGCCCGTGCTGGAGTTCTTCGCCGTCGCCGGCTTCGTGATGATTGCAGACGTGATATCGCCGACGCCGCTGCCGTTTCCGGGCGCGATCGCCCGTGCCTCGCTCAACTTCAAGACCCACCTGGAGCTCTGGCTCGAGACGTTGCGAGACGAGTATGAGCGCGAGGTCTCGCGCTCGCCACTCGAGCGCGGCGTCTTGATTGGCGAGGACCGCTTCCTCGACACGTGCTTCGCATTCAGCGCCATTGGCGGTCTCGGTGTGAGCAACAGCAACGGCAAGGTCGGTCCGCTGCAGCGCTTCGAGGTGGACCGCCACGACCTCGACATCGGCGGCATCACCACGACGGCAAGCTCTGCACGAAAGACCGCGCGCGAGCGCGCCTACGAGGCCGTGACCCGTTGGAACCTGCTGGAGAACCGCCTGGCGACGCTGCTGTCGAACCGCCGCCGACCGCCGCGGGAGAAGCTCTTCACCATCGACGCGAGCGTCGTGGACATGCTCATCGACCGCTGGGCGCGACTGCCTGCCAACGACCCCGGCAACCTCACTTTCGACCAGGCCATCGAGGCGCTGCACCTCGACGACCGGCAGCGCCGTCAGCTCGAACGCGCGGGTGTGCGCGACCTGCGCGGGATCGCCGAAACCATCCGGAGTGCGCCCGTCATCGAACGCTACAACGAGGGCGCACGCGAGCAGCTCAGGATTCGCAAGGAGGAGAAACGCCCCGGCCCCGGTCCGGACCCCGTGCCATGGCCGATCACGACAAAGGATGCGGCGGCCCTGCGCAAGGCGATCGGCGCCGGCCTGGAGCGCGAACGTGCGGCGGCCGCCAATGCGACGCAGTCCCACCCACGGCGCCCGGGGACGAAGCGTTGAGGCGTCTCACGACCCTGCCGGCAATGGAGTAGCCGCAACCAGTCACGGCGTACCATGGCTCGCCGCCGACAGGTCTTTCGCCGCCTCGCGCTCGGCCCCGTTGTCGGGCACACCAATGAGACGTCGACGCGTATCTGGATTCAAGTGTTCGACGAGCCGACACGCTACCAGCTGCGAGTCTACGGCGTCGGTCTCTTCGACTTCGTGAGTACCGAGGGGAACGTTCGCGAGTTCCGCACGGCGCTCGCCACCGCCACCGGACTCCAGCCCGACGTTCGGTACCGGTACAGCGTCATTCGGCTGGGACGTGTCGTCGCGGACACCCGCGCGTCGTTTCGGACGATGCCTTCCGGCGGCTCGATGGCGAACATCCTGTTCTGCCCGATCTCGTGCAGCAAGCACGTGCAGGACGGCGTCTGGAACGAGTTCGCCGCGTTCGTGAACGAGGCCAAGCCGCACTTCATCCTGATGATGGGCGACCAGGTCTACGTGGACGAGGACAGACCCAATGTCTTCAACGAGCACTTCTCGTCGCGGCCGGCCGAACGGCGTGAGGCGCTCGTCCAGAAGTACGAGCTGACATGGAGCCGCAAGGTAGTCCGCGAGGTGCTCGCCAACTTTCCCTGCTACATGATGTGGGACGACCACGACATCCGCGACGGGTGGGGATCGGTGGCCTCCGACAGCCCGACGTTGCTCGCCCGCTACCCGCGGGGCAAGGAGATCTTCGACAAACACAACGCGTTCTTCGAAGACTGCCGTGACGTGTACTGGCACTTCCAGGGATGCCACAACCCGTTACACGTCCCCGGTGAGAAGCCGCCCAACATCGTAACCGGCCCGCCGTCGCCGGGTACGCGGCGCGCGATGCCGTTCGCGTTCCGCTGCGGCCGGCTTGTGGTGCTGGTCCTCGACAGCCGCGGCGCACGCGACATCTTCCGCCCCGAGCTCGAAATGCCGGTTCTCGGGACCAGACAGTGGACATTCATCAAGGACGTCTTCGCAACGCTCGATCCCGACGTCGAGGCGCTGGCGATCGTCACGCCGTCGCCGATTGCCTCGATGGATCCGGACGGCCAGGTGCAGCGGCTCCTTGGCGATCGCACCGACGACGTCGAGAAGTTCAAGCGGGGTCATGCCCAGGGCGTGCTCGAACTGAAGTCGGGTGGTAACAGCGAGATTCCGATCACGGTTGCCAATGCGCACCTCTCTCGGATCACAGGGGTGCCGCTGAACCTGGGCACATTCATGCTGTCGAAGCTCGACGAGGCGCGCGATCAGTGGTCGCACAAATTCTCGCGAGGGGAGCAGATGGCGCTGCTGCGGCTGGCCGGGGAGGCGCGCCTCGAGAACGCGGCACCGGGGCCTGGGCGGACTCTGATCTTTCTCTCCGGCGACATTCACGTGGGATGTTTATTCGATATCACGTCGATCAAACCGCGTTACAAGGCGGTATCGCTGACCTCGTCCGGCATGAGTGCCCTCGAGGAGACGTTTGCCGTGATCGGCACGTTTCTCGACGAGAAGGTGCCGCTCGGCGGCGGAGTCACCTCGACGCTGCGCGACGTGGTTCGCACGTTCAATTTCGGGGTGGTCCAGGTCGTGCCAACGGGAAAGGGCGCCGAGATGACGCCAGTCATCGCGCACGAGGGCAATTCGTGGGCGGCGGGAGCCAATTTGAAGGACCTGTTGTAGCGCCCGCACGAGTCTCTCGAGAAATCCCCGGCCGAAGGCACGGGAAGTCGTGCCGAGGGCGATGGGCGGGCTCCGCGTGCGCCAACGCCTGGTGACCCGTGAGGAGACACGGGGAGTCGAGCCGAGAGTGAGCATCGGCACGCCAGGCTCGAAGGGGCATGGCGGAGAAGGGAGGGAGTCGAACCCTCCGGGGGCCTAATCGGCCCCCAGACTGGTTTTGAAGACCAGCGGCGTCACCGGACACCTTCCTTCTCCATTAATCACTCCGGGGTCCCTCCCCCGGAGCGCGTAGCTCCATGACGTCGGCGGGCAAGGCCGACTCCATTCCGCAACGCTCGCAATCCGGGGTCTCCCCCCGGAACTGGTGGCTCCAGTGATAACTCCGGGGCCCCCTCCCCCGAGAACGGCCGACGTCGTCACAGGGGCCCGCGCCCACTTCATTTCGTCCTGGTGTGGACCACCGCGCTCGCTCTGCACTCTGACCGATCCTCGTGCCGGGCGGCAAGTCGCGGGCGGACATCCACGACGCGCCTGCGCACGCCGCTGTCAGCGCGGGTTGAAATCACCGGATCGTTTGTGCGAGCCTCCTTTCGATGAACCCTGCACGCGAGCTGCTGCGGGAGCTGCCTTCTCTCGATCGCGTGATGGGGCATCCCCGTATCGTCAGCCTGACCGATCGCCTCTCCCGGCCCTATGTCCTGCGCCGCTGCCGCGCCGTCCTCGACGACCTCCGGGCACGCATCCAGCGCGGCGAGGGTGTCTCGTCCGACGCACAGCTCGACGCCGTGGCAGCCCGCACAGCCGAACGGGTGCAAGCCGATGAAACCCGGGCGTTGACTCGAGTCGTCAACGCGACCGGGACGGTCCTGCACACCAACTTCGGTCGAGCGTTGCTCGCCGAGCAAGCTGTCGAGGCGGTACGGCGCGTGGCGAGCGAGCCCACCACGCTCGAGTTCGACCTCGAGCGCGGCACCCGGGGCCGGCGCGAAGAGCGGGTGGAGCAGCAGCTCATCGAGCTGACCGACGCCGAAGCGGCCACCGTCGTCAACAACAATGCCGCGGCGGTGCTCCTCGCGCTCGAAACGCTCGCGCGCGGCAAGGACGTGATCGTGTCGCGCGGAGAGCTCGTCGAGATCGGCGGATCGTTCCGGATTCCGGACATCTGCGCCAAAAGCGGTGCAACACTGCGCGAGGTGGGCACGACCAACCGCACACACCTCTCGGACTACGAGCAGGCGATCGGGCCGACGACGGGACTCTTGCTCAAAGTCCACCCGAGCAACTACCGCGTCATGGGCTTTGCCTCGAGCGTCAGCCTGTCCCAGCTGGTCGCGCTCGGCGCGCGCCACGAAATACCGGTCATGGAGGACTTGGGCAGTGGAGCGTTGATCGATCTCGCGCGGTACGGCCTGCCCCGAGAACCGGTTGTGGCAGACTCGGTGGCGATGGGTCCCGCACTGGTGAGCTTCAGCGGCGACAAGCTGCTCGGGGGGCCTCAAGCGGGGCTGCTCGTGGGGCGACGAACGTGGATTGAAGCGATCGGCCGTAATCCACTCCATCGAGCCGTTCGATGCGGCAAGCTGACTCTAGCGGCCCTCGAGGCCACGTTGGATCTCTATCAGCGGTCGCTCGACGTGACCCATGACATTCCCACGCTCGCCGCGCTGACCCGATCGTGCGACGAGCTCGAGCGCGCGGGACGCGCCCTGCTGCCAGCGCTCGCCGCCGCGCTCGGCTCGGGTTACACGCTGCAGCTCGAAGCCGCAACCGCTCAGGTAGGGAGCGGAGCCCTCCCGACGGACGAAATCCCGACGGTGGTAATTGTCGTGGCAGCCGATCGACTGACCGCCGAGCAGATCGCCCGACGCTTTCGTCGAGCCTCGCCCCCGATCGTCGGACGCATCCGCGACGACCGCTTCCTCCTTGACCTCCGTACGGTCGGATGCGCCGAGGACCTCGTACCGCGCTGGCGTTCCGACGCCCGAGAGCCGTAGCAAGACCATGGGCTGGATTGTCGGGACGGCGGGGCACATCGATCACGGCAAGACCAGCCTCGTGAAAGCCCTCACGGGGCAGGATACGGACCGCTTGAAGGAGGAGAAGGCGCGCGGCATCTCGATCGACCTCGGCTTTGCGTCGATGCAGCTCCCGGGCGGCGAGCGCGTCGGCGTGGTCGATGTCCCCGGTCACGAGCGGTTCATCCGGAACATGCTGGCTGGCGCCCACGGCATAGACCTCGCCCTCTTCACGGTGGCTGCCGATGATGGGGTGATGCCGCAGACGGAGGAGCACCTCGACATCGTGCACCTGCTCGGGGTCCGGCGCGGGATTTTCGTCATCACAAAGAAGGATCTCGCAAGCGCAGATCGTCTGGAGGAAGTCGCTGACGGCATTCGCGTCCTCGCCCATGGCACGGCGTTCGAAGTTGCGCCCATCCTGTCCTGTTCGGTGGTCACCGGTGACGGCCTCGAGGCCGTGCGAGCCGAGATTGCGTCGATGCTCGCGGCGTTGTCGGCTCTCGATCGGCCACGCAGCAGCGGCCTGTTCCGCCTGCCGATCGATCGCGCCTTCTACGTCCAGGGGCATGGGCTCGTGGTGACCGGCACGGCGATCGCCGGACAGATCGAGACGGGCGCGCGCGTCCGCTGCCTTCCCGCGGGTGACATGTTGCGGGTGCGCAGCATTCAGGTGCACGACCGCTCGGTTGACAGGGCCGTAGCCGGTCAGCGCGTCGCACTCAATCTCGGGGGGCTCGAGCGAGACACTCTCGTGCGCGGGGAGGTGATCGCCGACGAGCGGTTGACGCGCGCGACGTCGCGTTTCGACGCGCGACTCGAGCGCCGAGTCACGTTGGGCGTACGTGGCAAGGAGCTGTTCAAGCCACATCAGCGAGTGCGCGTTCACCTCGGCACGGCCGAGCGCGTCGGTCGGATCGTACGCGTCGACGCCCGAGCTGAGGCAGGACAGGGGGCCATCTACGGCCAGATCGTTGTCAACGAGCCATTGCTCGCGCTGCGCGGCGACAGATTCATCGTTCGAGATGAAACGGCACAGCGGACGCTGGGCGGTGGTACGGTGATCGATCCTTGGCCGGCCCCGCTTCGGCGCCGCGATCTGGCTCGCTCCGCCCGATTGACCGCGCTCGAGGGCACGTCGACTGCGGAGGTCACGCGCGCGTATCTCGAAGGCACACCGGATCTCGTCGTGCCGTGGTCCTCGCTCCGACAGTTCCTGGACGACGAACGGGCCGAGCCGCCCGACCTGCCGGGCGTGCGGACGTTTCGAAGCGACTCGGAGCCGTCGTGCGCGGCCGTCTCCCGCGTGGGAGCTGTCGAGCGGGCGGTGATCACGACCCTGATGGCGTTCCATGCCGCACACCCACTGGCGCTCGGCATGGACATCGAGGAAGCACGGGCGACCATGCCCGAACGGATGTCGCCCCGGGTATTCCGGGAGCTCGTCGAATCGCTCGAGACCGCCGGTCGAATCGTGAGAGAGGGAAACGTGCTCCGGGCGGGGGAGCACCGAACGAGACTGACGGCCGGCGATCAGGCGTGCCTGAAGGCAATCGAAGACGCCCTTTCGGCTCAGCCGCTGACGCCGCCCGAACTACCGGAGCTGCAGACGCGGCTCGGTGTCGAGCGACAGCGACTGGCGGAGCTGCTCAAATTGCTGGAGCAGGACGGCCGCATCACCAAAGTCACCCCCGTGATGTATTTCCTGCGTGCTGCGCTGGATCGTGTGCGGGCGATGCTCGTTGAGCGATTGACCGGCGGCGCCACGATCACGGCCGCTGCGCTGCGCGACGAATTGAAGATCTCTCGCAAGTTCGCGATCCCGCTCCTCGAGTACTTCGACAAGACGGGTCTAACGGTGCGGGTCGGCGATGCGCGCAAGCTGCGACAGCCGCTCCCGCGGAGCTCGCCATGACACGACGTGCATCGGCGCCCGCCAACGTGGTGCGCGCGGGGCGGCGATCCCGGGCCAAGTCGCTCGGGCTCACCCAACGGGTCGCGGCGGCCGGTTGAGCGGCGAAGCTCGGCCCTGCCGATCTGGTGCACGTGCTGCGCCAGCTCCCTCGCGCGACGCATCCGGATCTGCTCGTCGGCATGGAAACCTCCGACGATGCGGGCGTGTTCCGTCTTCGCCCGGATTTGGCGATCGTCAACACGGTGGATTTCTTCACCCCCATCGTCGACGATCCCTACGTGTTCGGGCAGATCGCGGCGGCCAATGCGCTGAGCGACGTGTATGCGATGGGCGGCGATCCGATGACTGCGATGAACATCGTCGCGTTTCCGAAGGGCACGCTGGACCTCGACGTGCTCGGGCGCATCTTGGCCGGCGGGGCCGAGCGGGTGCAGGCCGCGGGAGCCGTCGTCGTCGGTGGCCATAGCATCATCGACCCCGAGCTGAAGTACGGCCTGGCGGTCACGGGACTCATCCATCCCGATTGCGTGATTCGCAACGTCGGCGTGCAGCCTGGCGATGTGCTGGTGCTGACCAAGCCGCTCGGGACCGGAGTGATTGCCACCGCGCTCAAACGACGGGTCGCCTCGGCGGCAAGCGTGCGGGCCGCCGTCGCCTCGATGACCACGCTCAATCGTGACGCGGCTCGTGTGATGCGTGCCGGTGCGGTGCACGCGTGCTCCGATGTGACAGGGTACGGTCTCGTGGGTCATGCCGCTGAGATGGCCGTCGGCAGTCGCGTCTCGATTGAGATCGAGTTGGACCGTCTGCCCGTCCTGCCAGGTGCGCGTCGCTTGGCTGAGCGGGGCCATCTCACCGGCGGTTGTCGCCGGGTGCGTGAGTACTTGGCGGGAACCGTCGACGTGTCGTCGGCGGCGCCCCTGGGCCTGGTCGAGATTGCGTTTGACCCGCAGACCTCCGGTGGACTGTTAATTGCCGTGCCCCAGCGGGCCGGGGGCGCGCTCGTCAGACGGCTCCGGGCGGCGGGCGTCCGGAGCGCGACCATGGTTGGTCGGGCGAGACCCGCGGCCGCTTGGAGCGTGCGGTTGAGCTACCTTAAGTAGCCGTGAACGGGGAGAAACCGGTTGAAGCCGTAAGCTGAGCCATAATGCGACTGGATAGGGCAAGATGGGCTTGTCTGCCTGCTTTCGCGCAGCGAAACGGCCCTGGACGTGCTAGCCTAGAGGTCTATGCGACCAGCATCACCTCCCTCGGATTTCGATGCCGAGGAGTCAGCTGGTGTCAATGAGTTCGTTAGTGAGTCAGAGTGGCAGTCCGATGAGCCTGCCCTGACGCGTGCGGAACCTCCGCCGGTGCGCGAGGTTCCCCGAGTTCAGGTGCCACGGCCCGGGCAGCAGGGTTCAGACGGACGCCACGCCCCCGAAGCCCGGCACACACGGCCGACGCAAACCGGTCTCCCGCGGGAAGTTCGCCTGCCCCAGGACCCTCGGCCCGACGACGACGCGCTCGCGAGCCAGCACGCTCGCCCCGCTCAAGAGGCGGAGGAGGTGCCGGAAGGCGAGCCTGAGCGCGGGCTTCACGCCGCGCCTCCGCTCGTTGTTACTCGGCAACCCGACCTGATGTTCTCCGAAGTCATCGCCATCGCCAGCCCGCTGTCGTGGCACGAGGCCGTTGCCTTCGCCCGTGAGTACCTTTTGTCGTCGCACGAGCGGTCGCTCGTCGAACCGACCGCCACGCTGTTGACGGCTCATGGGGAAATGCACACTGAGCCGGGGGCGGTGCCTCTCGCTCACCCGGTACGGGCGGTCGCTGAACTGCTGACGAAGGTGCTGCCTCCAGACGCGCCGGCGTCGCTGCATGCGCTGGCGGCGGAAGAGGCCGGACCGGCTCCGCGACGTCGTACGCCGCAGGAGTTGGCGCAGGCGCTAGCGTTTTTCGAGCGGCCCAATCGCCGCGCTGATCTGGCCGCGCTCTGGGCGCGCGCTGACACGGCGCTGACTGCGCAGCGGACGCTTCGGCGCCTCGCCCAGCGCCAGCGGCAGGACGTCCGGGAGGAGGCGGCGCCGCTTCCGGCGCAGACCCGAGCCTGGTGGTCATGGCGTGATGTCTGGGCGCAGAACTATGCGATCGGCGCTGTCGTCTGCGGCATCCTCGCCGTCGGCTCTTCCGCCTGGTTGCTGGTCGCCTTGACAGGCGGCAGCCGGCCGTTACCCCCGCTCGAGGCGCGAGGCGTACCGCGAGTCCTCGTGTCGCTGCCCACCGCGCCACTGCGCGCGCGCGTGCGGTCTTCCTGGCGAAATGTGCTCGCCTATCCGGACGCGAGCGTGACCGAAGTGCGTCCTCTCGGACCACAGCCCGTCGCGACGGTAGGCGTCACCGACTCGTCGGCCTTGACCGGTGCCAAGCCATCGTCTGACACCGCCGATGGCACCGACGCCTGGGTTGTCACGCTGCGTGAGTTGGTGCCGGAACGTGGCACTTCTGCCGGGACGACTCCCTCGGGTCTCGCCACGGCACGCGCGAGCGCTTCCTCGCGGATCTACACCGCGGCAGACGCCGATGTCGTGCCCGCGGCGTTGCGCTGGCCGCGGATGTCGCTAGACGTCGCGACCGATCCGTCGTCCTTGGAGAGCGTGCTTCGATTGACCATCGACGAGCGGGGCCGCGTGGAGCGGGTGCGACTCATCTCGCCCGGCAACAGCTTCAACGATCGCATGCTCCTCGCTGCGGCCAAGGCGTGGGCCTTTCATCCGGCTCGCCTTGGCCAGCAGGCCGTCCGTTATCAGCTCGACGTCCGTCTCAAGCAGTAGAATAGGCGGCGTACGGCGCGCCCCCCTCGGACGGTCGGATCACAAGCCCTGGGGCGATTAAGAAGGAGCCAGCCTATGTCCTGTCGCACGTTATGGTCCGCTCGCCTGTTTCTGGCCGCGGTGGCCGTCGCCGGCGTCTCGGCGCAGGGCAAGTACGTCGTGCCGCGAACGCCCTGGGGACATCCCGACTTCCAAGGGGTATACGTGAACGCGACCATCACACCCTTCGAGCGACCCGCTGAGCTCGCGGGGAAGGCGACGCTCAGTGCAGAGGAAGCCGCCACCCTCGAACGGCAACGCGCCGAACGGCCCGTGGATCCGAAGCCGGGCCGAGGCCAGGTCGGGGCGTACAACGACTTCTGGATGGACTCGGGGAGCAAGGTGGTCTCGACCCGTCAGACATCGCTCGTGATCGACCCGCCCGATGGTCGCGTGCCGCTCAAGCCGAGCGCGGAAAAGGAGCGCGACTTCAACACCGGCAACGCCGACAACTTCGAGCGGATGAGCCCGTGGGATCGCTGCATCACGCGTGGTACCCCGGGCGGCCTGTTTCCGGCTGGTTATAACAACGCGTATCAAATCATCCAGACGCCGAACCATGTGGTCATCCACCACGAAATGATTCACTCAGCCCGAGTCATCCCCGTCGATGGACGTTCCCATCGCCCCTCCTCCGTGCGCACGATGGACGGCGATTCGGTGGGCCGCTGGGAGGGGGACACGCTGGTGGTCGACGTCACCAACTTCGATGGCCGTGGGTGGATGGCGACCAACGGCGCGGCGGGGCGCATTCGGGGCGTGCCCCAGAGCCAGGCGCTGCATGTCGTCGAGCGGTTCACGATGCTCGACGCCCGTACCCTGGGCTATGAGGCCACGGTCGACGATCCCAACGTCTACACCCGACCCTGGAAGATCTCGATTCCCCTCAACCGGGATGATTCGTACCAGATCTTCGAATACGCGTGCCACGAAGGGAATCACGCGATTCCGAACGTGCTGAAGGGCGCGCGATTCCTGGAGAAGCCCGGAACGAAATAACCGGGGACTCAGGTCCACATCCTCGCCTTCGCGAACGATCCGGCGAGCCTCCCCGCAGCGGGAGCCCGACCCCCTTCAACCCGAAGGGGGCCGGCTCGGTCGCTCAGTGAGGTCTACGCCCCCGCGCGGCCGCCCTGTGCGTGGCGCGTCGATCCAACGCCTTGACGGCCGAACCCACACCACAGGCCTCCGTCACGGCGTCGGCGAGGTGGCTCACTGAGCTGCTAGAGACCGAAGGTCATTACGACGTCGGTCGAGACGATCGTGACATATTGCTTGCCGTCCCGACCGAGGTACGTGATCGGATTGGCATTGCCGCGGCGTGGCAGTCTCGTTTCCCAGAGCTCGGCCCCGGTGGTCGCGTCGAGCGCGCGGAAGCGGTTGTCGTCGGTCGAGGCGATGAAGAGCAGCCCGCTTGCGGTCACGATGGGACCGGCCAGCATCGGGCGGCCCGTTCGCCGCTTCCCCTCGGGCAGGCCGTCGGTGATCCCGAGGGGCACCTGCCAGTCGATGTCGCCCGTCGAGGTGTTCACGGCGATGAGTCGTCCCCACGGCGGTTTCTGACACGGCCAGCTCACTCCGCCGACCCGGACGTCGAACGTGCTCTGTCGCTCGGGTGTGACCTTCTGATAGGGCAGGGGCGAGCCCGGCTTCCCTTTCTCGAGCCAGCCGAGTGCGCCGAGATCTTGTGTCGTGACGTAGAGGTGTCCGGATCGCCGATCGTAGGCCGTCCCGCCCCAGTTGGGTCCACCAAGCGTGCCCGGGAACACGAGCGTCACCGGCGGCGGCGCGCCGTCTGCGCGCAAGCGCCACGGCGTGAACGGGCCCTGATTGTGGACGCCACCGAGCGAGGCCACGAGATCGGCACACGCCTTGGCATGCTCGGGTGTGGTGTCTTCGGCGGTGACGAGATCGGTCGGTTGATAACTGGTGCGCGCCATCGGCGGCGGCTTGACGGGGAAGGGCTGGGTCGGAAAGGTCGCTTCCCCAGGCGTGTCACTCTGGGCGACGGGTCGCTCTTCGATACCGAAGAGGGGCTTTCCTGTCTCGCGATTGAGGAGGTAGAGGTAACCGGATTTGGTCGTGACACCGAGGGCGGGCACGGTTCGGCCGTTCTGGACGATGTCGAAGAGCGCGGGCGGCGCCGGTGGGTCCGCGTCCCAGAGATCGTGGTGAATCGTCTGAAAGTGCCACTTGTAGCGGCCCGTCTCGAGCTCTACGGCGACGAGGGAATTTCCGTAGAGGTTGGCCCCCTTGCGATCGCCTCCGTACGCGCCGCCAATCGGGGAGGCGAGCGGCAGCAGGAGCCAGCCGCGCGTGTCATCGACGGTGAAGTAGAACGGCCAGGCGTTGGCGCCGAGTCTCCCCTTCCAGCTGTCGCCCTCCCACGTTTCGTGACCAACATCTCCGGGTCGGGCGACCGACGAGAACTCCCAGAGCTTTTCGCCGGTTCGCGCATCGAACGCACGCGGGTTGCCGATGCCGCCAATGGTGCCGGGCGGCGTATTGGCACCCACCACGACGATGTTCCGATGGACGAGCGGCACTGAGTTGTACGGCACGCCAATATCCACCGCTCCACTCTTCCCGAAGGACGGGATCGCGGCGCCCGTCGCGGCATCGAGGGCGAGGAGTCGTCGGCCCGCCATGACGAAGATACGTGGGGGCGTCGAGGCCGCTCCGGTCCAGTACGCAACGCCTCGCCGAGACGGCGCACCGCCGGTCACGACGTGCCGCCATAGTTCCTTGCCGGTGACGGCGTCGAGCGCCACGACACGGTCTGCGGCGGGGACGTACATCACGCCGTTCAAAACGATGGGCGTGGCTTGCGAGGCCAGCGCCGGAGCGCCAGCCACCGGTGCTTCGGCCTGCAAGCTGTAGGTCCACGCTTGCGTCAGGTCCTTGACGTTCTTGCGGTCGACGCGGGCGAGCGGGGAATAGCCGGTGCCGGAGAGGTCACGGCGATACATGGGCCAGTCGGCGTCGGGGATGGCTGCCTGCCCACGTGACGCGGACGGCTTGGCCCTCTGCGCCTGTCCCGATCCGGCTAGCACCGCCAACAGGAGGGCGCCTGTCGCCCCGATCGATGTGACACGTGCGGTCCACAGCATGGCAGTCTCCCAGCTCAAACCGTCGTAAGGATTATAGACGTCGCGGCTAGCGGCGACCGATGCGAGATGTGACTTTGCAGGGGCGCAGGTGTCTACAGTCGTCAGAAGGGGTGTTCGCGATGCCAGCGGCGGCCTTCGAGACGAGGTAACGAGACGCATGAACAAGTTGATCTGGTCGGCTCTGGTCGCGGTGTCGCTCGGGACGGCGGCCTGTGGTGATGGCGGGAAGGCGGGAGCGGAAGCCGCCCTTCAAGCGCTCGAAAGCGCGTACGCGCCGGTGAAGGCGGATGTGGCCATGTATCTTCCCGATGAGGCCACGAAGATGAATGCCGCGCTCGCGGCGGTTCAAGAGTCGGTCGCCGATGGCGAGTACGTCCAGGCGATGACGGATGCCCAGGGCATGACCGCGAAAGTGGGGGAGCTCGCCACGGCGGTCGCGTCGAAGAAAGCCGAGCTGACCAAGGCGTGGGAAGGGCTTGGTGCGGGCCTCCCCGGCGTCATCGAGAACATCAACGCCACGGTCGCGAAGCTGACCAACGCGAAGCTCCCGAAAGGTGTCACGAAGGAGGCGATCGAGTCGGCACGAACGAGTGCCGCCGCGTTGTCGATCACCTGGGAGCAGGCGACGGCCGCGTTCAAGTCGGCGGACCTGACCGACGCGCTCGCCAAAGCGGAGACGGTCAAGATCAAGGCCGGCGAGATTCTCGCCTCGCTCGGTCAGCCCGTCCCCGATTCGCTCAAGTAACCCGCTGGCGTGCCGGGGCTTCACGGTGGGAGCCCTGGCCGTCAAGGGTTTGATAGGCTTGAGGGCACTCTGTGCTCACGCGGGCCTCATGTTTCGTTAGCCGAATCGCCGTGTGCGCGACGCTCCTCGCCTGGTGCGGGTCGCCCTCGGCGCCCAGCCCACCGACGTCCACTGTTCCCGATCCGCCCAGGATTGCCTGTCCGCTGCCGATCACCATGGTGGCGCCCGGGGGCCAGCCGACCGTGGTCTCGTACGGCGCGCCGACAGTTGCCGACGGCGCGGCCCCTGTGACGGTTTCGTGCGCGCCTGCCAGCGGCAGTACGTTCCCGCTCGGAACGAGCCCGGTGCGGTGTACAGCGACCGACGCCCGGCAGCGAACAGACACCTGTAGCTTCAGCGTCGTGCTGCAGATGCCGGCGCGAATCGGCGCGACCCGCTTCATGGCATTCGGCGACAGCATCACGCTCGGCCATGACGGCAACCCGCTGACCCTTGACGCCTTTACTTACCCGACGGTGATCCTCGTGGGGCGGGAGTACCCGACGGTGCTTCAACAGGGCCTTGCGGCGCGCTATTCGACCCAATCCATCCAGGTCGACAATTTCGGATCGGGGGGTGAGATGGCGGGCTCGTCCGCAGCGGTCGCTCGGTTCACCAACCTCGTGTCGACCCGATCGTACGAGGTCGCGCTCATCATGGAGGGCACCAATGACATGTCCTCGGGCCTGACGAGCAGCATCGCCCCAGCGATCTCGGGCCTGCGTGGGATGATTCTGGCCGCCCGCGTCCGAAACGTTCGCGCGTACCTTGCGACGATCCCTCCCATGAACCCCGAGGGCTTCCGCGGCCGTCACGGCTACTTGGTCGTGCCGCTCCTCAACGCGGAGATCAGGGCGCTCGCCGCCCGCGAGGGGGTGCCGCTCGTCGACGTCCATCAGGCGTTTGCCGGTAACTTCGGGCTCCTCGCCGAGGACGGTCTGCACCCGAATGCCCACGGGTTCGCTGTCGTGGCCAAGACCTTCTCCGACGTCATCGTGGCGACGCTGGAAACCGCCGCACCAGCTGGACGGCCGTGGCTGGTTCCGTATTGAAGACCGCGCAACGTGTATAGTAGGCGCCGCATCGTGAACGACTCTCCACATCGCACCACGGACGTGCCGGGCGAGAGTCAGGCGAGGCTGGTTCCACTCCGGCGGACGGCCTTGTGACTGCTCGGCACCAGCCTGCCAGGTTGGCAGGCCAACGCTCCCGTCTCGCTGGCGGACGCTATGGCCATCTGGTCGACTCGCGACGCCAAGGCGCTCGCCCATACCAGTTAGCGCTTCACCCTCCCTGTTTCCCCACGCGATCGTCGGACCGTCCACGCGACCGCCAGCGACCGGACCGGAAGGCTGGCCGAAGGTGGCGTAGTGCGCCGCATGCCGGAGGTGGTCGGTGAACGACCACACGTGGACGCTCCGCGTGACTGCGGCGGACCACCGCGCGGCCCGGGTGGCCTGCAGGCGGCAGCAGTTTACCGTGACGCGGCCGCTCAGCTTCGACAGCGAGCATCCAGGCGTCACCGCCCTCGAATACGCGCTGGGGGCGATTGGCGCCGAGCTCGTGACGGGTCTCCAGGAGCTCGCGCGACGACGACGCCTCGAGCTCGAGAACCTCGAGGTGCTGGTCGTGGGCGCACTGCGAAGTCCCTTGGCCTATCTCGAGGTCGTTGGCGAGGAGCGGGATTCGGCGGTCTCGCGCGTTCGACTGAAGGTCTACGTCACATCCTCCGAGCCCGCCGAGGCGATCGACCGCCTCGTCCACGAGGCGGTCGAGATTCTGCCGTTGACGCGGACCTTCAGGTCGTTGGTGCAGCTCGAAGTGCATATCAACCACACGCCGTGAGAGACGGCCCCTTCCCTGACCAGACTGGAGTGAGCCCACCGTGTATCGCTTGAACAACGAGCAGCAGCCGGTCGTCGACGCCGTACGCGCGTTGGCCGATCGCGCGATCGGACCCTATGCAGAGCGGACCGATCGCGAAAGCGCGTTTCCGCGTGAAGCCGTCGCGGCGCTTGGCGCAGCGGGCTATCTGGGGCTCACGGTGCCAGCCGCGTTTGAGGGGATGGGACAGAATGCGCGCGTCGCCGCCGCGGTGCTCGACGAGATCGCTCAGCGATGTCCGTCGACGGCGATGGTGTATCTGATGCACCTCTGTGGGGTGGCGTGCTACGCGGCGGCACCGGACAAAGCGGGCCCCTACCTCGAACAGGCGGCGACCGGGCGGCACCTGAGCACGTTGGCGTTCAGCGAACGCGGTTCGAGGAGTCACTTCTGGGCGCCTGTGAGCCGGGCGGTGCGGACCAACGGGCGACGGGACGTGCGCTTGGACGCCCAGAAGTCGTTTGTCACCTCCGCTGGCCACGCCGATGGCTACGTCGTGTCCACGCTCGATGCCGACGGGAACGCGGCGCTCGCCTCGTCGATCTACCTCGTACGCCGCGACGATGCCGGGGTGGCGGTCTCGGGCACCTGGAACGGGCTCGGGCTCCGGGGCAACGCCAGCGCCCCGATAACGCTGGCCGGCGTCGTCGTCGGCGACGATCGTCTGCTTAGCGCTCCCGGCCAGGGCCTAGGACTGATGCTCGGCGTTGTCCTTCCGCTGTTCCAGGTCGGCTCGGCGGCCGTGGCGCTCGGCATCGCCGAGTCGGCCGTCACGATCACCCAGGAACACCTCAGGACGGCCCGGCTCGAGCACATGAATGCGTCGCTCGCTGAGCTGCCGACGCTTCGCGCGCGGCTCGCCCAGATGCGGATCGAGACAGACCGGGCGCGGGCCCACCTCACCAGCGTGCTCGACGCCCTCGAAGAGCCAGGACCGACCACGCAGCTGATGGTGCTCGAAGCGAAGGCGGCGGCGAGCGAAGCCGCGGTCACGGTGACCGAACTCGCGATGCGTGCGTGCGGCGGCGCCGCGTTCGGCGGCGCGCTCGGGCTCGACCGCCGCTTCCGAGACGCCCGGGCGGCCGTGGTCATGTCGCCTACCACCGACCAGGCGCACGACTTCATCGGCCGCGCGTTGTGCGGCCTGGAGGTGTTTTGATGGCAACGGCCGTCACACACACGCCGAGCAAGGTTGGGGCCGTGCTCTACGACCCCAAAGTCTCGGTCATCTGGGAGATCATTCAGGAGTTCTTCGAGGGACGCGGTTGCCCCATCGATCCCGTCTTCTTTGCGACCTATGAGCTCCAGGTTGCAGCTCTCGCGGCCGGCGAGATCGACGTGGCCTGGAACTCGCCGCTGGCCTGGCTCGACGCGCAGCGTCGGACGGGGGGGCGCTGTCGCGCGATCGCGATGCGCGACACTGACCGCGACCGCACGTCGTACATCGTGACGCGTGTGTCGGCCGTGACCGGGCTCGCGGAGCTGAAAGGCCGGACGATCGCCGTCGGTGCCGAGGACTCCCCCCAGGCAACCCTCATCCCGCTCGGGCTGCTGCGGCGTCACGGACTGCGTCCCGGGACGGACGTGCAAGTGCGCCGCTTCGACGTGCTCGTCGGCAAGCATGGCGATCACATCGGTGGCGAGCTCGAGGCGTTCGAGAGCCTCAAACGGGGCGAGAGCGACGCCTCGGCCATGCTCGATCTCAACTGGGAGACCTGGACGCGCGACGGGACGATCGATCCACACGCCTTTCGCATCTTGGCGATGACCGACCGATTCGATCACTGCGTCTTCACCGCACGGGAGGACTGGAGCCGGACGCGTGAAGCAGCGTGGCTCGAGGCGCTGTTCTCGATGAGCTACGACCAGCCCACCCATCGCCACATGATGGACCTGGAAGGCTTGAAGGCCTGGCTGCCGGGGCGGACGACCGGCTTCGCGGCGCTCGGCGAAGCCGTGCAGGAAGTGCGCTTCTTCGACGTCGACGCTGGCGCACGATGAGACCGCTGCCGCTCTTTCCCGTGACGACTGTTGGCAGCTGGCCCAGACCACCAGCGGTGCTCGCCGCACAACGCGCGCATCGCCGCCACGAGCTCTCGGAGGCGACGTTCGACGCGGTGGCCGACCAGGCGGTGAGCGAGCTCGTCGCGCAACAGGAAGCCCTCGGCGTCGACCTCGTGACAGACGGAGAGTTGCGCCGAGACAACTTTTACTCGTTCGTCGCCCGCAAGTGCGAGGGCGTGCGCCTGCTCACGCTCGCCGAGATGCTGGAGATCGTCGAGGACAAGGCGAGTTTCGAGCGCCTTCTGGCGACCCTCGACGTGCCCTCCTATGCCATCAGCAGCCCCTGTTGCACCGGTCCGCTCGAGCGGCGCCAACCGCTGGCTCTGGAGGAATTACGCTTCGTCCGGCGGCAGACGAGCCGACCCGTCAAAGTGACCCTGCCTGGGCCGTACTTGTTGACGCGGGCGATGTACGTGCCGGAGGTCACTCGGCACGCGTACGCAACGAAAGAGGCGCTCGCTGAGGACGTCGTGCGTCTGCTGCGCGACGAGGTCACCGATCTGGTGAGCGAAGCAGTCGACTTTATCCAGTTCGATGAGCCTGTCTTGACGGAGGTGGCGCTCGCGCCGGGACGCACGCGCACGTTCATGTGCGCTGCGCTCGCCGTGCGGGGTGATCCGGCCGAGGAGCTCGAGTTCGCCGTCTCCCTCATCAATCGCGTCGTGGCTGGCGTGACCGGCGTGCGAACCGGCGTGCACGTCTGCCGCGGCAACTGGAGCCGAGACGAGGCGACGTTGCTGTCGGGCAGCTACCACCCGCTCCGGCCGTACCTGAGCCGCTTGCACGTCGATCAGTTGGTGCTCGAGTACGCCACCGAGCGGGCCGGGGACCTGATTGCGTTTCCTGGCAAAGAGCTGGGCCTCGGCGTCGTCAATCCACGTCATGCCGAGGTCGAGCATCCGGCGACGATCGTGAAGGCCGTTCGGGCGGCGGCCGAGCTGTTCGGTCCGGACAGGGTGTTCCTCAATCCGGATTGTGGCTTCGGGACGTTTTCGAGCCGGCCGGTCAACGAGGCGGCAACGGCCCTTTGCAAGGTCGAAGCCATGGTCGCCGCGGCTCGCGTCTTGCGGGAGGAGTACGCAGCGCTCGCGGACGCGCGAACCCCCTCGACTCGATCGGACGAGCAAGTGCTGGACTGAAGGGACCGGCCACCACACGGGCACCCGGACATCGGAAGTTGAGCCTCTTGGGTCGTCGAGTTCTGCGGCTCGAGTTGAGGCCGCCTGGGTACCGGCGTCAGCTATCGGCGCGACCCACGATCAGTCGCGCGCCACGCCCGAAGGTGACGTAAGACCACGCCCACTGCAGGACGACGAGCAGGCGATTCTTGAAGCCGGTGAGATAGTAGATGTGCACGACGAGCCAGAGGAGCCACGCCGGGAAGCCGGCGAGCTTGAGCGAGCGGATCTCCACGATCGCCCGACCGCGTCCGATCGTGGCCATCTGTCCTTTGTCGACGAAGCGGAACGGCTCGCGTGCCAGCCCCTGCATGTCGCGAAGGATGGTTCGCCCGAGATAGCGGCCTTGCTGCAAGGCGACGGGCGCCGTGCCGGGGAGCGGGTGTCCGGTCTGATGGGTGAAGTGCGCCTGATCGCCCGCCACGAAGATGTTCTGGTGCCCCTTCACGCTGAGGTCTGGGTCGACGATGACCCGTCCTTGGGGATCGACGTCGAACCCCACCTGCCGTCCGAGCGGGGACGCGGTGACACCGGCGGCCCAGAGGACGGTCGCAGCCGCGATCCGTTCAGCTCCGACCTGAACGCCGAGTGGATCGACGGCGGTCACGCGGCTCGACGTCCAGACCTGGACGCCCAGGTGTTCGAGATCGCGGACCGCGCGAGCAGCCTGCTGCCCGTCGAATGTGGGTAGAATGCGCGGGCCGGCTTCGAGCAAGATGACCCGTGCGGCCCGCGCATCGATGACGCGGAAGTCGCGCGCCAGCGTGAACCGGGACATCTCGCCGATGGCGCCGGCGAGCTCGACCCCGGTCGGCCCGCCGCCGACGATGACGAAGGTGAGGAGGCGCCGGCGTGCCGCGACATCCTGCGTACGCTCGGCAGCCTCGAACGCCGTGAGGACGCGCCGCCGGATCTCTGTGGCGTCTTCGAGCGTCTTCAAGCCCGGCGCCAGTCCCGCCCATTCTTCGCGGCCGAAGTACGAATGCGTCGCGCCGCACGCCAGGATCAGATAGTCGAACGGCAGCTCGCCGCAGTCGGCGTAAACGACCCGACGAGCCACATCGAGGCTCTGCACCGTGGCCATCAAGACCCGAACGTGTGGAAAGTCCGCCAGGAGGCTGCGAATGGGCGCGGCAATGTCCGCAGGACTGAGGCCCGCCATCGCAACCTGATAGAGCAGCGGCTGGAAGAGGTGGTGGTTGCGCCGGTCGACGAGCGTGACCTCGACCTGCAGCGCCCCGCCGAGCGTCTTGGCAGCGTTCAGTCCGGCAAAGCCTCCGCCGACGATCACGACCCGGGTGGACGGCTGGTCGGGACCATGAGCCATGATCGAGCCTACCGCGCGTACCGTCGGACCGCCGACTCAGGCGGCTGCCGTGGTCCGGCGATCGATCCAGGTCTCGACCATTTCGTACAGCGTTGGCAAGACGAACAGCGTCAAGAGCGTGGAGGTTACGATGCCGCCGATCACGACCGTCGCGAGCGGACGTTGGACCTCGGCACCCGCGCCTTGCGACAGCGCCATGGGCAGGAACCCAATCGAGGCGACGAGGGCCGTCATGAGCACCGGCTTCAGCCGCGACCCGGCGCCGGATAGCGTCGCCTCGTACACGGGCAGTCCGTCCTCCTCGCGCAGCGCCCGGATCGCGGCGAGCATGACGACTCCGTTCAGCACGGCCACGCCGAAGAGGGCGATGAAGCCGACGGCAGCCGACAGATTCAGCGTCAGACCCCGAAGCCACAGCGCGGCGATGCCGCCCACCAGCGCAAAGGGCACATTGACCAGAATGAGCAGGGCCCAACGCAGGCGACCGAACGTGGCAAAGAGCAGCACGAAGATGATGGCCAGCGACAGCGGCAGCGCGATGGCGAGGCGCGCCATGGCGCGCTGCTGGTTCTCGAACTGGCCGCCCCACGCGATCGAATAGCCCGCCGGCAGCTTCATCGACGCCTGGAGCCGGCGCTCGGCTTCGGCGACGAAGCTGCCGACATCGCGGCCGCGGACGTTACACTGGACGACCAGTCGTCGGGACGCCTGCTCGTGCGTCACCGCTTCCGGAGTGCGAGCCTCACGAATGGTGGCCACACGCTCGAGGGGGATGCGCTCGCCGCCTGGCGCGACGACGCTCAACGCCGACAGTGCCTCGGCATCGCGCCGCACGTCGCTCGGCAGCCACAGTCGCACCGGAAACCGCTTGGCGCCGTCCAGGAGCTCGGTCGCCTCGAGGCCACCCACGGCGGCCTCGACCAGCTCCTGCACGTCGGTCACGTTCACGCCGTAGCGCGCGATTGCCTCGCGGTCGATCTGGATCTCGACCTGCGCCGCGCCTGACAGGACCTCGCGCTGGACGTCGGCAGCGCCATGCACCCGCTCGATCACGGTCTGGACCTGCGTGCCGAGCCGCTCGAGGACGTCCGCGTCTGGACCAAAGACCTTGACGGCCACGTCCGCCTTGATGCCCGAAATGACCTCGTCGAGTCGCATGGCCATCGGCTGGGTGAAGTTGTAGGTCAAACCGCGGATCGCGGAGAGCGAGCTCGCCATGGCCGCCACGAGCTCGTCCTTCGTCCGCCGCTCGGGCCACGTCTCTGGCGGATGGAGCTGGACATACACATCACCCTGATAGATGCCCATGGCCTCGGTCGCCAGGTCGGGCCGACCGAGCTTGGTCACGACCTGCTTCACTTCCGGGAATCGGAGAAGCTGGCGCTCCACCCGGCCAGAAACTTCCACCGATTCCTCGAGCGAGACCGAGGGCAGCTTGCGGGTCTCGATGAGAATCGAGCCCTCGTCGAGCTTCGGCATGAACTCGGTTCCGAGAAAGGGGACCGAGCCGATGGCGACGATCACGATCGCCAGCGCGAGGCCGAGCGTTCGCGAGCGATGCCGCATCTGATACGCGAGGTTGGCGGCGTACCGACGCCGAAGCCCCTCGAACCATCCCTCGTGCCCGTGCCCCGTGAGCGGAAGCAGATACGACGAGACCACGGGTACCGCCGTGAGCGACAGGACCAGCGAGCCCAACAGCGCCGAGCACACGGTGATGGCCATCGGGCGGAACATCTTCCCTTCGAGCCCATCGAGCGTGAAGATCGGCAGGTACACCGCGATGATGATGAGGACGCCGAAGAGGACCGGCCGCGCGACTTCGGCGGCGGCGCTCTTGAAGAGCTCGAGGCGCTCCGGCGGCGGCAGGCCGGATGTCGTGGCAGCCGCCTGCGAGCGGCGGCGCACGAAGTTCTCCATCATGACCACCGCACCGTCGACGATCAGGCCAAAGTCGATCGCGCCAAGCGACATGAGATTGGCGGACACGCCGAAGATGCGCATCCCGATGAAGCCGGCGAGCATCGAGAGCGGAATGACCGCCGCCACGATCAGCGAGGCGCGAAGATCGCGCAGGAAGAGCACGAGGACGAGGATCACGAGCGCACAGCCCTCGAGCAGGTTGCGGAGCACCGTCGCGGTCGTCCGGTCGATCACCTCGCTCTGGTCATAGAACGGCGTGATGGTCGTGCCTTCGGGGAGGGACGGCGCGATTTCGGCGAGACGTGCCTTGACCCGGGTGGACAGATCGCGCGCGTTCTCGCCCTTCAGCATGATGACCATGCCGGCGACGACCTCGCCCTCGCCATTGCGCGTGACCGCGCCGAACCGCGGCATGGCGCCGATGCGCACGGTGGCCACGTCGCGCAGCATGATGGGCACGCCCTTCTCCGCCTTGAGCACGATCCGCTCGAGATCGCCCACCCCGCGCGCCAGCCCGAGGCCGCGGATGGTGTACCGCTCGGCCCGGTGCTCGATGAACCCGCCGCTGAAGGCGACGTTGTTCCTGGCAAGCGCCTCGTACACTGAGCGCAGCGTCAGGCTGAACTTCTCGAGGAGCGGCGGATCCACCACGACATGGAACTGCTTGGTCAGGCCCCCCCAGGAATTCACCTCGCTCACACCCGGGATCGAACGCAGCCTGGTGCGCAGGTCCCAGTCGTGCAGTGTCTTGGTGTCGATCGCGTTCGACCCGCCGTCGTCCACGATGTACTGATAGATCTCGCCGAAGGCCGTCGCGACCGGGCCGAGCACCGGCGTCAGACCGTCCGGCAGACGGCCGCGGACGTCGGCAAGCCGCTCGTTGACGAGTTGGCGCGCGAAGTACACCGCCACGTCATCGTCGAACACGACGGTGACCATCGACAGACCGAACTTCGACGTCGAGCGGACCTGCTGGGCGCCTGGTACACCCATGAGCGCCGTTTCGATCGGATAGGAGACGCGCTGTTCGACCTCCGTCACCGCCAGTCCGGGGGCCTCTGTGATGACGACGACCTGGTTGTTCGTGAGGTCGGGGAACGCCTCGACCGGCAGGTCGCGGAGGGCGGCGACGCCGGTCACGATGAGGGCGGCCAGACACAGCAGGACGAAGAGTCGCTGTCCGAGCGAGGCGCGGACGAAACGTTCGACGAGCCCGCTGTGCATAATCGCCTACCGTGGGCCGGAATCCTCGGCCTGGGATTGCATCAGCTCCGACTTGATGAGGAACGCGCCCGAGGTGGCGATATCGTCGTCATCGTCGGCGCCACTGATGATCTCCGTGAGGCCGTCGACGGTCGCGCCCGTGACCACCGGGCGGCGCTGGAACTGGGTTCCCACGCTCCGTGCGAAGACGACCGTTTCGCCTTCCATCTCCTGGATCGCCCGCGCGGGCAGGACCAGGACGCGCCGCGGCTTCGGCGCGTTCAAGAGCACGCGAGCGAACATGTTCGGCTTGAGACGACCATCGCGGTTGGGCACCTCGCAGCGAACCGTGACGCGACGCGTGGCCGGGTTGACGACGTCGCCAACGGCGGCGATGACACCTTGAAAGACCTCGCCGGGGTAGGCCGTGACCTGTACATCGACCGGCCCACCGGCCGCGACGGCGCCGACGAGCGCTTCGTCGACCTCGGCCGTGACCCAGACGCTCGAGAGATCGCTCACTACGAACACCGGTGTGCCGGGCGTCACGGCGGTGCCGTTCGAAATCTGGCGCTCGATGACGGCCCCGGCAAACGGCGTGGTCACCGGAACGCTGTCCTCCTCGCGCGGATTCCCCGCCTCACGGGCGGTGATGCCGTAATGCGCCAGCTCCTGAATGGCTCTGGTCTCTTCGGCTTTGGCGCTCGTCAGGCCCTGTTCGGCGGCGATCCGATCCGATCGCGTCCGATCGAGCTCTTGGGGCGAGAGCGCCCTGTCGGCCAGCAAGCGCGTCGCGCGCGCCTCGGCGACCGTGGCGTACCGTACTTCGTTCTCGAAGCGCCGACGCTCGGCGAGCGCCTTGAAGTAGGCCGCCCAGGCATCGTGCACGATGTGACTGTGAATCGTCGCCAGCAGGGTTCCGGCCTTGACGCGGTCCCCGACCTGGACCATCACGTGCTCGACGACGCCCTCGACGATGGCCCCGATCCGAGCGGTGTGCCGCTCGTTCAGTGCAACGAGACCAGCCGTATCGATACGGTCGATGCGCTCGATCCATCTGGGCTTTGCGACCTCGATCCCCGACCGTCGCTGCGCCTCGGCATCGAGCGTCGTCCCTGCGCTCCTTGCGGCGGGCATCTCGAGGGAGGCTGGCGTCTCGCCGGCGCGCGACCACGCCCAGAGCGCGAGGAAGAGCGCGGCGGCGACGGCAGGCCCGAGGAGCCAGAGCCACGAGGTGCGGTGCGGATCGACAGAGGCTCCATCCGTGCGGGGAGCGCGCGATCCGGCGGCCTGCCGGTGCTCGACCGTCCCCGCCGGGTGTCCCTTGGTCAAGACGGTCACGGCAATACCTCCTCCGCCAAGGCAATCTGTGCATCGACGCTCGCTTGAACGGCGTCCAGCCACAGCTCGTGCACCGACATCCGGGCATCGGCGTACACGCGCTCGGCGTCCACCAGACGCAAGAGATCGCCGGCGCCCGACTCGAAGGCCGAGCGGGCCGCCGTCCGTACGACCGTCGCCGGCGCAACCAGCTGCGTCTCGGCGTCGGTTCGGCGGCGGGCGAGCTCCGCGGCGGTGGTGACCGCGGCGCGGGCCTCGCCCGCGGCCCGCCGCCGTACCTGCTCGAGCTCGAGCTCGGCGGCCGAGACGGCGCCACGGGCGAGCGTGGCTGCCGCCCGGTTGCGCTCGAAAAGCGGGATCGGCATGACGACCGCCAGAACCCCCGTGTCGTAGCGGTTCGTCCGCTTCAGCCCGCTTGTGACGTTCAGATCGGGCACGCCGCGTGCGCGCTCGAATCGGAGTGTCTGCTGTGCGGCGTGGAGGCGCGCCTCCGCCTGACGCACGTCGGCACGCCTTTCGAGGGCTGCGCGGAGGCGCGCCTCGAGATCGTCTGTCGTGACCGGACCGGGGCTCGGTCGCTCGAGCGCGTCGGTGGAAGGGGTCGGCGCCCACCCGACCAACGCCGCGAGCGGGACGAGCTCGCGATGGGCGCGCAGCCGGGCGAGTGCGGCATCGGTCTCGACGCGCACCTGTTCGGTCTCGAGCTTCCGCAGGTCGGCCTCGGCGGTAACACCTTCCTCGACGCGGCGCCGCAGAATGCGCACGAGCTCGGCCAGGCCCTGGGCGTGGTCCGACAGCAAACGTCCGCGATCGCGCTCGCGAACAACGGCGAGGAACCTGTTCGCGACCTCGACGTCCAGCTCGCGGGCGGTGGCGTCGAGCGTGGCCCGAGCGGCTTCCGTGACGGCCGTCGCGACCCCGATGCGAGCGGCCCGCTTGCCGCCAAGCTCCACCGGCTGCGACACGGTGGCGAAGACGTCCAGCGGCAGTAGATCACGATGCCCGGACGCCAGATTCTCCCACCTGGCTTCGACGACCGGATTTGGCCACCGGCCGGCCCATTGGCGGGACAGGTCCGCGGCATCGACGCGCGCCAGGGCCGCCTGCCGAGCGGGGGAGTGCGTCCGTGCTTGCCGCAGGGCGTCACTCAACGCGATCGAGGGTGAGGGGGATTGAGCCCGAGCGGGCGACACGAAGCCTCCGTCGAACGCGCCCACTCCTGTCAGCACGCCGGCCACGACGATGGTGGCGATGTCGCGTCGGCCCTTGAGTAACTCGTGCATAGGTGACTCGAACCCTTGGTCGTCATGGAACTGAACGCGGGATTCGGCTGCGGGCGCGAGCCGCACCGACGTCCCCGTCGATTGACGGATCTACACGATGCGGTAATTTCGCATCATCCCCATGTCCTCGTGCTCGAGGTTGTGGCAGTGATACAGGAACAACCCCGGGTATCGGGAGAACTGGACCAGCACCTGGACGCGCTCGCCGGGCATGACGAGCACCGTGTCCTTCCACCCCTCGTCGACGAAGCCTTCGCTGAGACTCCGATAGTCCGGCGCGTACTCGGGATCGATCTGTCGTCGCAAGACCCGAAACTGCCGGCCGTGCAGGTGTATGGGATGGCCCATGCGCATGCTGGCCATCATGCCCCGCGAGCCGGATGCCCGGTTGTCGAACTCCCAGATGTGCGTCGATCCCGCCTTCACGGTCTCCTCCTCGGCGACGTCAGCCAGGTCGAAGTCACGGCCGTTCAGAAAAAACCGCATCCGATGAAAGTCGATGCGAACGGTCCGCGTGGGAACCCCAGGCGGGGGCTGCCACGCCGGCTCGAAGGTGGAGAGTCGTGGAGGGAGTGCGAAACGGGTGTGCTCACGACGGTCGACCGAGACCGGCAGGAGGTCGAGCGGCGCGCCCATCGGAAGACTCTGCGACGTCGCGGCCCTCGCCATGCCTCGACCCATGCCTCGACCCCGACCTCGTCCGCCGCCCATCGGCAGATCGAAAAGCGAGGAAGGAAAAGCCAGACTTCGGAGGGTGAGTCGCGTGCCAACCGGCCGGGATGACAGATCGAGGATCGTGTCGACGCGCTCGCCCGGGGCCAGCGTGAGATACCGTCGCGTGACGGGTCGCTCCAGCAGACCGCCGTCGGTACCGATGACGGTGATGGGGCCGTCGTCGCTCCACGCGAGCTTGTAGACGCGCGAGTTCGAGCCGTTCATCAGACGCACGCGATACGGCCGCGTGGCGAGCGACAGCGTCTCGGGCAGACGACCGTTGACGAGCACGCGGTCGCCGAGGAACCCCGTCATCATCTCCGTCGGCATGCCCATCATGCCGATCGACATGCCGCTGGTGTAGACGAACTGGTTGCGTTCGTCGAAGCGGCGATCTTGCAAGACGCAGACGATCTCATCGGCTCCTGCCGGCAGCTTGTGTGCCGCTTCGACGCCGTCCGAGACGAGGATGATCCCGGCAAGCCCATGCATCACCTGCGAGCCCGTGCGCATATGAGGGTGGGGGTGATACCAGTACGTGCCGGCCCGGTTGATGACCTCGAACTCGTAGGTGTAGCGCTGACCGGAGCCGATGGCGAGCCGCGGATGCCCGTCGGCCTGCTCGGGAACGTCGAGTCCGTGCCAATGAACGATGGTGGGCTCGGGAAGATCGTTCACCAGCTGAATGCGGACACGCTGACCGTGCTGGAGCCGGAGGATCGGCCCGCCATACGACTGGGTCATCGTCTGGATCGTGGTCGGCGGCCCCTTGATCACCCGACCCGAGTACGACCAGACGCGGGTCGGCGAGCCGGGCAGCAAGGCGACGGTGGACGGGGCGGCGCGCAGTTCGAGCTCGACGTCGGCACTCGTGCGGTGAGATTGGCTGCGGGTGCCGCGTGTGAGGCTCACGGCGCCGGCGGCACTCAAGCCGAACCGCCTCAGGAATTCGCGTCGGTGCAAGGCTGTCACGATGTGGCTTCTCCCGCGCGAGACGACCGCCTCGAACGCACGGTCATCTCAAGGATGAGCGAACCGCGCATTCGTGACGGTCGCGCCGCAACACCGGCATGCGTTGCGCACGCACGCATCCACTGCCGAAATGCCGGCAGTTCATGGACGTCGGGAGCGCCCGTGAAGGTCCGAACTCTCACGCCCGCTTCGGGTTTCCCCTCACTTGGTGGATCCGATGTATGCACGTGTGGTGATCGAATGCATCGGGTATGCCCACGATCCGGGGAAAGACGTGGAACTGAGACCCAGTTCCACGCGAGCCGCCACCGGCGGCGCCCGGTGAGCGGCCCGTCGGACGCGGCTAGTGGCCTGCCTTGACCCGCGGCGCTCGCAGTGGCGCATCCGGCACCCCGACCCGCCGCAGCAGCGACATCATCGGGCACCACCCGCTGAACGCCGACTGAAACAAGTTCAGCCCAACGAACAGCGTGAACCACAGGAACCCCGCGTGGACGTACATCCCGAGGATTACGCCGGCCGTCACGAACAACCCGGCAATCAACCGAAGGCTCGATTCGACTGTCATGGAGCGACTCCCTTCTTCATTCGTCGTCGGCGTGTGCGTCTTGGTGTCCGCGGACCGCTCGGAACGCAGCCGGTCACACCTCCTGGGCAACCATCGTCGGCTCCGCCTGGTGTCGGCTGGACGACCGGTGCATCAGGTAGTACGTGATCGGGACGGTCATACGGGAGAGCAACAGCGAGGCCACTTCGCCGGCCATCAACGAGATGGCGAGGCCTTGGAAGATCGGGTCGAAGAGCATCACGGCCGATCCGACGATCACGGCGGCTGCCGTGAGCGCCATCGGCCGGAATCGCACCGCCCCAGCGTCCACGACGGCCTCCTCGATGGACATCCCCTCGCGTAGACGCAGCTCGATGAAGTCGACCAGGATGATCGAGTTGCGCACGACGATTCCCGCGCCCGCGATGAAGCCAATCATAGAGGTCGCCGTAAAGAACGCGCCAAGCAGCGCGTGCGCGGGCAAGATGCCGACCAGCGAGAACGGGATGGCCAGCATGATGGTGATCGGCGTGATGAACGACTGGAACCAGCCGACGACGAGGACGTAGATCAGGATCAGGACGGCCGCAAACGCCAGTCCGAGGTCTCGAAACACCTCATAGGTGATGTGCCATTCGCCGTCCCACTTCATGGCGTAGCGGGTGCTGTCGAATGGCTGCTGGGCGTTGAAGACCTCGAGCGAATAGCCCTCGGGCAGGCGGACGTTGGAGAGCGCCTGATTCATTTGCAAGATGGCGTACACCGGGCTTTCGACCGCGCCCGCGACGTCCGCGGTGACATAGGACACCGGGAGCAGGTTCTTGTGGTAGAGGCTCTGTTCCTCGCGACCCTCGGCGAGATCGGCGATCTCCCCGACCGCGACGCCGCGCTGGCCGATGCGCAGTGATCGCAGTGCGTCGAGCGTGCCGCGCTGCTCGCGCGGCAATCGCATGACAATCGGCACCGGCTCGCGCGCCTGTGGATCGCGCAGCAGCCCGGCGTGCGCGCCCGCGCCGGCCATCGACACGACGGTCGCGACCTGAGCGCCAGCCACGCCTGCGGCACCGGCGCGCTCGGGGTCGACCGTCAGCGTCCATTTCGGGCGTTCCGCATCGACGTACCAGTCGGTATCCACGACACCGGGCGTCCGAGCGAAGACGTCCTTCACCTGCTGCGCGAGGGCGAGTCGTCCCTCGAGGTCCGGCCCATAGACCTCGGCGACCAGGGTCTGCAGGACCGGCGGTCCTGGCGGCACCTCGACGACCTGGATCGTGGCGCCGAGGCGGGCGGCCACGGGCTGCAGCGTCGTCCGGACCCGTTTGGCGATCTCGTGGCTTTGCGCCTCGCGCTCGTCCTTGCGCACCAGCATGACCTGCAGATCGGCCTGATTGGCGTCCCGTCGCAGGAAGTAGTGGCGCACGAGGCCATTGAAGGTGTACGGGGAAGACGTGCCCGTGTAGCTCTGGACGCTCGTCACGGCCTCGTCGGCCAGCGCCGCGTCAGCCAGCGCCGCGGCCACGCCCATGGTCGTCTCGAGCGGCGTCTGCTCGGGCATCCGGATGATCACCTGCAGCTCACTCTTGTTGTCGAACGGCAGCATCTTCACGGTCACGAGCCCGGTCGGCACGAACGCGACGGCCGCGAGAAGCAGAACGGCTACGAGGGCCAGGAAGGCGAATCGAGGCCGAGGTGACGTGATCAGCGGCCGCATGAGGCGCCGATAGAGCATCGTCAGGCGGTCTTCACGCTCGCTGTGGGACGAGTGTCCCCGACGGAGCAGTCGGACCGCGGCCCAGGGGGTCACGACAAAGGCCACGACGAGCGAGAAGACCATGGCGGCCGAGGCGCCAACCGGGATCGGCCGCATGTACGGGCCCATGAGCCCGCCGACGAACGCCATGGGCAGAATCGCCGCGATCACGGTGAGCGTCGCGAGGATGGTCGGATTGCCGACTTCGTCGACGGCATGCACCGCAACGGTCTCCAGGGCCTCGCTGACGTGCAGCCGCGCGTGGCGCACGATGTTCTCGACCACCACAATCGCGTCGTCGACCAGGATGCCGATGGAAAAAATGAGCGCGAAGAGCGTGATGCGGTTGAGCGTGTACCCGTAAAGATGGAACACGAAGAGGGTGAGCGCCAGCGTGACCGGAATGGCGATGAGCACGACGAGCGACTCGCGCCGACCGAGCGTCAGCCAGATGAGCACGGAGACGGAGACGATGGCCAGGAACATGTGCCAGAGCAGCTCGTTCGACTTGTCGGCGGCGGTCTCCCCGTAGTCGCGAGTGACGCTGACGGTCAGATCGTGGGGGAGCAGGTATCCCTGGACGGTCTCGAGCTTGTCTTCGACGGCACGCGTGAGCGCGATGGCATTGGTACCCTTGCGCTTGGCGATCGAGAGGGTGACGGCGGGATGTGCAGCTCCACGCCGCGGATGCTGGAGCACGTAGGACGTTGGCTCCGCGCCGCCGTCGAGAACCTCGGCGACCTCTCCGACGTGCACGGGTGCGACTCCGGGCGCTCCCACGACCAGGTTGCGAACGGCGTCCGCCGAATCCAGCACGGCGCCACCTTCGACGCGCGCGGCGCGGTTCCCGCTGACGATCGAGCCGCCACTCGCCTGAACATTGGCCTGCACGAGCGCGCCGTGCACGGCCAGGGGATCGAGCCCACGCGCGGCCAGCGCGGGGGGATCGACCGTGACCGTCACGTGTCGCGGACGGCCGCCGAGGATGGTGATCTCCGAGATGGCGGGGATCTCCTTGAGCGTGTCGTGCAGCTGGCTGGCAAACGCCCGCAGCTGGACGTCGTCGTACCGGGGTCCCCACAGCGTCAACGCCATGACCGGCACGTCATCGATGGAGCGAGCCTGGACGAGAGGAGGCGAGGCCGTCGGCGGCAGGAGCCCCGCGTTGGCGTCGAGCTTCTGCTTCAACCGGACGAGCGCCGCCTCTTCGGGCTCTCCGACGAAGAAGCGGACGATGACCATCGCGCGGCCTTGGCTCGAGGTCGAATAGAGGTACTCGACGCCCGGCACCTCCCAGAGCAGCTTCTCGAGAGGACGGGTCACACGCTGTTCGACCTCAGCGGGCGAGGCGCCGGGCATCTCCACGAATACGTCGACCATCGGCACGATGATCTGGGGCTCTTCCTCGCGGGGAAGGGCGACGACTGCGAAGACCCCGAGGAGCAGGGCCGCAACGATGAGCAGCGGCGTGAGCTTGGAGTGAATGAACGCAGCCGCCAGTCGGCCGGCCAGGCCGAGAGGCGCCGTCGTTCGGGTCGGAGGACGCCTCATCGGCGATCTCCGGTCGGCTGATCGGCAGCGGCGCCGACGGGTGCCGTGGTTGCGGTGACAGGCGTGCCGTCGGTCAGCCAGTCCGGTGGTGCTTCCACCAAAGACTCTCCGGCGGTGACACCGGCGAGCACTTCTATCTGCCCGGCCGCAGACGGACCGGGCGTGATCGGTCGCAGCCGAGCGAGGCGATCCGCGCCGACGACGAAGACGAAGGCCAACTGACCGCGTCGGACGACAGTCGACGCCGGGACCGCCAGGGCGCGCCGCGGCGGGCCCGCGAAACGGGCACGACCGAAGGATCCGCTCGGCGGTCCGGCGCCGGTGGGGAGATCGAGCTTTACGAGGAAACTGTGTGTGGACGGGTCGATCCGACTGACCTCGGCGACGGTCGCGCGAGTCCATGCCTGGTCCTCGCCACCGAACCGAACGTCGGCCGCTTGGCCGCCGGTGACGCGCGATGCCCGCGCCTCGTCGAGCGCGACTTCCAATCGAGACGCACCGAGCTGCTCCAGCACCAGGAGCGGCGTGCCGGGCGTCGCAAGCGATCCCGGATCGACCAGCCGCGAGACGACGATCCCGTCGAAGGGAGCGGTCAGCGTGGTGTAGGTGACGCCGACATCAGCCGCTTGGGCTCCGGCGCGCGCGGCGTCCCGTGTGGCCGCCGCGGCCGCGACCTGGGCCCGCGCGCCCGTTGCCTGCGCCTCGGCCGAGCGAAGGGCGGCCAGGGCCTGGTCCAACTCCTGCGCCGTCGCCGATCTCTTCTCGTGCAGCCCGCGGATGCGATCGTAGGTAAGGCGTGCGAGCCGCGCGCCGGCCTCCACCGCTTCGACCTGGAACTCGGCGGCCCGAGCCGATTCATCAGCCGCGAGCAGCGACGCCTTGCCCCGTGCGGCTTGTGCGACGAGCTCCCGTGCATCGAGGGTGATGAGGGTGGCGCCACGGCTGATGCGGTCGCCGGGTCGAGCCGTGACACTCACCACCGGAGCCATGACGCGGGCAGCCACGGTCGCCGTGGTCCGCGCGCGGACCACCCCGCCGGCCTCGAACGTGGCGGGCAGCTCGGAGGTCGTGACAGTCGTAAGGCCGAGCGCCTGCGGGCTCGCGGCTTCGGTGGCTTCGACCGGCCGATGGGGAGGAGATCCCCCACAGCCAATCAGCGAGGCGACGGCCGCGACGCTCGCGAGGAGCGGCAAGCAGTGAATGGAGGAAGGCGTCATCATCGGCGGTCTCACGCCACGCGTCAGTTGGTCGGTCTTGGTTCGATCGGCGGCGGCGCGGCGGCGCGTCCCACCGCCTTCTGGAGCTGCGCCTGGCCCACGAGCACGTCGACCAGCGCACCGATGTGCTGCGCTTCCGCGTCCTGTTGCGCCGTCGAGGCCCGTAGCACGTCGGTGACCGTAGCCAGACCTGCCTCGAGGCGGTCTCGCACGATGCGGTGGCTCTCGCCGGCTTGCTCGACAGCGCTCCGACTGACGACTCGGCGTGCGCGTGCGGACTCGAGCCGCCGGAGGGCGCTGAGGAGCTCGACTTCGACGGCCGCCCGGGCGTCCTCGCGCTCGAGTCGCGCGCGCGAGAATGCCTCCGTGCTCGCCTTCATGCGAGCCAGCTCGGCGCCGCCAGTCGAGAACGACCAACGGAGCTGACCCCCCACGACCCAAGAGGAGGCTCGGTCCGAGAACGACGTGCCGCTCACGTCGAAGGCGGCTTGCGCGGCAGCCTGCGGAACGAGCGCGGAGCGCGTGTGTCGGCGCATCGCCTCGGAGAGCGCCTCGGCCTGCGCGGCGCGTTGGAGCTCGGGCCGCCGCGCCTCCGCCTCGGTCAGCAGTGTGCGTAGGTCCGGAACGGAGCCTGGGTCGACGGCTTGGGCGGGCACCTCCAACCGGTAGTCGCGATCGATGGCGCTGCCCATCAGACGGTTCAGCTCGGCGCGCGCGACGGCGGCGTCGCCCTCGGCTTGAATCCGGCGCTGATCGAGATCGCTCACGTGCACGGCGAGGCTCAACACGTCCGCCTCGGTCGCCATCCCCGCGTCACGGCGAGCGCGCACGCGCGTGAGGTCTTCGCGGGCCGCTTCGCCTCCGGCTTCAGCGGCCCGTCGGGCTGCCTGGGCGACGAGCACGCGCCCGTAGGTCTGGGTGACCGCCAGGACCAGCCCCGCCGCCGCCTCGTCGGTGGCGCTCATCGTCACGTCGCGCCGAAGCGACTCGGCACGCAGCAGTGAGCGCGCGCGGCCGCCGTCGAAGAGGAGCTGGTCGATCCCGACCGAGGTCTGAAAAAAGCCTTGCGGATTCGGATGATTGAGGGCGTCGATCGCGAAGTTCGCGGCGGCGAACTTGCGCGACGCGAGCAGCGAGCTGAACACGAAGACCGGCAGGTTCCCCCGCTGCCAGCTCTCGACCACGTTGATCCGCGGGTAGAAACTGGCGCGGGCCTCCTTGATTCGGGCCTCGGCTTCGACCGTCGCCGATCGGGCAGTCCGCAGCGAACGGTTGTGCGCGAGCGCCTCCTGAATGGCGGCTTCGAGCGTGAGTGGCTGCGCCCGAACAGCAACCCCTGTCGCGAGCAGACCGGCAGTGACCAGGAAGAGGCGCTGGCGGAACATCGCTCAAGGGATGCAGTCCAGTGGATTTGGTGACAGCCGGGGTGGACCCCCTGATAGGCTCGAACCGTGCCGCTTTGGGGGAAAGCCCAAGACGAAGCGAGCGCGCCTCGGCCCTGGCCCCCCTAGCTTAGCTACTTTCCGGTGAAGAAATGACCGCGCAGAGGGCGTACCGGTTTCACGGAGGCGACCGGCTTACGGTCCGATCGATTCATTTCGTCGTTTCCTCTATGTGGCGGCCCGCGCCC
>Ga0194132_10001699_pt1 | contig 43828 bp, 32 predicted proteins | sample TA2KigOf80mmetaG_FD_148612 | JGI IMG/M metagenome (GOLD analysis project Ga0194132, IMG submission 148612) | Freshwater microbial communities from Lake Tanganyika, Tanzania - TA2015054 Kigoma Offshore 80m | ecosystem: Environmental > Aquatic > Freshwater > Lake | place: Tanzania: Lake... | reverse complement strand
CGGCGGCGCGCAGCGCGACCCGCCGCGCGTCCTCGGCCGGCAAGCCGGCGGCGAGCGCGTCGTCGAGGATCGCGCGCAGGCCGCGCGACGCCGCCGGCGTCACCAGCCAGAACGCCACTTCGTGCGCGCCGCCATCGGCGAACTTGGCGACCAGCGACGGATGCAACTTGCCGTTGCGCAGCCGCTGATCCGCGAGCGCCGTGCGCAGCGCCGCGTCGGCGTCGACGGCGACGCCGTCGACGGTCGCGCGACGGACGACGCGACCGGTGGCCTCGTCGAGCACGCGCTCCTCGACCAGCCGCTTCGCCGCGCCGGGCAGCGGCCATTCGAGGCGCGACAGCACGGGACCTTGGGGCGCAAACAGCAATGCGGCGGCAACGGCGGTGAGCATGGTGGCGTAGTGCGGCGGGAAGTGGCGGGGCGAGCGCAGGGCAAGGATACCTGCTGACCGAACGCACCGGCCATCCTGCCCGGCGGGGTCCGCCCGGGCCGGGATGCCGGCGCTCGCGCCGCCGCCGGCGACCCGCCGCCGAGCGCCCTGCGGATCGCTCCGGCGGCGCCGATCTCCGGGTCGCACCGGCCGCCGCTCTTGCGTCGCCCCCTTGAAGCCACGATCCTGCTCGCCCCAAAACCGCGCGCGCACCAATCAGCGAACCAACCCACCCCATGAGCGCCACCACGGAAAAGCATGTCTTCCAGGCCGAGGTCAACGAAGTCCTCGCCCTCGTCGTCAACTCGCTGTACTCGCACCGCGAGGTCTTCCTGCGCGAGCTGATCAGCAACGCCGCCGACGCCATCGACCAGCTCAACTTCCGCGCGCTCACCGACCACGCGCTGCTCGGCGATGACAAGGAGCTGCGTGTCGAGCTGATCCGCGACGACAAGGCCGGCACGCTGACGATCCGCGACAACGGCGTCGGCATGACGCGCGAGGAGATGATCGGCAACCTCGGCACCATCGCGCGCAGCGGCAGCAAGAAGCTGATGCAGTCGCTGAGCGCCGAGCAGAAGAAGGACGTCACGCTGATCGGCCAGTTCGGCGTCGGCTTCTACAGCGCCTTCCTGGTCGCCGACTCGGTCACCGTCGTCTCGCGCAAGGCCGGCAGCGGCGAGGCGTGGTCGTGGCGCAGCGAGGCCAAGGGCGACTTCGAGGTCGCGCCGGCCGAGCGCGCCGGCCGCGGCACCGACGTCGTGCTCAAGCTCAAGGACGACGCCAAGGAGTACCTCGGCGAGTGGCAAGTGCGCGAGGTCGTCACCAGGTACAGCGACTACGTGCGCTGGCCGATCCGCATGGAGGTCGAGCGCGGCGGCGGCGACGACAAGAAGCAGGAGTGGACGACGCTCAACCAGGCGCGCGCGCTGTGGACGCGCGGCAAGAACGACGTCACGGACGAACAGCACCGCGAGTTCTACAAGTCGCTGTCGCACGACTGGGCCGACCCGCTGGCCTGGACGCACTTCAAGGTCGAGGGCGCGCACGAGCTGACCGGCCTGCTGTACCTGCCGGCGAAGGCGCCGTTCGACCTCGTCGAGCGCCGCAAGAGCGGCGTCAAGCTGTTCGTCAAGCGCGTGTTCATCATGGACGACGCGCAGGAGATCGTGCCGGAGTGGCTGCGCTTCGTGCGCGGCGTCGTCGATAGCGAGGACCTGCCGCTCAACGTCTCGCGCGAGATCCTGCAGCGCGACGCCACCACGCGCTTCATCAAGAAGCAGGTCGTCGGCAAGACGCTGACGCTGCTGGAGGAACTGGCCGCCGAGGGCGAGACCGAGCGCGAAGTCGACGGCGAGAAGCAGAAGACCGACCGCTACCTGACCTTCTGGGGCGAGTTCGGCCGCCTGCTCAAGGAAGGCGTCTACCACGACGTCGACGCCCGCGACCGCCTCGCCAAGCTGCTGCGCTTCCGCAGCACCAAGGACGACGGTTGGCACGGCTTGCAGCAGTACGTCGCCCGCATGCCGGCCGGCCAGTCGGCGATCTACTACGTCGCCGCCGACAGCCTGCCGACCGCCAAGGCGAGCCCGCACATCGAGGCGCTGCAGAAGCGCGGCTTCGAGGTGCTGCTGCTGACCGACGCGATCGACGAATGGGTCGTCGACGCCCTGCGCGGCTTCGACGGCAAGGACTTCGTCTCCGCCGCCAAGGGCGCCTTGGAACTGCCCGAGTCCGACGAGGACAAGAAGGCCAAGGAGGCCAAGGAGAAGGAACTCGCGCCGGTCACCGAGCGCATGCAGAAGGCGCTGGCCGAGCGCGTGAAGACGGTGCGCGTCACCGATCGCCTGACCGACTCGCCGGCCTGCCTCGTCAGCGACGAGCACAGCATGAGCGCGCGCCAGGAGCGCGTGCTGCGCGACGCCGGCCACGACGTGCCGCAGCAGAAGCGCATCCTGGAGCTCAACGCCGACCACGCCGTGGTCAAGAAGCTCGCCACTCTCGACGACGCGCAGTTCGCCGACTGGTCGGCGCTGCTCTACGACCAGGCGCTGCTGGCCGAAGGCACGCTGCCGAGCGATCCGGCGGCGTTCGCGCGCCGGCTGACGGGGTTGATGGCGAAGGGCTGAGCGCAGCGGGTTGCGCGGGGCAGGTTGCGCGCGGCAGTGGCGGCGGCAGTGGCGGCGGCAGCGCCGGGGTGCGCCCCAATCCATAAACACCGAGACGAACAGGGAGACCACCGAGCGGCACAGAGCCAGCAGCAAGCCAGGAAGCCGAACGCCGACCACGAAGCCCGGCTTCTGCTTCTGGCCCCCTGCTTGACCCTCGGTGCCCCTCTTCCGCCCCTCTGCCTGCCCTCTGTGTTTTGCTGCTTCTGCTTCTGCTTCCGCTTCTGCCGCCCGCAGCCAGCCCTGGCCCTTGCGCCATCGCCGCCCCGCCCCTACCTAGGGCGCGCCGCATGACGACCAGCACGCCGTCCGCCGTTCTCCAGCAGCTCAACTGGCGCTACGCGACCAAGCGCTTCGATCCGACCCGCCAGATCCACGCCGAGGCGTGGGCCGCGCTCGAACAGGCGCTCGTGCTGGCGCCGAGTTCGTTCGGCCTGCAGCCGTGGAAGTTCCTCGTCGTCGACACGCCCGCGCTGCGCCAGCAGCTGCGCGCGGCGTCGTGGAACCAGTCGCAGGTCACCGACGCCAGCCGCTACGTCGTGCTCACCGGCCTGCGCACCACCACCGTCGCCGACATCGATCGCTTCCTGCAGCGGCAGTGCGACGTGCGCGGCGCGACCATGGAGTCGCTCGCGGGCTATCGCAAGATGCTGGTCGACTTCATCGCGCAGGGCTGGGCCAGCAAGGACCTCGCCGGCTGGAACGCGCGGCAGGTCTACATCGCGCTCGGCCAGCTGATGGCGTCGGCGGCGATGCTCGGCGTCGACACCTGCCCGATGGAGGGCATCGACGCGGGCGCCTACGACCGCGTCCTCGGCCTGGAGGGCACGCCGTACGCGACGCTGTGCGGCTGCGCGCTCGGCTACCGCGCCGCCGACGACAAGTACGCGACGGCGCCGAAGGTGCGCTTCTCGACGGCGCAGGTCGTCGAGCACCGCTGACCGCATCGCCGCCGCTGCGACGACCAGGCCAGGGAAGGCGCATCGGCCGCCGCACACGTTCACTTCGCCGCGGTAGCCAGCTGCTCGCCGGCTTCGACGTGCTCGCGGTGCAGCGTCGCGAGCGGCGGCGCCAGCAGCCTGACCAGCACGAAGCCGACGTCGCCGGCGAGGTCGGCATTGCCGGGCCCGGCCGCGCGCAACGCGCGCAGCGCCTCGGCCCGCGCCGTGAACCGCGCCCGCCATTCGTCGGCGATCGCGTCGACCGCCGCGTACTGCGCCGCCGTCGCCGGTTCGCCGAGGGCGCGTGCACGATCCGCGAGCGCCGACAGCTCGGCGCGGAACGCCTGCCGCACGCGCGCGCCGTGCTGGCGCGCCACCGCCGCCTGCGCGTCGGCGCCGAGCCCGAGCTGGCGAATCGCCAGTTCGACCTGGCGGTCGCACGCCGCGACCGCAGCCTCGACCACCGCCTGCGCCTTGGGCCGCGCCTGTAGGTGCGTCCGCGCGCGCGCGGCGAGCGGCGCTGCGGCTTCGCCGAGCGTCGCCGCGCGACGCAGCAGGTCGGCGGCCTGCCGCTCGGCTTCGTTCGCCAGCGCCCACGCCAACGGATCGCGCTGCTCGCGCAGATGCGTCGCCCACGCCAGCTGGCAGGCGAGCACGCGCTCGACGGTGGCGACGTCGCGCGCCGCGATCGACTGCGACGCCTGCGCTGCCGCCAACTGCAAGGCCGCCGCCATCGGCGCCGCGAGTTCGGCGACGAGTTCGCTGTCGGCCACGGCGTCGGGTGCAGGCGCGAGGCGGCACCGGCGCAGGCCTACGACGCCATGCCATGCGCCAAGCTCGCCGGCGAAGGTCGCCAACAACGGCTGCCACGGCGCGCCCGGCGCGCGCTGGTCCGCCCCCGGTTCGCCAAGATCGAGTTCCGGCAGCTCGAGGTCGGCGCCGAGCCGCGCCCGCAGGCTGGCGGCGATCTGCCGGTACGTCGGCGCGGCGTCGCGCTCGGCCAGCCGCGCCAGCGCCATCTCGTGCACGTGGAACTCGCGGCCGTCGCCGGCGAGGAAGGTCGCGCGCAACCGCCCGCCATCGGGATCGTCGAGCGCCGCCGTGACCGACAGCATCAGACAACTGTGCGGCTCGCCGGCGTCGAAGCGCAGGCCGGGCACGGGCACGGCGTTGGCCTCGATCACCGAGTTCGCCAGCGGTGAGGTCACGAACTCGGGCAGGTCGTAGCCGGCGAGCGCGCGCGTCGGATGAACGATCACGCGGCTGCGATGCACGTCACCGGAGACCAGCAAGACGCCTTCGATGCGTTCCTGGCCGAGCCAGCGGAACAGCGCATCGCGCTCGTCCTGCCAATTGCCCCAGCAGTCCTTCTTGCCGGGCCGCACGCCGCCGTTCCACACCATGCCGCTGGCGAGGACCTTCACCGGCGCGGTCGACTCCCGCAGGCCGCGCTGCAGCCAGTCGATCTGCGCTGCGCCGAGCGCCGTGCGCGCGTGCGGCGCCAGTGGCGACGGCCCGGTGTCGGCGAACGAGCGCGGATCGAGCAGGAAGACCTCGATCGGCCCCTGGCGGAACGACGTCCAGACGCCGCGCGTCCCGTCGCCGTAGCTGGCGTGCGCGTGGTAGGCGACGAACACCTCGCGCGCGGTCGCCGCCGCCTTGACGTCGCCGAACTGGTCGTTGAGCGCGTAGTCGTGATCGTCCCACGTCGTCCACGTCGGGATCTGTCGCATCGTCGCGGCGATCGCCGGCACGTCGAAGAAGTCCTGGTGCCTGCGTCGGCGCGCGTCGACTGAGCCGTTGTCGATGTACGGCGTGTCGCCGAGCAACGCGAGCGCGTGCGGTCGCGCCGCCAGGATGCGGCCCCAGATCGGTTGCTCGCGCACGCCCTTGTCGCTCGCGCACGAGCCGAAGGCGACGGTCGCCGCGCGCGCTTCGTCGGGCAGGGCCCCTGTCCAGCCGGCGGCGAGGTCTTCGTGCACGACGACGTCGCCGCGCCGGACACGCACGCCAAAAGCGCTGCCAGTCGGCACGTCACGGACGGCGAAGCGCAGCGTGAGGTCGTCGGTTTCCTGCGCTACGGCGGTGGCGATCAACGGCGCGCCGCCCGCGAGCGGCAGTAGTTCGAGACGATGCTCACCGGCCACCGCAGCACGGGCCCAGACGTGCATCGCCGTCGCGTCGACGTGGCCGCGAAACGGCCCGTGCGTCAAGAGCAGGGATTGCGACTGCGGTGGCTGCTGCGCGGCAAGCGCGGTCGCAAGCAGGCCAACTACTTCGAGGACGATCGTGATCATGGACTTGGGTCGGATCGGGGACGCTCATGCCACAGCTGGACGGGTGCGCGCAAGAGCGGCGCCAGTCCGCGACGCCACATCTCGCGTTTCTGCGCAAGGCTGCGCCCGGCGTTCGCCGGGCTTGTGGACGGCAGCGCGACCAGTTCTGTCACGAAGCCCGCTGCGACGAGTCGCGGCAGCACACGGCGGCGGAACAGGTCGTGCGCCGCGCCGCCGTTGCAGGCGACGGCGCGCAGGCGCGGATGCGCGGCGAAGAAGGCGACGAAGTCGTTGCTGCGCGCCGTCGCGCGGTCGATCGCCGCGTCCAGGCTGCCGGGGCGCTCGCAGGCGGCCAGGACGTCCCACAGCGCGACGCCGGCCGCGGTCAGGCGGGCGAGACGTTGGTCGTAGGGAGCGCTCGCGGCGAAGCCGCACAGCGTTCCCATGATCGGCCAGAAGGCGTTGCGCGGATGCGCGTAGTAGCGGCTCACCGCCAAGGATGCGGTCCCCGGCATGCTGCCGACCACGAGCACGCGCGCATCGGCGCGCGCTACCGGCGGAAAACTCTCGACGAACACCATGGGATTGCCCTTGGATGGGCCGGTTGTCCCGTCCTACCAGCGCGAGCATGTCGTTGCCAGCGTCCGCGCCTCGGCGCTTCGTCCGCCGCTTCCTCGATGCGCTGCCGGGCGATCCGGACACGGCGCGGACTTCCCGCCAGGTGCACGCGCTGTGGTCGCGGGTCGATCCGACGCCAGTCGCAGAGCCCCGCTTGCTGGCGTGGTCGCAGCCGCTGGCAGCCGAACTCGGCCTCGACGATGCCGCCCGCGACGACGCGCGCACGACCGCGGTGCTCGCCGGCAACGCGCTGTGGGACGGCATGGCGCCCTACGCGGCGTGTTACGGCGGCCATCAATTCGGCAATTGGGCCGGCCAGCTCGGCGACGGCCGCGCCATCACGCTCGGCGAACTCGTCGGCCCCGACGGACGCGTGCACGAACTACAGCTCAAGGGCGCTGGCCCGACACCGTACTCGCGCCGCGGCGACGGCCGCGCCGTGCTGCGTAGCTCGATCCGCGAGTTCCTGTGCAGCGAGGCGATGGCGGCGCTTGGCGTGCCAACCACGCGCGCGCTGTCGCTGATCGGCACGGGCGAGCAGGTCGTGCGCGACATGTTCTACGACGGCAATCCGCAGCGCGAACCCGGCGCGATCGTCTGCCGCGTCGCGCCTTCGTTCCTGCGCTTTGGCAACTTCGAGCTGCCGAGCTCGCGCGGCGACGTGCCGCTGCTGCGCCAGCTGACCGACTTCACCATCGGCACGTTCTTCCCAGAACTCGGCGCGCCCGGACCGGCGACCTACGAGGCGTTCCTGCGCGAGGTCGCCGCGCGCACCGGCCGCCTCGTCGCGCAGTGGCAGGCGCACGGCTTCGTGCACGGCGTGGTGAACACCGACAACATGTCGATCCTTGGCCTGACGATCGACTACGGGCCGTACGGCTGGATCGAGCCGCTCGACTACCAGTTCACGCCGAACACGACGGACTTCCGGGAGCGACGGTACGCGTTCGGCAACCAACCGACCGTCGGTATGTGGAACCTCGCGCGCCTTGGGGAAGCGCTGCTGCCATTGTTCGGCGGTCGCGAGGCGCCGATCGAAGAAGGGCTGGCGCACTACCAGGAGGCGTTCCGCGAGATGGCGACCGACCTGTACTGCCGGCGCCTCGGCCTGACGTTCGACGCGCACAGCGACGACACGACGATCATCCACGAGCTGCAGACGTGGCTGCAGGAGGCGGAAGTCGACGTAATCCTGTGGCTGCGCCGGTTGTCGCACGTCGCGCGCATGCCGTCGGCGCCGACCGCGATGCCGGCGGACCTGCTGGCGTGCTGGTACGCCGCGCCGGAGCCGGGCCACCTCGCGCGCGGTCTCGCGTGGCTGCAGCGCTGGCATGCGCGCGTGCGGGCCGAGACGCGCGGGCAAGCGGCGGCGGCCGACGCCATGGATCGGGCGAACCCGAAGTTCGTGCTCCGGAACTGGCTCGCGCAGGAGGCCATCGACGCGGCGCATGGCGGCGACCTGCGCAAGGCGCATCGCCTGCTCGGCGTGCTCCGCCGACCCTACGACGACCAGCCGGAACACGAGGACCTGGCGCAGAAGCGCCCGGACTGGGCGAGGCACAAGCCGGGGTGCGCGACGCTGTCGTGCAGTTCGTGACGGCGCGCCCCCTGACACCGGCTCCTAGGCGTCTGCGCCCGGCCGGGCAGCGCCCCGCGCGGCGACGCCGTGCTCGCTCTCGCTGCTGAGCGGCAGCGCGACGTTGCGGGCGACGCTCTCGAGGAAGCGCACGCGCCCGGACGCGACGTCGTACATCGCGCCGACGATGCCGATGACGCCGGTCTCCACCAGCTTCTTGAGGGCAGGGCTGTCCTGCTCGATGCGCAGCATCGTGTTGTGCACGTTGATCGCCGCCACGCCGTCCACGAACGCCATGTTCTTGCCCGTGCGATCGCCCGTCGTCGCCTTCTCCATGCGCACGGCGTCGCTGATCGCGGACGTGATGGAACCGAGGTTGGTCATGCCGGTCGCCGCGGCGGCGTCGACGCCCTGATGCACGAAGTCGCACGTCGCCTTCACGGCGCCGCAGCGGGTGTGGCCCAGCACGACGATCAGCTTGGCGCCGGCGGCCTTGCAGGCGAACTCCATGCTGCCCAGCGCCTTGGCGTCGCAGACGTTGCCGGCGAGGCGCACGACGAAGATGTCGCCGATGCCGAGGTCGAACAGCAGCTCGGCCGGCGCGCGCGAGTCGATGCAGCCGAGCACGACGGCCATCGGGTGCTGGCCCTCGGCGGTGCCGTCGATCTGGCGCGCGAGGTCGCGGTGCAGGCGACGGCCGGACAGGAAGCGCTCGTTGCCCTCCTGCAGCAGGTTGAGCACGCGCTGGGGAGTCAGCGACGCCTGGACCTCGCGCGACGCGTAGTCGACGTACTGGATCACGTCGCGCAGCCGGTAGCGGTCGTGGAAGCCCATCAGGCTGACCTTGACGCCGCGCGCCGGCCCTTCCTCGTCGGCGAAGTCGCGGATCACCGACAGGATGTCGGGGTCGACGTAGTCGGTCGCGCGCGCGTCGATCGCCACCTGCTCGCCGGCCTTGCAGCGCGACAGCAGCGACGCGAGGCGCGCGCGGCTCAGGAAGCTGACCTGGTTGCCGAGCACGAAGCGCTGCACCGGCCCGGCGATGTGGTCCTCGCGCACGACCTCGAAGCCGCCGCGCATGTTGCGCGCGAACACAAACGCCAGGCTCACGGCCAGGCCGATCAGCACGCCGACCAGCAGGTCGGTCAGCAGGATCGCAAGCACCGTCGCCACGAACGGCACGAACTGCAGCAGGCCGGCGCGCCACTTGGCGACGAAGAGCGCCGGCGACGCCAGCTTGCAGCCGGTGACGATCAGCACCGCCGCCAGCGCAGCGAGCGGGATGCGGTTCATCAGGTCGTCGAGGAACAGCACCGCGATGGCCAGGAGCACGGCGTGGAACACGACCGAGACGCGCGTGCGGCCGCCGGCGTTGATGTTGACCGAACTGCGCACGATCACCGACGTGATCGGCAACCCCCCGATCGCGCCCGAGAGCGCGTTGCCGACGCCCTGGGCGACGAGCTCGCGGTTGGGGTCGGCAGGGCGGTGCAGCGGATCGAGCTTCATCGTCGCCTCGAGGTTCAGCAGCGTCTCGAGCGAGGCGACGGCGGCGAGCGTGACCCCGGCGAGCAGGACGGCCGGGTCGAAGGCGCGCGCGAAGTCCGGGAACGTCAGCAGCGACGCGAACCCGCCTTCACCCATCGCCGGGATCTGCACCATGTGCGACGGCGCGATCGCCCACGGCGAGCCGAGCGCGACGAGCAGCTCGCTGACCGCAACGCCGACCAGCACGGCCGCGAGGGGGCCCGGCATCGAGGACTTCTTCAGCTTCGTCTTCTCGCACAGGATCAGCGTCGCCAGCGCCGCGAAGCCGACGAGCATGGCGCCGGGCAGGGGGTCGGAGACGGCCTTCCAGATCTCGGTGAGGGTGTTGTCCCCGTCGATCTGGGCGAACGACTCGTCGCCCTCGGGGTCGGTGTCGTCCCCGAGCAGGTGCGGAATCTGCTTGAGGACCAGCAGCAGGCCGATCGCGGCGAGCAGGCCCTTGATGACGTTGTTGGGGACGAAGTTGGCGACGCCGCCGCCGCGCAGCAGGCCGAGACCGACCTGCAGGACGCCGGCGAGCATGACGGCGACGAGGAACGCCGGGAAGCTGCCCAGGCCCTGGATCTGGGCCATCACGACGGCCGCGAGGCCCGCCGCCGGTCCCGACACGCTGACGTGCGAACCGCTGAGAGCGCCGACGACGATGCCGCCGACCACGCCGGCGATGAGGCCGGCCATCATCGGCGCGATCTTCGGCGCGCCGGAGGCGAGCCCGATGCCGAGGCAGAGCGGCAGGGCGACGAGGAACACGACCAGCCCGGCCGTCAGTTCGCACCCGAGTGAAGGACGAGGAGAGGTCAGGGGCGGCGTCACAGTCGGCATGGGCACGGCACGTGGGGCTCGGAACCGCGACGCAGGTTATGCCAACGGCATGGCGGCCAGAAGCAGGACCGCCGGACTTTCCGCGGATCGCCGCATGCGCCCCGACCGGCCGCCGAACCTCGCGCATGGCCGTGCATGCGGCCAGCGGGAGCCCTCCGGGGCCATGCGACGCGCTCCAGCGCGCCCGTTCAGCGACCGAAGCGCAGGGCCAGCGCGCCGACGTCCGCGCCGGCGCCGATCGTGACGACGCGCAGCGCGTCGTACTCGCTCTCCCCGTACGCGATCGGCTCGCCGACGCCGAGCGCCGCGGCCAGCTGCGGCAGCGTGTTGGAGTGCCCGCACACGACCACCACGCCGCCGGCGTGCTGCGCCCGGATCACGGTGGCGAGGTCGGCGGTCGCCTTGGCGTCGATCGCCTGCGCCGTCAGGCCGAGGGCCTGGCAGAGCGGCGCGACCGTGTCCTTCGTGCGCGCGAACTGGCTCGTGTAGACGGCCCGGATCGGCAGGTCGCCGAGCACGCGCGCCAGTTCCCTGGCGCGCGCGTGCCCGGCCTCGCTCAGCGCCGCATCCGCGCTGGCGTCGACCTTCTCCGCGTGGCGCACGAGCACCACGGTCGTCGGCTGCGCGGGCAGGCCCGCCTGCAGCGCGCGCACGCGGCGCGCGAGCCCGGCCGCGAGGTCGTTGGGCACCGGGATCGTCAGGTTGTACTGGCGCACGACCCAGCGCCCGTCGCGCCGGACCAGCACGCCGCTGCCGCGGCACTCGCCGTAGCCGGCGTTGTCGAGCGTCTCGTCGAACCACGCGACATCGCCGCTAGGCGCGAGTTCGACGGCCCGCGCGACGGCCACGTACGTCCACGCCGACGCGCGCTGGAAGTACGGCAGCGCGAAGCGCCGGAACTCGGCGCCGGTCCAGCGTTCGGCGCCGTCGGTGCCGAGGAACACCGCGTCGTCGGGCAGCAGCGCGAAGTAGCGGTCCTCGTCGCCGTTGGCCGCCGCGTCGTGGAAGTCGTCGAGGGCGCGCGCGACGTCGCCGGCGGCGGCGGGCAGCCGGCGCTCGCCGTGCAGTCGCTGCAGCCGCTCCGCCAGCGCCGCGGGCGCCGCGTCGCCGAGGTCGGCGACGCGCCGGCCCGGCAGACGCGCGAGCGCCCGCCACGCCGCGGCAGCCTCGGCGTCGAGGCCCTCGACCGCGCCGGTGCGCGCGACCGTCTGGAACTCGTGCGCGTTGCGGCGCACGAACGCGAGCGCCGGCGCAGCCCCGGCGGCGACGAGCGCGTGCATGCCGCCCTGCTCGATGCGGAAGAGCCGGCGCACCTGCGCCAGCGCCACGCCGTCGCGACCGCGGGCGCCGTCGCCGGCCGGCACGGCGACCACGACGAAGCCGGCGGCGGCCAGCGCCTGCGCCGGCGGCGCGCCGGCCGCGGCCATCGCGCCGTCGTCGCCGCAGACGAACAGCGCCACCGGCCGCCACTGCGCCGGCTCGTAGGCGGCCGGCATCTGCATGGCGCACGCCACCTTGCCCATCGCCGTGTCGACGGCGAACGCGGCGGGCGGCGGCAGGGTCAGCGCCTGCGCGGGCGCGCGGACGGCGACAAGCGCGACGACGACAGCGGCGAGGCAGGCAGACAGGAAGGCAAACGGGCGCGGCATACGCGCTTGTCTACCTCAGCCGCGGCCGCCGGCCCAGCGCCGCGCCGCGAGGATCGCCGCCTGCTCGGCCGCCGGCAGCCGGGCCGCGAGGAACGGATACAGCAGGTTGCGTTCGCGCAGATCGTGGTGCAGCAGCAGGTTCTTCAGCGTCGCTTCCCGGTCAAGCACTTCGAGCAGCGCGCGGTCGTCCACGCGCTCGCCCAGCGCCACCAGGCGCTGCGCGCAGTCGGCGACGAATGCGCGCAGGTTGCCGTGCTCGCCGAGGAAGAGCTTGGTCGGCGCGTCCGTCGCGTCGCCGCCGAGCGCGCGGTAGCGCGGCAGCACATGTTCTTCCTCGTCGGCGACGTGCGCAGCGAGCGCTTCGCCATACGCGGCGAGCGTCACGCGCGCCCGCGGCAAGTCGCGGTCGAGCAGCGCGCGTTGGTGCGCGAACAGCAGCGCGTCGAGCCGCTCGTGCAGGCCCATCATCGCGGCAGCGAAGTCGCTGCCGCCGGCGGCGCTGCTCACCGTTCCTCGTTGGCCGTCAGGATCGCCTGGAAGAACAGCTTGAAGGTGCCGAGCGGCTGGCCGCGGTAGGTCACGTCGGCGCCGTACAGCAGCACGCGGCCCTTGCCGACGCGCGCGCACAGCGCCGCGGCCTTGCCGACCAGCAGCTCCTCGCCGATGGCCCAGCCGCTGACCAGCGTGTCGGCGTCGCGGTAGCGCGCGACGACGTCGATCGGCGCCTTCGGATCGGTGACCGCCATCACCGTCGACTGGCCGTTGACCATCGCCGACAGCGTGCGCGAGGCGCCGCGCGCCGTCGGGTGCGCGGCGTCGACCTCGATCGCCAGCAGCGAGCCGGGGACGTAGTACTCCTCGCGCTGCGCCTTGCGTTCGCCGCCCTCGGCGTCGGGATCAGGCAGGTGCACGCCGACCTTCACCGGCAGGTCGAACTGACGCACGACCTTCTCGACCTCGCCGCCGAGCGCGATCAGCGTGCCGCCCTGCTCGACGAACGCGCGCAGCGCCGGGATCGCCTTCTCGCTGGTCAGCTTGGTCGCGCGCGCCGCGAGGTTGCTCCAGTCCTCGAACGGCGGCAGCGCCTTGGCCAGCGCGTCGAGGTTTTGCTCGTCGCGCGCGCGCGCGGCGCGCTCGAGGTCGCGCGGGCCCGGCAGGCCGGTGTGGAACACCAGCACGTCGAAGTCCTTGCGCAGGTCGCCGGCCTGCACGCGATCGCCCCACACCTGCTGCACCGGGAAGCCGAACTCCTGCAGCAGCCACTGGTCCCAGCCGGTCGGCATGTGGCCGCCGAAGACGTCGAACAGGCCGACGCGCACCGGCCGCACCGGCGTGCCGCCAGCGCCGGCCTTCGCGACGCGGACGGTGACGCCAAGTTCCTGCGCGCAGGCGGCGAGGACTTCGCCCGCGGCCGCGGTCGGCTCGACGTGGTAGACGCCGACCGCCGGTTCGACCTGCGCCCACTCGACCTTGCAGCCGGCGGCGAGCAGGCGGTTGAGCGCGATCACCGTGTGCGAGTCGCGCGGATCGAGCTGCCAGCGCATGCCGGCGGCGAGATCCTGCGGGGCGGGCGCCGGCGCGAAGCCGGGCCAGTCGGGCAGCCGCTCGAACGGCCCCTCGACCGCCTCGAACGCGCGCTCGACCTGCACGTCGAACTGCATCGCCAGCGTCCAGCCGGCGGCGTCGTACGGCGGCACGGGCTTGCCATCCTTGATGTCGTCCGGATGCCACTGCGGCTCGAACTGGTCGAGCACGTGCGCGCGGTACGGCTGGTCGGTCTTTACCACGTAGCTGCCGGCCGGCAGCGTCACGCCGTTCATGGCGAACGCCGCCTTGGCGCGGTGCACGACGACGCCGCAGCGTTGCAGCGCGCGCGCCATGCGCTGTGCCGCCGCCCAGTCCGGCTGGTCGCTGCGCAGCACGTAGACGCGCGGATCGCGCAGCGTCGGGTCCTTGAACACGCTGTCCGGATCGTCGCGGCGGCGCGCCGCCGCGACCAGCGCCGGCGTCGGCGTCCAGTGGTCGCGCCGACCGCGCGCGATCGCGCGCGTCGCCATGACGTGGATGTCGCGCAGCAGCTCGCGGCGGTAGCGCGCGGCGTAGTCGAGGATCGCGAAGTTGGCCGTCTGCAGGTATTCGACCGTCTGGCGCGCGTGCCAGACCTGGGCCGGCAACGGGTCCGGGTAGTCGCCGTACGGCAGGCGACGCTCGAGCGGCTGCCCGATCGGCGTCGGCTCGGGCCGGCCGAACGACTCGGTCAGGATGCCGACGATGTTGTGGAAGTAGTTGGTCGAACGCAGGCCGCCGTTCCACCAACCGGAGTACGGCGCGCCGCTGCGCGAGATGACGCCCGGCTTGCCCTCGGCGGCGAAGCGCTGGTTCATGTGCGCGCTGACGATCTCGATGCCGCGCACCACCATCGGATCGACGAGGTAATTGTGCGGATCGCGGAACGGCGGCGTGAAGATGATCGTGTCCTTCGGCGCGGACTGGTGGTGGTTGTAGACGATCTGCGGGCACCACTCGCGGTAGAAGACGCGGTTGACGTTCTGCGCCTCGAGCTGGTTGCAGGCGTAGAAGTCGCGGTTGTTGTCGTGCCCGATGTAGCGCTGGTAGAGCACCGGGGTGGTCATGCTGCGCGTCGCGCGGTAGGCGTTGCAGACCAGTTCGTAGCCGTCGGGATTGACCGGGCAGGCGAGCAGCACCACTTCGTCGAGGATGCGCCGGACCTCGGCGTCGTCACGCGAGCACATCTGCCAGACCAGCTCGATGATGTTCTGGCCGGCGATCGCCTCGGTGCTGTGCAGGCCAGCGTCGATCCAGACGAATGCGCGCCCCTCTTCGCTCATCGCCGCGACGTCCTGCGGAGCGACGCCGTCGGCATGGGCCATGCGCACGCTGATCGCGCGCAACCGCTCGAGCCGCGCGAGGTTCTGCGGCGAACTGATCACCGCCATCGTCATGCGCTGGCCGTAGCTCGTCGGCCCGACGTCAACGAGGCGCATGCGGTCCGTGGCGGCCGCGACCGCCGCGAAGTACCGCATCATGTCGCTGTGGTTGCACAGCTTGTAGTCGGCCCCGATCTCGTGGCCGAGGAACGCGACCGGGCTCGGGACCTGGGCGGTGAGCGAGGCTGCGGCGCAGAGCGCCAGCAGGAACGGGACGAGGCGGTGCGACGGGAGCATGGCTTGTCGACCGATGCTACGCCGCACGCGCGCCGGCGCGAAGGCGAGCCCGCCGGGCAGGCGCGTGCGACGAAGCCGTTGCAGCCGTCGCCGGCCCCGCGCCTAACCGCCTACTGGATCTGCGCCACGCTCAGCACGCCGTTGCTGAACACGAAGCCGCCGTTCTCGCCGTTGATCAGCGGCACGGCCGAATCGAACAGCCCAGCTGCCTGCGCGCCGATCGGCAGGCCGGGCGGGAAGGCCGGCGCCATGAAGGTGAACGGATAGGCGACGGTCGGCGACAGCGACACCGTGGCGAAGCTCAGGTCGAGCGTGCCAAGGTAGGCGCGGCAACCCGGCAGGTTGGCGAGGATGCCGGTGAGGTCGAGGCCCGCCGGCAGAACGTTGAGGCTGAGGAACAGGCCCGAAATGTAAACGCCGGTGTTCGGCGCAAACTCGGGGACGTTGCCGACCGTGTAGGTGACGACCGTGCTCGGGTTGATCACCGGCGCTGGCGAGGCCGACAGCGTCAGCGGCGCCAGCGTGATCGCCGGGCCCATGACGAACGGCGTCGCCGTCGTGAAGTCGACCGACGTCGGCACGGGGCCGGCGCCGGCGAGCGTGCTGCCGACGACCATCGTCGTGGTGTTCGAGCTCGTCGCCATGCTCACCCACACCATCGTCACGTCGCCGCTGGCGAGGTTGACCTGCCACTGGAAGGTCGCCGGGTTGGTCGTTGCGTACTCGTAGACGCCGTCGAACGTGACGTAGAGCACGCCGTTGACTTCCTCGGTCTTGACCTTGCCGCTGCCGGTAACCGCCGGGTTGTAGTCGCGCCAGTTGTACCAGGCGAGGCCGGGCGCCGTGGCCGTAGCGGCGAGCGTCGCCGTGAAGATCGTGCCCTGGTTGCCGGTCGCTGCGGCGGTCAGTACGCCATTGGACGACACCGTCCACTGCGCCGCCGTGCCGCCCGGCACCGGCACGGGCACAGACGTAGGGAACGTCGTCGTGGTGTCGTCCGCATTGGCGACGATCGTCGCGGTCGCCGACGGCGGCACGTACAGCGCGCTGGCGATGCCGGGCAACCACACCGCGACGTAACCACTGCTCGTCGGCGTGAACTGCAGCGCGTTGCCGTCGAGCGCCGCCTTGGCGGCCGGCGTGCCGGCGAACGCCGACAGGAAGTTCGTGCGGTCGAGGCTGTAGGCGTGGCAGCCGGCGCCGAAGTTCTGATGGTATGCGACCGACAAGTCGCGGATCTGCAGCGCGGTGATGTGCGGCGCCAGCACGTTGTTCGCCAGCGGGTGCGTGCCCTGCACGAGTAACCAAGTCTCGCTGGTCGACACATGCGTGAAGGTGCCGGTGCAGTGCGAGCCGAACTGCGTGTCCGGCGAGGCCGCGGCCGGCGCGTTGTCGGGATCGGCGTCGAGCGGGCCCGACAGCGGACCCTGCAGCATCGAGCCGAGGTTGGTGACCGCGCCGCCACTCAGCGTCGCCGTGCCAAAGGCCGAACTCAGCGTCATCTGGCGGTCGTACAGGACGTTGGTCGCCGTGCCGGTGCGCTGGTCGGTGAACCAGACCTGCACCGCGTACGTGCGGCCCGCGACCAACTGCGCCAGCGTGTCGAGGCGGATGCCGCCCCACACCGAAGGATTGGCGGCGGGCGCCGTCTGCATCGCGAGCGACGTGCCGAGCAGGTTGTTGAAGCCGGCGTCGCCGGTCGTCGAGTTGTTGAGCCCGCCGGTGATGTAGCCGGCCCACCCGGTCAGCGCCCACGCGCCGGTGAACGTCACGCCGTTGACCGTCGGCGAGATCGCCGCGACGCCGGGCTGATGCGCGTTGCGCGCGACGACCAGCGCGCCCTGCACGCTGACGTCGTTGGGCGACGTGCTGGGCAGCACAGGCCCCCACGTGATCGTCTGGGCAGTGGCGCCCGCCGCGAAGGCGAGGGCGAGAAGGGAAGGCAACGGGGCGTGGCGCATGGGCGGTTTGTCGAGCGATGATGGCACGCGGCGTGGACGGCGCAACCTGCACGACACCAAGATCGCAGCAGAACAAGTACATGCTCCGCCGCAATGGCATCAACCCCAGGCGCGAAGTGTTGCGCCCGCCCCACCGGGAATGCGCCCAACCGCAGCGGCTGCCCCCCGAGCACGCGGTGCCCGATCCCGGTCGACGAAGCGCTCGTGCGCCCGATCCACGGCGGCTCGGGCGTCTACGCCGGCGCCAGCGGCTGGGCCCGGACCGAGCGCCGCGCCGACGACACGTGGCGGCACACGTTCTTCCTGCTGCCGACGCCGCGGCGCTGAGCGCGGGAGGCGCGTCGGTGGCGTGACGGCGGGCAACGCTTCGAAGTGCGGATTCGGCGCGCTGACCATCGGCGCGACCGCGAAACTCGCGCGCGATCGACTGCTTCAGCGCCCGCGGGCGCCATCGACCAGGCCCGTCGCACCGAGCACGACGGCGTACACGAGTTGGAGCGCCATCGACTGGAGCAGGAACGCGAACGGAACCAGCAATCCCCACCACGGCGAATAGGCCGGCGGCCGCCAGACGAGGTGAACTGCGACGATGAGGTTGGTGAACGCAGTGAGCGCCATCGCGCCTTCGGCCGTCGATCGAACGCCGCGATCGCCGATGCCTGCCGCGAGCGCTCGCCACGCATAGCTCGTGTTCAACAGCGAGTAGACCGCGAGCGGGACTCCCCACCAGCCAACGCCGTAGAACGATCCGACGAGAGCCCATGCGGCAGTGGCAATGGCGCCCACGACCGTCAGGACCAACTGCATTCCGAGCACTGCTCCTGCCATGCGCGCTACCTGCCCGCCTTCGGCTTCCCCGGCGCGGGCAGGTAGTGGTAGCCGTTCTCGCTGCGCGTGTTGTCGAGCGCGAAGGCGTCGCGGTTGTCGAGGAAGTCGGCGACCTGCTTGGTCGGGATCGCGAAGTTGAGGCCCTGCATGCCCATGTAGCCGGCGCAGTTCACGCCGACGACCTCGCCGCGCAGGTTGAACAGCGGGCCGCCCGAGTTGCCGGGGTTGATCGGCGTGGTGATCTGGAAGTGGCAGCGGCCTTCGATCGTGCGGTTGGTCACGCTGATGATGCCGCTGCTGACGGTGCGGTCGAGGCCGATCGGCGCGCCGATGGCGTAGACGGTGTCGCCGACGCGCATCGCGTCACTGTCGCCGAGGTAAACGGTCTTGAGCGTCAGGTCGGTCGGCGGCTCCATCTTGACCAGCGCGAGGTCCATGCTCGGGTTGATCGCGGCGACCTTGCACTTGCGCACCGTGCGAGGATCCATTCCGGCCTTGCCGACCGGATAGACGACGACGTCGACCTCGACCTCGCGCGCGACGACATGGAAGTTGGTGACGACCCAACCGTCGGGGTGCGTGACGAAGCCCGAGCCCTGGCCGCCGGCGGCCTCGATCTTGACCACGGCTTCGCCCATGCGCTTGGCGCCCTCGGCGACGCTGAGTTCGGGCAGTTCGGCGCGCGCCCACAGCGCCTTCTTCTCGATGGCGCCGCTGCGCTTGCCGTCGACGGTCTCGCGGCGCACGACCGCAGCGACCGGCACCTTGAGCACGTCGTAGCCGACGTCGACGAAAACCAACTGGTCGGTGGTGCGCAGCACGCGGCCCTGGATGCGGCAGCCGTTGCCGAGGTCGAGGATCTCGACGCCGTCGGCGCGCACCGGCGCGGCCTCGGCGGACTTGGCGGGGGTCGGATCCTGCGGCAGGCAAACGAACACCGCGGCGGCGATTGCAGCGAGCATCGGCGCGAGCATAGAGTCGCGCGCCGATGTCCGCCAAGCCTCTCGCCCTGACGACCCTCGCCACCGCCGTCGCCGCCGCCGCGGCGCTCGCCCAACAGACGCCGCCGCCGATCGCCCCCGAACTGCGCGCGCGCTTCGGCTTCACCGGCCCGGTGGTGCAGAAGGTCGGCGACGGCATCGCCGACCTCAGCGTCGTCGACATCGACGGCGACGGCCGCCGCGAAGCGGTGGTGATCGACGCGCGCCGCGGCCGCCTCGTCGCCGTGCGCGTCGACCAGGGCGAAGCCAAGCTGCAGCCGATCCCGACCAACGGCCAGATCGCCGGCTACGCGGTGGCCGACGTGCACGGCGACGGCGTGCCCGACCTGCTGCTCGTCGACGCGCGCGGCCGGCTGACCGTGCGCCATCCCGGCCGCGAGCCCGAGCGCGCCCCGATCGACCTCGCGATCGCCCCGCGCGGCCTGACGCTGCTGACCGGCGACCTCGACCGCGACGGCAAGGCCGACCTCGTCGTCGCCAACGGCAGCCAGCTGCGCTGGCTCACGCAACTCGGCGGCGAGCCGAAGCTGTCGCCGGTCGAACCGCTCGACGAGAACACGCGCGACCTGCAGCTCGCCGACCTCGACGGCGACGGCGCGCTCGACCTCGCGGCGATGACCGGCGGCGGCAAGGGCGCGGCGATGAACCTGCGGCTGCGCCGCGGCCGCGGCGACGGCAGCTTCGGCGCCTGGGCGATCGCCGGCGTCGAGGACCTGCGCCACGTGTTCGAAGCACAGCTCGCCGACGGCAAGCCCGCGCTCGGCACCATCGCCGGCGCGGCGCAGCGGCTGACGCTGCACGGCTGGCGCGACGATGCCGAGCAGGCGGCGCTGGCGTGGTGGCCGATCGGCGAGAACCCCGGCGGCAAGGCGCTGCCGGCCGCGGTCGGCGACCTCGACGGCGACGGCGACGTCGACCTCGTGTTGGCGCGACCCGATCGCGCGCAGTTGCTGGTGCACGAGTGGCGCGACGGCACGTTCGTCGTGCGCACGCTGCCGACGCTCGCCGGCGTCGCCTCGCTCGCGATCGGCGACGTCGACGGCGACGGCACGAACGACCTCGTGCTGGCGAGCCCCGAAGAGGACGCCGTCGGCTTCTGCCCCGGCAGCGCGCCGCTCGATCGCTTTCCCGAGCGCCTGCCGTGCCTCGACAAGCCGGTCGCCGTCGCGGTCGCGCCCGGCGGCGGCGTGCTGGCGATCGCGCGCAACGACAAGCGCGACGGCCAGCTGCTGCAGCTCGCGCCCGGCAAGGAGCCGCAGAAGCTCGCCGACCTCGGCCGCCTGCCCGCCGATCCGACGCGGCTGCTGGTCGGCGACTTCGGCGACGCCGACGGCCGCGAGGCCGCGTTCGTCGTGCCCGGCGACGGCCTGCGCACGCTGACGCTCGGCGCGGCCCGCAAGGACGGCAAGAACGCCGACGCCGCCGGCTTCACCAAGAAGGCCGAGGAAGGCGCCGTGCTCGCGTCGACGGTCGACGGCGCGCCGGCCCTGCTCGCCGCGCGCGATCGCTTCGTGCGCGCCTTCCGCCTCGGCGCCGACGGCGGCGTGCGCATCCTGGCGCAGGACAACGGCCCCGACGGCCTCGCCGAGATAAGCCTCTGCGCCGACGCCCCCGCCGACGCCAGCAAGGCCGTGCGACTGTACTACGACCGCAAGACCAACAAGCTGCTGCGCGTCGTCGCCGGCGGAGCGCCGCAGACGGTCGAGACGCCGCCGTTCGACTTCACGCAGCTGCTGCCGCACGAAGGCGGCGCGCTGCTGCTCGGCCCGCGCGGCGTGCTGCGCGTGCCGTTCGCGCGCGGCGCCGGCCTGCGGCCGCTCGCCTCGCACGAGGCGCCGCTCGAGACGTCGGCCTACGAACTGGCGCGGCCCGGCGACTTTGACCACGACGGCGCGCCGGATGTCGCTATCGTCGACCGCGACGTGCCGGGCCTGCAGATCGTCGCCGGCGGGCCGCAGGGCCTGCAGCGCGCGCTCGCCATCCCGGTGTTCGAGACGCCGCCGCGCAGCCAACCCGGCCCCGAGCCGCGCGAGCTCGCCATCGGCGACCTCGACGGCGACGGCCGACAGGACTTCGCCTTGATCGTGCACGATCGCCTCCTCCTCTACCTGCAACAGCCATGACCCTCGCCCGCTACCCGCTTCCGTTCCTCGCCCTGCTGGCGCTCGCGCCGGCCCAGGATCCCGCCTTCCGCTTCGTGCCGAAGGACGCCGCGTTGGTCGTGCGCATGGGCGCGCCGGCCCGCTGGAAGAAGGACTTCGCCGACACCGCGCTGGCCAAGCTGATGGCCGCGCCGGCGCTGCAGCCGATGATGGCGCAGGTCGGCGAGGCGATGACGGCGATGATGACCGAGGCGCGCGGCAGCGGCTTCGACGCCGACGAGCTCGAGCGCATGGTCGCCGACTACCAGGGCGACCTGGTGATGAGCATCGCATTCGACTGGAAGAAGGCCGACCTCGTCACCATCGGCGACGAGGACCCGTCGATGCCGTTCGCGATCACGATCGCGGCGACGCCGCACCCGTCGTACGACCTCGCCGCGCTGGCCAAGGCGATCGACGCATCGACGCAGAAGATGCTCGACGAGCCGGACGCGCCGCCGTCGAAGGAGCTGGCGATCGGCGAACTGCGCCTGCGCGCCGTCGCCGACACCGGCGAGGCCGGCATGTGGGGCACCGTGCCGGCGATGGTCGACGGCCACCTCGTGATGTTCTTCGGCAGCGACGTCGAGGCGCACGCCACCAAGGCCATCGAGGGCAAGGACCGCTTCGAGGCGCCCGAGGCCGCCGGCGCGCCGATGTTCGTGCACGGCGACGTCCGCGGCTTCGTCGGCGCGCTGGAGTCCAGCGTGGCCGAGCTGGAGGAGATGGGCGCGGCGCCGTTCGACTTCGGCGAGCTGCTCGACACCATCGGCCTGCGCGCCATGGATTCGATGCGCATGGCCGTCGGCGCCGAGGGCAAGCACCTCGTCGCCAACCTAGAGATGGGACTGCGCGGCGACAAACGCGGCGCGATGGCCATGCTGCCGCAGACGACGGCGCAGCCGAAGCTGCTGCGCGTGCTGCCGGCTTCGGCGTCGAACTGGACGGTGAGCCCGCTCGACCTCGGCGTGCTCTACGCCACCGCCGAGCAGTTCGTCACCCTGATGGAGGCCGAGATGCCGATGTCGTGGGCCGACATGATGACGGCGATGGCCGACGAGCTGAAGGTCCGCCTCAAGGAGGACCTGCTCGACCACCTCGGCGGCGAGGTCCTGCTGCTCAACGACGCCGACCCCGAGGCCGAGCTCGACGACGACTCGCCGCTCGCGGCCGTCGGCGACATGTGCATGGTCTTCTCGCTGCGCGACGGCGCGGCGTTCGGCAAGTCGGTCGAGACGATGCTGCGCGCGCGCGGCCTGCACGCCGCCCGCAAGACCGAGGAGTACCAGGGCGCCAAGATCCACCGCATGACGCTGCTGGCGACGATCCCGCTCGAGTACGCGATCACCGACGACCTGTTGCTGCTGGCGATCGGCGACGGCGAACGCAGCCGCGCGTCGCTGCGCGGCGTGCTCGACGCCAAGGCCTCCGGCACGCCGACCGAGCTGCCAGCCGAGGCCAAGGCGCACATGGCGGCCGCCCCCGCCGGCTGGTGCGGCGTCGGCATGACGCGGCCGGCCGAGACGATGGCGGGCCTCGCCAAGGCGATGAGCGAGGCCGCCGCGGCGATCGCCTCGCGCACCGACGCCGGCCAGCTCGGCATGATCGGCAGCGTGCTGGAGGCGGTCGCCGGCGAGATGAAGCGCCTGGGCATCGATACGTGGATGGCGTTCGTGTACTCGGGCCCGCAGAGCATCGGCTACCGCCTGCGCTGGTGAACGCGCGGACGGCGGCGTTCGTAGGAATCAGCCGCCGACGCCGGGAAGTCGATGGCGTCGGGCAGCACGTAGCGCACGCGCACCACGTCGCGCAGCGACGCGCCAACCAGCGCCAGCGCAACAAAGCCTCGGGCGCCGCATGGCACCCGCGCCCCGCCGGGCTTATGCATACGCATCGCGCGCATCGCGATTCCCCTCGGCGCGCTTCGCCACCTGATGCAACTTGCCCGAACCGCGAGCGGTGAGACCCTGACCGCGCCGACGGCGCCCGCTGACGACGCGAGCGAAGCCGCGGCGATGGCGCAGTGGCAGCACCGGCTGCGCGAGTACCGCCAGCCCGACGCACGGCGCGCCACGTGGCAACTCGTCACGACGATCGGCAGCTACGTCGGGGCCTGGGTGGCGATGTGGTTCGCGCTCGCCGTCTCGTGGTGGCTCGCCGTCCCGCTCGCCGTGCTGACCGGCGGCGTGATGGTGCGCGTGTTCATCCTGTTCCACGACTGCGGCCACGGCTCGTTCTTCGCTTCGCGCCGCGCCAACGACTTCTGGGGCGTCGTCACCGGCTGGCTGACGCTCACGCCGTACCAGCAGTGGCGCACCGAGCACGCCGTCCACCACGGCGCTGCCGGCGACCTCGACCGGCGCGGGATCGGCGACATCTGGACGATGACCGTGAAGGAGTACGACGAGGCATCGCCGTGGCGGCGCCTGAGCTACCGCATCCAGCGCAGCCCGGTCGTGCTCTTCGGCGTCGCTCCGTTCGTGCTCTTCTTGGTCATGCAGCGCGTCGCGCGCCGCGACGCCAGCCCGAGCGAGCGCGCCTCGGTGCGCTGGATGAACGTCGCGGTCGCCGCCACCGCAGTCGGCCTCGCGTGGGCCTTCGGCCTCGTGCCGTATCTGATCTTGCAGGCGATCGTGCTGCTGGTCGCGGGCGCCAGCGGCATCGGCCTGTTCTACCTGCAGCACCAGTTCGAGGACGCGTACTGGGACCGCGGCGCCGAGTGGAACTACGCAGCGGCTGCCCTGCAGGGCAGCTCGTACCTGCGGCTGCCGCGCGTGCTGCAGTGGTTCTCGGGCAACATCGGCTTCCACCACATCCACCACCTCAACCCGCGCATCCCCAACTACCATCTGCAGCGCTGCCACGAGTCGGAGCCGGCATTCCAGACCGTGCGGCCACTGTCGGTGCGCGGGATGCTGCGCGCGCTGCACCTGCGCCTGTGGCACGAACCAACGCGCAAGCTGGTCAGCTTCCGGCAGGCGCGGCGCCTGCAGCGGCAGCGCGCGGCGGGGTAGCGCGCGACGGGTCGGGGCGCGGGCGCCGCGCTCACCGCCGCAACGCCGCCGCCACCACCGGCGCCGCCAGCTCCGCGATCTGCGCATAGCCGGCGTCGTTGCAATGGCCGTCGGGCACGAACCAGCGCGCCCGCCCGTCGGCGGCGACCAGCCGATCGAAGGTCGGCCGCACGTCGACGATCGGCAGCGACAGTTCGGACGCCACGGCGCGCTGCACGGCCTCGACCTCAGGCTGGTGGAACGGGTAGGTCAGCAGCACCATGCGCGCGCCGCGGGCGCGGACGAGCGCGTCCATCGCCACGAGGTGGCGGCGCAACGTCGGGGCCCAACCCTGCGATGCGCCGCCGAGCGCTTCGCGGCGCACGGCGCGAAGCGGCGACGGCGAGGCGACGGTCATGGCGCGGCGGCTGTGATGGGCGAATCTACCGCGTCCGCGCACCCCACTCCGCTCACCAGCGGTAGAAGCCCTGCCCCGTCTTCTTGCCGAGCTTGCCGTCGGCGACCATCTGCCGCATCAGCGCCGGCGCCGCGAAGCCCGGGTGGTCGAGTTCCTTGCGCAAGTAGTCGGCGATCGCGAGGCGCACGTCGAGGCCGACGAGGTCGGTCAGCTTGAGCGGGCCCATCGGGTGGCCGTAGCCGAGCGCCATCGCCTTGTCGATGTCCTCCGCCGACGCGACGCCACTCTCCAGCATGCGGATCGCCTCGAGGCCCAGGCACACGCCCAGGCGCGAGCTGGCGAAGCCGGGGCTGTCCACGACCAGGATCGGCTCCTTGCCGAGCTGCTTGCTGTACGCGGTGACCGACTCGATCGTCGCGGCCGACGTGGCGTCGGTGCGCACCAGCTCCAGCAGCGCCATCAGCGGCACCGGGTTGAAGAAGTGCATGCCGATGCAGCGCGCCGGCCCGGCGACGCCGGCGAAGACCTTGGCGAGCGACAGCGACGAGGTGTTGCTGGCGAGCACGCAGCCCGGCGCAACGACCGCCGCGACCTCGCGGAACAGGCCGTTCTTGAGCTCGAGCTTCTCGGGCACGGCCTCGACGACGAGGTCGGCGCCGCGGCACGCGCCGGCGCGGTCGGTCGTCACGGCAATGCGCGCGAGCACGGCGTCGCGCTGCTCGGCCGTGGTCTTGCCCTTGTCGACGCCCTTCTGCAGGAAGTCGCGGATGCGGGCGAGGCCCTTCTGCACGAAGTCGTCGGTCAGGTCCTGCAGCAGCACCCTGCTGCCGGCCTGCGCGCACACCTGCGCGATGCCAGCGCCCATCGTGCCCGCGCCGAGGACGGCGACCGTGGAGAACGTCGGAGTCGTCATGGTTCAGCCCTTCTTCTGCTTGTGGAGGAACGCGTCCATGCGCGCGTTCTTGTCATCGCTGTCGAACAGCGCGGCCTGCACCGAGCTCTCGAACGCGAGCGCGTTCTCCTGCCCCGGGCGCGACAGCGCGTTGAGCGCGCGCTTGGCCCCGCGCACGGCGAGCCGGCCGTTCTGCGCGATCTCGCCGGCGAGTGCGAGCGCCTTGGGCACGACCTCGGCGTCCGGCACGACGGCGTTGGCGAGGCCGATGCGCAGCGCCTCCTGCGCGTCGACCATGCGGCCGGTGTAGACCAACTCGCGCGCGCGGCCGAGGCCAATCAGCCGCGGCAGCCGGTAGGTGCCGCCCGCCGCCGGGATGATGCCGAGCTTGACCTCGGGCTGGCCCATCTTGGCCGACTCGCCGAGCACGCGCAGATCGCACGCGATCGCCAACTCGCAGCCGCCGCCGAGCGCGAAGCCCCTGATCGCCGCGATCACCGGCGCCGGGAACTCCTCGATGCGCTGGAAGATGCCGCTGTTGATCGCCTTCAGCGCGTCGCGCGCGGTGCGCTCGCGCAGCTGCGCGATGTCAGCGCCCGCCGCGAAGGCTTTGTCGCCAGCACCGGTGAGCACCAATGCTGCGACCGACTCGTCGTGCCAGTGGGCGTCGAGCGCACGATGCAGGCCGTCGACCATCTCTTGGTCGATGGCGTTGCGGCGTTCAGGGGCGTTCAGCGTCACGAGCACGACGTCGCCGTGGCGCTCGGTCAGGACCTTGGGGGCGTCGCTCATCGGGGGCAAGGATCTTGCCGAAGCTATGCGCGCGCGCCAACAGCGGAGCCCGCGAACCGGCCGCGCGGCGGGCTGCGTGGCGGGCCGTGCGCCGCTCAGCGCGCCCGACGGAACGTCAGGTTGACCCGGTACGGCCCGAGCTCGGAATGCACGCCATCCTTGACTGGCAGCACGCCGTGGAAGCACAGCCGCGACGGGCCGCCGAACACCACCACGTCGCCGTGCTGCAGCGGCACGCGCACGGTCGGTTCCTTCCGCTCGGCGCCGCCGAACTGAAACGTCGCCGGCAGGCCGAGCGAGACGGAGACGATCGGCTGCGCGAAGTCCGTTTCGTCGCGGTCCTGGTGCAACGTCATCTTGGCGCCGACGGCGTAGCGGTTCACGAGGCACGCATTGGGCGCGAACGCCGGATGACCGACGGCCGCCGCCGCGGCGCGCGCCAGCGCGGCAAGCGCTGCGGGGATCGCCGGCCACGGCCGACCGGTCGCCGGATCGTCCGATTCGTAGCGGTAGCCACGCCGATCGCTGACCCAACCACAGGCCCCGCAACTCGTCGTCGTCACCGACATGCGCTTGCCGCCCGGCGTAGTCATCGCGCGCAGTGGCGCCTGTCCAATCACCACCGTGATCGCTGCGAGCACGTCGGCTTCGCGCGCGCCGACGAAGCCGCGCAGCAACCATGCGCCCGGCGCAAACTCCTCGCGCGCCGCTGACGCGGCGAACGCGAGCTCGCGCTGGCGGCCGCTCACAGCAGCATGATCCCTTCGCGCGCCAGCAGCAGGTGCTTGCGGTCGAGGCCCAAGCGGTAGCCGTGCAGCCGGCCGCTGCTCGCGATTACGCGGTGGCAGGGCACCAGCACGGCGATCGGATTGCGTGCGCACGCGCCGGCGACCGCGCGCACCGCGTCGGGCTCGCCGACCTTGCTCGCCAGTGCGCCGTACGAAGTCGTGCGCCCGGTCGGGATGCGTCGCAGGGCGTCCCAGACCTTGAGCTGGAACGGCGTGCCGCGCAGGTCGAGCGGCACCAGCGGCAGCACGCCGCCACGGTCGATGAACCGCACGACGTCGGCCATCGCCTTGTGCGCGGCACCGTCGCCCTTGCGCAGCCGCAAGCGGCGGAAGCGCCGCGCGAAGTCGGCACGCAGCGCGCGCTCCGAGTCGCCGAGCAGCAGCGCGATCACGCCGGCCTTGCTGGCGGCTACCAGCAGCAGGCCAAGCGACGTCGCCGCGAACACGGCGGCGATAGTCTCGCGCCTGCGCGGCGTGCTGCGACGGGCAGTCCGGGCAGGGACCATGGTGCGCAGGGTACCCGGTCGCGGCCTCGGTCGCCGCAGCGAGGCGGCGGCAACGACAGCCCGGTCGCGGCGAAGGCCACAGCCGATGCGGGCAGCGCGTCGGTCAAGCCGCCGCCGCGGGCCTCGCCAAGCGCCGATACGGCGCCACGCGCCTTGCGCATGCGATCCGTCGCAGCACGCAGCCGTGCCGTGTGGTCCGTCGCCGTCAGGGCGCCTGCAGCAGCGCGACAACGTGCGCGGCGACGCCGTTGATCGCGGCCAGCGCGTGCAGCGCGTCATGGAAGGTCGGGAAGGCCATCGCCGTCTCGCCCGGCCCGAGCGGCAGCGCCAACGCGCTGGCGACCGTGACCACGCCGTCGCCGCCGCCAAGGTCGCCGTAGACGACATGGTAGCGCGTGGCGTTGTCGGCATAGAGCGCGTTCATGCGAGCCGTGATCGCGTCGCTGCGGTAGCTGAGGTCGAGGGCGGCTTGCACCTTGTGCTGCTCCGACGACGGCGCCGGCACCACCATCGTGGCGACGAGTTGCTCGCCGATGTCGCAGCCGGCGTTGGGCACGCCGATCAGCACGAGGTGCGCGACCGCGCTGGCCAGCGACGGCGCGCCGGCCTGCCAGCCGGACCGCAGCGCGTCAGCGTGGGACTGCTCGACGAGGTAGCGACCGACGAGTCCGCCCATGCTGTGGCCGACGATGGCGCAGCCGAAGCCTGCCTGCTGGCGCGCGGCGATCAGGTCGTAGAGCGCGTTGGCCGTGGCGGCGACGCCGCGACCCGACGGGTAAGACAGCACGACGACGTTCTGCACGGACGGCGGCAGCGCGGCAACCAGATCGGCGCTGCCGAGATAGTCGACGGGCGAACCGAACAGACCGGGCAGCACGAGCACATTGGCCGCTGCCGGCGAATTCCAAAACGATGCCAGGCTGCCGCGGCCGACCGTCAGCACGACCGAGCCCGCCGCGAACACCGCGGCGCCACCTTCGATCGTCTCGGCGCGCGTCGGCGACGCCGGGTCCAGCAGCGCGAACGGCTGCGTGAACAAGCGGTGTAGTGATGCGTTGAGCGCCGCGAAGTCGCCGAGCCAGGTCGTCGACGCCGCGACGGTGCGCGCGCCACCGTCGACGACCGTCGTCGGCAGCGGTTGCCACGCATCGGCGAGGCGCGGCTGCAGCAGGCAGGTCGCGGAGAGGCCGCCGCCCGACTGCGCCAACTGCGGGGCGGCGCGCACGATCACGCTCGCCGGAGCCAGCAACGGCAGGCCGCGCGGCTCGACGCGGAAGACCGGGAACAGACCGAGAACCGCGTCCGACGGCGCGTGCGCGCGCAGCTCGATCGGCGTCGGCGCAGTGAGCGCACCCGCCGGGATCGACACACCGATGCCAGCGTGTGGGCCGTCGGCGAAGACGACTTGGCCGCCCTCGGGCCCGATCGTCGCCGACGCGATGGCTGGATCCTGCGGCTGCACGGGGGACGTGCCGCCGCCGCCGCAAGCAGTGGCGACGACGCACGCGAACAGGGCGCTGATGGCGCGGCCAGGAACGAATGGGGTGGTCACGGATCGTGACGACAACACGCCACGCGGCGCGGTAGCGCAGTGTACTTCGTCCCAGCCAGAACGTGGCTTGAGTTTTCCTCGTCGCGGTGGCGGCGGCGGTTCAGCCTTGGCTGCTGGCGTCGAGCACGAAGGCAGCGGCCTCCGACGACAGGAAGGCGATGGCGTCGAAGGTTGCGCCCTGGGCGTCGATCATGATGCCCGGCGGCAGCGGCGTGTCCGGCACCGACAGGTAGTGGCTGCCCTGTTCGACGATGCCCGCGCCGGCGATCGCGTGGTCGACCAGCAGCGGCGGCAAGCCATCGAGGCCGCACGCGAGTTCTGGCGACAGCGAGAGCAGCACGCCAGCAAGGCACGACGTCGCCGGGCCATCGACCGCGAACTCGATGGCGCCCGGAACGAGCGTGACGGCGAGCGCGGCGGCGCCCTGCGGGGGTGCCGCAGGGAGCGACGGCGACACACGCGAGGGCGAGCAAGAACGCCAGCTCAAGGCGTGAGCACGAGCTTGCCGAGCGCCTGCCGGGCTTCGAGCAGCCGGTGCGCCTCGGCGACCTGCGCCAGCGGCAGCGCGCGGTCGAGCACCGGCCGCAGCCGCCCCTGTTCGAACAGGCGCAGGACGCCGCGCAGATCGCCATTGCTGCCCATCGTCGAACCGAGGATCGACAGGTTCTTGAAGAACACCGCGTGCAGCGAGAGCCGCACGTCGCCGCCGGTCGTGGCGCCGCAGGTGACGAGCCGGCCGCCGCGAGCGAGGCACTTGAGCGACGCGTCGAAGGTCGCAGCGCCGGTGTGCTCGAAGACGACGTGCACGCCGGCCTTGCCGGTGAGCGCGCGCACGGCGGCGGCGACGTCCTGCTGCGTATGGTCGATGACGTGGTGGGCGCCAAGCGCGCGCACGCGCTCGCACTTCGCTGGACCTCCGGCGGTGGCGATGACCTGTGCGCCGAGCACGTTGGCGATCTGCACGGCGGCGCTGCCAACGCCGGAGAGACCGGCGTGGACGAGCGCCGTTTCGCCGGCGCGCAGTTCGGCGCGCCGGACCAGCATGTTCCAGGCGGTCTGGAAGACGAGACAAATGGACGCGCCTTGCTCGAACGACAGGCCGGCGGGCAGCGGCGCGACGTTGGCAGCGGGCACGCAAACGTACTCGGCGGCCGTGCCGTCGCAGCTCTCGCCGAGGATGTGGTAACTGCGGCAGAGCTGGTCGATGCCGGAATGGCAGGCCTCGCACGCGCCGCACGAGACGCCGGGCAGCACGACGACGGCGTCGCCTTCCTTGTGACCGTGCACATCGGATCCAAGCGCGTCGATCACACCGGCCGCGTCGCTGCTCGGGATCAAGGGGAGCGGAAAGGCGTGGCCCGGCACGCCGCGGCGCACCCACGTGTCGAGGTGGTTGAGTCCGATCGCGCGCACACGAACGCGAACCTGGCCAGGGCCCGGCGTCGGGATCGGACGCTCGGTGAGCAGAAGCTTGTCGAAGCCGCCGTGCTCGCGCACGACGACGCAGCGCATGGTCGTCACGGGTCGGGTCATACCCGCTCCGAGCGGATCGGCCTATCGCCGCAGCTCCACCACCCCCGTCGTCACTTCCCCCGCGGCTCCACCCCGTGCAGGTGCAGCACGAAGAAGTCCTGCCGCCGCCGCACCAACACCGGCGACTCGCCGACGCCGTGCCCGCCGCCCGGCACGACCACCAGTTCGAAGTCCTTGTCAGCGGCAAGCAGCGCGTTGGCCACCTGCATCGTCGACGCGGGATCGACGTTGCGATCCAGCTCCCCCACTGTCAGCAGCAGCTTGCCGCGCAGCTTGGCGGCGTGCGTGACGTTGGACGACTCGGCGTACCACGGGCCGATGGGCCATCCCATCCACGCTTCGTTCCACCAGATCTTGTCCATGCGGTTGTCGTGGCAACCGCAGTCGGCGACGGCGACGTGGTAGTGCTCGGGATGGTGCAGCAGCGCCGCGAGCGCACTCTGGCCGCCGGCGCTGCCGCCGAAGATGCCGACGCGCGACAGATCGAGCCACGGCCGCGTCGTCGCCGCTTCGCGCAGCCACAGCACGCGGTCGGGGAAGCCGCTGTCCTCGAGGTTGCGCCACGCGACGTCGTGGAAGGCCTTGTGCCGCCAGTTGGTGCCCATGCCGTCGATCTGCACGACGACGAAGCCGAGCTCGGCGATGGCGCGCTGGCGGTGGCCGAGGCCCCAGCGCTTGGGCACGTGGTGGTCGTGCGGGCCGGCATAGATGTCCTCGACCACCGGATAGCGGCGCTGCGGGTCGAACGTCGACGGCAGGATCAGGTGGCCGTGGATGGCGGTCGCGCCGTCGCGGCCCTTGGCGACGAAGCGCTCCGGCAGCCGGAAGCCCGCCGCGCGCAGCGCCGCGTCGTCGTCGCGCGCGAGTTCGGCGATCCGCGCGCCGTCCGCGCGCCGCCACTCCGTGACCCACGGGTGGTCCGCGCGCGACCAGCGCGCGACGAACGACTGGCGATCCGGCGCCCATTCCCACTCGTGCGAACCGTCGGCCGTGGTCAGCGGCGTGACCGCGCCGTCGAAGCCGATGCGCGCGAGGTGGCGGTGGTATGGGTCCTGGCCCGGATGCACGCCGAGCACGGTCGCCCACAGCGCGCCCGCCGCTTCGTCGACGCGCTCGACGCGCCGCAGCACGAACGCGCCTTCGTACAGCGGCCGCGCCCCGCCGGTCGCGACGTCGACGCGCCAGACGCGGTTCCAGCCGTCGCGCTCGCTCGCCCACAGCAGTTCCTTGTCGCCGCGCAGCCAGTGCAGCCACGTCTTCTGCGAGTAGTCGACGAACGTCGCGCTCTGCTCGTCGACGATCGTGCGCACCGCGCCGCTCGCCGCGTCGATGCCGTAGAGGCGCAGCCGCTGGTGACCGCGCTGGTTGTGCAGCACGAACACTTCCTTGCCGTCGGCCGCCCAGTGTACGTGGTCGATCGACCACGCGTCGGCGAACGGCGCGTCGTCGACCGGGATCTGCCGACCGGCCACGACGTCGAACAGGCGCGGCCGCGGCCGATCGATGCGATCGCCGGGCTTGCGGTAGTTCAGCACGTGCAGCTTCGGCTGCAGCTGGTCCTTGGGCGCCGACTCGACGAGGTGCACGAGCCGCTCCTCGCCGGGCGCCACCTGGAAGCCGAGCGCCGCGCCGCCCTTCGGCGACCAGTGCGTCGGCGCGTGGTACGGATCGACCGCCGAGCCGTCGCGCGTCAATCGCAGTTCCTCGCCGCTGCGGCGCAGCCAGACGTCGTGGTCCTTGACGAACAGCTCGCCCGCGCGCGGCGCCGGCGGCGGCTCGTCGACGGCGCGCGCCATCGCGCGCTCGCGCGAACCGGCGTCGACCACCGCGCGGCCGGCGTCGCGCTCGGCGACGAAGATGCCAGCGAGGTCGTCGGCGGCGAAGTCGAGCACCCACTGGTGCCCGGCGAAGGTCGAAAAGCGCCGTTCGCCGCCAGCCGGCACTTCGCCGTACGGCTTCAGGTCGCCGTCGCCGGCGACCCAGAACACGCGCACCGCCCGCTCGAAGCGATTGATGAACGTGATCGCCGTCGCGTGGCCCGAGCCGCCGCTCGGCCGCCAGCGCGCGCGCGGCGCCAGCGTCGCCTCGACGTCGGGCAGCCCGAGCGCCTCGCGCGACGCGGCGCGACGCACCGAGCCGTCGGCCTCGACCAGCGTCCACTGCGGCTGCGGCCCGCGATCGTCGACGAACCACACGCGCTTGCCGCCGTCGAGCCAGCGCCACTGCGGCCGGAATGGCCGATCGAGCTTCGACCACGCCACCGGCAAGGAGCGCGCGCGTTCGTAGTCGGCCTGCGTGCCCTGCGCTTGCAGGGCAGCGGCGGTCAGGGCGAAGCCGGCGAGGGCGGCGGCGAGGCGGCGCATGGCGCACATGCTGCCATGCGCGCGGTGGCGCGGCGACGGGGCGGTGGCACGCAGCGCCGCGGCCCGGACGCAGGCGCCGCGCTGCCGCCGAGGCCACGCGCCGCCGCGGCGGCGCGTCAGGCCGCGCCGCGCGTCAGTGCGCGCTGGCACCGACCGGGCGGTAGCCGCCCTTGCTGCGGAACCACAGCATCATCGCGACGTAGCAGACGAGCATGCCGATCGGCAGCACGGCGACCTGGTCGAGCGTCGCCTGCTGCACGCCGCCGCGCGCGTCGGCGACGACCTTCTGTTCGTCGGCGCTCGCCGCCTTGAGTTTCTCCTCGTCGACCGCGCGGTAGGCGCCGAGCAGGCCGGTCTTCTCGACCATGACCTTGGCGTGCACCGCGGCGTTGGCCTGCTGGATCGACGCGTCGAGCGTCTTGTCCTGCATGTTGCCGAGCAGCATCGCGCCGATGACGCCGACGCCGAGCATGCCGACGCCGCCGGTGGCGTTGAGCGTCAGCGCGCCGCCCTTGGGGCACTGCTCGGCGACGACGCCGAGCATCGTCGGCCAGAAGAACGTCTTGCCGACCGCGTACAGCGTCGCGGCGAAGAAGATCGTCATCCCGCTCGTGGCGTTGGCGAGCGCGACGAGGCCGACCGCAGCGACCGCCGAGCACGCCGCCAGCACGCCGAGCGGCGACAGGCGGTGGATGATCGCGCCTGCGCAGAAGCGCAGGACCATCATCAGCAGCGAGGTGTAGAGCAGCACGTACAGGCCGTTGGCGCCGAGGATCGGCGTCATCAGCGCGCTGACCCAGCTGTCGACGCCGAGCTCGGTCGTCGCCAGCGGCACCATCAGCAGCAGCATCAGCAGGAACAGCGGCCGGCCGAGCGAGCGCGTGATCGCCAACATGCCGGCGGCGGCGATCGCGGCGACGATCGTGCCGTGCTGGATCGGGCTCGCCGAGCCCGCGGCCGAACGCGCCAACTCAACGGCGATCATCCAGACGATGATGAAGGCGCCGAGCGCGCCGACTTCCTTCAGCATGTCGCCGTACGAGCCGCCGGCGGCGACGCGCTCGTTGACCGGGAACTCCTGCGCCGCGAGCACCAGCGCGTAGGCGACGGCCGGCAGCGCCAGCAGCCACATCTTGGTCTGCCACGCCATCGACTCGGGCAGGCTCAGCGCCAGCAGGCCGGCGACCACCATGCCGCCCGGCCAGCCGGCGTGCAGGATGTTGAGCCAGCGCGACTTGTCGTTGCGGAACTGCGTCGCGACGACCGGGTTGATGTAGGCCTCGACGGTGCCGTTGCCGAGCGCCACGACGAAGTTGGCCCAGTACAGGCCCTCGTAGCTCTTCGCGTTGACCGTCATAACCAGCGAGGCGATGTGGCAGCCGAAACCGAACCACATCGCGGTCTTGTAGCCGATGCGGTCGATGACCAGGCTGAACAGCACGATGCTGATCGCGAACGGCCACAGGCCGACGCCCATCAGTTCGCCTTGCTGCGTCGCCGAGAAGTTGAACTCCTTGGCCCATCCGTCCATCAGGAAGACGCGGAGGATGAAGCCGAACGCGGTCGTGATGAGGGCGATGAAGCAGCCCCAGAACAGCCACTTGTCGGAACGAGGCAATAGCGCCATGAGGCGGACTCCGTAAGAGCGGGGACGAGGGAGGCGAGACCGGCGGACTATGCGCGCCGGCCGAGGCCAACGGAACGACGAACTGGGAACGAAGTCGCGGCGGCGCGCCGGCCGCACGCGCCTGGGCCAGCCGCTCAATCCGCCGGATTGGTCGACGCTCTACACGCCCGGCGAGAAGGGCTACAACGACTACCCGGCGCTGGCCTGACCGCCGCGCGCGCCGGACACTGCGCGGCATGCAGACGCCGCGCCCGGGATCGCGCTCGTGCTTCGTGTCGATGGCCTTGCTCGCGGCGTGCGCCGGCGCGCCGGACGCCGGCGACGCGACGTTCTCGGCCGACGTCGCCTTCTTGCGTCGGCACGTCGAGACGATCGTGCTGACGTCGCCGACCGGCGCGCGACTCGCGGTCGTGCCGGCGTGGCAGGGCCGCGTGATGACCAGCACGACCGGCGGCCGCGCCGAGCCGTCGTTCGGCTGGCTGCACCGCGCGCGCATCGCGCAGGGCGGCTACACGCCGCACATCCAGGTCTTCGGCGGCGAGGACCGCTTCTGGCTCGGGCCGGAAGGCAGCGCGCACGCGCTGTTCTTCGCCAAGGACGCGCCGTGGACGCTGGACGCGTGGCAGACGCCGCCGGCGATCGACAGCGAGCCGTACACGGTCACGTCGCGCTCGTCGACGCACGCGGCGTTCGCGCACGACGCGCGACTGACGACGCGCTCGGGCACGACGCTGGCGCTGCGCATCGAACGCGCCGTGCACCTGCTGCGGCCGCAGGACGCGCTGGCCCCGCTCGGCGTCGAACTGCCGGCCGGCGTGTCGGCGGTGGCGTTCGAGTCGGTCAACACCGTGACCAACGCCGGCGACGCGGCGTGGACCAAGGCCGGCGGCCTGCCGTCGATCTGGATCCTCGGCATGTACGCGGCGTCGCCGACGAGCCGCGCGCTGATCCCGTTCGTCGACGGCCCCGAGCGCTACCACGGCCCCATCGTCAACGACGCGTACTTCGGCCCCGTCGCCGAGGATCGCCTGCACGTCGACCACCAACGCAGCCTGCTCGTCTTCCGCGCCGACGCGCGTTCGCGCGGCAAGATCGGCGTCGGCCCCAGGCGTGCCAAGCAGGTGCTCGGCAGCTGGGACGCGGCGCGCGGCTGGCTGACGCTCGTCGAGTTCACGCTGCCGCCGGCGGCGACCGACTACGTCAACTCGCTGTGGCGCGACGACGTCGACCCGTACGCCGGCGACGTCGTCAACAGCTACAACGACGGACCGCAGCCCGACGGCGGCCCGGGCCTCGGCGCGTTCTTCGAGCTGGAGACCTCGTCGCCAGCGCTCGCGCTGCAGCCGGGCGAAGCCGCGACGCACGTGCACCGCACGACGCACCTCGTCGGCGACCGCGCGCAGCTGGCGGCGATCGCCAAGCGCGTGCTCGGCGCGGATCTCGACGCGCTGCCGTGGTGAGCGGGCAAGGCGGCGGCGGCAGGTGCGCGCCGGCATCTCGACGCCGCTGTGAGGTCGCGCCCACGACGATGGTGCGCCACCGCTACCATGCGCGCCCCGCCCCCGCCCCATGACGAAGCCGCGCCTCGCCGTCGTCCTGTTCGTCGCCGTGCTGGCCGCGGCCGCGTGGCGCAGCGCGGCGGCGCCGGTGTTGGCGCCGACGGCTGCGCGCGCTTCCTGCACGTGCCGCTCGGCAAGCGCTGGGCCGTGGTCGCGGGGCCGACGGCCCCCGGCCTGGAGGTCACGGTCGTGCTGACGCCCGGTCCGGCGCGCTGCGTTGTGCGCGGCCGGGCGGGGGCTCGGGGAACCGCGCGCAGCACGGCCTCGCGACGGACGCGCCGCACGTCGCAAGCGCCGCGCGCCACCACCGTGGACGGCGGCAGATCGACTCCCGCCGACCGCTGCGCCCCGGCGCATCGCGCGCCGTCCACCACGCCGCGAACCATCGCCGCGGCCAGTTGTTACCATGCGCGTCGTGTCCAAGCCCCCCCGGTCGCAGACGGCGCTGCTGGCAGCGCTGGTGTTCGTGCTCCTCGCGGTCGTCGGCATCGCCGCGATGCAGGGCAGCGGCGGTCCCGCGCTCGCCGGTCCCGACGACGACGGCAACGGTGCGCGCGCCGGCGAAGCCAACGTCGCCGATGGTTCGTTCCGCCGCAGCGACGCCGACGGTCCGAAGGAGGCTTCGGCAGCGACGAACCCGGGCGACGGCGAACGCGCGGCCGCGCTCGGCGACGACATGGGCTCGGGCCGGCCGCTGCCCGAGGGCGCGCGCTGGATCGAGCTGCTGGTCGTCGACAAGGCGACCGGCGCGCCGCAGCCCGACGCGCTGGTGCACTGGTACGACGAGAGCGCGCACGAGTTCGTCAATGAAGCCTCGGGCGACGACGACGGCTGGGACGAAGCGACGGAGGTGATGTTCCAGTTCGGCGAGCGCGTCGCCGGCAAGGCCGGCTGGCGCATGCGCGCCAACGCCGAGGGCAAGGCGCGCGTGACGATGAGCAAGGACTGGACCAACGTCGCGGTCACGCACGGCGCGCTCTACGGCGAGCTGACGCTGCGCGACAACTCGGTGCCGCCCGCCGGCGGCTACCGCGTGGAGCTGGCGCCGGATCGCAACGTGCGCGTGCGCGTGCTCGACGAGCGCGGCGAGCCGTGCGCCGACGTTCCCGTCGGCCTCGTGGCCGTCGACAGCGCCGACGCGGACAACGTGCTGACCCAGCACGGCACGCTCGCGCACACCGACGCGCACGGACTGGCGACGATTCCGCACCTGCAGACCAAGTGCGAATTCGACGTCGACGGCGCGATGGGCTGGCGCTGGAGATTTTTTGGCTTCCGCCGCCGCGACGACGGCACGCCGCCGCCGAAGCCGATCTGGCACGTGCGCGCGCTGGTGCTCGGCAGCCGCGATCCCGGCGTCCCCTTCGACGTCGCCGCGCCGCCGACCGAACCGGTGGAACTGCGGCTGCCGCCGACCGGCAAGCTGCGCGTGCGCGCCGAATCCGCCGGCAAGCCGGTGGCGAGCTTCGGGCGTGCGTACGCGTCTAAGATTCTAGGGGCAACACAGGAGAACTCACACGACCTCGACGTCGGCAAGATGGCCAAGGCCGAGGCCGACGGCTGCGCGCGCTTCGCGCTGGTCGCGCTCGGCGTGCGCTACTCGATCCACAGCGACGCCGACGGCGGCATACAGGCCGAGTGCGTCGGCCCGACCGCGCCGGGCCAGGAAGTCGACGTCCTGCTGCGGCCGCCGACCGACGCGGTGATCCTGTCGGGCCGGCTGCTGACGTCGGATCGCCAACCGGCGCGCAACGTCCGGATGTCGGTGCGCGCGGTCGGCGAGAACATGTGGATGCACGAGGCCGCGAAGACCGACGCCGACGGTCGCTTCACGGTCAACCTCGGCAGCGTCGAGGAGCCGCAGGTGGCAACGAAGCTCTGGCTCGACACCATCGTCAAGGACGCGATGCCGCAGCGCGGCGAGATCGCCGGCCGCGCGCTGCGCAACGGCCGCGAGGAAGTCGGCGACGTCGTGCTCGGCGACGCGCCGCTGCTGGTCGCCGGCGTGGTGCACGCGGCGGGCAAGCCGTTCGCGGGCGAGGCCCACCTGATGGTCCAACGCCGCATGCCGCCGCGCGAGGGCCAGCGCGAGGGCGAATGGCAGTGGATCGACGGCCAGTACGCGCACAAGGGCAAGGACGGGCGCTTCGCGGTGCGCGGCGTGCTGGAGCCGGGCGAACACCGGCTCGTCGTGCGCTGCGAGAACGCGCTCCCGGTCGAGCCGATCCCGTTCCGGCTCGGCGCCGACGACCTGAAGGTCGAGTTGCAACCCGGCGGCCGCCTCGCCGCGAGCGCGCTGTTGCCGCCGAAGACGCCGACGCAGCAACTGCGCTTCACGCTCGTGCCGAGCAAGCCTCCGGCGGCGGCGACCGCCGACCCGGACGCGCCGAGGACGTCGCTGACCGCCGGCATCGACCTCGACGCCCAGGGCCGCGCCGACGTGCGCTGGGACACGCTGCCGCCGGACACCTACACGCTGCGCATCGAGCTGTGGACGCAGGGACGCGAGCTGATGGCCATCCCCGACGTGGTCGTGCCGCCGCCCGCGACGCCCGACCCGCGGCTCGTCGACATCGACCTGCGCGCGTCGCTGCGCGTCGTCGAGCTCGCCGTGCGCGGCGCCGACGGCAAGCAGCTGGACGAGTGCTACGGCGCGGCGTTCGTGACCAACGCCACCGGCGGCTGGCGCGGCGAGACGTTCTGGGAGGACACGTCGGAGCTGCTGCTGGCGCCGGGCCCGTACGAGCTGCTGGTGTGCGTGAACGGCTTCCGACCGCTGCCGGTGCGCGGCGACGGCGCGCGCGTGGAGGCCCGCGTCGAAGCGTGGCCGACGGTCGCCGTGCGCGTCACCGGCGCGCCGAAGCTGCCGGAGCGGGCGACGGTGCGCGTGTGGTTCACCGGCCCGAAGCAACCGGAGGCGAAGTACGAGACGTCGTGGAGCAACGGCGATCGCAGCGAGTACCTGCAGCCGAACGGCGGCCACGTCGTCGCCGAGAACGGCGTCGCCAACGTGCCGATCGGCGACGGCCCGCACACGCTGCACGTCGGCCTGTTCAACGACGAGGGCGGTGGCGAGATCCCGCTGGCGCAGCCGGTGACCGTGTTGCCGAACCAGACCGAGGTCGCGGTGTCCGTGCCGGAGGCGGCCTGGCAGCAGGCCATCGCGGCGCTGCCGAAGGCGGACGGCATGCCGCAGCAGAGGATCACGCCGCGCTGACGGCGGCGCCGACGGCCGAGGCGGCGGCGACTTCGGCCGTTGCCCGTCCCGCGGCTTGCGCCCCGCCCGCCCGCGTCCCACCATGACCGACCTCCCGTGAGCGACGCGACGATCAAGAAGGTTTGGATCGAAGCCGGCTGCATCTCGTGCAAGCTGTGCCAGGATATCGTGCCCGAAGTCTTCCTGGTCGACGACGACAAGGACTGCGTGCTCAAACCCGACGCGGCGCAGCACTTCGTCGGCAAGGGCGAGGACATCGACCAGGCCAAGCGCGACTGCCCGGTCGAGGTCATCCAGGTCGAGCATGGCTGACGGCCATGGGACCGACCGCCCGGCGAAGACGCCGTGGTGGCACGCCCTCGGCCGGCGCTTCGTCGCGCTCGAATATGCGCTCGAGACCAGCGTGCGGCCGTGGCTGTGGCTGACCGCAATCGTCTTCGTCGGCTGGCTCGCGCTCGCGCTCGCCTCGATGCCCGACTGGGGCGGCGACCCGTTCAACGACCGCGCCTTCGACGCGGCGGCGTGGCGCGCAGCCGATGGCGGCGCGCGCGACTGCCCCCGCGGCGAGATGATCACCAGCCTCGTGGCGCGCGAGCTGCGCACCGGCCGCCCGCGCGCCGAACTCGTCGCGCTGCTCGGCCCGCCCGACGAGCGCGACGGCAAGCGCTGGTGCAGCTGGCGCATCGGCTGGTGGACCGGATTGCGCGTCGATCAGGACGCGCTCGAGCTGCACTTCGATCCGGACGGGCGGCTGGCCCACTGGGCGCTGGCGCAACGGTAGGGAGCGGCGGAGCCCCGCCCCCTACTGCATCACGCTGACGTTGAAGTACTTCGCCGCCGGGTGGTGGCAGATGATCGCCGAGGTGCTCTGCTCGGGCACGAGCTGGAACTCCTCGCTCAGCGACACGCCGATACGCGAGGCCTCCAGCAGCGGCAGCAGTCGCGCCTGGTCCTCGATGTTGGGGCAGGCCGGGTAGCCGAACGAGTAGCGGCTGCCTTGGTACTTCTGCTTGAACAGGTCGTCGATCGCCGGCGCGTCCTCGGCGGCGATGCCGATCTGCTGGCGCATGCGCTTGTGCCAGTACTCGGCCAGCGCCTCGGCGCCCTCGACGGACAGTCCGTGGAAGTGCAGGTAGTCGTCGTAGCGATTCTCGCGGAAGAGCCGCTCGCTCTCGCGCGTCGCCACCTGCCCCATCGTCACCAGCGAGAAGCCGACGACGTCGAGCTCGCCGCTGTCCTTGCGGCGGTAGAAGTCCGACAGGCACAGCCGCCGACCGGCAGGCTGGCGCGGGAAGTCGAAGCGGCAGAGCTCGGTCCTGCGGTCGCGCCAGTCGAGCACGACGAGCGAGTTGCGCTCGCTGTAGCACGGCCACCAGCCGTAGACGACGCGCGGTTCCAACGTCTTGTCGGCCTTGACCTTCTTGACTAGCTCCTTGAAGCGCGGCTCGACGATCTGCTGCACAAAGCGCTGGTAGTCCTCTTCGCTGCGCTTGCCCTGCTTGTACTGCCACTGCAGGCGGAACAGCGCCTTCTTGTTGACGTACTGCATCACCGTGCCGAGGTCGAGCTCGGCCGGCGTGACCACGGCCGGGCCCCAGAACGGCGGCGTCGGGACCACGGGCGCCGGAACGACGCCGCTATCGGCGTACTCGGCGAACGCGTGCGCCAGCAGCTCCTCCTTCTGCGCGCGCGTCATGCGGCGGTGGCTCTGCACGCGCCGCAAGTCCCCGGCGGCGGCGCCGGCGACCGGGGCGGCGGCGCCGACCGCGGTGGCGACCGGCTGCGGCGCGGTCTTCGGCTTCGCGCGCCCGGTCAGCTCGTCCATGATGTGCAAGCCGGAGAACGCGTCCGAGCCATAGTAGACCTTGCCGGTCGGGTAGGCGTCCTTGAGGTCGTGCTCGACGTAGTGACGATTGAGCGCCGCGCCGCCGCAGATCGCCGGCACGCCGATGCCGCGCTGCGCCATCAACTCGAGGTTCTCCTTCATCACCACGGTCGATTTCACCAGCAGGCCGCTCATGCCGATCGCGTCGGCCTTGTGCTCCTTGGCGGCCTCGAGGATCTGCTCGACCGGCACCTTGATGCCGAGGTTGACGACCTTGTAGCCGTTGTTGCTGACGACGATGTCGACAAGGTTCTTGCCGATGTCGTGCACGTCGCCGCGCACGGTCGCGAGCACCATCGTGCCCTTGGCCTCGCCCTCGACCTTCTCCATGAACGGCTGCAGGTGCGCGACCGCGGCCTTCATGCACTCGGCGCTCTGCAACACGAACGGCAGCTGCATCTCGCCGCTGCCGAACAGGTCGCCGACGACCTTCATGCCGTCGAGCAGGATGTCGTTGATGATCGCGAGCGGCGCGTGCGTGGCCATCGCCTCGTCGAGGTGCTTGCCGATGCCGTTCTTGTTGCCGTCGATGATGCGCTTCTTCAGGCGCTCCTCGACCGGCAGGGTCATCTCATCGTTGGTCGCGCCGGCGTCGATCCGCTTCTTGCCCTGGAAGCGCGCCAAGAAGGCGAACAGCGGGTCGTAACCCTCCTTGCGCCGGTCGTAGATCAGGTCGAGCGTGACCTTGCGATCCTCCTCGTCGAGCTTGTGCGTCGGGATGATCTTGCTGGCGTGCACGATCGCCGCGTCGAGACCGTGCTTGATCGCCTCCGCCAGGTAGACGCTGTTGAGGATCTGCCGCGCGTACGGGTCGAGGCCGAAGCTGATGTTCGACAGGCCCAGGATCGTGCGCACGCCGGGGATGTGCTGCTTGATCAGCCGGATGCCCTCCAGCGTCTGCACGCCGGCGTCGCGGCTGGCCTCGTCACCCGAGCCGATGGTGAATGTCAGCGGGTCGAAAACGAGGTCGCCGGGGTTGAGCCCGTGGCGGTTGACGACGATGTCGTACAGGCGCTTGGCGACGGCGAGCTTGCGCTCAGCGGTCTTGGCCATGCCCTCCTCGTCGATTGTCAGCGCGACGAACATCGCGCCATGCCGCCGGGCGACGCGGCAGAGCGCATCGGCCTTCCCCTCGCCGTCCTCAAGGTTGATCGAATTGATGATCGGCCGGCCCGGAATCGCCTCCAGCGCCTTCTCGACGACGTCGATCTGGGTGCTGTCGACCATGATCGGCGCGGTCACCTGCTGCACCATCGGGCGCAGCAGCTTGAGCATGTCGCCAGTCTCGTCGCGGCCGACGTACGCGGTGCAGACGTCGAGCACGTGCGAGCCCTCGTGCACCTGCTCCTTCGCCATCTGCAGCATGCCTTCGACGTCGCCAGCGACCATCAGCTCCTTGAACTTCTTGGAGCCGTTGGCGTTGGTGCGTTCGCCGACGATCAAGGGACCCTGGTCCTGCGTCAGCGGCATCGAGTGGAACAACGACGCCAGCTGCGGGGTGTAATCCTTCGGTCGCTCGCGCGGCACGAGTCCCTGCATCGCCGCCTGCATCGCCTGCACGTGCTCGGGCGTGGTGCCGCAGCAGCCGCCGACGACGCCGACCCCGAAGTCCTGCACGAAGCGCGCCTGGAAACGCGCCAGTTCGGCGGGCGTCAGGTCGTACACCGCCTTGCCGCCGACGTTGCGCGGCAGACCGGCGTTGGGCATCACCATGATCGTGCGCGTCGTCGTCTTGCCGAGGTGGCGCACCGACTCCTGCATCAGGTCCGGGCCGGTCGCGCAGTTGAGGCCGATGACGTCGACCGGCAGCGCCTCCAGCGTGGTGACAGCGGCGGCGATGTCGCTGCCGACCAGCATCGTGCCGGTGGTCTCGATGGTCACCGTGCAGAAGATCGGCACTTCGCGGCCGAGCTCAGCCATGGCGTCGCGCGCGGCGTTGATCGCGATCTTGACCTGCAGGATGTCCTGGCAGGTCTCGAGGTTGAGGCAGTCGACGCCGCCGGCGATCAGGCCTTTGCAGTAGACCTTGTAGCCCTCGTACATCTCCTGCGTGCCGATGTGGCCGAGCGTCACCAACTTGGTGCCCGGGCCGACGGAGCCGGCGACAAAGCGCGGACGCGCGGCCGTGCTGAACTTCGCCGCCGCGCGGCACGCAACTTCGGCCGCCTGCTTGTTGAGGTCGAAGGCGCGCGCGGCGAGGTCGAACTCCGCCAGCACGTACGGCAAGCCGCCGAAGCTGTTGGTCTCGACCACGTCGGCGCCGGCCGCGAAGTAACGCTCGTGGATGCCGCCGATGACGTCAGGGCGGGTCTCGACCAGCAACTCGTTGCAGCCCTCCAGGCCGCGGAAGTCGTCGAGAATCAGGTTGGCGGACTGGATCTGGGTGCCCATGCCGCCGTCAAACACCAGCACGCGCTCCTTCAGGACGCGGAGGATCGGGAACTGGTCGAGGCGCGCGCGAGGATCGAAGCGTGGCGTCATGCGGAAACGGAGCGGGCGAACAGCATAGCGGCGCTGAACAACCGCTAGGGCGGATTCCCCGCGCACCGTGTCATCGGA
>Ga0194132_10001698_pt1 | contig 43835 bp, 35 predicted proteins | sample TA2KigOf80mmetaG_FD_148612 | JGI IMG/M metagenome (GOLD analysis project Ga0194132, IMG submission 148612) | Freshwater microbial communities from Lake Tanganyika, Tanzania - TA2015054 Kigoma Offshore 80m | ecosystem: Environmental > Aquatic > Freshwater > Lake | place: Tanzania: Lake... | reverse complement strand
TTGCTTATGCGAAGATGTTCCCCGTCCATCGCTTCACCTCCGTAGGCACTGACAAACTTTATCCATTTGCCATCCTAGGAGGTGAAGCACTTTCCGTCCAATGGGTTTTTATTTAGTCCTGTACGACACCCCACGCCTGATGTTTGGCATACAAGGGACTAGGGGCTAGAGGCTAGGGGCTGGTCCCTTCCCCACAAACCCCAAGTTGTAGGGCGTGCGAAGCGCACCAACTGACTGGCGCGTGGTACGCGCCCTACGATTTCACCGCGAATGAACTTGCGAGACACGGTACTCGGGACTGGTCCCTTCCCCACAAACCCCAAGTCCCTAGCCTCTAGCCCCAACGTCTTACAACGCCTTCACCTTCGGATACTCACCGACTTCAAGACCGAATGATTCTGCTTGTTGCAACAGATCAAGGGCATTCCGCACATGCGCGTAGTCGACCATCATACCGTCGTACGTCACCGCCGCTTTCCCGGCGCGTTCTGCTTCATCCATTGCTCGCATCACCCCTTTGTTCCATTCGATCTCTTCTTTCGAGGGCGCGAAGATTTCATTGGCAATTGCGATAGCCGACGGATGAATCAGCAACGAGCCACGATAGCCAATTTCACGCACGCGTTGCAGCTGCGCCCGAACCAGCTCAAGATCACTCACTTCTAGTGATCCTGCGGCTAACGGATACTCGATGCCAGCCGCGCGCGCGGCGAGTAATACATGAGAGGCAAGATACAACGTTTCAAAGCCATTACGGGTCCAGCGATAGCCAATCGCTTTGGTTACATCACCAGAACGAGCACCAACCCCACCAACAATATTGCCCATGCGTTCACAGGCGCTGATCAACTCATACGCATTCATCAGACCTTTCGCGGTCTCTGGAATGGCAACAATCTCCACTGAACCAATCGGCAGTCCAGCTTTGCGTTCGTAATGCTCAAGCCAGGCATCGACCTTGAGAATCTCTTCTCTCTTCTCCAACTTGGGAACCGCAACCGCAACGAGCCCTGGGACGACGATCGCTTCGATATCATCACTGGTCAGGCCGGTATCAACCCCGTTCACACGCACAACGGTGGGCATGCCACGTTTATGCGAGCGCTCAATACCTGCGCGGACGATCGGACGGGCCTCTGCTTTTTCGGCAATCGGGACCGCATCTTCAAGGTCAATGATAAGTGCATCGGGTTTGTATTTTGGTGCCTTGTCGATCCACTCAGCGCGATTGCCGGGAACGAACAGAATCGAACGATAGAGTTTCATCAGCAGCTCCCTCCGTTAGTAGAATCAATGTCTGTTCGGAGGGCTTACTCTGTCCCGAGGGAGGTCGTCAAGGGTTCTGGCTCGGTTCACGGACAAACGGCACGATCAACCAACACAACGCCGTCCCCAGTGCGCTCATGAAAATCAACAGCGGAAAACCAGCAACCTCATACAACCACCCACCCACGATTCCTCCACTGCTGCTGCCAAGATTTAACGTCGCCATCAACAGCGCAAAGACCGTGCCTGCGGCTTGCACTGGGCACATGCGCGCGGCGAGGTCGAGCACTGCCAGATGAGTCACCTGGTTAATCATGCCGGAGAAAAAAAACAGACCAACTGCTGAGCGCGGCCCCACTAATCCTAAGAAGCTCAAGGTCGACAACACGCCCAGCGCAACAGCGAGGAACAACAGTCTGTTCAGCGGCAATGAGCGACCATACAGGAGAAACAGCAGCGCCCCAATGACGCTCCCGACTTGGGCACATGCCCCGAGAGTACCGATGAAAACTTTTGAGAATCTGAGAACGTCGGTTTGGTAATATAGGAGTGGCGTGCCAAAGGAGGGGCTAAAGTTCCACAGAAAGAGGAAGGCAACACTCGTCCACAACATCGGCATCGTCATGACATGGCGGAGGGCAGAAAGCGTATGAGTAAACGTTGCCTGCGCAGTATCGGCTGGAGGTTCACGAACTAACCAGAAGGTAACGGTCATCAGGATGAGAGGAAAAACGGCGGCCAGAAAAAATACACTACGCATTGATGTATAGGTTGCCAAATAGCCACCGAGGAATTGTGCGAGAATCAAGGCCACACTCAGCGTAGCCCACTGGATCGCTTGAAAACTACCGGTGAGCCGTCGAGGCTGGCCGGTTTCTACCATCAAGGCATCGGTCATCACATCGGTAAAGGCAAGGGTCGCAGCACAGAGAGTGAGTACAGCCAGCAGGAGAACATACGAAACAGAGGAGAACGTTAACACTCCCCAACCGACCGCGCCGATCAGGGCCATCAAGATGAGATAGCTTTTGCGACGATAGCCAGCAAACGGCACACTATCCGACATGAACCCATAGAGAGGCTTCAATGTCCAGCCGAGTCCAACCGTCGCCCAGAATACCCCCGATTCAGCAGCCGAGAGCTGAAAATGCTCTTTGAGATAATACTGCACTGGCTGATGCGCGAGCCCAGAAGACAGGTCAGCAAAGCCTTGCAAGAAATAGGTGATGTCAAAGAACAGCGCGAATTGACGTGTGTCGGGCTGGCGTAACACGAGCGGCAGTTGAAGCGAAGAGAGCATGAATAGGTTCGTAGCGTACGCCATGCGCACGGGAATCAATATCTATGGGTACCTCATGCGCCAACCTTTCATGCCGACGCAGTCGGCCGCACTTTCATCGCCGCATACCAACGCTGCAAATTGGCCCAGGCGGGATCAAGGGCAAACTCCCCATGATGCGCGGTTTCCAGACCGATGAACAACGTAATATCCGCAAGCGAGAATGGACCGGCAAGCCACTCCTTGCCCTGCAACCCTTCGTTGAGCAACGCCAACCGCGCAAGTAACGTTTGCCGCGCATGGGCCGAGACGTCACCTTTCGCTAACACCATGCGCGAGGCAGCGAGGTAGACCCCGATTTCGCAGCGTCGTTCCCACATTCGCACCAATGCCCGCTGCACCGGCGTTGCGCCCAACAGTGGCGGTTCGGGATACAACTCTTCAAGGTACTCAATGATGGCAAGCGATTCGGCAATGACAGTGCCATCATCCAATTCCAGAATTGGCACCCCAGCAAATAGGTTCTTTTGGCGAAATTCCGGCGTCCGTTGTTCGCCAGCTCGCAAATCCAACTCCTTGATCGGTAGCTGAAGCTTTTTCTCAGCAAGATAGATTCGCATCTTGCGGGGGTTCGGCGCTCGTTTGGTGTCGAGATACAGGAGCATACCCTTCTCCTTTCGCTCGGTAATCAGACGTAATTGCTATCCGTGGGTATACCGTGTAGGAGGCGGAAAGGCAAAAGGGAAGTAAGGGAACCGCTATGGATGTGTTAATCACCTGTCCATCTCAGCGCGACCGCACTGCGTTGGCTGCCATCGAAGGCTACCGCTTTCATCTGCTCGATGCCCCACTGAACCCGCGTACGCCGTCACCCGAACTCGATCTCCTCGCCTATACAGATCTGTGTCGCGAGTATATCCGGAAGCATCACATCGATGCAGTTTTTTATTCACGGGATGTCGCCGATATCGTCGCTGCCGCTTTATGCGAAGAGTTTGGTTTTCGTGGTCCCAGCGTCGAATCAGTGTTTCTCTGTTTGCATAAGTATTATTCGCGCCTGAGTGAGTCAGCTCCGGTCCGTTGTGCAGCACTCGACCTCCATGCTGAGAATCCCTCGGTGCCAGGCTACCCCTGTTACATCAAACCGCCGTGGCTCAATCTCGGTATTCTGGGTTTCAAGCTTGAGTCACCACAGGATCTGCACCATGCCCTCACTGTGGCGCGACGCGAATATGGCTCTTGGTCACCACTCTACTTCCCCTTTTTTCGTCGTTATATCGATCAGCAGAGATATCCACTAGCCGCACGTGACATCATGTTAGTCGAGGAGTTCATCGACGGACCTCAAGTAACGGTCGAAGGCTGGGTAGAGGATAATCAGCCGTATATCTGGGCGATCACCGACACGAACACCTACCCCGGCACGCGGGTCATAGACAACTTTTCATTGCCGTCGCGTCATTCACCGCGCATACAAATGTTGCTGGAAGAACGCGCGAAGGAAGCAATCGGCAATGTCGGCTTGAATAATGGATTTTTCAATATCGAGTTCTGGTGTCATGAGGACACAGCCACGTTAACCGAGATTAACGGGCGCGCAGCAACGTGCTTTTACAATCTGTACCGTCGTTGTCTGAACTCCTGCGTGTATGAGGCAGGACTGGCGTTGGCTACTGGTCGTCGACTCGTTCCGTCTTCGACGTCCACCGGTGCTGTCGGCGGGCAATTTAATTTCATTACCTTTGCGGAAGACCAAGCCGAGCATCTTTTCGATTTTGCCCAGGCACGTGCACTACCGCAACTGACGCGGTATGTGTCGCCAGGCGATCGCGTCAAACAAGTCAGTGAGTTCGGCACCGTGTTGGCGCAGATTGACCTGTTTGGTGGTAGCTACGAAGAAATTCATGATGAGGCTCAACGACTGCGGCGCTTGCTGCTGAGGAAGCCCGAGTCATCGCCGTGGTGATATGATGTGCAGATTCGTTGCCTACCTGGGCCAAGCAATTCCGCTGGCACGCGTAGTGAGTGAGACTGAACATTCACTCGTAGTGCAGAGCTATCAGCCGCGCGAGATGACATCTGGCGTCGTCAACGCCGATGGCTTCGGTGTCGGTTGGTACAATCGTGCGCTCGACCCAACCCCATGTGTCTACACCAATATCACCCCGATCTGGAGCGACCGCAATCTTCCTGGTCTCAGCAAACACATTGCGTCAGATTGCATTTTCGCCAACGTGCGGAGTGCCACCCCTGGCCAGGCAGTTGATCAAAGCAACTGTCAGCCCTTTGCTTATCAGCGGTTTCTCTTCATGCATAACGGTTATATCGAGAATTTCCGCCAAACCCTCATGCGTCGCATCCGTGAAACGTTACGTGACGAGTATTACAGCACTATCGGTGGCACGACCGACTCAGAACACGTCTTTGCGTTGTTTCTCAATTTTCTTCATGCACGAGCGGCAACAGCACAAGCCATGAGTGAGGCGCTGCACGCAACCATTCGACAATTGGCCCTTTGGGCACGACCACAGCAGTTACATGTTGCACTGAACCTCGCGGTAACCAATGGCGAATCCCTTGTTGTTTCACGTTTCTCAACCGCAACACCAGCACCGTCCCTCTACTATCAACAGCGTTCAGCCTTGTTTCCTAACGCCACGATAGTCGCCTCAGAACGCTTATCGTCACAGGTAGAGTGGAACGTCATACCTGAGAGTTGTGTCTTAGCGATCGACCACGACTTACGTGCAGAGACCATCCCGTTATCCATCTCATAAGTGGCAACATTATGCGAACCCCAACGGAATACCTCGCCGTGCTGGAAGAGGCGCGAAATCGTACACTGCGACTCGTTGCTGCGGTGGCAGATCCAGATCTCCGTCGCCAGGTTCACTCCGAGTTTAGCCCGGTTGGTTGGCACCTTGGTCATATCGGGGTCGTCGAGTCGTTTTGGCTTCGCCAACAATGTCAAAGACAAGCCTCACTTTCGCCGTTTTATGACTTCTTCTTCACTCCAACAGAGAATCCGAAGACAAAACGGGGCCAGTTGCCACCCCGTGAGGAAATGCTGACTTACCTGAGCACTGTTCGAGCCGAGACGGCGCGGTTTCTTGCACAGGCTTCATTTCACACCTCACATCCTCTGTTACAGCATGGCAACATCTTCTCCATGCTCCTGCAACACGAAGAGCAGCATTTGGAAACCATGCTCATTATTCTCCAACTCTTGGGCGCAGCCCAGTGTGAATCTGTCTCCAATAACTGCACCGAAGTGGAGTGGCGGAATCAGGTCTATCACCGCTATTCGCCATTTTTTGGTCATACTGCCGGACTACACCCGACAGGACGGATGAATTATCTCCCGGAAAGAACTGTTCCTATCGGCAGCGACGACATACGCGAGACGTTGGACAACGAGCGTCCGCGCCATGAAGTGCGCCTCTCCGCATCCTCTATCGATCAGTGGCCAGTCACGAATGGTGAATTCATCCACTTCGTAGAGGATGGTGGGTATGAACGCTCACGCTACTGGACTACGGGTGGTTGGCGCTGGTGTCAGGACGAAAGAGTTCGGCACCCACGCTACTGGCGACAGCTCTCTGCTGGACGCTGGATCGAACTGGACTTTGGCTACGCATCACCCCTAGTGCTTGAACAGCCAGTACGGTGCGTAAGCTGGTACGAGGCTGATGCGTACGCACGATGGGTTGGAAAACGCTTGCCAACCGAAGCCGAATGGGAATATGCAGCGACAAGTAACGAGCTAAGTGGGACAGGCCGAGTGTGGGAGTGGACATCAACGTGGTTTCACCCTTACCCAGGTTTTCGTGCCCATCCCTATGAAGGATATTCAGTGCCGTACTTCGATCAGCAGCATCGCGTGTTACGTGGCGGGTCATGGGTAACCCAAGAGCACATCCGCCGTTCAGCATTTCGCAATTGGTATCATCCTGGCATGCGGGCGATATTCTCTGGTTTTCGCTGTGCCAAGGACGACGATTGACGCATAACCTCGACACCACAGCGTCGCCGCCTCTCTTCTCGTGGTTGTCATAGGGAAAGGAAAGACGAGATGACAATGGACACGCAACACTCGGGAGGTCACCGCCTTCGCATCACCACTCCAGTCGAGATTCGCTCACATTTCTGTGAGGATGTCACTACGGGTTTGCAGCGCTCGCAAAAGACGATTCCACCCAAGTATTTTTACGATCGCCGCGGCTCGCTTTTATTTGAGCAGATTTGCCAACAACCGGAATATTACCTTACCCGCACCGAAGCGAGTATTCTGCAGACCCACGCTGCCGATATTTGGGATGAAATCGGCGATTGTACGATTGTTGAGTTAGGCAGTGGCAGTTCGGTGAAAACACGCTTGCTCTTTGATGAAGGACAGCGCCGGAATCTCGAGCTGCGCTACGTGCCAATCGACATTAGTGCGCCCATGCTCGAAGCGACGGCGAAAGCGTTGGTCGGTGAATATCCTCATATGATCGTCGATGCTTTGGCCACTGATTATCTCAACGGATTGACAGCCTTGCCCAATGGCAAACCGCGGCTCGTCATTTTCTTGGGTAGCAATCTTGGCAACTTCACTCGCGAAGAGCAAAAGCAGCTCTTCGCTAAACTGACCGAGACCTTAAAGCCAGGAGACTTTTTTCTCTTAGGCTGCGACTTACAAAAACCGATCGACATTCTTGAACCTGCCTACAATGATGCTGCCGGTGTGACCGCCGCGTTCAATCTGAATCTGCTCCAACGCATGAATCGTGAGTTAGCGGCACGGTTTGATCTCTCTCGCTTCTCGCATCTAGCCTTTTATAATCAGGAACTACACCAAATTGAAATGCACTTACTCAGCGAGAAGCAACAGCAGGTGACGATTTCCGGCCTTAATCTCCATATCCCCTTTCGCGCGGAAGAAACGATTCACACAGAAATCTCGCGTAAATTCTCGCCGACTGAGATCAGTGCCCAACTCGCAGCATGCGGCTTCTTGCAGCGGGCATTGTGGATGGATCCTCGCGGCTGGTTCATGGTGGCACTCTTTCGTTTCGTGGGCAAACCAACCGAGGCATAACCAATGCCACTTGACGATAAGAAGCCAACTCTCGTGCTTGTCGCGACGGGTGGCACCATCAGCATGGTCTGGGATGCAAAGCAGGGGACCAGCGTTCCAGCGTTGAAGGCTGCGGATCTCCTGGCACGCTCCTCGTACACACCAAATATCACAGTCCGTGCCATCGACCTCGACTATAATACCGGGAAGATTGAGCACCTGCTGAGCTTGGCGCGTTGTCTTCGGGAAACAGGAGACAGTCAGGTCGATGGCATCGTCGTCACGCACGGAACCGACGCGTTAGAGGAAGTGGCGTATGGCATTGACGAGGTGCTTGCGGCACCTGTTCCGATCGTGTTCACCGGCGCAATGCGTCCAAATTGGGCCAGTGATTTCGATGGCATCAGCAACCTCAACAACGCCATTAGTCTTGCAACAACAACCTCGTCTGCATACGGCGTGCTGGTAACGATGAACAATGACATCTTTGAAGCCTGGAGTGTGTACAAAAGCGATACGACTGCGCTTGATGCGTTTGCTGCCCGGCGCGGCGCTCCGTACGGAGGGATTCTCGGAGATCGGGTCAGTTGTCCGTGGAAACCGACACTGCGAAAACGCTTCGCTAGGATTCCGGAGTCACTGCCAGCGTCAGTGCCCATCCTTATGATGGGTATCGCGGATGATGGCAGTCTCTTGAACAAACTTTCAGAGACTTCTCTCCACGGGCTGGTCGTCGCCGGGATGGCAACAGGCACGATACCACCCACAGCAAGAAAGCGAGTGTTACAGCTCGCTGCGCGTGGGGTACCGGTTGTTCTCTGCTCAAGCGCAGTAAGTGGCACGACTGCCGACGAGCGCTATTATCCACACGCATATGATGATTTGCACAATGCTGGTGTGGTGATTGAAAACTGGCTCTCTCCTCGCAAGGCGCGGATACGGTTGATGCTCAGTTTAGCGTTGCATGAGCCGTATGTGCCATTTGGTGAGGGACTGTCCATTGCGTAGCGTGCGCACTGCGCACGCTACGCACCACCAATTATCTCGCTTTCAACCCTGCCTCCCGCGCAAATCGCTCCATCAAAGCGGGCACCTCATCGAACCCTGAAGTCCACATGAAGAAAGCTAACACCACGTGATCAAGTCCGGCTTTCTCATACATGGGTAAATTGCGCAGAACATCCTCAAAGGTCTTTTCGTACGACGGCGCAGCATACGTGAGCTTGTTCGGGTCGCGTCCCGCCTGTTCTGCATACTTTCGGATCGCCTGAATTTCACGCGGCAGCGCATCAGGATTACGCCAGAGCACATGACCATACCAGCCGTCGGCCAAGGTTCCAGTTCGACGTAACGCGGCCTCGCTATGCCCGCCAATCCAAATCGGCGGATGCGGTTTCTGCACCGGTTTGGGCTCACACTTCAGTTTCGAGAAATTAATAAATTTTCCCTCAAAGTGCGGTTCAGGCTCTGTCCATAAGGCTTTCATCGCTTTGAGATATTCGTCCGTGCGAGCACCACGCTGACGATAGGGTGAATCGAGATAGGCAAATTCTTCAGCCATCCACCCCACACCTGCACCAAGGATGATTCGCCCCCGGGAAAGAACATCTAGAGTTGCCAGCATCTTTGCCGTCACCACAGGATGACGATAGGGAATGATCAACACGCCGGTCCCGAGGCGTACACGCGTTGTACAGGCAGCAACGTATCCCAGAACAGTCAACGGATCGAGAAAATCGTCGGCTGGATCAATCGGGAACTTCCCCTCGGGATGATAGGGATATTTCGATTCAATGACTGTCGGAATGACCACATGATCAGCAACCCACAACGAGTGATATCCTAAGGACTCCGCATGGCGAGAAATCGTTTGGATGCGTTCGACAACATTTTCGCGTGCCTGTGGACCAACGTGCGGTAGCACAACACCAAATTCCATAACTCCCCTCCCCGTCTGAAATCTTTGCTTTCCGCTACCACTTGCCACTGAAAGCCGTCAAGGGAGATGAAACGCAGAAACGAACGGGCGACATGGCGAATGGGCGGATGGGAGAACCAGCTACCGCCCCACCATATTTTCGTCGCCTATTCTCCCATTCCACCGTTCTTTTTCCGGTCCACCATTCATCCTTGCTTTCTTCCGTCGAGCAAGGCAAATTCTTCAACGTAGTCTCAACGAGAATAAAGCGAAAACGGAGGGACATTATGTCATCGCAACATACTGCCGAAGCGATTCACGCACGACTCAAACATCCGGTGCTCGATGCTGATGGACACTGGATCGAATTTGAACCAGCAGCGATGGAATATCTCCATAAAGTTGGTGGCGATAAAATCGTCGAACGCTATAAAAAAGTCGCCAACCAATTTGGCAATAAGAAGTGGGCGCAAACCCCTGCTGCTGAACGGCGCGAACGTCGCATGCTGCAACCTGGCTGGTGGGGCGTGCCAACTAAGAACACGCGCGATCGTGCAACTGCCATGTTGCCGAAGCTGCTCCATGAACGCATGGGGGAACTCGGCTTCGATTTTTCCGCCATTTATCCGACTTCGGGCGCCCTCTTTGCTCCGTTTCTGCGTGACGAGGAGATACGACGTGCCGCCTGTCGCGCCTTCAATCTGTATACGGCCGACCAGTTCGCTGGATTGGGGGATCGTCTCGCACCCGCCGCAGTGGTACCGATGTATAGCCCGCAAGAAGCGCTCGAAGAGCTAGAATTCGCCGTCAAACAACTCGGCTTCAAGGTTGTCATGCTTGGCAGTTTACCGCGCCGACCTGTAGCCGCCGTTGCCAAATCTAATCCAGAAGCTAGTCGCTATGCGGTGTGGCACGATGTGCTCGGACTCGACAGTGAATTCAACTACGACCCAGTCTGGGCGAAATGTATCGAACTGGGTGTCTCCCCAGCCTTCCACTCGGCCTCATCAGGAATCGGCCTACGCACGTCGATCTCGAATTTTGTTTACAACCACATTGGCCACTTCGGTCAAGCCGGCGAAGCCGTGTGCAAAGCATTGTTCATTGGCGGTGTCACTCGTCGTTTCCCCAAACTGAAATTCACCTTCCTTGAAGGCGGCGTCGGTTGGGCATGCGGCCTCTATAGTGATCTCATCGGCCACTGGAAGAAACGCAATGCCGATGCCCTCGAAGACACGAATCCTGCCAATCTCAATCGTGAAATGCTAGTCGATTATATCCAACGCTACGGTTCCAAAGCTTTCGTGAGTGTTCTTGACCAGCTAGAGCCTGGAGTTGGACTGTTGATGGAGCGTCCCGAGCAACTCGACGACTTCGCTGCGTGTGGCATCAAGAAGGCGTCAGACATTCGGGATCTTTTTGTCCCTCATTTCTATTTTGGTTGCGAAGCCGATGATCCAGTCAACTCATGGGCCTTCAAGAACAAAGTAAATCCTTATGGCGCGCGCTTGAACGCGGTCTTCGGTTCGGACATTGGTCACTTCGATGTGCCAAACATGACGGATGTTCTCCCTGAAGCCTACGAAGGAGTTGAAGACGGCGTGTTGAACGAAGAAGATTTCCGTGACTTTGTCTTCGGCAATCCGGTGCGCTTGTGGACCGGCATGAATCCGAATTTCTTCAAAGGCACAGCCGTTGAATCGCAGGTCCAGAAGTTTCTCAAGGAAACTAACGGGTCGGCCTCTGCGTAAACCCTGGGGGCGTAGCACAGCTACGCTCCTATCATCCTCGCCCCTTAAAGAAATCTTCACAATCTGCTAAGCACCGTAGCTATGCACCATACACGCTGCTGCCGATTGTCCTTGTGGATTGTGACCACCCTCTTCTCCCTGAGTTTCCTCACTGCACCGGCTTTTGCGCAAGACACACCGCGTAAGAAGAAAAGCGAGCCGCGTGACACCGATACAGAAGACGAGGAAAAACCGAGCAAGAAAAAGAGGACCGAAAAGGAGAAAAAACCGCAGCTGCAGATTCTCGGTAGCAAGGTCGCCTACAGCGCGCCCCGACGCTGGACAAAGCCGCAGACCTCCACTCGTGAAAAGCTTGAAGCCTTGCAGTTTGTGATTCCTCTCCCTTCTGCGAGTGGCACTTCTCGGGTGACCAGTGCCATCGTCGTCGCTGAACCGAATGCGGACAAAATGTCCCTCACTGACTTCAGCAACAGCAAACTGCCGAGGAAATATCCGGCAGGCACTATCGTCGCCGATCAGGCAGATGGGGATTCATGGCGCACGGTGGTATCGCATGTCCATGAAGCTAACCCGCCTTACACCGTCGTCGATCGCTTCGGAGTCGCATCTGGATTGCGAGTACATTTTCGTGTCATTTTCCCCAAAGAAGACGACGCCAAAGCTTCCTGGCTAAAAACACTGGGACAGGAAAGTAACGATTTCATACGCAGCTTATCCATTGGCAATAAGAATAAAGTTTCCGCCGATCTCTTCTACGACGCTGGCCAGTGGGGACTGCGCGCGGCAAAGCCAGGAAAGAGTGTCGCCACCAAGGACACCGGGAAAGATCCCCAGAAACCAAAGCAAGACGTCCAGAAGGCAAAAGCAACGCCTGTAAAAAAGACGCCGGTGAAGAGCTCACCAAAAGTTGGAGAAGAATTTTCGCAGTAGGACAGTACGCATGCCACCCAAAGAACCCGCTCAACTGTGGATCTGGACGATTGTTGTCGTGCTGATCTTCTTCTGCGTGCCCTATTTCTTTATCGGTACGTATGAACCGTTAGTCTTTGGCATTCCGTTGTGGTTTCTGACCGTTCTTGCAGCAGCCCTCGTGCTAACCGCATTCACCGTGTATATCGTGTTGCGACAGTGGCGACTGGCGGAGACGACACTTGGAGAGGACGACTAATACAAAGCTAAAGGTCTCAAGCTACCGGGAAGAAAAGAACCTCTACAGCCTGAAGCCGACAGCCTATAGCCTTTTTTCTCCTGACTACTGATTACTGACTACTTTTTTGCATCACGCACCCACATATGGCACCACAAGATTCCGGCCTTGGCTTCGATGCCCTTATTATTCTCTCGCTGTATCTGCTGAGTAACATCTTCATCGGTTATTTCGCGTACCGGTCGGGCGAGACCTGGCATGCGCGAGATTATTTCCTCGGCGGCAAAAGCACTGGAGCGCTGGTGCTCTTCTTTGCCATGCTCGCGACCAAATTCAGCGGTAATACCTTCTTTGGTTTACCTGGGCAATCCTATCGAGTTGGCCTGATGGCAGTGACGTTGATTCCCTTCACTATCGCCATCTCACTCGGCTTTCTGACCTACGCCCCTCGCCTCTATGTCCTGTCGAAAAAGTATGACTATCTCACACCGTCAGATTACTACGCGGACCGCTTCGATAGTCGGGTCCTGCGTTTGTGGACCTCCGTGTTTCTTATTCTGACGGTCATTCCATATTTGATGATACAGACGACAGCGATGGGCCACGCGTTTGTTGGTTTTACTGGTGGTCGTTATACGTTTGCCACTGGAGTGATTTACATCTTCGCTGGGATGCTTATCTATGTACTGCTCAGCGGTTGGCGTGGCGTCGTCTGGGCTGAGGTCTTGCAGGGTGGACTCCTGTGGCTTGCGATCGTCGTCGCCGCCGTTGTGCTAGTGCGGTGGGAAGGTGGACTCGCCGCCGTTATCCAACAGGCAGTGACAGTCGCGCCAGAGAAAATCGCCGTCCCTGATTCATTTGCAACCTTAACGCGTTCGTACCTGCTCTTGGCTCTGGTGTTCGGTTTCGGTGGGTCGATGTATCCACAAATTATTCAGAGTGTGTATGCCGCAAAAAGCGAGAAAGCGTTACGCCGTGGACTAGCGATGATGATTCCCAATTATTTTATCGTCATGCTCGCGGTCGTTTTGATTGGGCTCGTCGGAATCATCCGGTTACACGACCTCAAGACCATTGAAGCGGACCAGGTGTTAGCCCAACTCCTTAGTCGGCAAGCTGAGAGTGCCTATTGGATCGCAATCCTCGTGTTCTTGGGAGCAGCGGCCGCCATTATGTCGACAGCAGCCGGAGTTTTACTGACGTTGTCGTCTATGGTCACGCATGACCTCTATCGACAGTTTGTGAGACCACAGGCAAATGAAGAAGAAATTGCCATCGTTGGCCGCGGGTTCACAGTTGCGATTCTTATTCTGGTCACCCTCCTCTCGCTCCACCCAATCGCAACCCTGTGGCAATTGACGCTCATCAAATTTGAGTTCTTGATGCAACTCTATCTGCCCATGATTCTTGGTCTCTATTGGCCACGGTTTACCCGCACTGCCGCGATTGTCGGGCTTGCTGCCGGAACAGTAAGCCTTCTGGCCATGGTACTCACCAGCTGGAAGCACATCGGGGTGTTCGATGCAGGAGTGACGGCGTTTCTGATCAACATCGTTGTCTCCGTTGTTGTAACACTGCTCAAACAACCGAGCACCGACGAACAGCAGCGAGTGCAGGAGCGGTTTTTTGCGCTATTTGAGCCAAAGGCTCCAGCGCAAAACCTCACTCCGGTTTCCTCTCAGGAAATTGTTCACCCTTCGACAACCTCAGGGTGAACGGACGAAATGATCACGTTGAACTTCCGTAGCCGTTCGTGCCGAGTCCTGAGCCGTGTCGAAGGATCAAGGCACGTGAGTTCCGTCATCGCAGATCGATAATCTGGCGATACAACCCCAACGGATCAGTCGAAGGCGTAGCCGAGTACGACACGTTCACACAAATCACTTCCTCAACAACTCCTTCATACGCAGCGATACGTTTGCGACACTCCGCTGGAGTGCCAGCAATTGTCAAACGATCGATCGCTTCATCAGGAATTGCCTCGGCGGCTTGCTTGAACTTGCCTTGTGGCGCCAATTTCTGAGCGGTGTCCGCAGCCGCGGAGAACCCTTGTTCTCGTAACAGGAAGTCATAGTATGGGTGTGGTAACGGCGAGAACAGACGACAAATCGCTTCGCGAGCCGCTTGCCGTGCCTGTTCGCGGTCATCACTGACCGAGACAAAAATCGCCATCACATAGCCGAGGGATCGCGGATCACGCCCAGCGTGCGCTGCCGCCTCACGGACGCGAGGCTGTAGCACGTCGCGTAGATATTCCACCGACCCCATCGCGCCGATGGCGACCCCGTCAGCAACCTGCCCAGCAACTTTCACCATGCGAGGAAAGATCGCCGACAGGTAAATAGGAATGCTCTCACGCAACGGCTGCACGGCTGGGGTCCACTGCATGCGGTGAATCTTTCCTTCATATTTCATCGGTGTCCCCATCGGCGTTCGCACAATCTGTTTGAGACACTCAATGTACTCTTTCATCTTCTGGTAGGGCTCGACATGCGGCACCCCTTGCCAGTCTTCGTTGATATGACGATTGCCACTCCCAACACCCAACAACAGGCGTCCGCCAGACAGTTCATCCAGATCAATCGCACTCATGCCGGTCAGCATCGGGCTGCGTCCATACGCATTGAGCACATACGGCCCAAGTCGTACGTGTTGCGTAGCCATTGCCAACGCAGTGAGCGGGACAAATCCACTACGCCATGCTTCAGTGACGTAGAGGGAATCAAACCCCGCACCTTCAGCCTCTTTCGCAATCGTTACCATGTCGCGGATTTTCATCCCGCCGCCGGGAAAGATCAGTCCAAGTTTCATGGGTCCTCCTTGGCAACGCGCCTCGTGCTTCTCCTCAGCGATTTTTTCGTTGCCCTACGTGAACCCTTTTCTGCTGCCGCTCTAAGGCTGTCAAGCGGGTTGCGATCGCGTCGAGGGTCTGCTGGTGAGTGTCGGTCGTTTTGCCTTGTTGTATGTCAGTTTCGGCTTGCTGCAGTGTATACAGGGTCAGCTCCTCGATCTTCTTGAGCAACAGCATTTGCATCTCACTGAGGTCTACCCCCCGAGCTTGTATCTCGTGTGCTGGAGGAATTTCCGGCAGATGACGATTCTGCGCCACGAACGTGGCAACGTCTTTCAGTGGTCGTAGCTTGTAGTCCGACGCGAACACGTAGTCGGGCACCGTTAGTGTCGTCGAGCCAGCAATAAACGAACCCGAGGCACGGATGTTCCCATTCACGTCTAGTCGTTGGGTCGGGATCGGATTGGTGCCGACGAGCCCTATACCAACTCGTTGCTCACGGTCAATAATCATTCGTTGCACGTTCGCAGTAGCAAATCGTAATGACGGATTCGGAGAAATCTCTGCGGCATCTGGTCTGACATTGAAGAACCCCGAGCCACGCCCAAAGCTCCCACCAGAATAACCAAAGTTAAAAGCCGGGCCGGCCGCAAGGTTCGGACCAATACCATTAAAGATATCGTCTGTTGCCGCACCGCCGATATGTATGGAACCTTGACCAGAAACGACACCGAACCCTACCCGTCCGTCAGCCGCAATATCGATACTGTTGGTTGGCGCAGTTACCCCAATGCGGAATGGGCGACTGTTACTATTGGTTGCGTCTTGAATAAAGAATTGCTGGTGGTCTGCGCCAATATCCCAGGTTTGCGCAGTGAATCCACCGGAATCATTCTGCTCAAGACGGACCGCTGGGGTATTACTCGTACTGAGGTGAAGCAATAGGCCTGGAGTTGACGTACCAAAACCGACTTGCCCTGTCGCATTAACAAAGAGCGCGTGACTCGCCGCTCCTCCGAGAATCGTGAACGGCACCCTTGCACTGGTAACGTCCTCAATGGAAAACCTGTTCGCTCCGCCATTAACAGTGTCATTGGCCGTGAGCTGCCAATCGGTCGTCGGAAAACCGGCGGACACACTGGTATCCTCAAACTTGATGATCGGGGTTTCCGATTTCAGTTTGATCGTCGCACCGTCGAACTCCTCATCATTAACGCAGGGAGTTCCGACACATTGAGCACCCTGGACAATAAGGTCATCGGGGATCACGCTATCAGATAGTGCTCTCTCAGGTAGCATCGATCCAACAACGAGACACACGAAAATTCCCAAGACGCCCCTATCTGCATACCATCGCGTTAGTCGTATTTTCATGTTGCCTTCTCCTTACGAGTCCGCTGTTCGTTCTGGCACTTAACGGCGGGCTCCACGTTTCTGCGGGCCGAAGGAGCCAGCGTGTTTTTCCAAGGCTGCCAATCGAGCAGTTAGGGCCTGTATCGTCTGCTGTTGTTTACGGATCGTTTGTTCTTGTCTGGTATTGATCCGTTCTTTTTCCAATGTATACAGCGTCAGCTCCTCAACCTTTTTCAACAGCAGCATCTGCATTTCGCTCAGGTTAACCCCATTGGCTTTTATTTCACGTGCCGGCGGTATCTCGGGGAGGTGTTGCTCCTTGGCCACGTAGGCCGCGAGCTGTGGCAGTGGCATCAGTTTGTAATCCGGGGCAAACACGTAGTCAGGAACCGCCAGGGTCGTTGCACCAGCAATAAAAGAACCCGAAGCGCGGATGTTGCCGTTCACCTCCAATCGTTCAGCAGGAATCGGATTCGTTCCGGTCAGCCCGATACCAACGTTACCGACGTTGTCGATAATCATGGCTTGGACGTTCGCGGTCGCGAACCGCAGCGAGGGATTCGGAGCAACCGCCAAGGCATCTGGCCGTACGTTGAAAAATCCTGAACTTTGGCCAAAGCTCGATCCGGAATAGCCAAAATTGAAGGCCGGCCCATTGACCAAATCGGGCCCAATACCACTGAAGAGGTCCGCGGTCGCCGGGCCAGCGATATGGAGGTTTCCCTGTGGAGAGTTCGTCCCAAACCCCACCCGTCCATCAGTTGCGATAACGATACTGTCGGTTGGCGCACCAGGGCGAATACGGAAGGGGAGGCGGCTGCCATTGGGGCATCGCGGATAAAGAAGTTCGCCTCATTGCCTGCGACATCCCACGTCTGCGCGGTAAAACCGCCAGTGGCGTTCTGTTCAAACCGCAGCGCTGGAGTATTTCCGGTCGCTACGTGTAGATTGAGTACAGGCGTGGCCGTACCAACCCCTACACGCCCAATGGCATCGACAAAAAGTTAATTGGTCGGGGCTCCGCCGAGAATTGTAAACGGCACCTTTGCGTTGGCAATGTCCTCAATGGAAAATTTGTTCGCCCCACCACTCGCAGAATCATTGGCTGTGAGTTGCCAATCGACCGAAGGATCACCTGCGGCAGTGGACGTGTCGTCAAATTTGATACGGAGATTGTTTTCCTTCAAGCGAATCGTATCAAAGCCAAAACTTTCGTTATTCACACAGTCGAACCCGACACATGTAGAGCCTTGCACGATTTGGTCATCAGCCACAACCTGATCCGCCCACAGGTTGTGAGGTGACAACCAGATCCCTACTATGGCCAGCCCCACCGCTAAAACGCTGACGACTGCCGTCCTACTCCATGGCGTAGTTTTCATTTCGTTTCTCCTCTGTTTCACTCTGGCGCCCTATTCTTCCACACCCGGTACGACCAACGTCCCATTCAACACCGTGAAATAGCCGGATTGGGTTTGCGCTTGCCGCGGCAGCACCCCTTGCTGTTGCATCTGCGCAACCACAGCGGCGTCTGTTCCTGCAGCACGTGCTTGTTGCAACGCTTTGCTGACACTCGGATCAACGGGAGGAGCAACAATCAGTTCATACGTGTATTGGCCATCAGGAAACCGTTGCCCACGTTCGTCAACCACATCAAACCCAATCGGCTGTCCTGGCGTGAATTTACGACTCAGTACCCGCCCATCAGGTACGGCGACTCGCAAATCCAAGCTGGCGTATGTCACCAGTGGTTGCCAGCGCACGAACGCTGGAGAGATCATGATCTGCGCAACCGGTGTTTCTGCTTCTGCTTGGACGAGAGCCCGGTCTCCAAAGATCAATAGAGCTACTGCCAACAGCCCCCATTTGACAATCGTTCGACAACGCATATGAACCTCGTTCTTTCCTATCGTGAAGACAAAATAGTTCACGGACACCGGCGGAAGAAGATCAAGCACCAGAAGAAGAGAGAGAAGAGGAGGAAGGCTTAGACTACTCTCACATTGTTTGAGCGTCAAGAAAACTGAAAGTGATCAGCACCTCACATACGGACACATGCGTAGCTACCATCCCATATCGCGCATGCGCTCATTGACATCGGCGGCACGTTCGTCCATCTCTTGCGGTCGACGCTCTAACGGCGCGGGGAGACAGGCAACAAGCCGCGCCGCTTGGTCACGGGTCAGGTGTTTCGCCGAGGTATTATAGTAGAATTGTGCAACGGCTTCAGCACCATACACTCCAGGCCCCCATTCGATCACATTCAGATAGAGTTCCAAGATGCGGTCTTTCGTCAGTATCAACTCGGCCAGGGGAGTCAGGGCAAACTCCAAGGCTTTTCGTACGAATGAACGGTGAGTAGTGAGAAAAAGATTCTTCACTAGCTGTTGCGTGATGGTCGAGCCGCCGCGGCTGACATGACCTGAACGTTGAGCTTTGTCGAAGATGACGCCGAGTTCTCGCCAATCGATGCCACCATGATCAAAAAAGCGCGCATCTTCACTGGCAACGGCAGCATGCACAATATGCGGGGACAACTCGTCCAATGGCACGAAACGGTACCGCTTGGTGTATGGTTCTGCCAGCGAGAAGGCCTCAATGCGGCGTTGCATTTGTACGGTGGTGGTCAGTGGCGGAAACCACTTGAGATAGAACAATCCCAACACACACGCCAGATAGAAGCCCAGAACGACCTGCAGCAGCCACCGTAACAACCGTCGTGGCCAGGGCAGGAGGGGATGGGTGAGAACAATAACACGGCGATTCGGAAGAGGGCGTTTCACCTATGGGTACACATAACTCGTGAAGTGCTTTCGACTTAACGGAAACAAAAAAAAATTGCAATTTCACCCCGAGAGGTGTCAACCAAAGGTGAGTGAATTTCGTTAGTATCAGAAGACAGAACACCAGCAGCGACTTTCACAGAGGAAACGATGAGTCACGACTTACTGTTTTACGTGTTACGTGTTGCGTTGACCAATACCATAGGTGCCCTCGTGTTTGTTCTCGTTACGGCCTCGACTATCCATGCTGGGGTGAATCGGTGGACTGCCATTGGCCCAGAGGGAGGATCGGTAACGGCCTTCGTTATTGATCCGCAAACGCCAACCACCATCTATATTGGCATTTCTGGAAGTGGAGTTTTCAAGAGCAATAACAGTGGAGCGCATTGGCGACCCGCCAATGCGGGGCTTGAGGATAATGCTATTCACACCATAGTCATTGATCCCCACGCGCCAGCAATACTCTACGCTGCGACTTTTCAGTCCGTGTTTAAAAGTACAAATGGCGGAGCAAGTTGGGCTCCGATGAATAACGGCTTCCCTGATCAATTCGTTGGAGCCATTACAGCTCTTGCCATAGATCCACTTACCCCAACAACGCTATATGCCGGTACCACTCAAGGATTGTTTAAGAGTGCTGACGGGGCAGCAAACTGGACTCGGGTAAACAGCCCATCACTTCTTGATACTGACATTCGTACACTCGCGCTTGATCCAACTAACCCGCGGATTCTCTATGTTGGGACATTCCATTTTTTCCCTTGTGGAGAGCAGCGCCCGCCGTGCAGCACCCCCAGCGCATTTAAGAGCAACGATGGTGACCAGAGTTGGCAACAAATCAACCTTGATATTGCCACAGTAGCCAACAACGAGGTCCGTTTTGTCTTTGCGGCATCAGGACTCGTTTATGCCTATAATGCAGGGGGCATTCTCAAAAGTGCTGATGGCGGAACAAGCTGGATACTAGTCAGTCAGAGCCCTACCGATGACGGATACATTATCTCTCTAGCAATTGCTCCAACTCTACCACAAACGCTGCTGCTCGGTACTTCACGTGGCGCGTTTCGAAGTACCGACGAAGGTCAGTCGTGGAGCCGTTTCGGGACGAATGCTGATATGGTTAATATTGTCACACCAGATATAGGTCCATCGACGTTCGTGTATCTCGGTACTGATAATGGGGTAGTAAAGGTTTCAAGCGATGGAACCGTATCAACACGACTCAATAGTGGCTTACGTACTAAACCGATTCTCCAATTCGCTGTCGAGGGCAACTCGTCCACACTGTATGCTACTTCGGGTTCTACGCTTTTCACCAGCACAAACAATGGCGAAACGTGGGTAGAGTCTGTCGTAGCTCTCGAGAGCGCGCTCGTGACACGTCTCGTCATTGCGCCAACCGTACCCCCATCTTTGTATGCAGTGGTTGACTCACGAAGCTCGCCATTCCCTCCTTCCATCGTCAAGAGTGTGGATGGAGGAAAAACTTGGACTACTATTTTTTCTGATACGTGGTTCTCTGCATTCACCGTTGACCCCATGATCCCGACCACCCTCTATCTTATCGCGATCCCTTCCAGTCGAACCCCGCCACAGTTGCAGAAAAGTATCGACGGTGGGAATCATTGGACCACTGTATCCTTTCTCTCTGATCTCAGCGGAACCTTCGTGTTGAGGTTAGCTATCCATCCTCGTACTCCATCCCTTATCTACGCCACAACTGCAAAAGGCGTCTTCACAAGCACAGATGGTGGTGCAAGCTGGAACTTTCTAACATCGGCAGTTATTGGTGGAACCCTCGTCTTCGACCCACAGACTCCAACCACGATATACGCTTTTGGGGAGCAGTTTGCTCGAAGTGTGGATGGCGGTATGACATGGACCTCATTGGATGCCGCTGTGCGATTGAATCCCGAAGGGAACTATTCCGTCATTTCCGCTTTCGCCATCGATCCACTGAATTCGAAAATTCTCTACATTGGCCTTAATGGGGAAGGCGTGTACCGAAGTACAGACGCAGGTGCGAGTTGGGCTACGCTCAACTCGGGGCTGGTCAACAAATGGGTGACTGCATTAACCATCAATCCATTAATCCCGAACACTCTCTACGCAACCGTCGGGAACGGAAGCGCTTTTGCCCTTGACATGGGCAGTGAGTCTGCCGATCTTTCAATCACGCAAAGCGATATTCCCGACCCAGTTCAGACGGGAGATCCCCTTACCTATACCTTCGTCGTCACCAATAACGGGCCGTCTACTGCCACTGAAGTCACCATTCGAAATACCCTACCACGGGACATGACACTTGTTTCAGCTATCCACAACCAAGGCACTTGTAGAGGACAACATGCCATCGCATGCGATCTCGGAACTCTAGGTATTGGGAAAACTGCAACCTTGGCTCTGGTAGTGAAACCAAAAATTTCAGGAATAACGGGAGAGGTTCGCAACATCGCAACTGTTAGCGGCCTCGAACCTGATCCACGAACCGACAACAACACGGCAGTTGTTGTTACAACCGTTGTTGCAGCTCCAGGTCCTGACCTCGTTGGTTTCTGGAATCCCCTAAAAGAAAAGTGCAAAGGCTCAGAGGAGCTGCGACGTTGTACAATAAAAGGATCTTTGGTGGTGAAGAACCAAGGAGTTCGAGATGCAATAGTTTCATCTTTTTCATTTCGGATATCGGTCTTTGGAGTCAGTTCCTGGGCTGGACCATTCAATATTCCCGCACTGAAAGCAGGAAAGAAGATGACGATCAAAATAAACTTTTCTCTCCCTCCAGGAGCCTCCATGCAAGGACAAGCGTTATACGCCAATGTTGATCCTCATAACGAACTCTTAGAAATGAACGAACAAAACAACGGAGCAATCTCTCAACCGATTCGTTAAAGGAAACCCTACCCACGAAGGTATGATTTTGCACACATAGTTACATGGCTCGGGTGACATTGGCATGCATCCTCAGCATCGTTCTGCTTATCCTCTTTGCAGCATCATCTACTCACGCCGGAGTCAACCGCTGGACGACGCACGGGCCCGAGCCAGCCAAGATCACTACGCTGGTCGCCCATCCTACAGTCTCGGGGGAACGCTCTATGCAGGCACCGAGGAGGGAAAGACATTCAAAACCACGGATGGGGGAAACAACTGGGTCGTACTAAACACAAGCCTCTGGCGCCTCACGATCGATCCTCAACAACCGAACACGCTTTATGCAGTAACGACGAGTGGTCTCTCCAAAAGCACCGACGGCGGAACAAACTGAGCTCGCCTCTCCACAGGCTTCAACGATCACTTAGTTAGTACCATCGCTATCGATCCACTCGTGCCAACAACCTTGTACGTAGGAACATTTGGTGCTGGAGTGTTCAAAAGCAGCGACGGTGGAACAAGGTGGAACAACGTCGCAGTGATCCGAGGCAACGCCGTAGGAGCATAGGTGTCGTCATAGCTGAATGACCGACGCCGCTGCCGGATGACAATCCGATCTTCTTCTCCAACTTTGTTGGTGTATGCGTAACCGTCTTTCGCAAGCGCATTCTCCATAATCGACAGCGGATCATCCCCGACCGCGACAACCTGCCCTTTATGCACGGCAACCCACTTTCCGGTATATTTGGCCAGTAGGTCTTCTCGCATTGCCCAATAGTCCTTCTTGTCTTGCGCAAATCCTTCTTCAGCGGATTCTGTTATTGGGTTCATCGTAACCATCTTCCCTTCCTCTATGGAACGCAACCACACTCTCTACGACTTAGACCTTCCGCCCGCTTTCCATTGTCCAGGTGGTTCCAGTTGGCGAGTCCTTAAGAATCACTCCTTGTGCAGCAAGCTGGTCACGAATCTCGTCGCCGCGTTTGAAGTTTTTGGCTTTACGGGCGGCAGCGCGTTCGGCAATCAGTACTTCGATCTTCTCGGGAGTAAGTTCAGATTGCGTCAGTCCACGTTGCTTCTGGGCTTCAAGAAATTGCGTGGGCACTTCGTTCATGATGCCAAGCACGGAAGCAATCGCCGTAAGTCCAGCTCGTGTAGCAGCAAGGTCAGCCGTTTGTCCAGCATCAAGCGAGCGATTCAGCTCACGAATGGATTCAAAGACAACGCCTAGTGCGCGCGCGGTATTGCAGTCATCGTCCATTGCTTCACGAAAACGTTTATCGAGTTCGGAGTTCGCAGTTCGGGGTTGATTGGTTTGATAAGAAAGGCCCACTACTGCATCAACACGAGCAAGCGTTTCGTAGATCCGCGTGAGCCCTTTCTCAGCTTCTTCGACCTTTTGCATCGAGAAATCGAGGGGCATGCGATAGTGGGTTGAGAGTAACACGTAGCGTAACACTTCTGGAGTGGTTTTCGTCAGCGCATCTTTGATCGTCAGAAAGTTGCCAAGGGACTTCGACATCTTCTCATGCTCGACGCTTACCATACCATTGTGCAGCCAGTAGCGAGCGAACTCAGTGCCTTTCGCACCTTCCGATTGCGCGATTTCGTTCTCATGATGGGGAAAGATCAGATCTGAGCCACCACCATGAATATCGAACGGTTGCCCAAGATATTTGCTGCTCATTGCCGAGCACTCGATGTGCCAACCTGGGCGGCCTGGTCCCCAGGGACTGTCCCACGTTGGTTCTCCCGGCTTGCTGGATTTCCACAGGGCAAAATCCATCGGATGATGTTTGCGTTCATCCACCTCGATGCGCGCACCAGCCATCATATCGTCGAGGCGACGATGCGAGAGTTTGCCATACGTCGGAAACTTATCAACGGCAAAGTACACGTCGCCGTCTGCCGCATACGCAAGCCCCTTGGCTTCGAGTTCCTGAATGATGGTGATCATCTCAGGAATATGCTGCGTCGCTCGAGGCTCGTATGTTGGCGGCTGACAACCAAGCGCTTGTGTATCTTCGTTGAACTCCTGAATGTACTGCTCAGATAGTTCCTGCGAGGTAATCCCTCGTTCAGTGGCGCGGTTGATGATCTTGTCATCGACATCAGTAAAGTTACGGATAAACGTCACGTCGTATCCAAGAAACTTCAAATAACGATAGACAACATCAAACGTCACCATCGCCCGCGCATGACCGATATGCGAACGATCATAGACGGTCACGCCGCACACATACATGCGCACTTTGCCGGGTATGAACGGGGTGAATTCTTCGTCTTTGCCAGAGAGAGTGTTGTAAAATCGCAACATAGGAAAATAATTAAAAATGAAAAATGTAGAATTAAAAATTGGGATTAGGGGAGAAGAAAGAGATTGTTCTTCCTAATTTTTCATTTTTAATTCTTAATTTTTAATTGTCCATTAGCAGGCTATTGTCTTCCAGCTACTAGTTGATCCACCACCGACGGGTCAGCCAGTGTCGACGTATCACCAAGTTGATCAATCGCGCCTTCACCGATTTTGCGTAAGATACGACGCATGATCTTGCCACTGCGGGTTTTTGGTAAACCATCAGTAAATTGGATTTTATCTGGGGTCGCGTGCGGACCAATCTCACGCCGGACTGTGTCGTTGATCTCCTTATTCAGACTTGTCGTTACTTGTTGCCCCGTCTTCAGAGTTACGAAGGCATAGATCCCCTGCCCTTTGAGGTCATGCGGCATGCCAACCACGGCAGCTTCAGCGACAGAAGGATGTCTACCAATCGCACCTTCAACCTCTGCCGTACCAATACGGTGACCAGAAACGTTGATCACATCATCGACACGACCAGTGATCCAGTAATAGCCATCTTCATCGCGGCGACAACCATCACCGGTAAAATACTTGCCGGGATACAGTGCGAAATAAGTTTGACGGAACCGCTCGTGATCACCGTACACCGTGCGCATAATCCCGGGCCATGGAAACTTGATACACAGATTCCCGGAGATGCCATTGCCGTGCAGTTCAGTGCCCTGGTCATCAACCAAGCACGGCTGCACGCCAAAGAACGGTAACGTCGCTGAGCCGGGTTTCGTTTTAATCGCGCCAGGTAGTGGTGTAATGAGAATCCCACCAGTCTCAGTCTGCCACCAGGTATCGACAATCGGTGCTTTTTCTTTGCCAATCACCTGGAAGTACCAATGCCACTCTGGGCTTTTGATCGGCTCACCCACGGTGCCGAGCACACGCAAGCTGGAGAGATTGTACTTATTCGGCCAGGAATCTCCTTCTTTCATCAGTGCGCGCAACGCTGTCGGCGCGGTGTAAATGATGTTCACTCTGTGTTGCTCAACCACTTCCCAGAAGCGACCGAAGTCGGGATAGTTCGGTACTCCTTCAAACATGATGGTCGTCGCACGATTTGAAAGTGGCCCATAGACCACGTAGCTATGTCCCGTCACCCAACCACAATCCGCTGTGCACCAATAAATATCGCCAGGGCGATAATCGAAAATGTATCTGTGCGTGATGGACACATGCGTCAGATAACCACCAGTGGTATGCAGCACGCCTTTCGGCTTCCCAGTCGAGCCTGACGTATAAAGAATGAACAATGGATCTTCCGCATCCATGTGTGCAGGTGCACACGTTGTTGCTTGCGATGGCACCAGTTCGTCCCACCACACATCGCGGCCAGACTTCATCGCCACCTTATGACCAGTGCGACGAACTACCACCACCTTCTCGATCGATGGACAATGTTCAAGCGCCTCATCGGCATTGGCCTTCATCGGAATGTCGTTCTTCGCGCCACGTAAAGCCGTGTCTTGCGTAATCAGCACTTTACAGGTCGAGTCCTGAATGCGATCGCGCAACGACTCCGCGGAGAAGGCACCAAACACAACAGAATGGACCGCGCCAATACGCGTGCATGCCAACATGGCAACAGCCAGCTCCGGCACCATCTGCATATAAATGCAGACGCGGTCACCTTTCTTTACTCCCAGCGCCTTCAACGCATTGGCAAACTGACACACCTGCGCCAGCAGCTCTGCGTACGTGAGTTTACGGGATTCACCAGCGTCATTGCCTTGCCAGATAATCGCCGTCTGCCCACCAGCACCAGCTTCGACATGGCGGTCCAGGCAATTGTAGGACACGTTGAGTTTGCCACCGATAAACCATTTCACATCGGCTTTGTGGAAATCCCACTCAAGAATCTTGTCCCATTTCTTGAACCAGGTAACAAATTTCTCTGACTGCTCAGCCCAGAAATTTTCTGGGTCTTGAATCGAGCGCTGATAGAGCTGCACATACAGCTCGGGCGTTATCGTCGTCGTTCCTTTGATCGATGATGGGATGTCGTATGTTGGCACCTTTTCCACGTGCTCAGACATGACCTACTCTCCTTGCATACGTTGGGATCTCGCTCGTCGCATTGAGCGCGGACTTGGGAAGGTAACATAAAGGACGTAGCGGGAAAACACTTACTCCCGCCCTACTCCCAACGCGTCCGCCACTCGATTGATGTAGTTAAAAAACGACGTGATCAGTGTGATCTGCAGAATCCCGGTGTCATCGAATCCAACCCTGCGGAGCGTATCCATATCATCACGCCACATGGTCGACGGGTTTTTGGTCAGCTTTTCAACAAAGGTCAACATTGCGGTATCGCGCTCGTCAAGCGTAGCCGTCCGCCAGTCTTGTTTGAGCGCAGCCACCAACTCGGTATCTAAACTCACTGTCCGCAGAAACTCTGCGTGCGATTCGATTCAATAAAAACAACGATTGAGTGTTGAGACGACCGTAGCAATCATTTCATGCTGACGGCGCGTCAACGGCAAGCTTGGGTCCATTGCTGAGCCAAACGCCGCGAAGGCATGATACATGGCATCAGGAATCAGTGAGTGCGACCGCATGATGCTGTCATTTTTGACGAGGTCAGGAAGCTGTCGCTCATGGCGGTGGGCGTTATCGTACTCTTTGGGGTAAAGATTGTTCAGCTTTTGCAGGACTTCTTTGACTCGCTCGCTCTCCGACGGGGGAACTGTCTTGATCCAGGTCATCGCTACCTCCTGTGTGAGATTTTTCTGTACTAAATCGGATCACAAAAAATTCATACACTCGCGCTGTCACCCTGAGTGAAACGAAGGGCCTCTCAGAGAAGTCTGTAGCGTAAAGTGTACGAATGTTCTCGGGTCTGATTTAGCGGAAAAACTCGGAGGGAGCCACATGGGCGAGAAAGATTTACCCCGATGCCCACGCGTCGAGCGGAATATCCTCAACCACCGCAAAACGAAGTTGCTCTCCAAGGCGACGCAAGGCGGCTAATTGTCGCGCGACTGCCTCATTTACTCCTCTTCGCATCAATAGTTCATGCAAATGTCGGCGACACACCTGCACAAAAAGAGTCTGTGCACGCCACAGATTGATCCTGAGATTGACATGCTCGGCAATCTGCAACAGACGAGAGGCCGTCGTCACACCGTTGCTTAGTGGGTCGTTCAGCAGCGCAGCAATATGCTCTTCAACCGCTCGACTCACAAGGAGTTCTGCCTCTTTGGTTGCCAGCGGGACCTGCCATTTACGGGCTTCGCGTAAAACCTCTTCAACCTCATCGTCTTGCGGTTCTCGTGCAATCACCTTGGCAATCACTTGACCAAAAGTGCGATTGACGAGGAACTCAGCCGCCAAGGCGAACCCTTGCGGGAGCGGCACATTCAGTTCATGGAGATATTCCATGAGACGGCGGTTCTCGCGATACAGTTGCCGATAGGTCTCTTCAAGCCGCTCCAACATGCCTTCGCCAATCTGCGCCAAGACGCGACGCCGATCATCGAGAAAGAGGTCCTTGGCAGTGTAGTATGCTTCTCCAAACAGACGATCGAGACTACGAACAACCTCGGATAACGAATGCCGGGCAAAGGTCTCAATCAATGTTGCTTTCATCGGCCCGTACTCATTATCGCTCATGTCTTCACGGACAACACAATGTACGTCATGCACGCTCAGTTTCAGTGCCGCAAAAACGAAGGTGCGCGCCGCTTGCGTAAAGCGTGATGTCACATGAATACGACCGACACCAAGCGCCGTTGCTCCGTAGCTCTCCTCTTCATAATCTTGCCGCTGGGCGATGAATGCTGGAGGCGCCGCATGCGGCAGCTTAGGTTCGAGGATCTGGCCCATCGCGACATTGGCGACCACTTGCGCTGGATCGACACGCGAAGGCCTCACCGTGGTCAAGTAAAGATGCCCACCATCACCGACCGTTGAAAGATTGCTCGGTGCGCGGCGGAGACGGTCGACAAACTCGGCTTCAAAGGAAACTCCGAGTTCTTTAGCGATCTCAATCGCCCGTGCCGCGTACCGCAGAATCTGCGTCCCCTCAAGCCCCGACAACTCGTCGAAAAACCAGCCACAGCTTGTGAACATCAAGAGTCGATGCCGTTGCAGTTCGAGAAGCTGCAACACCGACTGTTGCTCTGTCGGTGCCAGCACCCGCCCGCTCTGCCGCATACAGAATTCATCGATACTTTGGGGAGAACGGGCGAGTATGACGTCGATATAGGCGTCTCGTGCAACCCAGGGGTCACGGAGAAAGGCTCCGGCTTGGCGCTCGAAGAGTTCATCGATTTCCGCTCGTAACCAATCGAGTGCGGCCCGGAGCGGGGCACGCCATTGCTGGGTCCATCCAGGTAAGCTTCCCGTTCGACAACCACAGTCAGCACGCCAGCGCTCAACCCCGTGCGCGCAGCTCCAAGAGGTACTCTCAACAATCTCTACCTCCCACTGCGGTGGATGCAATGAAAGGTATTCGCCGTAGTTCGTTACCTGTGCAAGCCCACGACGTTCAAGCTCGTGCATGGCATACGTGAAGGCCATCTCGCCAAAGCGATGGTGATGGCCATAGGTTTCTCCATCAGTCGCAAGATGGACGAGTTGTGGTTCGTCGGCGTCCGGCTGAAACGCGGCAACAAGACGCTCGACGAAACGTTCGCCGCTATCCAGCAAGTGCTCAAAGGCTACACCACGCGCAATCCGCGCGTCATAGAAAAATAGCACAATCTGTTTGCCACTCGGCAGCTGACAAAGGTAAGGACGGCGCGTGTTGAACGTTTCTTCGGTTACACCTTCCCACGCCGCTTGTCCCAAACGTCGCACTCGCTTGGCCTGATGCGGAGCAAGAATGGTATAGGTGATATTTTGAGCTGCCAGCGCCTCAAGGGTAGACGTATCGACCGCAGTTTCCGGCAGCCACATGCCGTGCGGTCTTCTGCCGAAACGATAGACAAAATCGCGCACGCCCCAGGCGACGTGCGTCAGCTTATCGCGTGGATTCGCTAACGGCAGGATCGCATGCCCGTACGCTTGGGCGATCGCGTTGCCATATCCGTCATGCTGTCCACAGCTCTCGCGGTCGGCCTCAACGATGTGAGTGAGCAAATCCGGCTCATTCCGCTCCAACCACGCTGTGAGTGTCGGACCGAAGTTAAAACTCATTGACGCATAATTGTTGGTGATAGCGACAATGCGATTGTCGATTCCCAAACGATGCGCAGCTGCATTCGGCCAATAGCACTCGGCAGTAATGCGCGCATTCCAGTCGTGGTATGGCGCAGCCGAATCTTGCACTTCGATGGTATCGAGCCACGGATTTTCTCGTGGCGGTTGATAGAAATGGCCGTGGATACAGACGTAACGCATGAAGAGAGAAGGAAAAATGTAAAATTAAAAATTAACAATACAAAACGGCTCACTCAACATCGGAAGGAATAATCGGGAAAGGTGTCTTTTTTTATTTTACATTTTTCAATCTCAACTTTTCATTCCTCTTATATAGTCGAGCGGGTTTCGGCTCGCTCAAGCACGAAGAGACCGGACGGTTCACGAAAATACCGGTCCTCACCTGCGCCAGAACCAGTGCCAATTTCGCTGCCGGAAGGAATGACATTATAACGGTCGACAATGACCCCTTTGAGTTTCACGCCTGCGCCAATCTCTGCATAGTCCATGATCACCGAGTTCTCGATCTCCGCCCCTTTCCCTATGCGAACCCCATGTCCTAGTACCGACCGAACCACATACCCGCCTTCGATGTGACAGCCTTCACCGATCAGGCTCTCCTGCAGTTCGCCATCCAGAATTCGTGTCGGCGGTCCATCGTACACCGTACCGAGAATCGGCCAGTCGCGATTGGAGAGATCAAACGCAGGCTGAGCGCCAAGCAGGTCCATATGCGCCTGCCAATATGCAGGCAACGTTCCGACATCGCGCCAGTACCCTTGTTCTTCGTACGCTTTCACTCCGGGTACGTCATTGCGCAAAAAGTCATAGGCAAAGACTTTACGTTTCGTGAAGAGTTCAGGAATGATCGTGCGGCCAAAGTCGTGCTCGGTTGTACGCTGTGCATCTTCCTGCAAGACATCCATGAGCAATTTGGTTTCAAACAGATAGTTTCCCATTGAAACATACGCACGATTGGAGTCCGTCGGCATGGGTTTGGGATTCTTCGGTTTCTCTTCAAAGCCAATGAGCCGTTGCATCCGGTCGACTTCAATGATGCCGAAACTACTTGCTTCTGGCAGCGGCACCGGTAACGCAGCAATCGTCACATCGGCCCGGTTTTCCATGTGAAACTTCACCATCTGCCCAACATCCATGCGGTAAATATGGTCAGCCCCAAACACCGCGATCAGATCTGGACGAAAATCACGAATGACATTCAAGTTTTGATAGACCGCATCCGCAGTGCCTTGATACCAGTTCTGTCCTTCACGCATTTGCGGCGGCACGACCGCAATAAATGTGTCGCGGAGTCCGCCAGCGATGCGCCACCCCCAGGTTGAGCGAAGATGCTCGATCAGGGATTGCGACTTGTACTGCACCAAGAGGTAGACGGCATATGTACCAGAATTAATAAAGTTCGACAGGACAAAATCGATGATGCGATGTTTCCCGGCAAAAGGGACTGCTGGTTTGCTCCGTGCCTTGGTTAGTGGAAATAAGCGGTCCCCTTTACCTCCCGCCATAATCATCCCAAGAATACGGAGTCTTGCCATGATTCTCTCCTATGAGGTGAGGAATAGCTGCTGAGCCTCCGACAGGAGCAATTGTGACATCTCCTGCCGTCCAGCTTCCGCGTACAATCGTACCACAGGTTCAGTACCCGAAGCACGTATCAGCACCCAACTTCCCCCATGCAAGTACAGTTTTAGACCATCAAGCGTGCTGACCCGTTCAACACGAATACCAGCAATACTGGTCGGTGGCGAGGCAAGGACAGTGCGTAAGCGACTCTGTTGCGCCGCTGAAAGCTTTATATCTTCACGAAGGGGATGAAGCTCTCCCACACGGACGAAGAGTTCCTGTAGCAACACTTTCAGACTTTTCCCTGTACGCGCCACCATTTCCGCAACCAGCAGGCAGGCAAGGATCCCATCTTTCTCCGGAATGTGGCCGCGGATCGACAGCCCACCACTCTCTTCACCACCAAGTAGCAACTCGCCACGAACGATCATTTCACCCAGGTATTTGAAACCGACCGGCGTTTCAACCACCTCCAAGCCGTGGTACTGCGCCACCGCATCCATGAGATGGCTGGTCGCGACACTGCGACCGATTTTTCCGGTTAACTTGCGATGAGTGATCAAATAATCGGCAACCAGAGGCAGGATGAGGTTCGGCGCAAAGAACGTCCCGTCACGGTCGCAAATACCAAAACGGTCAGCATCGCAATCGCACCCCACACCAAGAGTGAGGCCTCCCTCTTGCAACCGCGCGATCATTTCGCTCATTGTTTCCGGAATAGGCTCAGGTCGTCCATTACCAAAGTACGGGTCACAACCAGCGTGAAACACCGGCCCCAACACTCCCGATTGCTCAAGCAAGCGGTCCAAAAATCCCGCTGCCGTTCCCCACAACAGATCAACCGCAACGGTAATTTGCGAATGCCGTAAACAGTCGACATCGATCAACTGTGCCACCGCGTGTCGATACGCGTCGCCGACCTCTACGTCCTGCCATCGACCATGCTCGCGTGCAAGGGTAGCACTTCCCCGTTCGACATAACCGTTAGCTAACAATCCGTTAGCTCGACGCGCAATGTCTCGTGTGGTCTCGGGTAAAGCTGGACCGCCCCATGCTGGAGAAAACTTGAGCCCGTTCCAACGATAGAGATTATGACTTGCCGTGATGTTCACCGCTCCCGAAAGACGGCGACGAATAACCTCAAACGCGACAACCGGCGTCGGCAGCGGTGTCGTAGCAACCTCGACCTGTACTCCTGCTGCCACGCATGATTGGGCGGCGGTCTCCGCAAACTCTCGTCCAAGGAATCGCGTATCGTGCGCGATCAGCAACCGTGCCGGTTGTCCCTGCTCTTCGCGCACGTGATCAGCAACGGCACGGGCCACAGCCGCTACGCGGTCATGCGTAAACTCTTCAGCCACTATTGCCCGCCACCCTGAGGTACCGAAAGCAATCTGTGGTGGTCCAGCGTCTGCGCGCCGGACTGCGGCATCACGATAGAGCGTGACATACTGTGCGGCTGAGCGATCCCAGGAAAATTCCTGTTGCATGGCGCGATACATCAGGGCGTGCCAGCGTTTCCTATCCGCAAACGTCTGCACTGCGGTACGCACGCTCGCAACTAAAGCGTCGGAGGTCGGGTCAGTAAAGGTAAACCCGGTCCCACTATTGGATTCAGGGTCAAACGGAATCACCGTGTCCTTCAACCCGCCAACAGCACGCACGATCGGAATGGTGCCATAGCGCAAGCTATAAAGTTGTGTCAGCCCGCAGGGCTCATAGAGAGACGGCATCAGGAGCATGTCGCTCCCGGCTTGGATCCGATGGGCAAGGGCATCGTCAAAACCATACCGCACCGCAATCTGCTCGGGATAGCGTTCTGCCCATTCGGACAGCATACGCTGGTATTGCACCTCTCCCGAGCCAAGGACGACGAGACGCAGACGTAACGCCAATAACTGACCGAGCCCGCCAATCAGGAGATCGACCCCTTTCTGATCGACGAGCCGAGAAATAAACGCCAACACAGGGACGGTTGGGTCGTCAGGAAAAGCAAACAAGCGTAACAGTTCTGCCTTGCAGCGAGCCTTCCCCTGTATATCGTTGGCAGAATATTGCTTCACGATATGCGGGTCACGCTGAGGACTCCACGCTTTCGTATCAGTACCATTCAAAATCCCACGTACAACATCGCGCCGCTCACGCAGCACGCCATCAAGTCCAAATCCACCCTCGGCGGTCGCGATTTCCTGGGCATAGGTCGGGCTTACTGCCGTGATGTAGTCGGCATAATAGATCCCGGCCTTCATGAAATTGACCCCACCGTAGAATTCCAGACCTGCAGTGTGGAACAACGAGTGAGGAAGACCGGTGATATCAAAAACCCACGAAGGGAACCGTCCCTGATAGGCGAGATTATGGATAGTAAAAATAGTGCCACTCGCGGCTAACCGGGGGTCGCATTCAGGCAGAAATCGCAAGTAGGCTGGGACCAACGCGGCATGCCAATCATGACAATGAAAAATATGGGGAAACCAGGAGAGCAATCCTGGAAGGGCGATCGCCGCATGGCTCAAAAAAAGAAAACGAAAGGCGTTATCCGCATAGTCCCCAGCCTCACCACCATAGAGCCCGGAACGGTTGTAGTACTCATCGTGCTCGATGAAGTACACAGGCACTCGTGGTCCCCACGACTGTGGATCATCGTTTGCTGTCGGAGTGTCGAGCTGTCCTTGCCAGACGCGGGTTTGGCGCGTACCGAACACGAGCGGCATGTCGAGATTTCCAGGGACCTCCGTCATTGGCACGGCTTGATCGCGAATCGCCTTATACAACGGCATGACAATACGGACATCATGGCCGAGCGCAGCTAACGCTTGGGGTAAGGCGCCGCACACATCCCCTAACCCACCGGTACGCGCAAATGGAGAGACCTCTGCTGTCACAAACAGGATGCGCAACTGCGAGTTCACCCCTTCCTCCCACCTTCCGGACAAGAAATGAGTATCGAGGACCGAGGTCCGAGTGGGTGGGAAGTCAGCCCCTTACACGATACCTGCCCTGTCCTCATTCATCGTTCCACGGCAGCTCGCTACCACCACCAGCTAGCCTTCTTCTTGCCAGTCGTCGCTTGCGTACTCGCTAATAACGCAGCGGGAGACCCGGGCTCGGGCTGGTGTTGGAGTTTCTGCAATTTTTTCTGTTGCCGCCACGATGAGAGCCACCCAACGAAAACTCCAGCAATGAAAGGCACCCCAACAGCAAAGCCGACTTTCATCGGGAAATCCCACCACAAAAAGTGAAGATCAATCGTGTCGGTATTTTGCAAAGCAAAGATCAAAGCTAGCAGAGACAATAGCAGCGCAAAAATATTACGACGAGACATGCACCATCCTTCATGAGAATTTTCCTTATCTCACCATGCCTGTTCGAGAAAAGCAAAGGCGGGAGCGTGCGAATGCCCTGAAGGGGAGGCTTTTCCGATGTGAGCAAAGGCCGGGCGCTATGCCAGCAGACGCGAGAGTCCAGGTCCTCACCGTAACACGTATCATTACGCGGCTGCAGAAAACTCACTAGCGTCTGTAGAGTCAGTTCGCTTGCTGCCACGCACCCCTTTGGAAGGGCGTGGTGCCCCCACTTCCGGAAGTTGAAATGTTGGGACGACCTCGCGCAAGAGAGCAAGGATGGCTTTCGCGCGGCCCTGCTCCGCTAGCCATTCGAGTTCTTCGAGGTCAGCCGTCAATCGTGCGTGGTCAGGGTGCCAGCGTGGACGCACCCGGTTGATTTTCACCTCTCCACTGGGCTCGATGGTTTCATCCATACCAACCAACTCTTCATAGAGTTTCTCGCCAGGACGCATACCGGTGAACGCGATCGGAATTTCTTCTTCCGGGACGTAGCCAGCAAGTCGTATGAGATGACGCGCCATGTCCAATACCCGAATCTGTTCGCCCATATCCAGGACGAAAATTTCCCCGCCTTTCGCTAACGTCGCGGCGAGCAACACAAGCTGCGAGGCCTCCGGGATGGTCATAAAATACCGAGTGATATCACGGTGAGTGACAGTTACCGGCCCTCCCTGGCTGATCTGTTGAAGAAACAGTGGCACGACACTCCCATTACTGCCAAGTACGTTGCCAAACCGTACGGCGCAAAAGGTTGTCTGTTGCGGGCCCTCAGATTGTCGGGCGGTCGCCTGAACGATCAACTCACCAACGCGCTTCGTCGCTCCCATAACGTTGGTCGGATTGACCGCTTTATCGGTTGAGATCTGCACGAACGTTTCGACGCCCCGTTGCGCGGCAATTTCACACAACCGCCGTGTGCCAACAACGTTATTGAGCACCGCCTCGCTCGGATGCATCTCCATCATCGGCACATGCTTGTAGGCAGCGGCGTGGAAGACGATCTGGGGAGCATGACGCATGAATACGTCATGAACGCGACCGGCATGAGTAATATCGACCAGGAGTGTTGTGCGAGGACAGTCGGGAACACTGCGCCGCAACTCCATATCGATCTCATACAACGCACTTTCCGCCTTATCCAACATGAACAACATCCCCGGCTCACACTGGGCGATCTGTCGACACAGCTCAGAGCCAATCGAGCCACCCGCGCCAGTCACGAGAACGCGTTTTCCTCTGATAAAGTCACGCACCGGCAGCAGATTCATTTGGACCGGTGGGCGCGCCAGCAGATCTTCAACCGCAAGGTCACGAATCTGACTGACAGTGACTTTCCCATCGATGATATCAGTTAACGTGGGAAGGGTCTTGATCGGGATCTTGAACGGTTCAAGGGCTTTGACCACTGCGCCAAGTCGAGCTGGCGTTTCACTCGGCATGGCCACTAAGACGTCATCAGGCTTTTGCCGTGCAAGAATGCGTGCGAGATCAGCACCCGTACCCAGCACTGGCACCCCATGAATGCGCATGCCGGTCTTCTCGGGATTATCATCAATAAACCCAATCGGGGCATACGCTCGTACCCGCCGTTTCTGCATGTCCGACACGATCCGTTCCCCCGCATCTCCTGCTCCATAAATCAGGACACGCTTGTGCTCCCCTACCCGTCTCCGTCCGGCAAACATCCGGAGCGCGAGCCGTAGACCACCGAGGAGGCAGATCAGAAACACACTGTCGACGACAAGGATCGACAGTGGATAGGATACGCCCATCCCGACGCGAGTCACAACTGCAAATACGACCGTACTTGTCGCGACCGCGGCAATAATGTTTCGCAGATCCCACAGGCCTGTGTAACGCCAAAAGCTCCCATACAGATGAAAGGGAAGAAAGATCACGCCACGCGTGACGAGCAGCCAGACAAGCCCCTGTTGGTACAGATGCAGATAGTGTGGCGGTATTTCCCCGTCGAACCGCGCAAGAAAGGCCCCGTACTGCGCAACAACGACAAGGATGACCTGCACACCGATGAGTAAGCAGTAGCGATGGATCCGATTGAGAAAAGCCATAGCAAATTATAGAGCAAGAAAACCATCTCGTACGGGTACCGCCCAAAAGCGGCACCGGCACTCATTCGCAGAAGTGGTACGAACCCCCATTGAACGACTCGACAGCCACGTATGCCGCTCGGCCCCCGGCTTATGCAGCTTGTCGCAGCTCAGTGACGTCGACACCCAAGAGCGACTCCACTTGACCACACACGCGCTCGAATTGTTCCTCAGTCATGTGCGAGTACAGCGGTAATGCGAGCCCTTCGTACGCAGCTTTGGTGGTATTGGCAATGCGGGAGCTAACGCGGATCGGTACCCGTTGGAAGGCGGTCTGCATATGCACTGGCGGATAGAAATACCGTTTCGTCTGTATTCCCGCTTCCTTGAGGGCATAGTACAATTCATCTCGTGCCCGACGCGCTTTGTCAGAAACAAACAAGACGAAGTAATTACCGCTAGTGGTTCGATCTGCCGGCATCTCCTGCGCCCGGCACCCAGGAATTCTGCCAAGGCGCTCACGGTATGCGTCAATCCATTGCCGTCGCACCCTCACGAGCTGTTCTATATTCCGCAAAGACAACAACCCAACAGCAGCATTCACTTCTCCCATCCGCGCCGACAGGCCAAAGTACAACATATCTTCCCCGTTGGCGGGGTCCTTGCCGTAATCCCGCATCGATCGAAGTCGATCTGCGAGCAAGTTATCATTCGTCGTCACAATCCCACCTTCCATCGCCGTCACGACCTTAGTCGGACTCAAGGAGAACACCTCGCACGTACCGAACCCACCTGCCGTTACTCCTCGGTAAGTTGCGCCCAGTCCCTGCGCACTATCGAAATAGAGTGGCACGCCTTTGCGCGCACTGATGTCCGTCAGAGGTTCGATATCCGGCGGCAAGCCGTAGATGTACACTGGGCAAATCGCGACCGTCTTTGGCGTGATGTTTCGTTCAACATCTTCGGGGTCTAACGTACAGGTACCAGGCAAACAGTCGGTAAAAACCGGAATGAGTCCATTCCAAACCAAAGCTTGGGCAGTAGCGGTAAACGTGAACGACGGCACGATAACCTCGCTCCCAGGCGGCAAATTCATTGCTCGCGGGGCGAGCATGAGGCCCGCAGTGCACGACGAGAAGGCAATCGCATACCGCACCCCTGTGTACTGACACACTTCCTCTTCAAACGTACGAACCGTTGGACCGACGGTCACGATCCCAGACTCCCAACTGCTGCGAACGACACGTTCGATCTCCGCAAAGGAGGGGAGTGTTGGATGAATGATAGATAACGGTTGCTGTTGTCCTTGTGATTTTTCCATAGTTGCCCCCATACCCGTGATTTCTCGCAAAAGATGAAACGCTGATGGTTGATTGGCGCGTTACGCAGCACGTGCCGTCGTTTTCAGCATCGGCTTTGCTGGAACACCGACGACCGTCTCGCCGCGAAAAACAGATCTCGTCACGCACGCTCCTGCACCAATGGTGACATCATCCTCAATGATCAATGGTTCAGCTTCGGTACCGTTGATGATCACCGCGCCAGTCCCCACATAGACGCGCTTTCCCAATCTGACCTGTCCCGAGACATGCACCCCAGGCGCTAACGTGACATAGTCATCCATCACCACGTCGTGTCCGATCGTGCAATCAAGGTTAATCTGAACATGCTGCCCCAGCGTGATGTTCGTCGTAATGGTGCAACCTACACAAATCACCGTCCCTGTACCGATCGTCACCCAGCGACTATAGGCGGTGTGTGGATGAACGAGGGTCGCGACCGCAAACCCCCTGGCTACTGCCTTCTCCATCACCCGCTGGCGGAGGTGCGGTGCTCCAATGCCACCTATCACTAAAGCGTCAGGAAACCGCTCATAGGCAGTAACCAAACTCATCACTGGCACATCATTCAGCTTCCGCCCATACGCGGTGGCATTGTCGTCGATGAAGCCCACGACTTCATACCGTTGCACGTCGCTGCTGCATGACTCAGCAAGCCATGCCACTTCCCTGGCAAACCCGCCCGCGCCATAGATCACAATCTGTTTATTTTCGTTAGACATCAATTCCCCCCACACGCACCGTGACTTTCGCGCCCCCGTATGCCTTCTCTCGTCTTCTCTCGACATGGCGGTTGAGCGACCAGGAAGGTTTTGCACGAATACATCACTTTATGTTTGTATCGTTCAGGCGTTGGCCAGATAGAGAAAAGGAAGAATCCGACCCTGCTGAACATATCGACCGGCACGAGGACAACTTAGAGACCAACGTCTCTCACTCGTAGTTTCCGGTGGAAAAAACACGTAGGAAAAATGTGCCTAGAGAAAAGACTAACAGAATGAGGGCGCAAGAAAGCTCGCCTTTCCCGCCACGTCGTCCGACCGCACGGTACGGAAGATTGATACAGCAAAGCTGTCACGCTGAGTGCTAAATCGGACCATGAAAGATTGGTACACGAGTGCTGTCACCCTGAGTGCAACGAAGGGTGACAAAGCGTGAGTCCTAAGCTTTCGTGGACTGCTTTAGGAGTTTCCCTTGAACTCCTGCGCAGTCGCATGCCCAGGTTGGTTGATTCCCTCACGCTGGAATATTTTTGCTACTGTCAGACAGAGGATCTTTACATCGAGCCATAACGATCCGTGGTCGACGTACCAGACCTCCAAAGCAAACTTCTCAGGCCACGAGAGCGCATTACGTCCGTTTACCTGCGCCCAACCAGTTATGCCAGGCATGACCTCGTGTCGCCGCTTTTGCTCAGGGGTGTAACGATCAAGATATTGCATCAACAGCGGTCGTGGTCCGACAACGCTCATATCTCCAGTAAGCACGTTGAACAGTTCCGGCAGTTCGTCCAAACTGGTGCTGCGCAGAAGTCGACCAAACGCCGGGAGCCGCTCACTGTCAGGCAAAAGATTGCCCTGCGCGTCGCGCGTATCCGTCATAGTGCGAAACTTATAAATGGTAAAAGGTTTGCCATGCAGACCAGGGCGTTGCTGACAAAAGAGCACGGGGCTCCCAAGCTTAAACCGCACGAGGAGAGCAATCACGAGAAGGAGTGGGGAGAGGAGCACCAACGCTGGAACCGTAAGCGCTAGGTCAAATATCCTTTTGCTGAGGCGTCGTGAGCTGGATCTTCTGTCGTTCATCTGCGCAACGTCCTGCATAAGATTCACAAAATGTTCCGCTTGCCGCTGCCGATTGAAGTGCTCGACCACATACGTACGGGCGGAGGTGCCCATTGCGCGTGCTTGTGCCCGATTACGGCTCAGCGACAGGACTGCCTCGGCCAGCGCCGCAGCATTCCCAGGAGGAACAAATACCCCACCGTGCGCGGCGTCAATAACATCGCGAATGACACCATCGATGGCGAGCAGCGTTGGCCGTCCCGCCGCCATATAATCGAAGACTTTATTCGGATACGTTGTACGGAAAAGTTGGATATTTTGCAGAATCGCGATACAGGCGTCAGAGGCCGCAAGAACGGCAGGCATCTCCGACTTCGGTTGCGGTCCGGTAAAGAGAACATTGGACAGGCCCATCTGTTGCGCTTGCGCTTCAAGCGCAGCCCGTTCTTTACCATCACCCACGATTAAGAAACGAATATGATCGTCGTCGCGGAGCTGTTCTGCGGCCTGTAGCATCACCGGAATGTCGTTGGCGATCCCAAGTGCTCCGGCATACGTCACCACAAAACGATCTCCGAGTTGCCAACGTTGACGAATCGCGTTTCCGTCGGCCTCTGGGGTAAACATGTCAGGGTCGACACCATTGGGGATGAGACTGACTTTGCTTGCCGGAGTTCCCTTATTAATGAGGTATGCTCGATATGCAGGAGAATTCACTAACAAATGCGTTGCGCGGGCATACAGAAATCCTTCGAGCCAGCGCGACAGCGCAATGAGCAACGGATTTTTCAGCACCCCCATATCAATGGCAAACTCCGGCCAGAGATCACGTATCTCAAGGAGAAAGGGCTTGCGTCGCAGGAGGGCCACCAGCCAGGCTGACACCGCCTGAAAAATCGGCGGCGACGTGCCCATCACCACATCCACGGGTCCAGCTCGTAACCCAGCCCACACTGAGGTACACATAAAACTCACGAACGAGACAACTCGCCAAACAAAGCTGCGATGCAGTGCCGGATAGGTATAGGCACGCAACACCCGTACCCCGTTACAGTCCTGCTCGCTCACCAGCCCAGTTTTTTGTACTACGGACTGCCCAGAGAGGTAACTGATGTCACTGGCGACAATCGAGCACTGGTACCCATGCGCGCGCATCTGTTGTGCGAGTTCATAGTGGCGTGTTCCGCCAGGTTCTTGCGGTCCAACAAATGCTTGATGAATTAAGAGGACATGCATGAGTTCATCTCCAATCGGTCGTGCCACGCACCAGACACCAGAACGCTCGTCACCAGCGGATGTCGTCCGTCAGCCTCCACGCTTTGCTTCACAGTTGCGTGCCAGCGCTCGGTGCGAATCTCAAGGGTCGTTTCGTCCTGGCGAATCTCGCTCGGTTGTGGGCCAAACACTGTCCAACAAACGAGCGATGGAGCCGACGCACGCAGATCAACAGACAGAGCAGGCTCCCGATAATAATAGTATGGCGCCCGCCACCCGCGAGGACTTTCATGATCGGCGCGGACGAGTGACGCTCGCGCATTTTCCGCTAAGGTCATCATGCGCATATAGTACCTTCCGGCGAGCGTCATTACACTAAGCGATTTTCCTGCTTCGTTCCACTTATAGGGATAATCGGCCAATAACCAGTGTAACCGATATTGATGTGGGACTGCACTACGAAGCACATCGACCACTGCCCACCAGCCCTCCCCTAAGCGGAGAATGCCGCGACGGTACGACACCGGATCGGGAAGGCGTGCGTACCCATCATGTTCTCCTTCCCAATAGGTCAACGTCTTGCGCACCGACTGACCATAGCAACGCACGCGTCCATTCGCCCAGGGTAACCAGAGGAACTTATTGACGCGCTCCATCTGGTCAGCGCCATCGACTGTCACGGTATTGTGGTAGGCAGTGTGCGCGAACGGGTTATTCCACGGCACCGCGGCATTGTAGCTATAGGTTCCGGCATCACTCGCGATGTTTTGTCCGCGCCACCACAGGTCCAGATGCAACAGGTCTGCCTCTCCAGGTCGGTAGCGAAAGGGACCACAGCGAACAAACGCAAAGCTCTGTGGTGACCGTAACGTATAATACCCACTATCCGTTGCCTGGAGGTCCGTACGAGAGGGTACGACCAACGGCGCATTCAGTGCCTCTAGACCACACAGCCACAGCGACTCTTCATCCCATGCGCCACTTGGGTAACAGCGAGTTCCCTGCGTAATATAGTGTGCAGACTGGAGCACCGGGCGATAATCTTGATAGTCGCAATTCGTCAACGGTAATACCAAGGCGCCATCGTTGGCACCATAATTGGGCACCCGACCACTCACGTCGTCTTGTATTTGGTAGAGCCACGTGGTCGCTTTTCGTACTTGGTTATACACTTTTACGCTGAGGCGGTGCCCATACACCTCGCCCAGGCGTAAACTCCACAGGTAGTCGTGTAACATCACTCGATGATAATTCACTGAATGTTGCGAAAACGCGCCATCGCCGTCGATGAGCTTCTCGGCTTGCGTTTCCAATACCTGCCGTCCGCTGTCTTGCCACCCCTGCGCCGATGCAAATTCAGGAAAGAGCAGACCAATCGTCCATAACCCTGCCCCTTCACTAATGCCGTGGTTGTTGTTCTGGTTGAGTGCATAGGACAGGTTTGCTGCAATGCGCTGCCCTGAGACTGCAATCATCTGCGCCAGCATCACCGCACGCTGCGGAGTCGTTGCCTGCGCATCGAGAAAGCCATACAACCCGAAGCACCACTCCATAACGCGGAAGCTGATCTCTTGGCCGCACTTCCAGTTCACTCCCTGTTGGGGTGGATTGTGCTGTCGCCAGTCCTCAACAAGTTTCCAGAAGAGTTCGGCATAGCGCTCATCTCCCGTGCGCCAATAGGCACGGACGAGGGCGTATACGAAACTGAAGCGGTTCGGCTCCCAGATGAGTTTAATGTCGCCATCAGCAAAGTCATCGATATCACTCCAATGACGTTCCTGTCGCGGCACCTGTTGCGAATATGGATTGCGATGCCATTGCGGTGGGCAACCAATAACTACTGGCGTGCGTGAAAAATAGGTGAATACACCGTAAGAGAGTTTCTCAGCAGCGTGGACGACGCGTTTCCCTTCCTTACTCCCCTCCTTATCCCAGAGCTGCAGTGCAGCCTGGTACTGGGACCGATGTGCCGGAGCAAAGAAGAAGTGGGGACTGTGTTCGCGACGGTAAGCCAGGTAACGTTGCGGCTCAACAAGCACTGGATCACGAAGCATCTCTGAGAGCGGCTGTGCATCCCAGCTTGTCACCGGCAACTGATAGCGAAGCATACCGCTACGAACACGCAAGGCATAGCCAAGCCGATACAGAAGCCAGGTTGGACCAAAGGTTTTGCCCATTTGCAGGGCATTTCTCATCGCGTGAGTCATCATGTTACCAACGGAGTGTAGAATAGCGATTGAATGGGAGAGGATGGACAAGCGCGGGGTCGTGCTGAAACTCCTCAACCAGCGTCCGTCGTTTTGCTGCCAACTTCTTGTAGTAGGCATGCGTTTCGGCTTCCTCTGGTGGAACGGCCTGTGTGGAGCTAGTCATCGTCGAGGCGTTCTTCTTGAGCCCCGCATACGATAGTGCTGACGCTTCATAGTAGGAAAAGGCACGGAAGAGGAGGTTCGCTCTCGCCTTCTGGTCAGCGGTTTCTGCTTTGCTCATCATCGCTTCAAGCAAAGTCCGGCTGCGTACAATCTCATCTGTGATGAGGTCAAGATACTCGGGGCGACCAAAGAATAGATACTCATTGCGTCCAGCGGTAAACCAGGGCGAGGATACGATAGTCTGTGTCCAAAAGTTTTCCCACAATTGATAGTAGGCAACTAAGGCGGTGGCAGGAAACAACTTACCGCAATAGTGATTGACCGGAGTGGAGAGCCTCTGCACAAGAGCAGGGATGAGAGACGAGACCATTGTGTGCTGGCTTCGGTCTAAGTATCGAAGTCTGGTCGAAGAGCTGGATGAACGCGGGCGAC